>Ga0163217_1105589_pt1 | contig 15653 bp, 9 predicted proteins | sample SynspAceP_FD_185933 | JGI IMG/M metagenome (GOLD analysis project Ga0163217, IMG submission 185933) | Saline lake microbial communities from Ace Lake in Antarctica - Synechococcus sp. Ace-P (PacBio error correction) | ecosystem: Environmental > Aquatic > Non-marine Saline and Alkaline > Saline ...
AAGAACCAAGAGAAAGATTTAGAGTACAAGTTTCCATTGAGAGAAAACTGAATATCAAGAACTTAACTCCTAAATAATATCTTATTTAACAGATACCGGTTCCCCGTTGGAGTAATCACAAACTAAATTCGCATCTATCATTTTCTGTTTTTTCGTTTCCGGAATATGTAATGATCCCCTAACGAAATTCCCTTGATAATGGGTTCTGGTATTACGAAATTGGCATTCCTGCAGTTGGGGTTATTATATAAGGATCTTAATTGAAAGGTTTTGAAGACTATCCTTTCTAACCAAGTCCCTTGAAATACTGAATCGCCATTTCTCCAAAAAATTGTCCTTCGAAAGGAATGATTTTTAATTTGAAATCTTTCCGTCAGATTCAGAGTAATATTTATAGCCCTTCGGTCAATTTTATTTCAAGGAAAAAAGTACAATTAAATGAATACCTGGTAAACCTCAACCATTTCTATAATAATGATCGTGACGTTGGCCATCTCCTGCTCCACATTTCAAGAATTATCCTTCCGCTGCCATTCTTCATATCTAACCCTTTCTTGTCGCTCCATCAATAAACCCTAACATATGGAATGTAAAAGGCCTGCCGTTAAAATCGGAATTCCAAAGGCAAATTGGATTTATGGCTTCAGAAGGTTAAACCAATATGTCAATCTTCCGCAAAATTTTACGTTTTGGGTTTACTTATTAATTTTCTTTCTCCGTTCCATAAACGGGTCAGTAAGTTTTTTGTCCGAATAAAAACATTCTCCGTATTCCTCACGATGGCATCATGCCCTCAAACTTTATATCTGGTAAACAAAGGCACCTTAAGAAATTAAAACCAAGAAAGATGTAGCATTAATACGCACATTTCTTCCATTCTTAAACGAACTTATAATCGCGACAAATAAATAATAATCCAAATAAATTGATGGACAAAAATACCCATAATTGCCCTCGAAACCAAATGATGCAATTGGTTAAATTCCAAATTCTTTGCCGTTCGCGGTGCATACCAACTTCACAAATGGTGCAAAGGAACTGGAAGAAAAAACAAAAATTAATAGACGCGGTTAAACGGGTGGAAAAAAGATTTTTTTAAGAATTACAATCATATTTGTACCAAGAAGGTTTGAGATTTAACAACAAAAATACAATTTTTATAAGGGTTTAAAATATTAAATCTTTGTTAATTGAGTGATTTCTATTTATAAAAATACGAAGAAAATTAGTCCTAATTTACGACCTCTTACATCATGGCATTTTCAGCGTTGATAAATAGGAAGAGACATTTTTCATTTTGATGTTTAATAGGGATAAAATTTATTGATCAAAGCTACCCACACATCTACATTTAAATAGATGCATTATAGGTGATTGTTACAAAATTATCTCCATGAATTTTATTATTAGAAAGGTCTTAGATAGAGTTAACATTATTATCGGAATTAGACAACATAGCCTATTTACAATATACCTGAATAGTCAAATTGTCTGGTAATGGCCAAATTTATGTAATTTGAAGAGCCTAAATGGATTTTAAAAAAAATATAACCTTCAAAAACTATTTGCCTATAACTAAATTTTGACTAAATATTTACTTTTGAATATGATAAGAGTTTGTAATCTGGAACTGGCATGTCGCCAAACATTTGTTCGATACAATTTTGGAATAATTGTAAGATATAATGTGCTACAGTCTCGCAAGGTAAGCATAAGCTTTCTATTCTTAAAGACAAGGCTAGAACGAGTACGGATTATTGCAAAATGGTAGATGGAATATTTTCATTGCTGTAAAGTGATGATGGCCATAGCGGAAGTGCAACAATCCTAAACCCTAAAAGTATTATAGTACAACTTCGGAAGTGTACCATTGGAGCTCTTGGAATCAAATTAAGGAAGGGTGTTTTATCCCTTCAAGTTTAGCGAGGGAAAGCCAATAATTTTAAAATCGGTGCCTATTGTATAGAAGCCGAAATGAAGTGGAATTTGGAACTATATCTAAAGCTGGCACATTTTATTTCTTCTAAAGGTTTATGAATTCATCGACCAACAAGAAAATCGATCCATTTGCTGCCGTTTTCGCCATAAATTCACCATCATTTATTTACTATTGCTATCCAGAAATTTGTGCTCGATATGATTTAACCATTCATTGCTTAACCCCCTTATAAAGAAACTGTACAAAAACTGGATATATTTACCTCCCATTCGATGCACAAACAGCCCCAAAAGAAATGATACTAAGACATTGAAAACATTTAAATCAACTAAATAAAAATTAAAAGGATATTTACAGCTTGTAAGCAAAATCGATAAGAGAAAAATATGGACAAGAGCTATAAGGAACTGTATAGACATACTACTTTGTATTTGACGTAAATGGGTATCACGATGGTAAGATTAATATTACTTTCTGAAGGAAATGTTGAGAACGATGAACGTTTCAAGATGGTTATGCGGCCGTAAAGTGGCCATCAACAGGGTTATATGTTCTGTATCAATTTCGGGCGGAACCAACGAAGGGTAAGATTGCGTTTCAGAGATTGGGAGTTCACTGATATCCACATGGGCGCCCACCATAAATATGACCCCTTTGAATGAGTATTTTGGATATATATATTAAATCCGAACATGTACTCTTACATGGGTGATGACATTCTGATATTCACCAATGAGACTAGCTGGAATACATGTTGTCCCACAGAATGCCTTTCCGTGAAGTAAAAGCAGTGTCCAAATATATTCTCCCATAAACTATGTGGTGATGGTTGTGTTGGGATGTTAAGAACAGGTACAAAGGTTTAGGGGACATTGGGCCGAAAATTTTACGCGTAAGAACGATTAATGGCATGGTTCAAAACAGACTAAAAACAGTATCAGGTAATATTGGCCTCTCTCCCTCGAAGACAAACAGTTCTTTAGGGAATGAACAATAGATTTTAAAGTTCATATAATTGATATTGAGGAAACTTATCCCTTACATTTAGAAGGTGTCAAAAATCAGATATTCCTGGCTGAATTGAAGGCAAGGCTTTAATAAATGAATGGAAACAAGGAAAACTTTAACTTCCGATAACCGTCGTTTGGTATAAATATCGTTGGGCAAAACACAGATGAAGGCGAAGCCATTTAGCATGTTAAAAACACTGTTCAAATGACTGGCAGATGTAATACCTCCGTTCTTTACCCAATGAAGGCAACATACAGTAACCCATGCACTCAGTTAAATCAAGGTGAATTGACGGAAGAAGAAGATATGGTACTTAAAGAATTATAATCCTTATGAATAAGGCTGGCGGATATGGAATTCAGGATTGGATAGGACTTAATTGGAATAGAACAATATTATAGGTTCCTTACCAATGTAGTTGGCTTACCCCCTCAATTGTTTACAAAACGTTTAATGGCCATGGTGGACTAGGTTATTTTTGAATAATTTTGCTGAAATTTAATTACTATGCAAACTCCCTTTAAAATTCTATAGTTTACCCTTCCTATTTTTATTAATGCCTTTAATAGCTGTAAGGAATATTCAGAAAACATTTCAATATAGCTAAACCGAACATGACATCGTCCAACGCTAAACTGTTTAAATGAGTAATAGTAGAAGAGATAGAGAGGTACGCAGGAAAAGCGGGAGAGAATTAAAATAATTGAGAAGGGCCCAAATTATGGCGAACTAAGGGACGGAAATGCCGTTTTTAATATAACGTTTATCAGAACTTTTTTTGGCGATAGAACAGGTAAAGGCTGTTCATCATCATCCAAATAACAGTATCTGTTTTAAAACTGAATGACCAAAATTTCTTACTAGGGATCTATTCCCTACTCTATTATGAACAGTAGTTATTATCCGGTATCTCGATAACCAACAATGCCATAAAACTCTCCACTTCGTAACAGGAATGGTGTGGCCATGTATTACAACAGTACAATAGGACAAATTGAAAGTGTAATTCTTCTCCTATTTTGAAGTGATGGTGACCGAAACTATGACATTGGAATAAAGAACAGATTTGGAAAATGAATCGAATAATAAGATAAACCCAATAAACACCGGGGGCAATATTAAAATTATTCCTTCCTTGAATATTACGTATGGGACATAAAAATTAAAGGCCCTACGATTGCCAAGGCGACTAAATTACCGAAGGCAACCTAATAACTACTAAAATTAACTATTCACGATTGGAAAGAACGATTGTCATTCTTTTTTCAAAAAATCCCGTTCCTCTTATGGATAGAAGATTTGGTCCGAAAGATTTCCAAAAGTGGTTGACCTACATTCACAAACACTTAGCTACCAAAGCCACCTAAGATAGAAAACAATTAAAAAAGAGCTTATGCAAGGAAAACAGAAATAGGTGACGTTTTTTGCGCGACAGTTAGGAACTAATAATCTTTCATGGATAGATTTTTTTTAGATTACCGTAAGATCAACTGGTAGGATAAGCGCCCCACGGGCATAGTTATTGTTGAGTCTTTCTCATATTGAAGAGTGATTCTAGGTGCAAAACTATAAGAAAAGTTTGGAAAAAATCAGTGAATATCAACAAGGTACGTACCCGCGATTGATTATGAGAGAGAGCGAGTTATGCCGCAGGCCTAACTACATTTATGGGAAATAGGTTGCCTTAATTCTGTATTCTGGGCGAGTAGAATATGAAGATATTTGGTCTGGTTTTTTCTCTGCTTTTTGCCAGTAATAGGTGTGGCCTTTTTGCCACAGTGGTCCCTAATTCTTTTAAGGCAATATAACCGCAGGAGTTATCCTGTTTTGTTTCATTTTCTTTTAAGAAATTGGAGCGTAAAATAAAATAATGGACAAGATATTGATTTTGCAGAGAAATATCTATTTAAATTGAGGCATAGTAATAGGGCTTTTACATGTCATCTTAGAAGGAATATGGTATTTATTAACACTATCCTAGATAACATATGGCTTTCAAAAGCAATACGTTACCCTGGCTGAAACCTATAAGGATTCCCTGAAACATAAGTGATTGATCTTCAATAATGGTGTTTAAAGAATGGTAAAATATTTACGATCTCGGATATATAATTTCTATATTTTGAGACCAACTAAAACAAAACCTATAGCGCACCTTAATTGGGTATCTGCTTTTTAGGAATACTGCTTTCCTGTAAACCTATTGTTCCCACAACCCTAGAAAGTAAATATCTTCTTCGGACATATATCATGCAATCCAGAAATAAAATTTTTGGCACGTCCTATAATAGCCGCGCACCAGATGATAAAACACAAGGCTCATTTCCTATCTTCCAATGAAGTAAAGGCCAAACCAGCTATCTATCATACCGATGTGATGGTGGAAACAAACTAATGGTTTCGAACTATGGAATTATTAGGTGTTTTACGTACACAGGAAATCTATGGCTGCCAGGAGTATGCTAGGTGGAAACATTTTTTTACTCAGGGAACACGATTTTGTTACTCCAACACCAACGAAAACCCTTAAACATCCTTGAACAAGGAAAGCGTATTAACGAACGTAATTTGGATTAATACGCCGCAATATACAACCAGATGCTTTCATCATAATAGATTTAGACCATAGTCCTCACAGGTCTACCCATGGCACTCACACTCATCTGCCATGTGAGTTTATAGGCTTTCGATTTGGCCAACGCACCACAAATTTTATCCAGAACAATTAAAGTTGACAATATTTGGCAGACCTAAAAGGTTGTTCTTTATACATCTTGTGTTTTATTGCAAAAGTGAGGTATAAATTCTCGAAGAGGCGGACAAATCCCAATGCGATGATCTGATGTAGGGTATATTACCTTAAGGGGTGTATCCAATAACGAAATTGCCTCACCTGCAAGTAGTCAAGCAATGTGCACAGATTCTGTAGTAACCACCCGCGTATGAAAAATGAGTATGTGAGCTCCTTAAAGTGACCTTCCCAAGGATTAAATCCATATCTTTGACGGACTAATACTATTGGTCCCAGAGTGGAGGGTTGCCGCCTTGTAGTAATTCATATGAGTTGAGAAAAATTTTTGAATATTTACCCAACCCTCAAGCAACATTTACCTAAGCTTATTGCCAAGCATATAAAGTGCCTGTTAGATAGAAGATGAGCATTGGAAAAGCATCAGAGAAAAAAGAGTTGAAGAACATTTACAATCGTTTGTCGGTCTCTATCTGGAAGCTACCGCACGCAGCAACCACTTCCCGGGAAAGCACAATTAATTGTGAATATTGAAACGCACTCAACATAGACAAGCGATCACATCATCTTAAAACGTTTCGATTTACGGAAGGATGATCCCTTGGTTAAAAACCATGCTTTTAGGAAAATAAAAAGGAATTTGATTAACATCGATTTAGAATTCCTGCCAATACCAATTAATACCAGTCCATATTGGTTAACCAGTAAAGGACATTGGGATGTATAAAGTACGGACCAAAATTTAATAGGTAACCCGAGACTCCAAGCGTCGAGGTTACTTGATTGGAATTCCACGTGATTTCCTATAAAAAAATTAAAAAACCTGTTGTTTTCAAGGTATTCAAACGGAAGACAGCCAGGAGGAGAGAGAATATCAAGACCAGACCTTTGTGAAATTATTTAGCCGACAGCCACAGCTGTTTTAAGACAAAGTGTTTATTTTTGCCACCTCCGACCGCAAAGAACATTCCAGTAATCTCATAAACATGCATTAAAAGATAATGACTTATAAGGGAATTACAATTATGTATTCGGCACAGCTGGGAAGTGACCATGAATTAAGCCCTTACGAAATAGAGAACGGAAGATAGCAAACAACATTTCCTAGTAAACGCGCCTATCCAACCCGACTTATGAGGATGAAAATTTTATATTTCACCGAGAATTATTAAAGTGAATGGCAAAGACATCTCCAAAAGTTGATCGAAGAATAGTTCGACTAATTCAAACAATCGTTTTCGTGCCAATGAGATAACCAAAGTGTGCCCGCTTAATATTAAACAAGACTGGAAGAAACATAGTTATATAGTGGTGCAGGGTGACGAATTCCAGAAAAGTTTGAAACAAATTCGGATATACGGTCGTGAAAATTTGATCCTAATATCCATACAGGCGGGCTCCTTGTCCAACTAATGATACGCCATTGTCACGTAGGCATGAACAAGGGTATATACAGAGCGAGAGGAATAAAAATTTAAGCAGCGCTTATTTCAATGAATTCATTGTAAAGGAGTGCGTAATCTAAATACAATCAGTATAATACTGGCTGGTAGAAAATGGTTAGGAAACATGGACCAACCCTGCCCCTACCCCTTTATCCGCCCGTTTCCAGAGATCGTGTTACCCGCGATGAAACTTCTTATGTCAAAATCCTGGCCAATAACGCAATGCTATGTCAAATTAGATCGCAAATAAAATAACCCCAAAACGATTTTAATGGCTGGGTTTCAGGAGCGTGTCCTTTACTTTTCCCTGATCAACGGTGGTCAATGAATTTTAACGCCTATACTGTATTCTATAGATGAGATGAAGTGAGACAGCATTAAAATCCGTAGTCTTTTAGTTGCACCGTACGTAAGGGGAACTATATTTTATATCGGGATTAAGTTTTTCAGGGGAATTACCTGCTTGTGGTAACAGGTTTTGGCCTATAGATTGGTTGCCAATTTGCTTTCCTTAAGGCAGAGGGCCAGAAATAAAAACAATAATACTATATAGATATTCAGTACTAAAACCGACTGTATATTCTTTTTTCCATCAAATTTCTCGAGGACAGTAAAGTATTCTTGGTTATTTTGTTTTATTCTGCCCTCTGCCTTAAGAAACAGCCAAAATTGGCAAAACAATTCTAAGCACCTGTTACATCACCAGAGTATTCCCTGAAAAACTTAATCCGTATAAATATATAGTTCCTTACCGTACGGTGCAACTAAAAAAGACTGCATTTAGACATGCTGCTCCTTGACGAGAGCGACTCATAGAAAGTATGGCGTAAACTTCAATTGGACCATTGATCAGTGAAAATAAAGACCACGCTCCTGAACCAAGCCATTAAAATCGTTTGGGTATTTTTATGATAATTTACAATAGCATGCGTATTGGCCAGGATTTTACACACTAGAAGTTAGTATTCGGTAACACGATCTCGAACGGATAGAGGGGTAGCGAGGGCAAGTTGTTCCAGGTACCAACCCATTCACTTCCAGCAAGTATTATAGACGAGAAGAATAATACTACCTCCTTTACATAATCCAATAAATAGCGCTGCTTAAATTTTAAATTCTCAACAACGTTGTAGCCTTATGCCTACTACATGGCATCATAGTATGGACAACGGAAAAGCCCGCTTATGGAAATAGGATCAATTTTCACGAACCTATTCCAATTTGTTCTCAAACTTTTCTGGAATCTCGTCACCTGCACCAACTATATAACCATGTTCTTCTCCAGTCTTGTTAATATAAGTCGGACACTTTGTTTCTGATGGCACTAAAACGGATTGTTTTGGATATGGTCGTAACTAATTTCGATCAACTCTTTGGAGATCTTTTCTTTGCCATCCACTTAATAATCGGGAATATAATTTCATCCTCATAAGTTCGGGGAATTACTAGAAATGTAATGTTTGCTGATCTCCGTTTTTTCCCTATTTCGAAGGCTTAATTCTTGGTCACCTTCCCAGCCTTTGCCGAAACATAATTGTAATTCCCCCTTTAACATTATCCTTTTAATGCTTTTTATGGTAGTACTGGAATTTCTTTGGGCTCGGAGGTGGCAAAAATAACCACTTTGTCTATTAAACCAGCTGTGCTTCGGGCAAATCTCAAGCCTGATATATTCACCCCTTTTACTTCCGGTTGGAATACTGAAAACGACACAGGTATATTTTCACTTATTTTATATATGAAACATCCGTGAATCCAATTCAACACGTAACCTCGAGACGCCATTGCAAGTCTCGGCTTTCCTAGTTAAATTTAATAGAGTCCGTTAACATATCTAACACAATCCCAATGGTTCCTACTTAATTAACCTAAATCCTGAGACATGGTATACATTTCGTTATTGGCAGAACTTTAACTCGAATGTTAAATCCAATCTCCTTTTATAGTAATCGAACGATTGTTCCTTAAGAAGCATCGTTGTATTTAACCAAGGAAATACATCACTTTACCATATAATCGAAACCGTTATGAGAGAAATGATTGTTGCATACGCTCTTATTAAGAGTGCTTCAAAATATTCACCATTAATCGTGGCTTCCCGGATAAGTGTTTGCTGCTGTTTGCGTAGCTTCCAAGAATATAGCAAGACGCACAAACAGATTGTTCACTTAATGTCTTCCAACTCTTTTTCTTGACTGCCTTCCAATGCTTCATTCCTTTATCTTCAACGGCTTTATATCTGCAAATAACTAGGTAATGTTCTTTGAGGTTGGTAAACATCATAATTTTTTCACCTCATATAATAACTACCAACGGACGCACACCCCTCCACTCTGACCAATAGATATTTAATTCGTTCAAGAATATTGGATATTTAATTCCTGGAGAGGGTCACCTTTTAAGAGCTCACGATACTCAATTCTTTCACTACCGCGGGTGGTAACCTACAAATCCCTTGCCACAAATGCTGACTACTTGCATGAGGTCCATTTCGGTTATGGATAACACCCTTAAATGGATAATATAACCCTACATCAAGATCCATCATATAGGCATTTGTCCGCCTCTTCAAACTTATCCTCAACTGACCTAAAGCACCTAAGATTAATAAAAAAGAAACAACCTTTATGGCTGCCAAATATACTGCTCTACTTTATTGCGGTTCGGTAAATCTATTTGGAGAGGTCGTTGGCACAAATCGAAAAGGCTCTATAAACTCACACTCATGGCACCAGAGGAAGTGTGATGCCATAGAGGTAGCAACCAGAGACACTATTGGTCAACATCTTATTATGATAGATGACAACACTCTGCTTATACATATGCGTATAACCAAATTACGTCGCTTTAAATACCAAGCTTTACCTTGTCCAGATTTTTAAGGTTTCGTTGGGGTGTTTTGTGAGTAACCAAAATCGTTTGCCCTAGTAAAAAAATTTTCCCCCACCATCAATACGCCTGGCAAGCCAATAATTCCTGTGTACGTAAACAACCTAATAATCCCTTAGTTCCGCAACCAATAAATTTGATCCACCATCACCACGTGCTTTAGTGATAGATGGCCGGATTTGCGCTTACTTCATTGGAAAGATACGAATGAGCCTTGTGTTTCATCATCTTGGGTGCGCGCTATATAATACGGGCAGTGCCCAAAAATTTAATTTCTGTATTGCATATAATATGTCGAAGAAGTTTCTTTCTAGGTGGCTGTGCGAAAATAGGTTTACAGAAAGCGTATTCCCAAAAAGAATACCCAATAAAGGCGCATTATAGTTTTTGGTTTTAATTGGTCTCAAATATAAAATATATAATCCGAGATCGTATATTTACAACTTCTTTATACACCTTTAATAAGACATCAACTATTTTCAAGGAAATCCTCACTCGTTTCAGCCAGCTCAATTGCTTTCTGAGCAATCAATGTTTATTAGATAGGTTAATAACACCATTATTTCTTCTAAAGATGAACATGAAAAGCCCTTCATATCACTCAATTAATCTATTTCTTCTGGCAAATCAATCTCCTTTGCATTATTTTTATTTATCCAATTCCTAAAAGGAAATGAAAAACAGGATAATCATCCTTAGCACGTTATTATTGCTACAGAACGACCAGCTGTGCACAAAGGGCCACAACACCTACTTAAGCGCAAACAGCAGAGGAAAAAACAGACCAATATCCTTCATTCTACTCCCAACATCAAAATTAAGGCAACTATTCCATAAAGTAGTTTAGGACTGAGGACGATAAAGTACTTTATCTATATATAGGACTACCAAAGTATACCGGCGAGAGGATCAATGGTCTATACCTTAGATATTATACACTACGATCTTTACTATTCCCAACTTTACTCTAACGATATTGCCGCGACACCCTATCATGACTATTTATATATAAAACGACACAAGAACCAAACACAAACAATATGCCCCGACTGAGCCTATACCACTTGATCTTGTAAATCTAAAAAAAAATCTAATCCCATAAAATATTATAGCTCCTAAACGTCGCGCAACCAAATACGTCCACTATTCTGTTTTCTTTGCAATAAGCTCTTTTTAATGTTTTTTATCTTAATGCTTTGGTAGTAAGGTGTTTGTGAATAGGCTCCAAACCCACTTTTGCAACTTTCGACCAATTCACCCTCTATCCATAAGAAGGATTTTGAAAGTAATGGACAAATGTTCTTTCCATTCAGGATCGGTAATTTTATAGTATTTAGTTGCCTTCGGTACATTAATAATCCGCCTGACATCGTAAAGCCTATTAATTCTATTTTAATGTCCCATAACGTAAACTATTTCCAAGGAAGGAATAATTTTAATATGCCCTCCGTAGTTATCTTAGCGGATTTAATTCTTATCTTAATTCCAGATATAACATATTTCCACATCAAATATGTTCTTATCCAATTGATCATCGTTACTGGGAGTCACCATCAATTCACTCAAATAGAAAGGAATTCCTTCAAATTTGGTCCACCTAATTGTATCAAACTGTTGTAAATACATGGCCACACACGCATTCCTGGTACGGAAGTGGAGAGTTTTATGGCATGTTGAGCATTTACGGGATACCGAGGAATAATAACTACTTGTTCATATAGAGTACGGATTAGATCCAGTAAGAAACTTTTGTGCTCATTACCAGATAATAAAAAATAAGAGTAACGTTATTTGGATGCGATTGATCAGCCTTTACCTGTAATATCTGCCAAAAATAGGTTTTGTAACGTATATTAAAACAGGCATTTCCGCTCTACACACATAATATCACAATTGGGCCTGTTTCTAATTTATAGGAGGTGATCCCGCTTTTCCTGCGTACCAGTAATTTTTGATTCTTGCGATAACTCATTTTTTTACAGGTTTTTAGCGTTGGACATGGTCAAGTCGTTAGCTATGAATTGAGAAATGTTTCTGAAATTTTCTCATATAACCAAGGCATTAAATGCACATTAGTAAAAAATAACCGAGATAAGACGACGAAACCCTCATAAGAGCTAACTACATAGAATTTAAAGGAGACGTTGTCCATAGTAAATTAAATTTCAGCAAATTAGTTTCAAAATAACCTAGCTCACCACACATCGCCAATTAAACGTTTGTAAAACAATTGGAGTGGTAACGACCAACTTACATGTATCAGGAAACCTGAAAATTTGTTTCTATTCCAAATAATCCTATCCAATCTGAATTCATAATCCCGCCAGCCTAACATACAGAATTATAATAATTCTATTTATATAGTCACCCATTCTCTCTTCGTCAAATTCCCTGAATTTAACTTGAGTGCAGTGAGTTACCTGATAATACCATACATGCCGTTCATTGTCGTAAAACGCAAACGAGGTGGATACATCCATCTCAGCTCATACTGAAACTGTTATATTAACATGCAAGCTTTCGTCGCTTCATCTGCTTGGTTTTGAGCCAACGATTGTATTTTTATACAAACCAACGGTAATCAGGAATTTATAAGTATACTTATCCTTGCTTTCCCAACATCATTTTTAAAGCCGGTTTGCTTCAATTTCAGCCAAAATCTGGAAATTTGCACACCTTCTAAATGTAAGGGATAAGTTCCTGCAATATCAAATTATATGACTTTAAAATCTATGTTCATTTTCCCTAAAAGAAACTGTTGTCTCCGAGGTAGACAGAGCAGCCATAATTACATGATACTCGAGTTTTAGATCTGTCTATGACAACCACTGCCAATTAGCCATCAGTTCCTGACTAACGCTGAAATTATTAGTCCCGGCCCAATGTCACCCTAACCTTAGTAACCTGTTCTATAACATCCCTAACACAACCATCCACCACCGTGTATTATGGAGATATAACTTGAGACACTGCTTTATACTTCCGTGAAATGGCAATTCTGTGGACAACCATCAGCGCGCTATTCCAGCTAGTCCTCATTGTGAAAATAATCAGAATGTCATCACCCATTGTAACGTACAGGGCTCGATTTATATTATATACTATCCAAATACTCATCAAAGGGGTTATTTTATGGTCGGCGCCCATGTATCTCAGATAATCTCCATCCTCATAAACCAATCTTACCCCTTCTTGGTCGCCGAAATGATACATACATTATAACCCTGTTCGATGGCCACCTATACGGCATAACCATCATGAACGTTCACGTTCTCAACATTTTCCCCTCAGAATAATATAGAAATCTTACCGATCCGTGAAATACCCCATCTACGATCAATACAAAAGTAGTAATGTTTTAACAGTCTATAGCTCTGTCCTATTTTTCTCTTATCGGATTGCTTAACAGCTGTAAATATCCTATAATTTTCTTTTTAAGTGATTTAAATGTTTTCAATGCTCTCGCTATCATTTCTTTTGGCTGGCCTAGTTTGTGCAAATCGGATGAGGTAAATATCCAGTTTTGTACCAGTTTCTTTATTAAGGGGGTTAGAATATGAAAATGTAAATCCATTATCAGCACAAAATTTCACTAGCAATAATAAATATGTTGTGAAGTTATTGGCGAAAACGGCAGCCAAATGGATCGATTTTCCTTTGTCCGATGAAATTTCATAAACTTTGAAGAAATAAAAATGTGCCAGCTTTAGTAAAGTCCAATCCACTTTCATTTTCGCTTCTATACAAATAGGTCACCGATTTAAAAATCTATTTGCTTTTCCCTCGCTAAAACTTTGAAGAAAACCCCTTTTCCCTTAGATTGATTGCCAAAGAGCTCCAATGGTACACCTTCCAGAATATGTACTATAACTTTTTAGGTTTAGAATTGTGCTACTTCCGCTATGGCATCATCACTTACAGAATGAGAAAATATAATCGGCATCTACCATTTTGAATTAATCACGTATCGTGCTAGCCCCAATTGTCTTAAAATAGGAAAGCTTATGCTTATTCTGCCCCAGTACCTGTAGCACATTTATATCTTCAATATTCACCCAAAATCTACGAACATGTTTGGCGGACATTGCCAGTTCCCCAAGATTACACCTCTATCATATTCAAAAGTACATATATATCAAAATTACGGTTATAGGCAATAAGTTTTTTTGAAGGTTAATACTTTTTTAAAATACCATTTAGGCTCTTCAAATACTATAATATGGCCACATACCAAGGACAATTGACTAGTCAGTTATTATTGTAAATAGGCTATGTTGTCCTAATTCCGATAATAATGTTAACCTATAAATACCTTCTATTAATAAAATCATTGGAAGATAATTTGTAACACACATCACCTAATGCATCCTCATTTAAAAATGAAGATCGTGTTGGGTAGCTTTGATCAATAAATTTTATCCTTATACAGTCAAAATGAAATGTTCTCTCCTATTTATTCCACGCTGAAAGCCATGATGTAAGAAGGTCGCTAATAAAGGACTAAATTTTCTTCTATTTTTTATAAATAGAACACTCAATTAACAAAAGTTTAATATTTAAAACCTTAATAGAAATGTATTTTTGCTGTTACAATCAAACCTTTCTGCCAAAATGATGAACTTCTAAAAAATCTTTTTTCCAACCTTTAACCGCCGTCTTATTTATTGTTTTGCACTTCCCAGGCCTTTTGGCACCTTTGTGAAAGTGCATATAGCACCGCAACGGCAAGAATTTGGATTTACAATGCCAATGTCGAGCAATTATGTATTTTTTGTCACATTTTATTGGTAATATTTTCGCGATAATAAGTTTAAGCCCAAGGAAAAAATGGGCGTATTAAGCTACAAGTTTTCCTGGTTTCTTAATTATCCTAGGTCCTTGTTACCAGATATATAATTTTTGAGGGCAATGGATGCCAATTTCGTGGAAGGAATACGGACGAATGTTTTTTTTTATCGGACAAAACTTACCTGAACCGTCTATGTAGATCGGAGAAATTATAGGGAACCAAACGTAAGATTGTTGGAAGATGACAATTTGGTTACCTCTGAGTCCATAAATCCAATTGGCCCCTGGAATTCCCGATTTAAAACGGCCAGCCTTTTTACCATAGCCTATGAGGTTTAATTGATGGAGCGAAAGAAGGGTTGATAGAAGATGGCAGCGGAAAGGATATCTGAAAATTGTGAGGAGGAGATGGCCAACGTCAACGATCATTATTAGACGTGGTGAGTACCATAATTCATATGTAACTATTTTTCCTTGAATAAAAATGACCGAAGGGCTATTAAATATTATTGAATCTGACGAGATTTTCAAATTAAATCATCTTTCGAAAGGGACAATTTTTGAGAATGGCCCCGATCATTTCAAGGGACTTGGTAAAGGATTGTCCTTCAAACCTTTCAATTAAGATCCTTATATACACTGCAGGATGCATTCGTAATACAGACCCATTATCAAGGGACTTATGGATCATTCCCTATTTCCGGAAAACGAAAAAACAGAAAAAATGAACCAGGAATGCATTAGGTTGTGGATATTAACTTCCAACGGGAAACGGTACGTAAAAAATTTGGAGGCTAAAGGCAAATCAAGGTTTTCCGGAGAATTTAATGTA
>Ga0163217_1048068_pt1 | contig 15652 bp, 12 predicted proteins | sample SynspAceP_FD_185933 | JGI IMG/M metagenome (GOLD analysis project Ga0163217, IMG submission 185933) | Saline lake microbial communities from Ace Lake in Antarctica - Synechococcus sp. Ace-P (PacBio error correction) | ecosystem: Environmental > Aquatic > Non-marine Saline and Alkaline > Saline ...
AAGGGGGAAAAAGAGGAGGAAAAAAAATTTCAAAACTTAAAGGGGTTTTTATTTAAAACTCCTGTTGAAAACAGAGAAAATTTAAATGCTTTTTTCCCGAAAGCCCTTCCCCTTTTATAAAGCCCCAGGCATAATCTCGGGGAAATTTGGGTTTTGGATCGGAAAAGAATTGTGATGCTTTCCCGATTTTCAACATCGCTAAGGCAAAAAAAGTTAAACCGTCCCCATGCAAAAAAATATGGTAAGAGTGGTAGTTGGCGGTAAACTACGATTTCTCCCTTTCGCTCTTCCAGCTTAGGCCCTTCATCCGAAGAGAGATCTGCTGCATGTTGCCAATAATATTTCCCATGGGTAAGTTTTCAGCTCCCTTTTGGAAACCTCCTGTAGTTTTTCCGCCTGTATATTGTAAGAAAGCCTGTATCTGCCAGTGTGAGTTTTTACTCTGAATATATTGAATGCTTTGGCAAACCTTGGTGCTAATGCTGATTTTTTTTTTGAAAAAAAGAAACTGCCCTTTGGAAATCGAGAACAGCAGGTACCATTTTTTTTTTCACATGCTTTACGACCAATTGACAATTGGTACCTTTAAGCCCACCCAGTAAATCCTCCGCAAGTTCGGGTGACTAAATAATGTGCTTTTGGCCCTTGACCTTTCGGGAGTAAACAATTTTTTCTCTAGGTTTGTTTATTCGCGAAATTGGGCCTACAATTCACCAACCTACATCCTGCTCCTGAGTCATATTGAATTGATGCTTCAATCTCCGCGACGTTGTAGAGCGGATTTTGTATTGACTACAATCATTCCGCTCTCAAAGCACCAAACCATAGCCACGGATATTGCAAGGAACATTTGGCATTTGAATAGCGAATTCGAGTGCCTTTTTTTCAATTGGAGCAACTTCGGCAAATTAAGTCGCAAAAATTTGCAGCTTAAACCGGGCCAAATCTTTCAAATGAAATGGTTTTACCCATGCATTCAATAGGCAACATCGCAGACCCATATTTTCGTTAACGCATTCATCGAAAAGTTCAAAGAGATGTTTTGAATAGGCTGTGGACCATTTACATTTTTTAATCAACAAGTCGCAGGATAAATATTTTGGAAACCATGGGGAAAGTCCGCCATAGAGTTGGTTATTTGGGTGTAAAACTATTTTTTTTCTTGAATAGTAAAATCTCAGTTAAGAATCAAAACTTTAAGCTCCTAATTCAAGAATTTTTTCTTGCAATCAATTCTTTTCATTTGATCTCATTAGTAACCTGCATAGATTCGCTGAACTTCTCGCATATGCATAGGCTCTTGCTAACACATATCCCCACATATAGCCATACCTCCATGAAGCTGCACACACTCACCCGGCAACTTTACATTGGAAGTTCTGTCAACCTATTTATATTTGGCAGCGGAAGCATTGCGATTCCACTTTTCTATCGTTGTGCAGCACTACCAGTGATCACAGTAGATTCTTCCCTGCTCCCCACTTGAGCGGTTCATCTCTGCCAATTTGTTTTGAATCGGGGGTATTTTTGAAATTCAGAAAAGGTGCTTCCTTGGAATGCTTTTCGCTGCTTCACATAGTCCAGCGTTGCTTGGAGCAAATATAATTCCCCTAAAGCTTTACCGCTGCCAATGCCAAACCACTAGTCGCTCTTGGGCCAGCTCCTGCATTAAGTATTGAAATCTCGCCCCTCTTTTTCCTAAGTATGTTTACTTTAGGAACTTTCACATCCTCAAAGAAAAGTTCACAGGTATCCTTGGCGTGAAGTCCAAACTTTTTCGAAGGGAATCCTTTCGTATATCCTTCCATCGAATTTATCCATCACCATTAGACTAATCCCTTTTGCTCCTTTGCTGGGATCTGTTTTGACCCAGCGACACAACCACAATCGATAAATAATCCATTCGTGAATAAGGTCTTCGACCATTCACTAAGTAATAATCTCCTTGAATCTATGGCGGATGTGCGCAATTCCCTGCAAATCTGATCCTGCATCCTGGTTCGGTCATGGCTATGGCTCCGAAATATAGTCGCCAGAAACCATTTTGGGGATAATATTTTTTCCTGAACTTCTGCTGCCATAATGCCCAAAAATGTAGGGCATCACAATATCCGAATTGTAAGGGAATATCCAATGGCTTGGGCCTGAGGCAGCCATCTTAGACCCAATTCCTCAATCAAATCGCATTAAAAATCCGGAAATCAAGAAATTTCATTCCTCTAAATTTCCTCAGGGGGAGCCTTGAAGGCCAAGAAATCCATCTTCAACCTCTTTTTAACCCACTCTTCGGGAACCATTTTCTGATTCTCAAACTCATGATTATCGGCGTGGATTTCTTTTGCTATAAATTCTTTAACGGCTTGCCTAAAAGGTCATGCTCTTCACGTAAAGATCGTTCGTGTAGTCCAAACATCGATTTTTAATCGGGTTTAATTCTTTCTCACCAAAGTAAGCATATTTTCTAAGGAGCTTTCCGCCCGTTTGTACATTACCGCGAGCTAATTCCAAATAGATTCTCTTCTAAAAATGAAACTATCCAGGATGGAAAAGATTAGTAGTTAAACACCCAAAAAAAAAACCGGACATAATGATCGATTTATCTGAATAATATGTACGGTAGAAAACTTTAGCAATCTTCGCAATATGGAATTTCAGGAGAAAAGCCAACTTAGGTGGAAAAAGCTGGAGAAAGTAATATGATCTAGTCCTCAGAATCACTACTAATCATCGAAAAAATCATCTTAAAGCAATCTAAAACCATACGTTCGAATCTTCCACAAATCCTGCCCCGATCGATAGAATTTAGTGGTAGAAAATGGAGTTTTATACTTTAATGGATATCTGATTCCGATAAATTAGCTTCTTTTTCACCGAAAGTTTATCACTTTGATCCAGAAAATTATATTCTTTGACAGAGGATCTTGGCAAGGCAATTGGATTTTATGGAAATCTACAAGCAAAGGATTTTCGCTTTCAGAATCAAGTTTCAATTGTTTTTCCACTTAGCAAAAAAAGCAATAATCTTTTTTAAAATTCCGGCTTCATAAAAGCTTACAAGTTCCTAAGCCTTTTTTCCCAGAAAAAATTCCCCTGGAAATGAAGAAACTCAATCCAATATCTCCCATAAAATTTTTTATTCCCAATTTTTTGAAAGAAAAAGGATAATGGGCCCTTTTTTGATTTGGGAAACAAGTTTTTTTTTCCCAAAGCCTGGTTTTGCAAAAGCCATTTTAAGGTTTTTTTTAAACATACCAAAGGCCCCGGAAATAAGTGGGGGGAAATTGAAAACAATTCCCTATTTCCAAAAAACCCTTTGGGGCAAAAGCAAAAATTATTTTTTAGCGACTGGAAAACCTTGGTTTTCCCAAAAATGGTGACTTCCTAACCCTACCTTTTCAAAATGGCTTCAAGTCCGGTGAAGAAATCAGAAATCAAATTGGTCAGAAGTTTGGGTTTTTTTATGGGGCGATCCCAGAAAATTTGACCCCTTGGGAGTTTAAACTTTTTTGCCCATTTCCAAAAAGAATTGAAAAAGTAACCAAGCAAGATTCCCCCCCTTAAAAAAATTCAGAAACTTTTATTTTTTTTGGGAAAAACGTATACAAACAAAGCCTTTAATTTCAGAAAGCAAAAATCATTCAAAACCCAAATAAATGAAAGCTAAAATCGCAAATCAAAAATGGCCCCGGGAGAATTTTAATGGTTAATTAGCCCTTTAAAAACTACCACCCCGTAAAGCCCTTTAAGCCCTTTCAGAGGAAAAGAAACAAAACTTTCTATTTTTCCCGCTTTCCAGTCCCAATTGGGCTTTAGCCTTTTTGAAAATGAAGAAAAAATTTACTTAATCCCCCTTTTAAATTTTTTTCCCCAAATGCCCTGAGCTTTTCCCTTAATGTAAAGTGAAAAAGGAAGAACCCAGAAATAACAAAACAAAAAAAACCTTTGAAAATCAGCCCCGGGAACCCTCACAGAAAGCGAAAATTGCCAATGAAAATAAAATCCCTTGGGCGCAATGCCTCGTGAGCTTTCGGCCTAATTGGGGGAATGCGTGGTTGCCCCCCTAACGAAATGTGGGGGCTTCAAAGCATGAAAAATAATTTTTCCCCAAAGCCGAAAATATGGATTTTTGGTGACAAAGCTTGACCCTTCAATGGTTTTTTTCCGGGAAGGTTCGCCCGAAGGAAATTTTGGGTTTTTCCTAATCTTTTCCCCCCGTCCCCTTGGGGAGGTAAACTACCGAAACGAATACCCGATGGGAAAAATGTAATTGAACGAAGGTATTTTTTTACCTGGACGCAAATCCCTTCATCCCAAACCTGAAAAAAAAAATGCAAAGGGGAATTTTGCAAAAAGCATATACTTTCATACAAATATGGAACTAAATACGGAAGAGGTTTTTTTCCGCCGCTATTAAACAAGACACCTTCCAGAGTCCCCCTTTTGAAAAATCAGTAAATCCGAAGCCTTTTGGTTTTGGGCTTCAGGAAAATGGGCCCGGGAAAAAGTTCCAAGCGGTTTTTTCCCCCTTTTTTTTTTGGAAAAATATACCCTAGTTGGGCCCTATGCAAAGAAATTTCCCCCCTTTGGGAAATTTTTTTAACGGAGGGAAAAGAAATGGTTTTGCCGGCAAGGGTTTCCCCCTTGCTTTATGGGCCCAAATCCCCGATAGCCCCCACCCCAATACCTTTTTTTCCAGGGTGGAAACCCGAAAATAATGCGTTAACTCGGCAAAAGCTTAAAAAAACGCTTTGGGTTTCCCATTTTATGAAATATTGGGCTATGCTAAAAAAAGAATTTCTTTACAAAAGCGCAAGGCAGCAAGCCTATGAACCTGGCGGCCGGAATTGAAAACAGTGGGGCCACGCCCTGACCAGTCCCTAAATTTGGCTTGCACCCCTGCCTAAAAAGATCCCCCTGCGGAATTTAAGCCCAAAAAAAGTTTCCCCGACCTCGTGGGGGTCCCCGTACTGCAATGGAAAAAATTTTCCTCCCAATTTTGCCCCGAAGCCCCTTCCAATCAAGTCCCTATATCTCCAAAAAAACTGGATAGTTTTTTGGAGCCCACTGGAACTTTCCAGCGAAAGAGTCCCCCCAGCCGCCTTAAAATTGCAGCCTTTTGAAAGGCCCTTTGACAAGCCGACCCCTGCAAAAAGAAACAACAATGCCTTTTCCAAACGCAGGAGAAATCTGGGGCTTTTCACAAAACCGGCCTCACCGCTATGAAAATTTAATACAGATTTTTTTTGGAACTTTTTTATGGGAAAAGTTTGAAATTTTTTCTAGTCACTATGGTAGGGGAAAAACAAAATGATAACGACCAAAGCCCGCAACGTGGGCCAAGGAGGGAATTTTCCTTTGGAAGCATATTTATGGAAAAAATTTGAAAAAAAGCCCATTGGCCAAATTCGGGAAAAAATAATTCAAAGGTTTTTTGGAAAAGTCCCCAATAAAAAAGTCAATTAGGAATTGAATTAGAAAAACATGTACTTCAAGGAAAAAGCTTAAACCGCCTCAAATATGGTTTTTTTGGGGGCCCAAAAATAGCTCGCAATTAAGTTTCCCCCTTAAAATTTTATTGGGGTCCAAAAAATAGTTCCTTCCCCCAAAAAAATCAAAAAAAAAACCAGCTCCCTTTTCGAAACTGGGTTTTTTTTTTTTTTTTTGGATAGGTTTTCCCTAAAGATTTAAAGAACAATGGATGAAAATTCGAGGTTTTCTTTCCTTGGGGTGCATCCTTCCCCAAAATATTCCGAAATAATCTTCTGAAGGATTAATTTCCGCAATTTTTAAAAATAAAGTCCCCTTTTTTCCAAATCCTTCTTGCCTTGAAATCCGATTTTGCTCCTTTGAAAAGAAATCCTTTTAATCTCCTCTTTTCCATTCCTTATCTTTCCCCCCACATCGAACCCCTCCCCTTTGCTTTCAATTTAAACCGATCACAGCAAGATTTGATTCGTGTTTTTTATCCATTTGATTTAATTTCCATAAGCCCATTCAAATTGGGGGTTTTAAAAGCTTTACGAAACTTTTTCCCCCCGGAATTTTACCCTTTTCCCGAAAGTTTTCCCACCGGTTATAAACCCCACCCTCCTCGTCCCCCTACTGGTTAAAAGTAATCAAATTAACATGAATTATTCCCTACAAGGAAGAAATGAAAAAAATTCTTTAAGTTATAAAGGGGGGAAAACCAAAATCAACAATCTTCCCCCTTGGACCTTTTAACCCCCTTTAACGTTGAAAAAAGACAATTTTTTTTTCCATCTTTTTCAAATCCCCCCATAATTGGCAATTCTTAGCCCCCCCTTACCGAACCCCCTCCTCTAAGGAAAGTAACGTTTTTACTTTTTTTTTTGAAAATTTTTTTTTTTTTGGCAATTTTAACACTTTTGGAAAACAGTGCCCAATCAAGTTCCCTTTTCGTTTTTTCCCAAATTTGGCAGCAAAACTGCTTTTTGGTTTGCCCTAAAAGGTTCCCCTGCAAAAAAGTGCCGGAAAGGTGGGAATACAGCCGTTTTTTTCATAATTAAAGTGTTTTTGGTTTTTAGTATTTTTGTTTGGTTATTACGTTTATGGCCTCTTCCTCCCCCTTTTGCGAAAGCCCCATAACCATCCCCCATAACCAAAAGGTCCCTAACCTTTTTATAGTAAAGCTTTTTTTTTCTAAGGGCCCTAACTTTTTAAAAAAAAATACTAAATTTGGAACCCGCATTAAAAAATTTTGGTTGTCATGGACGAATTTTCCTTAACAACTGTTTCCCCCCTTGAAAAGAAGCCCCCACCAGTTTTCTTTTTCGTTTCGATTTGGTCCACGGAAGCCGAACAGGTTTTTTTTGCCAATTTCAGACCTGAAAAATTGCAGGTGTTTTTTTGCCAATGAAAAATTTTGTAAATTGAAATCAAAAAAAAAATTAAATTTTTTTTTAATTAATTTTAATCCCCCTCTGAAATTCAAAAACTAGTTTAAAAAAAATAAACCTGTACGGTTTTAAATGTAACACAAGGTTTTGTCCCGAATTGGACACAATCAAAATTTGGGAATTTTGGAAATTAACTCCAAATCTTAAGTTTTCTTTGGAAGCCAATTTTTTTGCTTTTTTTCGCACCTTCCCCGATCCCCTGATTGAAAAAGAAAAATTAAGTTTTGAAGTTTTAATCCCAGAATTTCCGGAAAGTAAAAGCTTTTTCAAAAAATCTTTTTACTGCTCCGGTTATGAAATCCTGTTTTCCCCCCGATTTACCTTCCCTGCAAAGAGTTTAACGTAATCCGCATGGGGTTGGGGACCCAAGCATGGGTTTTTTTTTTATTTAAACTCCCCTGTTTTTTTTTTTTTGAAGTTCCCCATCGGTCCATGTAAAATAAATTCCCACCACAATCGTAAAATTAATAATTTAAATCCAGAAAATTGGCGTTTTTTTTTTTTTTCGACTTCATGAAAATCGAACCCATTCGCCGACCATTGCGGGCCCCCTTTTTTTGGACGGTAGCTGAATTAGGATTTTAATAAACACCATGCCCCCAGCTTTATAGGGTTTTTCGAATCCAAATCGATATTTTCTAATCATAAAGCCCTGTTGGGTTAACTTTGAATCCTTTCTTGCAATTTGAAGAAAAGTAAAATCAAAGGTTAAAATTTTTTGGCAAATTTATTCAAAATGGCCGGCAAGTGGATCCGCAATCTTTTGGGAAATTCGCAAAATGACGGGGAACTCGACCTTTTCAAGTTTTCCAGTCCCGGATAGTGGTTTTTTTCTTGAATTGGTTTCTCCAAAAACATAATTTCCCGTTGTTTTTTTAAAGCTCTTTTTAAACTAAAGGTAAAAAAAATCAATTTTTAAAAAATTCCAGGCAGCTTTTTTTCAAGATCTGGCCAAAGAGCAAAAATCGTAATTCCCCCTCCTCAAGGGTTTTCAAAAATTTTCAAACGGCACGGGTTGCCCCGGGTCGGTAATGACATAAATTTAATCAATTTCAAAAGTTTCCTTAAAAGCAATCAAGAGCTGGTTGAATTGACACAAATTAAAATCCCCAAAGCTAAAACCCGGGCAGATAAGAAACTTCCGGATCAATTTTTCCCGTGGCCCTTTTTTCCCAAGTATTTTTCCTGCCCCCCAACCCCTGTTAATCTATTTGAATAGGAGTTTTAAATCAAAGAAAAAATCCGGAAATAAGATCCAAAAGGTCCCGGAATTTTTGTCCCCTTTTCCCCCGAATTGGACTTGCCCCTCCCATTTTTTTCCCCCCTTTTTTTTGAATCAAGGCTTCGTGGAAAAATTCCCAAAGTTTCCCCGTTGAGTTTTTTGCTTTTGCAAAAACGCAATGAACTGGCCCAAAAGGAAAATTTTTTTTGGGAAGATTAAAACCCTTGCCACTTCCTTTTATCAAGTTGAACCGATTCCCCCCAGCCTTCATGAAAATTTCCGCAGCAAAAGCCCTTTTTTTTATGAAATCGGCCGGATGAAAAAATCTTTTGGCCGGGTTTGGCAACTATAACAAGTTCAAACTTAAAAATCCCTTGGGAATCAAATTTATTTCAACGGATACCTGAAAATTCTTCCTTCCCAGAAACTGGGGCCAGTTTGCCCCCGCCCCCGAAGGAAAATCCATTTTTTTTTTGGGTACATCTACCTATAAGAGTTGGGCAATCCGTTTTTAAGTCCCCAGTTCCATTATCAAAAATGTTTTGCTTTTCCCCCAAAGACAAGTTTCCATACGCAGTTTTTAAAATGAAGATTTTTTCCTCAAGCCCCACGGAAATTAAAAGGTAAGGAAATTTCAAACCAGCCCGCCTTTTTGAGTTTTTAAAAAATCCAAGGAATCCCCCAATTTGCCCCCCCTTTTTTTTAGAAATCGAGCCTAAAACCCTCCAAATCCCAAATCTTCGGTGGGGGGAAGGAAACGTAAGCAAAAGCCTTACCTTTTTTTTCTGGAAAAATTGGGATTTTTTAAAGAAAGAAATCTCTTTTTGATAAAAAAAGCTGCATCCAAGCCTTTCCCTCGGGTGTTTGGGGGAATCTCTAGGAAATCCGATGAATGACAAACAACCCCTTTTTGATCTATTTCCCTCAATCTCTTTTAAAATAAATCCAATATCGGCTACTTGGCCCTTTTTTTCCTTTCGAATTAGTAAGCGGCTTTCCCCACAAAAATTGGTGGGAAAGCCCAAGGGATAAAATTTTGAAAAATTTTTTTAAAGACTGCCTTTGTGAAAAGTTTTTTTTATTTTGCTCCCCCCCAATTTCCTCCCTTTTTCAATTTCGGAAATCCCGCCAGCTTAAAGTTTTTTTTTAAAATAGACTGCCTTCCCCAAAAAGCCCAGGGTTTGAATCAAAGGCCCCGTTTTTAACGAAGTTTGGTTTTTTCCGAACCGGCCCCCATACATTAATCCGAAGCCCCCCTCTTGTGCTTTGAGGGAAATGTAAATGATATGCCCCCCCCCCTTTCATCCAAGTCAATTTTGAAAAATGCGAACGAATTTTTTTAAAGCCTTTCGGGAAGCCTGCCTCCAATCGAGCAAATTTTTCCCCTCGGGCTTTTTAATTAGAGAAAATAAAGCCCCAAAGTCAAAACCCGAAAAATCCATTTTTCGAATTCCTATCATTTCTTTTTTCCTTTTTGCCTTCGGAAAAAGGGCATTTTCTACTTTTAATCGCATTCCCCTTCCCCCCAAAACCCCATTCAAGTGGTAAATCCATAAGTAATCCCTACAAGAAAACGCATTTTGATCAGCCAAAAGGAAAAAATGCTTCGGCCATACGGCTTTTCAAAATTTGCCCTCAAATTTTCCCGGGTTTCAAGGAAAACCAATTAATCCCAAGCTCTGTGGCCCCCAATGAGTTTCCCCCCCCCCGCCAACTGGGAAAAATCCCCCAAAAAAAGGCTAGCCCCGCCAAATCAAAAACAAAATTTTGGCTCGTTCCGAGGTTTAACAAATCCTCCAATATAAAAGCCCGCAACGCGAAAGGCCCTTTGCCAATGCGCACAAATCGAAATTCCCTGTGCCCTGCGCAAAACCAAAACTCCAAGCACGGTTTCACCTTTTTTTGCGCCCAAATTAAATTTTTCCCCGCGCAGCTTTTAAATAAAGCGGTTTTAAAGGGTTTCCTTTGGAAAATTTTGGGAGAATATTCAAAAGTGCGGTTTTTCCCCCCAAAAAGTTTGGCAAAAATTGGGATCAACAAGGGACCTTTTTGGATAAACCGAAAAACCCAAATGGTTGGGAATTTTGGAAATACAACTTGTTTTTTTTTTCCCCTTTCCTTTTCCCCCACTGCGTCCCAAATGTTCAAACAGGGTGCATTTTTCAATTTGCAGCTAAAAATTTTCCAAAACTCTTCCTCAAACAGGGCCCCTTTCAATCTTTTTGAATTTTTCAATAGCCCTGCCAAAAAATGAAGAAAATGGTCCTTGCCCTTTTTTCAAATTTTGGGAAAATTCCCCCTACAATAAAATTCATAACATATCCCAATCCCCGCCAGCCCTTAAAAGGTAAAAAATAATCCTCCTTGGAAAGGGGAAATGCCTTTTCCCCTAAAAAAAACAAACTAAAGAACCAGCTTTTTTTCTTGGTTCTGCCTGGCCGATTTCCCCAATAAGCCCCCATAGGCCCCAATGGGGTTGGGGGGGGGAAAAAAAGCCTTTGGAAAGTCCAGTTAAGCAAAGCCGAGTGGAAAGATTTGGGGTAAAGATTCTTTTTTGGTTGAATTTTTTTTTTCCATTTTTTTACACCTGAATTTTTTTAGCTTATTGATGATACCCTTCCTTACTTTTTCCCTTAAAATTCCAATAAAATCCCCTGCTTTTTAAAACCCAATTCCCCAAATTCCCACGGTAAAGGACAATGGCTTCCCAAAAGGGTTTTTTCCCCAAAGAAAAAATGACGAAACCCAAAAAAAACAGGGCATAAAGAATCCCAAAGGTAGACCCCCTTTTTCCCAAAGCCCCCTTGGGGAAGACCTTTAAAGATCATTTTCCGCAAAAATTTTTTGGGTAGCCCACCTTGTTCCCCAAAAATAGTTGAGCGAAAAGCTGGGTAACACATCCCCCATCCAAAGGGTAAAATTTCCGGCCCCCAATTCCCAACCGATTAGGTTTGCCCAAACACCCAGTGGAAAAAAATTAATTAACCTATCGAAGCTACCTGGGAAGCGTTTTTTACCAAAGGGAAAAGTAAGAAATGATTCCACCAGCCGGAAATTGGCTCCCCGGTGGGGGTTTTTTCCAAACTTTACGTTAATCACATTAAATAAGGGCTTAGTTCCCCCTGAAAAAAAAAATAAAAGGCAAGAATTAACTTCCTAAATCGTCCCAATAAAAAATAATTAAAAACTCTTTGCAAAATCAAAAGCCCCTTTGAAAAAGTAGGAATCACCCTGCAAAGGAAATCCCCAAGAAATAAGGAAAATTTGAATAGGCCCCCTTTTGGGACCCCCGCCCCTTCCCCTTTCAACCAAAAAAAGATGCCCCAGGGAATTGTGGGTGGAAAAATGGGAGACAAAGTATTTGGGGGCATAGTAAAACTGCCCGAGGCCCAAAGGAAATTTTTTTGGAGCGGTATAAAAAAAAAAGAAAAATCAATCCCCTAAATGAACCCGACAATCCCCCCTCTAATAAAATCAGCAAAAGCTTTTTCCTTAAATTTAAATTCCCCCCGAAATAACGATACTTCCCACTCCGAGCCTGCCCCCTTCCAAAAATACCAAAAAAAGGCCTAAAACCAAAGCTTAAAAAGTGAAGCGGAAAAGGAATTGATCTCAATCGCGGGGAAATGGGTTGGAATAAAATTCACAGAAACCATTCCCATCAACCCGCAAAAAATACCCCTGAAACAAACTAAAGCATGGGAACTGGACAACCGTGAAATTTTTTTTTCCAAATCGGTTTTTTTTGTTTTTTTTTTAAAAAAGACAAAGGCTTAAAGGTAAACAGGAATTAATTTAAAGTTCAACTTTCGATACATATGTTTTTGGTTTAATTTTCCAAAAAATCCCTTTTTTTTTTTTTCAACATTTTTTGGGAAAAAGTTTTAAAATCATACTATGGCAAAATTATTCCCCTTGCCCAAAATCAGCCCCCCTTTCTTTTTTTTTTTCGTGGCCCCCCTCAAACACTTAAGTGGGCTTCCGACCCTTAAATCCTTCCCCTCCCAAAAGTAAATTTTTAAAAAAAGGGAAAAAAGTTTTTCCCCATTCCCTCCTTAATTTTCTTACCCCTAAAGGATTTTTAACTCCTGGAATGTTACTTGCAAAGAAAGCTTTTTTGCGAAATTTTTCCGCGACCCCAGTTTTTTGGAAAGGCCCTTTTTTTCGGGAGTTTTTGGACCCATTCCTGTTTTTTTGGGCGGTTTAAAGTAAAAATAGAGATTCCGAATTCGGAAAGCCATTTAAAAGTTCAACCCAAAAGCAAACATAAACTTCCCTTTTTGAAATTGCCTTTCTGATTCCGGAACCGGGTAAAAAAAAGTGTTGGTAAAGCCCTAATGAAAATGGCCATTTAATTTTTCCCTTTTAAATTAAAATCCCAAAACCGGAGTCCCACCTAATCTTGGGATTGGAATGGAAAATCGGGGTAATTGCCCCCCCCGGAGGTATTCTCAGCAAATTGTTGAAAAATCAAAAGGAAAACAAATATCAAAATTCCCCATGCTGGCAAAAAAAAAAACTCAAAGAAATAAAAGACTCAAGCTTGGAAGAATTGATCCCAATCTTTTCCCAACGTCACCCGTCCCTCATCTTGCCATAGCCAGCCAAGCTCTTCATTAAAAATGGGGGTTTCCACCGATCTACGAAAGCTTTTTTTGGCCCAAAGGTCTTTTTTTTCGAAGTGTGGGGAAAAAAACAACCTCGTGGGAAAAGTTGGCCCCCCCTTTGGGCCAAAATTTTGAAAAAAAAGGTATTCCCCAGATTAAACCCTTGAATGGCTTCATTTGCCCCAAAAAAAAATAACCAGCCCGGGGCTTTTAATTTTTGATTCCAGTGCCTCTTGGGCCCTACCAGCAACACGTTTTTGTTTTGCTTTTTTCCTCCTCCACCTTTAACGTTTGAAGGGCTTTAGAAATTCTAATGATTGACTGATTCCCCAAGGATCTTCTTTGGCCCCTTTTCCCTGCTGCTTTTTTCGGGGAAAAGTTTCTTTTCTTTCATTTCCCCCCGAATTTCCCCTTGATAAAAACCCAGAAATTTTTGAAATATTTCCTTCTAGGGCGTTAAAACTTCCAAAAGGCAAGAAAAGAAAATTTGGGTGGGAAAACTGAAAAAAATAAACAAATTTTCGCCCTTCCATTTCCCCCCTAAAATTTTCCGCCCTAACTTCCTCCCCTTCTTAAAGTTAAAAATAAGGTTTTTTTCCCCAATCCCATCCTCAAAAGTTTTCTCCAAGAAAATCCCAAGGCTTTTATCAAGCCCCCCTTCCCCTAAAAAATTGGCACAAGCGGTACTTTTTTCCCGGCTCCAGAAAGACCCACCAATAGAAACCGATTTTCCCTTGAATTGTGCAATTTTCCCTTAAAGAAAAATCCACACACCTTTTTTAAAAACTTGTTAGATTCCATTGGCCCCCCTTTTAAATGGAAAATTCCGTTTGGCCTTTTTTTTCAGCAAATTCCTTAAGTTTTTTTCAATTCGGAAAAAAATAAAAGAATAAAAATTCCCCTCAAATTCCCAAAAAGGAATTTAAAAGGCCCTTTTTTTTTTTCCCATCGAAAAAACAGGAAAAAGAAAAAGTTTGGTTTTTTTTGGATTTAAATCCGAAACACTTTTTTGGACCTTTAAAACCTCGGGCAAAAAAATTGGGAACAAAGAAAATGATTATTTCCCCCAGAATAATCAGGGCTAAAAGAAAAGTACCCTTAAAAAGTTTTCGGGAGTTAAAAATTCCAGGAAAGGTAATAGTCCCCCGCCCGATTTCCCCTGAAAGCCTGCCTTCACGAAAGCTTTGCCATGTAAAAGCTAAATTTGGCCCTTTTGGCAAACAGGCCTTTCCAAAAAATGGTTTTTTTTTCGTATTTAAAAAGCCAACAAAATTTCACGCAAGGTGGGGGAAACGGTGGGGGGAAAAGGGTAAATGTTCAGGAAAAAGAAAACCCGGGTTCAACGGTGGGGTGGGGGTAACTTTGGCCCAAAAATTAAAGAGATGTAGCTTTTGAGAAAGGGCGAAAAGCCAAATTCTTTGTTGGAAAACCCCTCTTGGGTAAAACTCAAAATCAAACTTGGGGGTCCCCTGAAGGGGTTAAAAAAGTAATAAGGTTTTTTTTGGGTTGCTGAGGAAAGTGGTTAAAAAAAAATTATCACTGGGTTGCAAATCAGAAAGCCCAAAAGAATTTATCCTATCATTTTTTAAAAAATTGGAATAAGGCCTTAGTGGGTAAGCAACCGTTAATCAATGGCCTCTTACCTGGAAAAGTTTGGGAATTGGGAAACCATTGAAAAAGAAAAAGTTGGGGCCCTTGAAGGACCAATCCAACAAGAAAAAAATTATTAAGGAAAATGGAAATTTGGGACCCTAAAAGTAAGGTCTTTTCAAAGGATTCCCAAAATTAAGGAAAAAAGTTTTTGCTTTTTTTTAAAAAACTTGGTTTTAAGTGGGGTTAATGCCTTTTTTTTAAGGAAAATGGTGGGAAAAGGTTTAAATCCGCGCTTCCTTTTATAAAGCCCCTTTATGAAAAAGGCCCAAACCGGAAAATTTCCCCTTCCCCCTCAATTTTTTTGAAATCAAAATCGGTATTTTAAAAAAACTTCGAAAATGAAAAAAAATAAATTTCTAGCCTGTAGATGCTTTAGGGTAAAAAAAATCCTTTGGGGAAATGAATCACGCGGCCTTTAACCCGTCCATCACCAAAATCTAAATCTGAAGCTTAAAAGAAAGATGAAAAAGGCCCGGAAAGAAGGATTCATTTGGGAACAGTTAGAAGCAGGAAAAATCCCCGGACTTTAACTAATTGTGAAACTGAAACGGAAACCGGGGTTTTTTGTCCTGGTGAAATGGGTGGCTTGGTTCCCCTTGCCAAAATGGCTAAACGAAATGGATATGAAAATTAAGCCTAAAGTCGGCCCCGGGGGGCCGGGGAGCCCCCTGCCCCTAACTCCTGGAAATGTAAAGGCCGGCGGGGGCCAAATGCTTTAACACAGTAAAGAGGCCTTTGTTTTTTCCCGAATCATTTCTTCCAGGATCCCAAAAAATTGTAAAAAGCTAATTTTTAAATAAACCGTATTTTTGGTTGGAATCCGGTAAAAAGATGTTGGGACCCGGAATTAGCCTTACCGGTGTAAAATAGAAAAGCTTATCGAACTAAAATCGGGAAGATAATTTTAGTTCCCAATTCAAAAATCCGTTTCCGATTACCAGGAAACCGAATGCAAAAAACAAGGTGCCTAAAAATTTAAATCCGAACGGAGTACCTGGGGCCCCTGAAAAAAAAGTCCCTTTCTTCGGCGGATCCCCCACATTGAAAGAAGCCTGCCTGAAAAAAAATTAAAGGTTTACAAAGACGTAAACTTGAAGGGTAGATAGAAAAATTAGGCAAACTCGTAGTTTTCCAAACCTGGAATAAAAGAAAATTAATCCAAAAAAAAAGATTTTCGGGCCCTTCTGAAGCAAAGGTTTTTGGGGGAAAGGGTTTTCCCCCGAATCCTTCCCCGAGTGCACATCCTCTCTCAA
>Ga0163217_1004681_pt1 | contig 15650 bp, 15 predicted proteins | sample SynspAceP_FD_185933 | JGI IMG/M metagenome (GOLD analysis project Ga0163217, IMG submission 185933) | Saline lake microbial communities from Ace Lake in Antarctica - Synechococcus sp. Ace-P (PacBio error correction) | ecosystem: Environmental > Aquatic > Non-marine Saline and Alkaline > Saline ...
AGAGGGAAGAGAAAAGAAAATGGCCCCCAGAATGAAATGGAAAAAATCATACTTCCCTAAGAGCTTCCCCTTTGAAATGAGATATCTGGGTTTTTTTCCCTAGAAATAATAAAAGCCAAAAAAGATATCCGTTTCCCGAAGCATATCCCCCAACATAACGCCGAAAATAAAATTTTAAAGCCGCATCAAAATGCTAACAAATCGGTTCCGCTCATCCCCAAGTGCCCTGACAGCCCGAAAGCCCCGTGTCAAATCGGTGTCCTTTAGGTATATTTGGCTGCAGAAAGGCGCATGGTTATAAGCCGCTCAGCAATAAATCGCAGATTGATAAAGCTTGGGCTTGGTCTAAAGTAAATCGTTGGAAAATTTTTCGACCCGGCCCATCCTCTCTCCGCCCCTCAGTAACCCATTCACGAACCCTACAGCGTTACCTGATCTGGGACAAAATTGCGGGAAACAATATGGCTGTACAGATTGTTGATAACCATCGCTGGCCTGAAACCTTTCAATTCACCACGCAATAGAAGCGCTTGCAACTTGCCGAACACCCACGCCTTCCGCTAATCGGGTCTCCAGGGAAGAAGCCGTTGGCCAAGGCCCCAAAATGGTATGCCTCCCTTTTTTTGCCGAAATGATCTACTAAAAGTCTACTAATCCAATATTGAACTCAGATCGTCAAAACGTGGGCGCTGGCTCATGAACCAAGTCAACCTCTCTCTCGTCACTCCGCAAAACGTGGTATTGAGTGCTTACCGGGCCGCGCCTACGATAAAGCTGCCCCGAACACACAGTGTTGGAGTAACCGGCAAGTTAAAGTGGACACAAATACGGAAACATTCTGCTCAAATGGTGCGTTCTCTGTAATCAGGTGTCGGATACTGCTTCGCTTTGCACGGATAGGGCGCTATGTCTATGGAGAAAATCACAAATCCGGCGCCAAAACAACCCAATGGATTGGGTCTCGACCAGTCCCCGCCTTAATATCTTGGATTAAAATTCTGATTTAGATGACGGGTTTGAAGTAGCGGCATGTTATCCACAACTCTCGGCAATTCGCACAGCAGACCGCCCACCATAAGTAAAAGTTAACGACAAATGGGAATGATCCTGAATTGGACATGGGCGTAATCGCCAAGCCGTAATGTAGGAGACGGAGAGTGGTAAGGCCCGCCCAAATTCTGTCGTAACACGCGATATTTCCCCCTATACTGTCGTCGCGGGGAATCCCAGCCTACGATCAAAACGCATGCGCTTCGCATATCCATCATCTCTTACTTAAAATGTCGCTGTGGCGAGTTCGCCCGTGGCAGATCGACCATTTCCTCGATTCCGTCAACGTGCTCGACATTCTGCAAGGGATAACAGCATGTTGCCGCAGTAGATTCCTTAACACCCCAGAAAATACGGACTTACGGCAGGCGCACTCAATGAAAAAGATTGTGTTTCTGCATATCCCAAAAGACGCTTGGGCAATCTGTGCACTCCGAGTTGTTTACGAATATATGGAAAAACGAAGAACAATCGCCCATTCGCAGTTCACCCACCAAGCCAATCAATATCACAATTTCCAGAAGATAAGAACCTATATTCAGGGCATCTGGATGCACCGAACCTCCAACTCAACTTTGAAGATGACGTTTTTTTCTTCACTGTATTGCGTCGACCCCTACGAAAGGATGCATCCTTTAATTCCTACTCCGACAAAAATCGCTCGCCGCCTCGACCTGCATGCTTTTCAATGCCCCGAGTCACCACCGGCTTACGCAGGGTGAAAAACTGGACACCAACGACTACTTCTTTGTGGGGATGTAGCCTGGCGAACGTTCATCAAAGGACATTATACAATTTCTACTGTAGTTATATGCAACCGCAAAGTCCGGGCAACAATCGAAAATAGCCCGAAATTCGCGTGAGGTACTTTTCGAACGTGCAAGTAAAAAGAGCAAAGCAGTTGAAGCCCGCATTATCAGCCTGAGCAATCTACATTTTTGAAGAAGATAATTTATATCATAACAGGCATCAAAAGTTACATTCAAAAGGCACCGCATAAACGCTGCCCCAAAGTCAATTCATGCGGAGCAGATGGCAGATCCTCAATGTCATTAATTAGATAAGCCTAACCCAGAGGCCGATTAGAAAAGTTCGCCGAGTCAGACGTTGTCTTTATGAAGCAGTTGGGCGACGAAGGCTTGTTGATTTAATGTTCTCTTAAAAAGCCGTCCCACACCGCGCGAGCAAGCTAAGGCCAATATTGCCAAATAAGCTCTGCCCTGTAGATGCCATGTAGAGGTTCAAAGGTGTCCGACCATCGTGTGTAATTAACATTTGGTCGTCCTCACTCCTGAAATCTAAGCAATTTTCTCCGAGCTCCCCGCATCTAAGACGGGCCCTCAATCGAAGCATTCGCCGACGCGTTGGCATCTAATCCATCGCAAATGTACCACCACGATGCGAGTCCAGCCGAATGTCTTAGATGCCGATCCTGCGCACCCATCACTTTGCATCGTGTTGTCGATAATAATTCATACTGGCTTCTCCGTCGTGATTACACCAAACCCCCGTCCCTGTAATTGCCTGATACAGCAACCCCATCCGTGAAAAAAGGAATTTTCAGCACTCGCCGCAAGTAATAAAATGCCTACGAAAGATAATCTGTCACGCCAGGCGGACAGAAACAATCGTATTTCCCCTAAGCAAGTCTTGAAACAATTGCATTTCCGAAATTACAGGCCGCCATGAACATTGGGGAACACACCAAAGACCGACATCCTAAGCGTCGACGTAAAACTTCTACTACTATAACATCTAGTTCTCACGATGTTTTAAGAGCTCCACAGCAACGCGAGATTTTATGCGGCCATCCAGACATCATCCTGATCGCAGAAAGCAACCCATGCCCTGCTAAACTCCTTTTGACCCAACAAATAAAATAATTTCCAGCCCACTCCAGTATTCGGCCCTTAAGTAGGCGAATGTCATAATCAGGTGTGTTGATTGAAAGTCCTAAAAGCCCCTCCCACGGTGCTATCGGTCGAAAGTGTCACGCTGACCCAAAGGCTCCAACCGCGATGCTCTTTGGCGGCGGTAATCGACGCCAAATTGATCTTGCAAGTGACAAACTCCCGCATTTTTGTTACCATTAAAGATATGAACATGCCGTTCCTTCATTCCATATTCTATAAAATTTAAATGTCTTCTTGAAATTAGCTCACGGCGATAATCAATCAATAGGACTATTCAATTAATTACAAGTTGTCATGAATCATCAATTCGCACAGTCAGCGAAAGATCCACCGACACAGCGCGCGCTCAAGCAACGAAAGCCTCAAGAGCGCAAAAGGCTCTTCGCAACGTATAGAAGAGCCAAGCGCCGCGAGAAAAAGTGCGCGCAATTAAGACACAGAGAAAACAGAATTCGATACACTGCCCAAACCGAACGACTGACCCCTAACCGCCCCTAAACATTTGGCTGCGCTCTGTTTCCGACGCGCCGTTACAACTGCGCATCGCCTTGCGTTCCTGATTTTGTGCTCGGGGTGTTAGGTCTAGCCAATAGCTTCCTGGTACCTCTGGGAACTGCGCCGCGGACCGCTACATTCCTCCGCGTCCGGGCTTTTCAGTTCATAGCGAAGAAATATGAGCTTCGGCAGTAGAACTTCTGGGTGGGGTGCGAACCTAATCAGGAAACGGAGCCGACTACGAGGAAATTGCCTCTATCAGTTCATAAGAAGCCAAGAACTCGTTTCCGCATAGATAAGACCGATATTTACCATATTTGGTCGATCTTCTGTCACGGAACTGGACCCGGTTTCGCTAACCAATTTCGCCCGGCACGACGAAGATCTGATCAAAATACTGGGGCGCAGTCATGTTACAGCGATACAGCAGCGGATTGATTAGCCTCAGGGTTCAAGCTTTCACTCCCGCAGTACGCCGCAGCCCATCGCGACCTGAAAATTAAAGAAACTCCAATCTGATTCCACCCACTCTCGGCTATTGCCGCGAGACTACCAAGCACGCGGGTGAAGGTTTGATCTCGCGCAACAGCGCCTTGAAGCACACCGGACTCTCAATTTTAAGAAATAAAAATCAATAGTAGCCCGGATTCCACCTCTTTCAAATCCCAAACGCCTTCGGTCATCCTTCTAGAAACGGAAAATACAGAAACCCTGATAGCTATAGATATGCTAATCCAAACTAGTACCGAATACGGATCCCCCGCCCCTCAAACAAGCCAGAGCGAAGGCCCAGTATCGCCAGACCGCATCTCTCAAGAGCGCGAAAAATGAACTATGGGCAAAAACTCCCAGCGCCCCGCCGGTTTGCCGAACTAGTCTGGCAGTTTCTGAGAGCCCTAAAAGTAGATTTAGGGGTCTCTGAACAGCTACTAGCCGCACGGCGCCGTCCTACGACCTGCAGTTGCGTGATGCCGCGGAGAAAATCCAAATATTTGGCGCACACTTCCCTCCAAACGGCGTCATAAACAGCAGCGCTTCCAACCGCCTCGTTCTATTAGGATATTGAACATTCAATCACTTAGTTTTCACGTATGTGGCATTAATTATTGATGAAATTTGTGTTAAACTCGCTACGTGATCGACGACTAGTTTGCACATATGATTTGTCCCTTCGAAAAATTTTACCAAAACCTGAAGTCGGTGACTAACTCCCTGCCCACCATTTTACGGCCTCAGATTTCACAAATGCGCCGCAAAATCTCGTAGACGTCCCTGTCTAATCTCGTCGTTACAGCTAATCAGGCCCCCATCATGCAGGGTTTTTAGGCCGGAATTGATAGCCCTCTGGGCTCTTCTGCCCCACGGCTCTACCTGCCTGATGCCACAACACCAACGGATTTCAGGGGTGTGGCCGCTTGTTTTCTGCTATGTTGCTTTCTGAGCTGCGTGAGTGAGGCTTCAAACACTGCAAAACCGCTGTCATTCTGCCCCATCCAGGAACACAGCGCCCTGGCATGCTGAATCATGCGAGCGGCCTTGAACAATCATCTCGGCATCACCGTTTTGATGCGCCTGCGCTTGGCAAACATGGTACGACATGGTCGTCATCTGGCTCGTTGAGCGTGTTTTTGCCCAATCATTGCGCAGCAAGAATTCAATTCGCAACGGCCGCCAATTGGCAACATGCCATAGTTGTATAATCAAACTTGCCAAGAGGGCAGACGCTCCAGATCCAATGTCGTGTCTTGAACTCCCGAAGAAACTGCTTCATTGCTGTGGGCATCTCGCAGTTAACAGCGTAATGACTCAGCCGGGATCAATGCGCGCTGGCAGTGTGGTGGTCAAACCCTCCAGCAATACTCAGGCTAGCAAAGCAAAGTTGTGCCAATGCTTGTCAATGGTCCTCTCGTCAAACGGTAACCCGGCGTGCGTTGGCCTGACTGCCGAACATTGACCAAATCCAGAGGCTCTGCCAGACGCAACTTTCACCGCTACCAAGTGCGATGCATCACCGCACTGCGTCTCGGGGTCAGCGCTTCTTGCGGGCAGCAATTGTCTTCCACCGGTGCCGGCGCGGGTTCCACTTGGGATGATGAAAGCAATCTCGCGCGCCAATGCGTTTGGCTTTCCACGCTTTATTTCCTGCATCAGCTCAAGGAGCCAAAAGCTCCATCTGCTGCGCACCAACAAAGGTGTAGCCCACAAGGCTGGCTGGCCATCGGCAAGGCGCGTCTCAAAGTTTATTCACTCTCGATGCAGAATGCTGCATCACCCGGGCGCAAAAAGCTAATCTCCAGGCAATACCCCAAATTGCCCAGGTACACCGCAAAAGGCAGTAAGCCGTCCAACCGCCAGCGTGGTTACGTCCCACCATCTCATTGTCCACTGTTGTCCATAAGCAAAGGTATCGCAGAATCGACTGGGGTGTAAGCCACAACCTAGGTGCCAAAATCAATGGGCTTGCCCGTTGATGCTCGAAGGCAAATTCTGGTTCAATTTGAGCGGCCAGATCTGAACCAATGAAGCCGCATGGAGCATCAGGCGCTGCGTAAAGTCGGGCTCGAAGGCACGCTGTTCAGAAGCCAAGGGCTGCGCTTGAAGAAAGCGTTACCAACGGAAAGGTCTCGATGGCCTCAAAATCAATTCTGCCCAGAACACAGAAAGCCAAGGTAACCTTTAAATGACTCGCTGTTGGCGACACCAGATACGCACGCGGAAACGCTGGGACGACTAAGCATGGGTCTGAAGCGCTTAGATGCTTGCCGACAGTGCCCAGTCCGCGTGGGAACTGAAGAGCATAGGGCAGTTTCTTGACAATAAAGTCGGTCATCTGAGCCACCTGCAGGGTTAAAATCTCAGATAAGGCTAAGTGGCTTTACTCAATAGGTAAATCCAAACAAATGTGAACTGCGAAGTCAACCGATTCAAGGCCAAAATCTATAAGTCATGGCCCCGTCAAAAACCGTCGCTTCCTGTTGAAACGCAGTTTTTCCCGAGGATATTTCGGTGGATTGCTGGGCCGAAATGGAGCGGGAAAATCGACGCTTCTTAACTTAATCGCAGGCTCCGCGATCCCGACGTCCCGGCGATGTGCTCACCAAAGGACGTATTTCTTCCCTCGTTGGCTTTGCGGGTCGTTTCCATCCCGACATGACGTGGGCACAAAACACGCCGTTTTGTAAAGCGGGAGGATCTTATGGGCAGACACATCAAGCATTGATCAATTAACGTTGCAGACTTCTCAGAACCTAGATATTGCATTCCATCTGCCTTTCGGCCGTATTCCGCTGGTATGAAATCGCGTTTAGCTTTGGGTGTCCATGGGGCTCAAATTTGACACAATATCTTAATTGATGAAATTACTGCGGTAGGTGATGCCCAGTTTCTAAACAGAAAAGCCGACCAAATTTCTTATGGATCTGGACCGCCTAACCACAGCAGGCCCGCGGTTTTGTGAAGCCACTCCAAACGGGATGCTTGCGCGAACTATGCATGCAGGTCGTGCTGAAAGCGGTCATCTTAACATAACTTTGAATGAATTAACGAATGCGTAGCACATTATATTAATACAGTAACAGCAAGTGATGACCTTAATCCCAATGCGTAAGCATATGGCCCTCCAATAAAAACCCCCCCCTTCCTGCCCGAAACCACAAAGCTCGCGTATTGCATCGGCGCACAAAAAAGCCGGACGCACATGGCTCTATGAGATGCTGCCAACTAGCAATGATGAATACACTTTTCGCGCATAAGAAACTGCAATATTTTGATGTATTCTGGAAAAGCAAACAGGTCTTTAAATCTTCGCATCAAACGCAGTCAAATTTGGCGAAGAACTTTGATTTCGGAACATCTGGTGGCAAAAAACAGAAGACGGCTTCCAAAGTTTTTGACGAATTGACGGAATTCTTTGTCATATACATCCGATGATGTAACCGTTCCATTGATACCTTGCGCTTTATGCAGCTTAATTGTTTTTTGCCGGCAGGCCATCGGCCATGCCCAGTTCCACGGCAGCAGTCATCTACAGTCGGTTGATCTTGTGATCATGGATGCCGGTCGAGATGTCAGTCGAGAAAGCCTGTGGGTTTGAGGCCGTTTAGCTTTGCGTTTTCAATTGATCGTATGGCGGGGCGAGTGTTTCTGCACCGTGTCGCCCCGCAAAACAGCCAGTTCCTTTCTTCCCGAGCCATATGGTCGCAGGCGCGTTCAGCTGGATTAATTGTCGATGGCCACAGCGACCGTCTTCCAGGAACAAGCTGAAGCTTCCCGACGGTTGAAGGCCATAGCTGGAAGGCCCTTGGCCAAAATTGCTCTTTCCCGGATGACCCAAAGAGCTGTTGCTCGGAACCAAAAGTAAAGAACGCCTCAAACCTGCGGCAGGCTGGAAACTTTTGTACAGTGCCGCGGTTAACGACGGTCAGCCAGGCTGGCCACTGATTCGCGCTCAAACGTCCATAGAGTTTGCCGACCCGGTCGGCGCCCTCGCGGGCGATCTCGGAAATTTGGTCGATGCCCAAGAAGTCGTTGAAGTCACGGCGCAGGTGCGCCAACAGGAAGCCTCGCGTAAACGAGGCAATACCATCAGGTCCGGCGCGTAAAGCTTGGCCAATAACCCTTGAAACCCTTGCCTGAATGGATACCGCTGCATTAGCCAGGTGGTCCAGACATGCTCGCTCCTTCCAATCCGTGCGCAAACCGATAGACGGCTCCAGTGGGCATCCCCCCGCCCATGGCGCTGGTTCACGCTTACTAATTTGGCCGCAGATCTCGTCCCTTGCCTGACGCTTTACTCTTAATGTTCCCCTTTGTTCGCGCAAAAAGATTCGGGTCCAGCACCCGGATCGGCGTGTCCTCCGCATGCAGCAGGTCGCTGCCGCATGAAATTCAGCTCTCGACCGTTCGATCAGTGGCGACAAGCCTTCAAATGCCCGCCCGCACCAGCCCACATAGGTGGTCTCGGGGATGTCCTGCGCCCCATGCGGGCGAAAGATCTTCGTGCTGCGCGAAATATAAGGAAGGAATGCCATCGTCAACTTCGCGATCTAAAATATGAGCCAGCAGGTTTCGGCCGTGGCCATGCTGCCCGGAATCGGACGCTTGGGTGCAGTCTCCTGCACCATCCGCTTCTCGCAGCGGCGACAGGACTTCTTTTGATCCGGGCGATCTGAAACCACCTTCATCTGGCTGCATCATGTCCATGCAGTTCGCTGACATCCTCACCCACACCGCGCAGATCGCCGCCACATGTCAGCGCACATGTGCCGGGATCAAGTTCACGACCCTCGCGCGGTTGTCGCATCCGAACCACTGACGTCGACGCAGCGCGGGGCAGAGGGATCATCCGGTGCCGCTCGTCCTGACCTTCGTCGATGGGCGCTTCATCCCGCCCTCGGCCACGGCCATAGCAAGTCTTCACAAGGCCATTTCCAGCCTGCTCGAATCTCGCGTCTCGATCTTTTTCCGATGACTTGCCGAAAGGCCATGCTTCTTGCAATGCTTTTGCCATCCGCAGGCGAGGGTCCTGAATCCAGCTGGTCGTGGACCCGCAATGTTCGCCGAGATCTTTGGGTCATTTTCCCGCCTGCAAAGCCGCAATCATCGCCTTCAATATGGCGGGATCATCGGGAGGTTTTGCGTTTAATGTTACATTCGACAATGCACATGGCTACCACAATGCAACGTGATAGCGCCATAAAAACCAAAGCGTTTTAGCCTAAATATATTCAGTCCCACCGAATGCGGCGGCGCGCCCCATATCCGCCTGCCCAGTCAAATGCCTTCCCACTACATTGCAAGCTGCGCGGTACGGTCAGACGGGCGGCCCCCTCGTCATTGCAGGCCAAGGGATACCGCGCTTCCAAGACTTTATAATAGAAGGCAAAAGCCCTGACCGTCCCAATACAAAGCTTGACCGATCTCCCCTGGCGGCCGCGAAGGCGAAGACCGACGCCCGTCGGCTCTGGCCAGGACATCTGGGTCAGCCGCAGCAAGACAGCAATGCCTGCGCATCGTCCGTGACAGCCGCAAGCCACGTAGACGCGAAAACGCCAGTGCCCGGACCAATCATACTGCTTCCACAAGCACGGATAAGCTGCGTCAGCGGCCAAGGCCAAGCCATGTTGCTGTCGAAGTGCAGGCTGCGGCCGTTGCCAAGCGCAGTTTCGACCCCATCGGGGCGCGACGGTGGGTTTCAGCGATGGCGGGTAACGCGTGTTCAGCGAATATCGTAAAGGAAGAAACGACGCACCTGCGTCTTAGGCGACCAAAGTCCTTTTGTTCTCAGATCATTGCCGCCCCGCATAGATCTTGTTGCCGCGTGAATCTCGTGGCAGCTGCGCCACCTGCTGACCGTCTGCCACCATCCGGTCCACCGACATGACAATTCCAAGCTTCTCTTCGTCGCTCCATGCGCCGCCGACGTTCAAACCCCATAAACTCAACCACGCAATAGCCCACCCCCACCTAAGACACGTCGCTAACGACGTCGTTTTAAGCACGTTCTTACAAATCATCAGCAGATCAGCCAGGTGGTCCCATCGAGTGTTACCTGATGATGAAGGGTGAGCTATGGGGCCGGTAATCTGAACCTACCCTCCTACAAGGGTTCAATCCCGGTCCAACGGGTTATCTGCGAATATTACCCCCACCTAATGCGATGTCTTTGATGCTACGGAGTTTGCTTGAGATGGGCAAGCTCGGCAGGCTTCCTTTATTTTTATTCATGAGAAGATCCGAATCGACCGTATGTGGTCCGCAGATCAGGAAGGCAAGTCAGTTCAAGACCAATTTCCAGTTCAGTGACCTTCCACATGCTGTGAGGTACGGGCTCAGCACTGATCGATAGCAATCGATTGGCCAACACTAGAGCGGGCAAATTAAATCGTCGCAACAATATAAGAACTTGAGGCCAGCTATACCTCCCACGATCAAGTACGTCTTTTATCGAAGACTCTTTTCATTGCGGCGCACTATGCCGAGATAATATTACAATTTTCTCAAAAATAGCGCGCTGACACCCAAAGCAAAGCCTTCACAGTTAACACCCGGCGTCACGCTAATGTGCCCCGAGATATTAAAAGATCAATTTCGCCGGCCCTTCTCTCCGCAGTAATAATTTATCTTGGACCGTATTCAAATCAGCGACGCGCCGCTCAGATGGCAGCATCCACGGTGCCTGTCAGGGTGCGGCTTTAATGAATCTGATTCCGCCATACGACGGTTATGCTTTTGCACCGCCCCGCCATCGTTATCGCTGCTCATCTTTACGTGAAGATTGGAACGAAGCTACGGCAGGTCGCCGGGATACCTGTTGGGCCTGGCTGAACCGGTTTCTGGGATCGCCCCTTCCGACCGTCATTCTTTTCAACGGTTTCGTCCCTTCCTCCCGATTACGCGTCATTTTCGCACTTTTCTATGCGACCGTTTGTTGCCTTTTTAAATGTTGGTTGACCTCAGCAAATAAGGTTGCGCAGTGCCAATTAAATTAATCGAAACAGTTACTCGCCTACCCGGCGGTGACCTTTAATAGAAGCTATTTTGGGTAGGTTTATCACTGAATTTTCCTAACGCAGCTTTCTGTGGCATTTATCGTTTTAGCTGGTGTTTATAATTGGCACTTCGACACACGGGCACATTGTAATCTTCACAATTCGTCCGGTTGGGGTTAATCGGCCGGCGCTGTCGTTTGGCCTTGGCGGTATTCAAGCCCTCATGATGATGTCTATGTCCAGTATTTGGCAACGCAATCTACGCGATCTTCACGCGAACGCTTTTGCTGCTTCTGGGGTCATTTTCGTCTATAGCACGGTGCTGAGACCCTATCGCGGGTGCTATGGTATAAATCCTCTTGTTCATATCGTGGGCGCGTGAAGGGCCGGTTTTCTACCCCAAATTTATTACGCCCCCTATGTCTCCGTACCATACGTTTATGCCATATCAGCACTTTTGGGCTTGTTTCGGACTAATGCCTCCTCAGGCGCTATCACCGTGAATATTAGAAACGCTAAAGACCGCACCGAGCTCTCTAAAGGTCTCGAAATTCTCTTTTAAATCAGAAAGGTCTGCTACACCCATTAGGTCCAAGCGTCTTTTCCACTGCCGAAGTCTAAAGCGATATGCCCGCCATCGCTTGGCTGGCATATGAATTGAAGCAGTGTCAGGGTTAACACTGCCCCCCCACAAAGCTGGGTCAACGCGAGTGTATTCAATTCCAGGCTGGAAAGCTTTAAAATTGTATCTTGGCCCGACCCGTAATAAATGCGTCCGCGCCAATCTCCCCCGACAGACAATCATTGCCCGCCCTCCAATCGAGTGTATCACGACCAGCGTTGCCCTTCAGCAAATCATACGCATCGCCTCCTAATGACCAGGTCTGACCCAATGTCGCCCGACAGCGGTAATCGTTTCCTGACCCAACCGTTAACCGTAGTCATTATTTGACCATCCGGGCCAACGGTATTCCGCTGTCGCCCTGCAGCACATCAAGCGCCGGCAATTTCAATATCTGGTCATTTCCACCCACTCGTGGCCGAAACAGGATTCCCGCGCCGCGCTCGCCCTCTAGTCGTTCCTTGCCGGCCCCACCCCACAGGCTGTCCGCGTTTCAACGCACCGACAAAATGGTCGTCGCCGCTGTCGGCCATAGATTTATCTGCAACCGTTGTTTCCGGTTAGCGTGTCCGTTCCGCCCCACCACCTAGCGCATCATATCCATCCGACCGCCGTCCAGCGCGTCATTGCCGTCGCCGGCCTCGATGGATCCCACCCGTATTGCCCCCCAGATCTGAATCCGCTCGGTACCTCCCGTCGATAGGTCGCTGCCGGCGTGCCATATAATCATATCGGCTCCGCCTTCGCACCAAGAGTGTGTCGTTGCCGCCCCCCCGCTCAAACGGTCCCCGACCCGCGCCCGCTGATATGAATCGTTTTTGCACCCTCTCCCACCAGAATTATATCTGACTGGGCGTCCCGACCAGACACCAAATTGGATTGCGCGGGCCTGGCGAGGTTGACGTCAGGCCTCTTCTGGCCGCGATCCAATGGGCATGAAAAAACGCGAACTGCCCAACCAAATCTCAGGATTGAAATGTCGCTGGGGCTAAGGATTGACCTCGTTCGACTTTAATCACTCAATTGTTCGTTCATACCGAAGAACAGAACGGCACCGTCATGAACGTAGAAGACAACCGACAGCTGCGAAGTCAATGCCGCAGAAACGGCAATCCGGAAAGATCGATGCTGTCCGCTTGATATCGAAATCAACAATTGTTAATCTATAGGTACCTATCTGAGACAGAACAAACCTATCGCGACCATCACCTGACCAGTCCAACGCGCGCGCCCCCCCGTCACGCAAAATATCGTCCGCCCTCACGTCCCGTATATTTGGTCCGCTCCGCCCCGCCGACAACATAATCATCCCCGAAACCGCCGCTAATCTATCCCCTGCCCGGTCCTCAACTTTCTGCAATCGACACGTTCGAAGATATCGACCGCAAAAAACGCTAATCCCGCTTAATGTCTGCTCCTGACGCGACGGCAAGATGGCAGCACATCACCCATGACTGAAAAAGTTAATGGCCGAACAGCATCGAGCGTGCTGTCCCTCCGGTCCTCATCGATAACAAGATGCAGCAACCGTCCGTCGCAAACAGCTTCGAACACCGAACGCCATCGTCCCCACCCGCACCGCGAGTAGGCGCGGCCATTGTGCGCCGCTTTTTCAATCATATGTTCCCCGTCAATTCGCGTCGCCCGTGTATCGAAGTACTGATTCGGTTAAGGTTAACGAACCCATCGCGGCGAGTTAGCGACGCTGAGAAGATGAAGCTCCCTCGCAGCGGCCAATACCGCAAATCCCTGCCCTCTCAGCTCGACAAATGCTGTCGCCGGTCGGCACACCGGATCCCCACGCCCTGCTTCCGCCGCGATGCGGGAAAACCTCTTGGGTGACGCCATGTTTCGATCAATTTTTGGTAGGAAAATCAGTGCGTTATAATCTTGGGCGACGCCGACAGAAGAATAGGGGTGCCGTTCGCATGTCCGACGCTCAATCCGGTAGACCTGCCTCTGAATCCGTACCGCTTCGCTTGAACTTTCCCGCGAAAGGTTCTCGTCATCGTCATACGCCATGTCCGCGATATCTGTCAGCCCCGCGCACACAGACCGTACAAATAGCTTGGCCGTTTGCGTCAGCATTCGGTCTCCAAGCGCGCGCTGCACTCCCCCCGCCACAGGTGGACACCTGCGCAACCGGCCACACCGTCAAACCTATCCGGTTAGCGGCGGCATTTTCCGCACCCGTTAGCAGCAGTGCCCCCATCTAACAACTTTCAATCTTGCTGGTGACACAGCCCGTTCTCCCCGCCATATGACCGACTGTCCAGAAACCGTAGCCCCCCTGCGTCAATCTATAACGATAGGCCAGTAAATTCACTCGCCCCAAAAGCGCGAGTCGTGTATAAAACCGATCCCCGCCAGAAACTGCACAACGCCATATCCGTCACCCCCAGCTGCCAGATCCGACCGGTCCGTGCAAAGTGGTTAAGTGGTCAGCTCCATCATTTCGTCCCCTTCATAGTTTTGTGAAGGACAAAAGACGCTGGAGTCTTACAGTGGCCTCAGGAATTAGGGCGGCATTATGGTCTTTCATACAATTTTCGGGGTTTTACGCGCTAACAGTAAATACCCGCCGCTTTGAAACTCTGCCCGCCGTATCCCCAGGCAAAGCACAATACTGCCACTTTGGGATCACTGCCTGGGTTCGCCACATCAAATCGCTTCCCGTGGCCCGTCCCCCCGCGATAACTATGCCGCGTAAAATCGCCGTGCCCCCGCCATCGTGCATATGCAAAGGCGGTGGCGAATTCCTGGCGTAATTGGCTCAATGGTTAGAGCTGAATACCTGCCCTCAATCACTGCCCTGCGACAGCCGCAAGTTGATAGGGCCGCGCCGCCGTTCGATCGCGTAAAGAACCGCCTCCCTCTACGCCGCCGCCCAACGAGTCAATATGCCGCTCGCAGTGCCAAAAGGTGCTGATCGACCTCAACTCGCCGCGGACCAAGACGCGGGAGTCGCTCGTGCCGGACTCTCCAAGCCTAACCCCCAAGCAACTCAGCCCATCCCCGTGACCAAGCTTCAAAATCGCAGCCCCCGAGGAGGTCACAGTCCAACAGCGTCAGGGTCCGCTGACATCCCCAATAATCTCGACACCTGCCGCCGCCCAACACTGTCCTTAGCCCAACCGGCACAGCGCCCATATCATAGATGCATCGGCAAGCTGCAACCGTCACCAGTGCCCGCCACACCGTCGCAACGCGCTACTTCCGTCAACCGCACGGGCCAGCGTCGCAAAGCACCCTCCCAGCAGTCTGCCCCGTTCCTGGGTAATCACCGTCCCAGCAGCGGGATCCACATAGTAGGTGCTGCGACCGGTCAGCATCTTCGCGAACAGCCCGAAACCATGGCTCACCCGCCCCGTCGCCGCGTCTACCGCAAAGGCTTTTTCGGCCGCATGCCGATAACCATCCCGCGTCACCTGTACGTGAAATCATCGCTTCCACCTGCCCCATTCCGCACGCCTGCCGAATGATGTCTGGAACAACAGACTAGCGGTATCACCCGCCGCCCGCTTTGTTAATCTTGACCTATGTCCGGCACGGCATGGTTGTAAAAGACCGCATCGACGCCACAACGAGCCGGTTTAGTCCCATCGGGACGCGCCACTCCCAATTGCGGCACATCCGCTTAGCCCCCGGCACGGCCACAGCGCGCCCCGTCCGTACACTAACATGGCCTTTGGCTCGACTAACAAGCGCCACCAAACCAGGCAAAAGTGGCGAATGAAACCTGCCTAAGCACCATCCACAAAAACCGCTATCCGTGTCATGCCCCGGCCCCAGTGCTGCCTGACCACTCGCAAAACCTGGTCACCTCGATCTGGTGAAGGGGGAATGTGCTGGGTATAGGAACGCATCAAGCAGTTGAACACAGCCAACCAGCAATCGCAAAACGCCTCGCTTATGGGTCACATGCCTTTTGGGCCTGTGAACGGTCTGTATCGGCAGGGCAAGGACGGGGGCGTATCGGTCATATAGCGGCTCCGTAGGTAACCGATTCAAGCACATCCCTGCGGCATTCGGTTTAAACCACACCCGCAACTCACCGCACGGCCCTGGTTTGCCTATGAA
>Ga0163217_1089062_pt1 | contig 15650 bp, 7 predicted proteins | sample SynspAceP_FD_185933 | JGI IMG/M metagenome (GOLD analysis project Ga0163217, IMG submission 185933) | Saline lake microbial communities from Ace Lake in Antarctica - Synechococcus sp. Ace-P (PacBio error correction) | ecosystem: Environmental > Aquatic > Non-marine Saline and Alkaline > Saline ...
CAGAGAGAGATATTTTTTCAGTCATAATTAATGTTTTGCCAGCCTTTGGCAAAGGTCCCCCAAACTTGCTCAAGGGGGGGTCCCCCCCCCCTAGCAAAAAATTTTTAAAAAGAAACTAAAAAAAAAAAAAATAAAACCGGTTTTTGCCTGCCTTCCCCTTTTTTTTAAAAATCCGGGAGTAAGATCTAGAAATTTAAATTTTAACCCAATTCGCCCAATTTTTAAAAATTTTACTGGAAAATGGTAGAATTTGCAATTTTTTTGGAGAAGTTAAAGTTAAAAAAATGTAACTGTGGAAGAACTTTTTCCCCGCTACCAAACCCTCCCAACTTCTTTGGTTTTGTAGGATCAATTAAACTGCAATGGCGCTATTCAAGTGAATTGGAGCCCGTTGGCCAAATAACCCGGCTAAATCCTTCCAACTTTTAATTGTTTCAAAAAATTCGAAAATAAATTGATTTCCGCGCCCGACAAAATGTATTAGTTTCCCGGTGGCTGATATGAACTTATAGAGAATAACGGCCAACAGTGTCTGGAGGGAATCCTATTTTTTTTTTTCTAGAATATTTTGCGCAAAACAATCCTTGCCCCATAATCCACAGCTGCTAAATATATCTCAGCCATCAGTTTCAACCAACAGATCAGGTAGCATGGAGTTCCCTCCAGCTAACTCTACGCTTTTCTAACCTTTCAGTTAATCCTTCAAATAAGTCTGTAACAGTTATTGGCTGGATAACACTGCTTTTAGAGTGAGATGGTATTACGGTGGTAAGAACAGAGCCCGGTGCCGCTTAAAGTAGATATTTTTCAGTAAGCGTAAGGACATTAACTTACTTATACTGATCAAAACTGCATCAACCGTGTACTACCTATACCTATCAAGTTAAAAGCTACTAACAGTTTTATAACTTCTGATGTTTACATCTCTACTAACAGAAACGGCATTGTAAATCCCTTCAATGTTTCAACTGACTTTTGATAGTAAAAACAACAAACGCAGAGTCACCGACGGCCGATTTGGTGACCGCGTTGATATAAAATGGTAAAACAACAAATCGCCAGAATGAAGATTGGATTATAAATAGAATTAATCAATACTTAATGATACTAATCTCAAATTGCCAGTTTGCCTGCTTGCTAAAAAGTATTATACAGATTATACGGCCAATGCCAATACTTGTACAAATATTGAAATACATGGAGAATCAGATTGTGGAGGAGCACTTATAAAATCAAATACAACAAGTTTGCTATTGTTTTAAGATTAGCCATTTGGGAACGGTAAATGACAAGTAACTTACAAGGAGGCACTGCTGTAGACGGGTTAAAGTACTGCTACACCAGCATCTGGAGCAAGTGGTTATTCGGGAGGTTTTACGAATGGCACTGGCATTGGCAACAGTAAAAAGTAAAGCCTACTTAGAGTGCGGATATCATTTAACAGTTATGGCTTAACGTTAAACCTAACAACTCTCACAGGCAGTCAGTCTATTATGTCTCAATTGAACCGACAGCTTCAACAAGCGGTTGGGATTTTATAATTTCGGGTAATAATTAGCAGTTATACGCCGCGCAATCAGACTTTTATGTGCCGGCCACCTCTGTAACTTGGGTTGCAGGAAAATGGAATGCTGTAAGCTGTTTCCGTTTCAACAGATCCCCCCCTCAATTCGTCCTTTAGTGTAAAAGGGAAAAAAAATAGAAAAAAAAATCTGAAACAATACTACGCAATGCAATTAAAACAATTTATGATATTAAATTAGGTGATGACTAACCGGAAATAATAGACGAGAAGTGTGTTTCCTACACCGGAGGCTAACGATTTTAGAGGTTTTAGAGCCTCTGATGTTCTACCATAAACCCATCAGCCAAGATTAAGAGGTTTACTGGAAGATTCGATGAGGTTTTGGAAATACAGCTTAACGATATTCTAAAACTAGATTAACCGCAATAAAAAATCATGCCACTTTAAATCCAGTTACGTGGAGTATCAAGTAAAGCCTTTCCTAATTTTTCAATTAAGCGCGGGTGCTATACCGACGAGTAGGAAGTTTTTATTCCATTTATTCCTTATGTTGGGTTCAGAAGATAACTACACAATAATCTCCCTCAATTTTGGAACCACTCTTTACAACCTGCAACAACAACATTACTATGGAATCTAGCTCGGCAAATTATAGCAGCCAAAGATTTCTTAGACAACTCCTCTTTTAAGTTAACGGAACGGTTAACTTTGAAAATACAAGTTTGCTTTCGGAAGGAGTAATTATTAAAATAGATGGTCAAGCGTGGTTTCGGAACGGAGAAGTTGCCATGACAACTGATAAAGGGAGCATTTGAATATACAAGTGCCTATTGGTCCTCACGTTATAACAGTGGAAGACAAGCCATTATTATAGTGAAGAAGATTTCCGAGTTCAGGACAACATGAAATTTTCAGCAAAACATTACGGAATAAATTTTTTAAAGATAGTACCTTGGTTTAAGTAAAGTTGGTCGAGTTGCGGGCGGTAGCATACAGAAGGATCTACCAACCGACTTGGAAAAGGACGAACAATATTTGGAGCAGCGAAAATTGTTTTTAAAAGCCAAACAAAGGGCTTGGTTGCAAAGTTGATTTCAGTTACAACCAATTTGCCAACCGGAGAATGATGAAATAATCTACCTCCGTTAGTATATGACATCTGGGAATTTAGTCCTCCAGCAATTCGGCAATCGTTTTTTGGGAGATAAGTTCATCCGTTAGATCATAATCCAAGTGCCTCCTTTCAGAAAAGTAAAGACGGAACGACTCCCATCGACTATCAAGACGCCAAGAGATTTTATTTACTTGTTCTGTCCCAAGTGATTGGATGTTTTAGGAAAAACAAGATCCAACATTTTTATGGAGCAGATTCTATTGAAATTGAACGATTTCGGAGTAAGAAACAGAATTTAAAAAACAAACCTTATCGAAATTTAGCTCACCCTGTTTTTTAAAGAAAATAGTGATTATGAGTGGTTAATCTTCTGCCTTTGAAATTTATGAGAACTAATGTGGTGCAATCAAAGTGTTGATTCCGTGCCTATGATTGAAGGAAAGATTAGAAATAACGAATAGTTAGCTAATGATCCTGGTTTAAATTATTTGAATATTCCTAGAGGATTCAATAAATTTTACAGGAATTCAAGAATATATAATTTTCGGCAGGAAGAGCTAGTACGAGGTAGACGGTCAGAATGCGAACAATAGTTTACTAAAGAAATGTCAGAATACTGCCATTCCGCAAACAGGTTGCTGGCTGCCTGATTGGAACCAAATGGTAATTTTTCAGAGGAATATATTTGGTGGAAAGATCTTTAGGAAGTTCATTTCTACAATGGCCCTGATGTAGGTAACCATGAATTTTACCGACCTCCGGCACAGAGAGTTGCCCACTGGTCTAAAGGTACCTCGGTAACCTCTACTTATAGTTATGCAAATGAAGCAGGGATGGTGCCTAGTTTAAACATGAGCTTGTTTAATGGAACTAAATTCTCTCTAACGGTCTTGGTTATTCAAACTCCCTTCGGGAAATTTATAATAATTTTCATTTCTAATTCTAGTACTGGAAGTCAAAGTTAACCAATCAGGAGATATTGTTAATACAACAACTAATTCAGTAACCATTTTCAACCGGTGTCTGCAGATGAAATTCGTAGGAGCTGGCTGCATATTATTTTTGAAGGGCTATGAACATGGATTTGGATTGTCCCAAAATTCTTACTTTGATTGAAGCAACCAGTGTGTGGAAATATAACTTTGTGTAGCAGTATATATTACCCAAAATGGCAAAGATTACACCGCCTTAGGAACAAAGTAATGCATGTTTGCAATTCCGCAGGTTATAACACACGAATTTGTATTTAGCTTCAAGCTGGTATTGAGAGAATTCTGTAATCCTAAATTAGAAACTTAGAAATCAAATTTTACTCTGTCGATCCAAACTACTCCCTTGTTTGCACAAGTTTGGCGACCAAATTTTTTGGAAAAAGCAATGACGAATCCTGATTTTAAACAGTTTGGCTACACCAGAATAACGCCCGAAAATTCAGGATTGCAGAACAGTGCCGACAAGTTATAAGTTCAGGGCTATAATGAAGTGTTTAGGGATAGATACGAAATACAACACAATAAAATAGATAAACCCGTCTAATATTAGTTATACAATTGATAAACAATCCTATAAATTTATTGGTGGTGTAGATAGTGGTATGGTTCTATAACAAACAAATTCGATTATGGGAGGATTGCTATTAGACAGAATGAAAAAGCAAAGTGTTAGCCTTCAATTCCTGAAAGAAACAATTTCTACCAAGGAAGGTTCTTCTATCACCTACTCTGAACTAGCAGAAAGATCTGCAAAGCCTCTAACCCAATATAAACTTTAATATGACTGAGAGTTGGATTTAAATTTGGTATTGAAGTGGGGGGATCAGGAAACCGAAATTGAAGGCGGTATTCTTTACACAGTTATAACAGGGTTACCAACTCTACAGGACAACAGATACATGAATACGGCACCCTTTGAGTAATAAACCATTTTTGACCCAGACGGAGATGAATGAATTTTCAGTATATGTTTTCACCTAATGATGGTTTTGGACCAATCTTTTAAAACGAGAGGTGACAACTTCTTGCCCGTATCATATGGAGAGGTTAAAACAAAATATATCAACCAGGAACTGTTTTAGACAAAGCAACCATTCAGTTAGAGCAACCGAAATTAAACTGCTTCACCCCTGCTTCTTTTATTTAATATTCCTGCCAAGTAGTCAGAGGAAACATTAATCTTTAGTCTTATTTAACCTTGGAACTGAAGATGCGTTTATTTCATTAAAAGTGCTGGAATCCTCTAATCCGTTTGGACTAATTTTAAAACATTGATGGGTATAAACTCCAAATAGATGACTTCCAGTTCTGGCCGGAAGTTCATTCTGTAAATTATAACGGAGAAAGACACTATTCCATATACAATATGATAGCATAAGCGTGGTTTTTCCATTCTCAGTGCCAGTATGCTTTTTGTACGCAAATTATGATGACATTGCAGATTACCGGTTTATATTTCAAGTTAACTTTTTTTGCCTTCTTGTACCAGAATAATGTGCAGCTCCGCAAAACATTGTATTGCAATACAATTCCAACAAAATCAAAATTTACCGGTAAACTATATCAGATACGATATTAATTTGATAGTGGCTTAGATAAAATTCAACTGCATACAAAACCATCGAATCAGCATCGTGGATTCCTTGGGGTAACATGGTTTATAATAAAAGCAATAGCTTGAACTCAGCGCAGTCCGAGATTCTGAAACAGATACGTTATTAATTCAAAGAACGTCAAATCGTATAAAATTACGAATTGGAAACTAGCACAGTTAATTGATCAAGATTAACGCTTGAGAGCTTGTATCTACTTGTGTATTCCCCTTTAAACCCAACTTTAGTCAGTTACTAGTGTAGTTTCTGGCCACCATTAGACCGAGTAATCCTCATCCGTTTGGCAGCCCCACCCTGCCGATGGGTTTTAGATCCGAACGACATGACATATTTCCAATTCAGTTTAACGAAACCATTGAAGCCGGATCTCTAACTGATGCTAATTTCAATTACCGAGTATTGCATGGTCAGGAAATAAGACATGACATTCGCATGTAGCTTTAGATGGAGCAACCGGTTTTATTGGAAATTGCCAATGGTTGATTTTGCATCAAGAAGATTTTCACGTGTAGAGTTTTTACCGCAAAAAGAAATCATTAGTGAAGTGCACAAACCATTATTTTCACAAAGAGTAAAGCAAGCAATTACTTTTTCAATTGATTTAACGCCCACAAACATGTTGGGTTTAAAAATTGGGACATCAAACTTATAGCTCAAGCTTTAGCAGCACAGAATACAAACTTCTGCAGTCAATTACACAGTAACTTATGCCAATGATAGCTTAACTTAGAAATTAAACAGGTAGAGATGCCAGCACAACAAGAACATAGCACTAATAACAATTTCTTTTCAGCCTACAATAGTGGTGGAAAAACCTTACGTTGGCAAAAATTCAAGTTCTAATTCAGCTTTTTCAATGGGTCAATTCATCAATTAAGATTTGGAAATAAAGCAATTGCTTCCTGATCGTTAAGTAGCAGAGTAAACCAGAATTTAAATGCAGATGAAGCGGCTTAATTGGGTTAATTGGCCAATGGATGAGGGTAAGAGCGTCCAATAGCTGAGATAAGTCACGTTTTCGTCATGCCGAAATGAAAGCCGAACTGGGAAGTTAAATCAAAAAGCAACAAGCCTTAGATTTAGAATGGTGTGAACCCAATATATTTTCTGTTGATTCCTGCGGAACACATCTGCCATAAACCAAGAAATGGATTTGAGTATTGAATTTTGGTTTAAACAGCGTGGCAAACTGCAACACTCTTTCAAATGGAGGAGGACATGTTTACTACAATGAAATGCGAAATAGAAATGGCTGGAATATAAGAAATGAATGCTCAAAACGAAAATTGGGTAAAAAAATGATTCATTCAGCCTTTAAAAGCGGTAACATAAATTTGCGATGATAGATTGGCACCATTTTGCATTGGTAGTTATAGATTAGCAAAAATACAGACCGCATATATTGATGGGAATCAAGCAAAAATACATGGCCCTAAGTACAATATATGGGGCTTTGGTGCAGCTAAACTTATTATTGGCCTCGTACAGTATTAATGGAACAGTAGAAACATTGCGACCATACTTTGCATGGTATATTTGACGAAGTAACGAATTTGGAACAAAGCACTTTTTAAGGGAAACATAGAACTTTAATCGCTACATACAGGCTGATTGGAAATGAGGTTTGGGGTTATGGCTTATTATCCTTTTGAAAGTTACCGTTTAGAAGGTTGTGTTCCATGTGTTAGATACATCTCTGGCAAACCAATCTAGTGTATTACCTTCTTTCCTAAAAAATTAAATGGCCCGTATGGTAATGGCAATTTTTACTAACGAAAGTCCTGCCTATGGCCTTTGCAAACGACCTGTTCAAAAAGGTAAATTATTGTACAGTGGTATTAACAATGACAAAATGTAATTTTAGCGAATGAGCCATGGCCCGCAAAATATTGATAAATGTAACGTTAAGTTTACAGTATCCAAAAAGTGAAAAGATTACGTGCAATTAAATTGCATCGCCTAAAACGGTGGATTGCCCTTTGTAAACAAGAATCAAGTGGCTTTGGCAAGATTTGGAGAGTCGTTAACAAAAGAGTTGAATGACACCGTTGACCTTTACTACACAAATCGTCAAAAGCGGTGGGGAAGTAAAAATTTTACTATTTCTAATATCCGATCTTGGTTAACGGTAACACCAAAGGAATGGCACCAATTAAGTCCCATTAACAAACTCAGATTAATTCGATTACGGTTAATACAAGCGTAAAATATTGCGTGTACAAGGAAGATTGAATATAACGTACTGATTTTGGATATAATGAGAAGTTATTTTAGTTGATCTGAAGTTACTAAGAGTCGCCAAACTTTATGGTAGAAGCCCAACTTTTATATCATATTGAGGTATGGGTGATTGGTCAAATTAGAATTAATTAACAAACATATCTATGAAATCCTGATATTAAGCTAGTAGCATTTATTAATGGAGAAGTTAGAGGTGGTGGCGAACCTCAATACAATGGAAGCAATTTTGACAAGTATGTACAATTTTTGGATATTTATAGCAATTCTGCTGATAGTATTTATTTTCAAGTCTGAATGCTTCCGAAAGGTGACTTCATACCTGAGATTAAATCCGGTTTTATATTCGTAGATAATCAACACTGACGATCACTTTTAACTCCCTCAGCTAATTTGAGCATTTGATAATGTAATCTATGCAATTTGTATTAAGGCAAGGCTGGAACTGGGTCTCATTCCCACTTTTACGATGATAAGAATGAGTTCTCTAGACAATTTCTTCCAGTGGGGTCAACTTCAGTGAAGAGATTGCTGTAATACAAACACGGAAATAATGCCGTTTCTTTAATATAGTGATATATCAGGATGGGGAGGTAGCCTCTCAAGGATTGGGATAACGAATGATAAATCTTACTAATTAAGATTCACAAAAATCGTTAGATTAGCACAGGCTTTAAACAGTTAGACCGCTGATACAATTACCATAACGGTAGATTCTGTTGAAATTAGAAAGGTTTTTGTTTTCTTTGAGAAAATGCAAATTAAAAGATTGGCTTAACTACATATGCACAATCTGGTGAGTCTAAAAAGCTCAAGGTAGATTTCTTATTACCCGCCAAACTTAGGATGGGTAGGAAGCTGCAAGTTCTAGAGCCTACCAAAGGTTTACCTATTATAAATGCCACATAGATCTCTTCCCGTTTCGTATATCCTCGATGGGCCTTGTTAAGAACCAGATCAGATTTGGGAGGCACAGAGCAAATTGGAGGAATATATGCCGAGTGGAATACCATTAAATCCATTTAGGCTAGAAGCAAGGCACAGAGCTATTGTATCTGTTTGATATTTGCAGTGAGTGATTTCCAAATGAGCATATTATTCTTGCCTGCTTCCTAATGATGAACTACGAGGAATGGTCAGAGTCGTCAAATAATAACATTATCTAACAATCTGATTGACCGCAATACTATATTCGGCCTACGGAGTAAGTGGGGATCAGTTTTAATTTTGAATTAGTAGACACTTTAATAAGGAGAAAATTCAATTGTCAGTAGTCTATCATTGAAAAGCCATGGAGTATATTGGAAACTCCTGAACAACCTGTCACACTTACAACTAAATGGTGCAATAAACTGTGATCTAACAAAGGTAAGTGAATAGTAAGCAACAGAAGTAGGCTACGGTGTATCCAAATCAATTTTAGTAAATCAGCTTAAATAACTGTTCCATCAGATATGGGGAATAGAGTGTAGAAGTAAGTTTAGTTGATGGATTTGGTCGAGTAATGTATTCGGAATTTCAGCAGGAGGCGAATTGTTAATTGGAAGTGAATGTTGTTGAGAATAACATATCATTACATCTTGTGGGAGTTACTTTGTGCGTTTTTGGCTACAGAAAAATCTTTTAAAAGTTGAGAAATAGTGAAATATTAATAAGCTGGGTTCTGCTCTCACAACAATAATCGGTAGTTGGCATCATATTTTTAGTGAGATGTTTAGGAAAGCAATACATTGATAAGAGAACAACTTTTAAGAAAGACATTAAGAATTATATAGAAAAATGACGAATAAATGAACAATATGAACGCAAATACTGAACACCTAATCGGTGTTTTTTCTTCTGCTCACCACACAAGCCTTCAAGCCCAATCACCGAATGGACTTGTGAATTCTAATGCTTTCAGTACGACATGACTGTTTAACGCTAACACTAGACGTAAATTGTGTGGGAACTAACAAATCCTTCGAATTAAATTGGGCTTTTGTGGGCGGTGTAATAAGAGGAAACGGCCACTACTTCAAAATGTTATTAAATGGAGTACCTCACTACGATGTCGGTTTATAGCAACACGGCGAGTGGTGAAACATGTAAAATTCCGTTCTTTACGATGTGCTACTGCTACTGGATTCTATCTATAAGTAAGTAATAGACCAGTGTGTTTTTCAAGAAACAATGCCATTTATTTGGAACACTCAGTGCCCCTTTTAAAGTAAACGAATATGCGCCAACTGCCATTTCGTTAAGGTAAGACAGTATTCAGGAGAATTGCAAGTGGGCAAGGATTGGAGTTTTTCATCCACTGATTGAATGCAGCAAAAAAACCCATACATACAGCTTAGTAATGGAAACTGGAGGCTCTACACGCTATTTTTCTATTTCAGGAATCACTGTTGCATTTTGTTGCTGTTTTGAAAATAAACACAAGCTATTTCATTCGTGTAAGAACAACGATTCGCAGGATGTACAGTTTGAACGAGTAGTTTTTAGTTTACGTGAAGAACACGAATGATGCGCCAACCGCAAATCGGCGCCTGAGAATGCAATGATCGACGAAAGAAAATCCAGTGAATGCAACCATTGGTAGTCTTACGCCACTTGACGCAGATGCAAACAACGTTCACTTTTCATTAGTAAGTGGAGCCGGTGGCCAGATAATGGAAAGTTATATTGTAAATTCTAATTTAAAGAAGCGAAGTCAATCGTTCAATTTTTGAAGTTCCAATCTACTTTTAAATTCCCAGGTTAGAGTAACGGATAAAGCTTCCAATATTTTTGAGATATTTGTCTATTTCTGTAATGATTTGAATGATGTGCCCACCGATTATTGTGAATTCCAAAGGATAGCATCCAGAAAATCAAGCCACTAAATAACTTCAGTAGGAACTTTTTCTACTGTTGACGAGATGCCGCCCCAAACTCATTCTATCATTCATAATATTTGCAAAGAATGACAATGGTCAGTTTTATCGTGGTTGGTAATCATTGCGATACGAGGCCATATTTGATTATGAAGGTAGGAAAGAGTATTTTATTTATGTTGCAAAACCAATATTTGAATGGTGGGATGTCACCAAGTTGATCATATAAAAAATCACCAATAGAGAACCCGATGCGCCTACCGATTTGCAGTTGTCCAAGCATAGTGGTAAATGAAACATGCCTCAGGTACTTCGTTGCTGATTATTAACCACAGACCAAGATACCGGTTCTACTTTACTTATTCAATTAAGTATCAGGAGTAGTCTACCAACACTGCGAACTTTTATGTTTCAAATGACACTTATTTACCAATATAGTTTTAAGACTTAAATGCACAAGCAAGTCATGACATCGTTAAGAAACAATGATGGACAGGGAGAGTTTTTCTCTAAAGGGTCACCATATTTGTAAAGAGACATCATAATGTCCCAACCAATATGGTAATTTCTAACATATTATTCCTGAGAACAACTCCGATTGGAACCCCAGTAGCTTCATTCACTACGACTGAATGCGGATGCAGGTGATGTGCACACTTATTCACTTGTTGCTGGTGTAGGCGAATACCCAATAATGCGCTTTACAATTTTCCAGCAAATAAATTAATGTCGAACACGACATTCATGTCAATCTTAAAAGTAAATATTATATCAGAGTGGCAACCAATGAAGGATTTGCGCGTATTTCAAAAGGATTATTCCTTTTATAATCAACGAACCACCGATGCTCCTACCAACATTTTACTCTACAATAGGTGTAATGAAAGTATGCACCAAATACTTAATAGGAACTTTTCACTTATTGGATCCTGATTCGGGAGATACGCACACTTATAGTTTGTGACTGGAACCAATGAAACGCATCTTTTGCGTTTTGTTGGAAATGAATTGAGGTCTGCAATTACCTAGAATTTCGAAGCGAAGAGCAACTATTTTAATGGTTCAGAGCAATGATGGAAAAGGTGAACTTTTAACAAGCATTCTAATGTAGTCATTAGAGATACCACTGCTGGCCCTACGATATTCAATCAATACAATTTATCCGCTGAAAATAGTCCGATCGAAAACTAATAGGGATGATTTAGCTCTAAATGAGGATTAAAGATACGTTTACTCAGTTGACTAGCGGATTATTCCAACGGACAATGGAAGTTTTCCAAATTTCGTCCTGATAAGTCTATTTACGTTGGCCATGTTCGGATTATGAAACCCGTCAAAACTATTCCATACGGGTAAGAACAACTGATGCGAGTAAATCTTTTTACAGAAAAAGCATTTACTGTAAAGGTTACCAATGCAACGAATGCTTCCCATCGACATTAACCTAACAAACGCGATGGTATCCTGAGGATGCTCTACTTAAATCCACCGTTGGAATTTTTACCCACATTAGATCCTGATACAGAAAACACACACTTATACTTAGTTGCCTGAGCTGGCGATGCTGATAACGATGATTTTAAAATTTCAGGGAATTGCATTAAAAAGATTCGGTTTTATGATGTAAATGGTGGCGATACGGCTTATACGATTAGGCAAAAAAAAAAACTAGAGATGGTCAAAGGAATTGACTTATGAAAGTATTTGCAAATAACAATCACCAAATGCCAATGATGCACCCACTAACATTTCCATTGACTCCATCAGCTATTTAATGAAACTTGCCTGCCAACACGTTGATTGGAAAGTTTTTGGGCTTCTGTAGATGCTGATGCCGGAGATACGCACATTATACCCTTCGCAAATTCGTCCGACCAATGATAATTCAAGCCTTGCAATAGTTGGTGATGAGTTGCGGTCTTCAGCCAATTTTTTGACTACGAAACGAAACCCGGTTTATTTTTATCAAAATTCCAAACTAGTGATGGATAAACGGTGGAATCCTCCCCTAACAGTCGCCAATTGTTTTGTGAATGTAATTGCACAATGATATACCAACGATATCGCAATGCTGGAAACAGTGTGAAAGAAAAGCAACGTGGTGAGTTTGTGGGAAGATTAAGTACGACTGACTTCAAGATGCTGTGATACTGTATGTTTACACTTTGGTTGAATGGAAACAGGTGCGACGGACCAATGCCAGACTTCATTGTAAGAAATGACAGTGTTTTCTCAAAATGCATCTTCGACATTTTTTTTTTTACGTTTTTTGAAAAGTCAATTGAGTATGCGTTGAGAACAACGGATTCAAAGAAATAAAAACTTTGAGAAAGTCTTTACCGTTTTGTTCAGAATGTAAATGACGCACCTACAGATATTAACCATTTTCCCTACCGCATCTACTCCTGAAAATACACCAATCAATACAACGATCGGAATTTTCACCACTACTGATATTGACTCAACAATGCTAAACCTTCATTATCAATTGGTAGCAGGCACAGGAAGTGGAGACGAATGGAATTTATCATTTCAGGAAAGTCAAATAAAATCCAATGTATTGTTGGAATTTATAATGTGAAACGCCAGCAACAGCATTGGATTCAAACGAAAGATCAAGGCGGCTTATCATTCGAGAAAGTATTTACAATTGCGGTAACGAATACAAACGCTCTCCAAGAAATATTAAAGTTGGGCGCTAATACCTTTAAATGAGAATTTGCCGGCAAAGTTCGTTGATGGTTTTGTTCTCTACTACGGATAAAGACAGCAAATGAAATGTTTTTAGCTATTCTTTCCAGTAATCAAGGAACCAATGAACAATGCCTTCTTTTTATATTCCAGTGCAATGACTAAAAACAGGAGGCGGCATTTGACTTCGAAAACTAAAAACTTATTTTGTTGATTGAAGTTCAAACCGAGATCGTAATTGGTGCGGTTTATAGGCAGGACAATTAACCTTAAGGTGTTTGGATAGCAACGATGCTCCAACCAATGTATTGATTTCGTCGTGAATAGTTTTATTAGAAAAGTCCACCGATCCGGAATTTCGTAACCACTTTACCAACCATAAGCGAAGATGCACAGATAACTTTACTTACGCATTAGTCCAGGACAAGGAGCCAACGATAATGGACTGTTTAGAATCAATGGCGAATTTATTGGAAGTAGATTCAGTGTTGGACCTACAACAAGCGAGAACGCGAAGAAGTAAAAGTGAAACGACAGTAAAGGAGGGCGTAAAAATATCAGCGAACTTTACCATTCGAATCATGCAATCAAAATGATATCCCAACCAATATTTTAATTGTCGGATACTTCCGATAAATGAAGTTGCCGCAATCGAACTCGGGTAGCAGTAATTTCAACTATTAGATGCTGATTCTATCAGATTACACTTTACTTAGTAGCTTAGTGAGCTGGAATCTGGTGACAACTGGAATTTGTTTGGGGGGTGCTCATTAATGAATCATGGAAAACGAGTTAAAAACCAAATGCTGTTTTTGAATTTGAAACTAAGGACAAGTTTTTAATTCGATTCGATTGAAGAACAGTTGACAGTCAAGGTGGAGTGTTTGAGAAGTATTCACCATTCAATGACAAATGGAAATGAGCGCCCAACCATGAAAAACACTGTTTTCCTGTCGTGGAAAAAGAAATAAAAAAAAAAGAAAAAAAAAAAAAAGAAATACAGAGGCAGGAGCAATTATTGGAAAATACTGTTTTAGTTCAGATATAGACGCATGAAATATTTACCTATAGAATGTATTACTCAACTGATTTTAAGGTCAATGTTTTTAACTGGTGAATTGAGCACATCTAAAAAGCTTGATTACGAGAGTCAATCTACTTTTACTATAAAATGTAGAAGTCAACAGACTTGGGTGGATTAAGAGACACTGCAGAGATTTACCAATTCTGAGGTAGTTGGATCAAAATAGAAGGATAGCCTTCAGTAGCTGCTTATTTTCACCTAACAATGATGGGATACAACGAACCTGCAAGATTCAAAATGTCAAATCCATGTATTCAATTATAACTCGTTATATTTCTACTAATGAGGAATCCGGTTACGAGAACACGTTCAAATTACAACAACGATTGGAGTGTACTTTAGGTGGCAATCCAATTGCCGGAAAGGTGTATATTATTATTACTTGCAAGACAAAACGATAGCAAGAATATCTTACAAAGGAACATTATCAGTTAATAAAAGATAAGCAAATGAAAAAAGTATATTAATCGCAGCATTAGCAATTTCAAGCATTAAGTTATGGTCAAGATTTTTTTGGGGGCTATTATAATTATGTGTTGAATCGATTCAATTAAATCCTGCTTGCAGGTAAATAAGGGGAATAATTTCGGCCAATGGTTTGATACCAAAACACAGTATGGCAGGATTTAACGGTTCAGCTCGAAATACCATGTTGATTGCAGCGCACCCATTCAACTGAATTCAAGGAATAGGAGCAAGAGTGGTGTCGGATAAAAGAGGGGCATTTCAAGTAAATAAATTCGATGCAGTCACAGTTATCAGATTCAACTGGATGATCGTTCTGATTTAAAGATTTTGGAGTGTCTGCTGGAGCATCAATAGAAGATTTAAATCCTTCAAGTATTGAAATTCAAATTTTTGAATCAAATGACCCTACTTTGGTAGATGGTTTTTTAAATGATGAGACCAATTTTATTGCTGGAGTGGATTAGTGTAGATGAATTTCGAGACATTTACAAGTGGGATTAAGTGCTCCTAATTGGTGGATGGTAGCGATGAGATTGCGACTATGTCGTGGGTACGATTTCTTATAAATTACAAATTGAAACAACGAGATTTCGTGTTGCATGCAAACAGTGATTTATCAATATACCAGTAGAAGACAATCATTTGGACATCCTTCTGAAAGAGAGTATCAAGAGGAAAGTTTTGGGCGATGGCAAGGTTATCCGATTCCAATTAACAACTTGACATTTGGATTGGGATTTGATTTGGGTCCTTTTGGAGTGGTTATGCCTTATGAAATGGCAAAATTCTGAACTCTCACATCGCTGTGAGGATCGCATGATAATAATTATTCAACAGTGCCTTAAATCAGCTTAAGTGAAACAAAGATGCCTTGGTAAAAACATTGGATGATAATGATAGCAGCGTTTTCAATGCAATGATCAACTGACAACTCTAATCAGTATAATAAAGACACAGGTATTTCTGAAATTCAGCAAATAACGAGGTGGAGTTAAATAAGTTAGAGGCCAGCAAATGACAAAAAAGTACAGCAAAGATTCGTTGATTAAACGTTACTGCAAATCTGC
>Ga0163217_1107904_pt1 | contig 15648 bp, 7 predicted proteins | sample SynspAceP_FD_185933 | JGI IMG/M metagenome (GOLD analysis project Ga0163217, IMG submission 185933) | Saline lake microbial communities from Ace Lake in Antarctica - Synechococcus sp. Ace-P (PacBio error correction) | ecosystem: Environmental > Aquatic > Non-marine Saline and Alkaline > Saline ...
GCTTTAAATAGATAGAATAAAAGTTTTTCGTGATGTTTGTTGGTTACTGAAAAAAGAACACCCCACCCCTAACCTCCCCCCCTTTGAAGACATAAGGGAGGGAACAAGTGTTAATATACCCCTTTGGAAGACATAGGGGAGGGAAAAAGTTTTAATCTACAACCCTTTGAAAAAATGCATGGGAAGGGAGCGAAAGACTAACTCCTCTTAGAGAGGGGAGTGGGGTTGTGTTTTGTTAGTTCGGCTACTTAATGATAATACAAAATAAGGACTTAACTCCATGAGTAAAACGTCAAAATCACCGTGAAGAAGTTCTTTTTTAAAATACGGAAGCCGCTGAGATTGAATTCGGGGCTAAAGGTTACAGTGGTGTCCAGCCTACAACACATTGCCGAGCGTGCTGTTTGCCCAGACCGAACATCATTATTATTTTCAGTCTAAAGCCATTTGGTATAAAGCAGGTGCTTGATCGACCTTAAATGGGCTGGAAGCGAATCTTTTCGATCGGCGACGATAGACGATATCAGCGTATGAATTGGACAGTTTTTATTCGCGTTAAGCTAAAAAAGTTTTGATAAGGCCTATTCTCAGTCTTTTTGCGTGGAAGTTATTGGTTGGCGCGCTTCCATATTGGCGACTATTTAAAAGAAGAGCTAAGAACCTTGGTTTTTATGTCGGCGAATCGGCATTACTTCAGTTGGATGGACGCTCGGAAAATGCGTCAGTGTGATCTCTGCAAGTGTGATCTACATGATTTGTCGCTACACAACATTAAGCAGACTTCGAAGCACAAGTGCTGGCGTTAAGCGGTATTGAGTCTGACTGATGAGATTGGAAACCATCCGGAGACCCACCGTAGCGGTAATTATTCTAACAGTTGTGGTTTGAGCTTACTTCTAACCATTTAAACGTACACAGATTTCTCCGCGTTTATTTTTTCTCTTCTCTTATTGATGAATGTGTTGAACCAGAGCCCGCAATTTTGGCGGGTTTTGGCCGGTTTCGCCATATAAGTAATCTGTAGTTTTTTTGATTGTTTCTTACTAATTCTGGTCGCGTAAGGGAGGTAATCAACACCCGCAGGATGGTTTTTTCCTGCACGGTCTGAGCGTCCGTGATTCAAGGATAGGCTCTTGGTTGTCATCAAAGGTGTAGTCGACAGAGTAATTCTGGCTTCACTTCAGCTGTTAATGCGTCATTAAAGCGATTAAAAGCGCGGACATCGCATTGCCGTGAGTTAAATAGTGTAATTCATGGCTGTCAGGTTATTTTTTTCATCGTCAAATGCACCAACATAGCATAGCCAGTTTTTCTTGCGGCGTTACATAGGTAGCGTGTTGGTAACGCACGATTATAATTGCTTTGGCAGGGGGATTTCAATGCTAAAACAGTGCCTTTGCCGGGTGTTTGAAATGTATTCCGTAGCAATCCCGTGCTTTTGCATGCGGACGAACCAAACCCAACCTAGTCATGCGGGTTTCTTGGCGTGTTTTTCAGCGGTAGAAATCGTCAAATATTTATTTTGTTCTGACGCTGGAATTCCGCAACGCAGTGTCCATACTTGTAAATATACTACGCCAGATCGAGGTCTTACGCTTAATAGTACACGTCTTTTTGCGTGTAACTTCACGCATTGAGACAAAGTTTTGATGATTCGCGTGCTCGCGTACTTCAAAACCAAAATTTAAATAAATCAAGTTTTGAATGAACACCCAAATAATTAACTTTTTTTTTGGGTGTTGAGATTAGAGATGCTATTTTCTTTATTCTCATGGAAATCATCATATATGGATTTACCTATGTAATACAAGGCATTTGAAATCCAAATTAAACTCATTAAGCTAATTTTTTAGCCCAAAATATCAGCTCCTTTCGGTAGTCAATACTGAACTTCCAAAAAAACCAATAAGTAATCCTTTTCTTATCTTTGTGAAAAAATTTAAAAAAAATTCTCGGATTTTGATTTCTAATTAATAAGGGAGCTGGAATAGACTTGATTTTTACTACTTTTTTTTAGAAGGCAACTTAATTTAATGCATATAGATCGAAGGTCCAAAATATGAAAAATCTATATTATCATAATCTCTCTTTCTACTCCTAATTTGTGGCATTACTTTATCTTTCTTCTAATCATATAACTCTGCCAATTTTGGAATAGATGATCTGTAAGGCTAGCAATCCATACCCACTGAACAAATATATTTACTCTAAAAATATCCAACTCCCTTGAAAGAATTAGTATAAAGAACTAAAATCAAATTCTTAATTAATTGTTCAGCTGCAATTACTTTAAGTTGAGTTTGTTTTGCTATGCTTTTTAATTTATAATGAAGAAATGAATAAGATGAATAGTTTTTTTATTCAAATTGATATAAAATCTATTAAACATTGAAATTTTAGAATTATATTTTAAATCTATATAGATATATCAGAATCAATGAATTATTGAATTCTCATTTTTCCTTTCAGAAGGAATTAAACCTTACCTTGATCCTTTTTAGAAATTTTTTGAAAGATTTAAAACATAAACACCTAATCGCCTATTAAAGGCTCATTGGGCATGATTAACTCTGTTGTGACAATCAGAATATTCTTCAAATTGTTTCATGAACTATTATTTAAAAACCAACAAGAAATATTTCTTCCTTCAAACATAATTTGCACAAAATCTCATAATACTTTTTTTTTCTTTTGCCAAAAGGTTATTTTATCAGAAAACCTAAAAAATTCTATGCTTACACTTACAACTTTTTGAATTTTATACTCATTAATTAAGAACATGTAATTTCCATAATCATTAGATAGGCTCATGGACAATTTTGATTACATCCAACCAAACATCAAGGTCCTACGTTAATCAAAAGATTCCTTATCCCACAACCCCATATGGAATGTGGAGGAAAATTTTAGAGTATCCATTTTTCAAAAATAATTCAAATAGGGATTTGAATTGGGAACACTTAAAATGAATTTGACCACTATGCAATTCAAAACAGAAATTGCACTCTTTGAAAAAAACTAGAAATGTCCGCAATATGCTCAAGAACCTGAATAGAACTATCGTCGGTAGGTTTACTTTTAGTTAATGGCTTTCTATTGATTCCTGAACGGGAGGAAAGTGAAAAGACATTTACTCCCTTCTCTTTAACTGTAGAATGGAATCAGGATTCAATTCTAAGAAGAAACACTTTTTAATTTTGAAGAGATTATATCTAAAAACTACCAGAAACCCTGACCCAACTTCCCAGTACATCACTTCCAATTAGAAATTTTCTTTTTTTGCTAAGTCAAACCCTCCATCGATCATGATAATAATTTCAACTCTCCCCATCTAAATCCTTATAAAAATTCCATCAACCGCATTAAATTACAGGGGTGAAAAATCTATATCCTGTCTTATAGGCCATCTTATTAAGACTTACGACTTTTATCCCCTCAAAAAAACGAGATATATCTATGTTTTTATTATTCTTATAAAGATCTATTAATAAATTCCGATTCAAACTCTTTCCTCTAAACAAAAAGTCAAATTTTTTGAATTAATTGGATTTTTCTACAATATTTCGCGCATAGCGCGAATTTTTCTACGTATTTAGCGTCACCACGGCACCAATAATAATCTCTCACTCTCCATCACTTCAAATACTTGAAAGGACAAACATTTTCCTTCTCGCTCTAGTAACACTTACTTTTCTATCAAGCAAAGTATATAGAACATGAATAATGTCCTGGAAAATAATTTAATAATTTTCAATAACTAGATCTCAATTTTTAATTCTCACTTTTAAAGTTTTGAACCATTTTCCGGGAAGCTATAAAAAGCTCATGAAATATGGAACAATTTGTGTCAAAAAACTTTAAATGACGCAAGCATCTAGAACATTAATAGCGTGCATATTGAAGATTTCAATTTCCCATTTTTTCTCGCATGTTTTTCGAATTTGTTTTCCAATGTGAGGTCTTTTAAACAACACGATTGAATATAATCTTCTGAATTATTAGAATAAAGACATGTATTACGTTGAGAGTGAGTTAAAATTATTCATTGATCGCAAGATTCTGTGTTTCCTATATACATTTAATCACTCACTATTTAAACAATGATCTTTAAGTCAAAGCGATTACAGCTTGCAAATATTATGGGTAAACAAAAATTACGGTTTTTCTTTCCTTTACTAGCTACATCTTCCATTTTCCCAAGAATTTACTTTGGAATTCATAATCTTCCCCCACTGCCAAAACCTCTCAATGATCAAAATTCTCAGGATCTAAATGAGCAGCCTACTGAAAATCCCAAGCCGCACCTTCATTCCTGAAGAAATTAGAATTTGAACTGGCAGTATCTACAAAACTTCTCCACGCCTGAAAAAATCAATAATCTCAATCAAGCCTTGGAACATCAATCTCCTCCTAGTCAATCCTAGGATGGTCCATTCATATAGATATTGTCCCGACCTGAGAGTTTTCTGGATGGAATCCTGTCCAACTTTCCAGCAAAAGAGGGCTTACTCTATACATGAAATTCAATTTTTTCCGAAGTGGGTTCTGTGATCTAGAAAGAAATCTTGAGGCAGCGTTGATTTACCTGCTCCGTTTTTCCAAATTATCCCCAAGACTCCTTCATTTACTTGAAATTTGATGTCTTTGAGCGCCCAGAATACAGATTCATCTTCCACTCCAATCGGTTTCATATTTCGGAGAATTTTTAGATTCTTAAATGGCGCTTGAATTATATTCTCCTATTCTAACCTGCTAAGGTGGTGGATTGCTCTTCCTTCAAATCCTATTCTTAGCGCTTAAGATAAAATTTTCGACTTGTATTACTTGGTTTCTATTGATAGTCCTTGTAAAAATTCCTCCATCCATAATTCCACACTTTAGTATTCATAATGGAATGAATCATAAAAAAAAAATTTGATCTAAGGAAATTTTCGAATTTAATACGATTTCAGATTGAAATTTTTGAGCCTTGAGCAATTTGTAAAAACGAATTTTCAAAGTCGTCCAAACATCTTGCTAATTTTATTTCTCCCTAAAAACGGGACGGGATTACCAAATTCAACTTCAATTTTCTGAGATTTCTCAATTCTGAAAGTTGAAATTTCAAATCTCTGATAAAAAATCAATTGGGAACCCTTGAATCACAGGGCTTATTCTTTTTAGATAGTCTTGCCTCCTTCCATTTCAAAATCCATTAATCTAATACCATTTATGACCCTTCTTTAATTTATATTTCACTAAATCCAATATAACTCAATAATCCAATTGGAATCATTTCTAGAATTAAACTTATATCGTATCATGGGGAAATAAAAATATTCCAGGATTAAGAATCCTTGGATTCGAAATGATCTTTTTCTAATCTCAGGCTCATTCATATAAGGAACCAACTGCTCCATTTCCAAAATAGGTATTCAATTGGGCCCCTAAAGTATTGAATCCTTATTTCGACCAAATAAGCTTAGAGGGAGCTTTGTTTTTCCGAAGGTAAAGCTCTAAATTTCTTTTTGAAGAAGAAAATTGCTCCCATTTAAACCCAAGTTATAGCAACTCAGTCCAGTTTTTTTTTGAGATTGTCCCACAATCATTAATGACCAAGGCCTCGTGATGAACCCACCTATGATCAAGTCAAGCGTCAATAACACCACTAGTCCACTTCTGCCATTTAGAAATATCTCGGATAGTTGGCATCCTTCAAACCCTGTGGTCACCAAAATAATCCAAGAATTGCACAAAGTCCTATTAAACAATTCCAAAAAATTAAAACCTTTTAATAATAAAAGGAGTTCAAGTAATGGAATTAAGTTGGAATTGGATTTAGCGAATTTTGGATTGAAATATTTGCTTTAGGTTCATCGCCAAAGTTGATTGAACAAATTAACTCTTCCAATTCATATGGTAAAAGTCAATAGAATAAGCTCAGAATTGATCCTCGTATTTTGTTCCATAGTCCCAAAAATATGCTTGCTCAGATTCGCTAAAAAGGTTAATTCTGGTAAAGAATTTTGATCCTTGATTCTTGTTTGCTTGCCTTTCTTTTAATAAATAAGGCGGAAGAATCAAAACAACTTTTACATTCATACTAGTTAACTTTTCAAAGTAATTTTTAAAAAAATCGACAGCTTTTCATTAAAAATAAATCAAACCGAATTAAAATTTGTCTGAATTTATCGTCAAGTTTTGGTCCAAAGAAGCAGTAACTGGATAAAACCCTTTGTCCATTTTTTTCGATGGCTATTTCCAAAATATAAACCTTCCACTTCAATCGCGTCCAGTGTGCCTATCTTGCTAAATGGGAGAAATCAGCCTCCATTTCTGAAAATCACTTGTTATTAAATTAAAAAAATCTTTACAAGGCCTTCGTTTACAAATGGGAGAAATTTCTGATAATCTTGGATTTCGTTACTCTGTTCAAAAAGAATCAAATCCAAACCCAAGAATCAATTTTGGTTTTTGGATTTTTTTAAGAAGAAATAATTCCAAAGCAAAAGTTGAAAAATCAATTTTAGCATCCGAATTCCAAGGATAATAGCAAGGCATATTTAAGTTTCCTCCAAATAAAAAGGATCATATGTGATAGGCCTTCTAGAAGGAGCCTAATATTACAAATTTCCTCTTCTAAGTCTTCCTGCTAAACTTTTGGGCTCCATGTTGTTTATATCCTCAAATAATCGAATTTTGAAATTTCCTTTGGTGATCAAGTAGTCCATTCCCCAACAAGACCAATCACCCCAAAATGAAAATTTCAAAGTCAGTTTTAATAAAAAATGGGTCTGCATTAAATTGGAAAATAGAATAAATTCTTTGCCTCCCCAAATACTCCAAAAGACTAATAGAAAGCGCAACCATAAATAAATCGGATAGCGATAGTTAGATTTTCAAGTTTAAATAGCCAGTTATACTGATCTCTACCAAGCCATCAAAAACAAAAACAGTAAAGGGCCATCCTCAAACTCATAACCCAAACCAAAGAAAAATTAGTTGAAAGAAATTGGATTTTTGAAAAATTCAATCAAATCAACCCCAGCCTCTTCACCGTATAGCCCTAAACAAAACCCAAGCCACACAGACCCATAAGAAAAGGTGGAAGCCATTTGAAAAAATTCCCTGAATGGAAGGTAATAAATGATCCCCTCATAAGCAAGTGAGCTCTGTTTCTTACGTATCAGAAATACGGAATAAATAAAGCCGCATGAATCCCACCCAAGCGATAAAGGTCCAGTTGGCGCATGCAGAACTGAAACTAAGAATCGATAAAGATATTTCGATGGCTTTTGGCTTTTGTTCGCTCTGCTTACCAACCAGCGGGATGTAGACATAATCCTGGCCGAACCAGGTAGAGAGTGGAAATATGCCCATCTGCGCCAGAAAATTCTGCAATTCTCTGCTAAAGTTAGGGGTTTTCGGAAGTTTGTCATCAGATCGAATCCAAAGAAGTTTTTGGCAACTCCTATACGCGAATATCAGAATGCCTGAAAAACTACCAACCCTACGATTCTGGAAACGAATAAAATCGCTCCCATGATGATCGAGAACCGGATGCTGTTTTGTAGTTTCTCGAAGATTGGATTGACTTAACCAAGGCGCAATTATCCGCGATTACCATTTTCTTGAATAGTCCTCATAGAATCAATTCATTCCATCGAACCTCGCTGATATTTCAAAACTCTCCGCTTTTTGAAGAACTGAGAAGTAATTGGATGCCCGCTCTATCGGGTCCGGCTACCAGTTGCGGGAAGAAGGCCACGAAGGTAACAGAAGGCAATAGGGTCTTTTGGTAGAATTGGAGCTTGCCGATAGACATCGTAATGGGAGTAAGCTTCAGGGTTGGAAGGTGTAGAAGCTGTACTACGGAAAGGTATGTTTAGGGTGCTGAGGTGCGGGTTGGAATCCCAATAGTTTGCTATCAAGTCTGCTGCGGATTTCTATAGAAATTGAAGTACTTGAAGAGGCGAGAAGGCGAGGTTGAAGGCTGAGAGATGGTGAGGTGAGTTTGCGACCGGGAGAGCCAAGAAAGCTTGTTTGTTAGTTGTGGTTTTGAGTTGTGTAGGGTTGTCCGATGTCAATGTGCCGATGTCGATGATTTTCGAAAGCTCACCCATTTTCAAGCACAAAAGTAATCACTGCGGAGACTGGCGATGAATGAGGCCGAGGAATCTCCAATCCCACCAGTCCCGTAGAACACATAACTGGGCAGGAGTAGGAAAGGGCATTCTGAAGCTGTAGACTTTTCTTAATACAAACCAATATATTTAGAAATACTAGGGTAGGAAGAGAAGAAAGGTGAAAGAGTTTAAAGACAATTGTTTGGGTGCTTGGTGTTAGTTTAATTTAGTTTTCTCGATAAATAGGGTGAATAAAATGTAGTATGATCATAGAGGTAATTCTGATTATGAATGGGCTACAATTGGAAGGGCCAAAAATACTCTTCTTGTTAACTATCTTCTCCAAACTCTATAAATTCAGGAAAAAACTTACCAGACTTTATAGTTGTTTTTTCAAAAGAACTCGTAGAGAAATCCTCTTTAAATAGAAATGCCCGTTTTTAACACCAAATTCCATACTCAAATTGAACCATCCCCAATTCTTTTTTCTGCAACATTCTACTCAAAACCAAAAGCACTTTTTTGGATTCAAACCTTCCACCTGCAATTTTAGAAAAGTCCTATAAATTCAACATTGTGCAATTGCAATAAGCCATCCCCACTCCAATACTTTTACTTCAACAACATTCCGACTGATTCTTTCCCATTGGTGGTGGTAGAAAAGATGAAGTAAAATAGAATGATGATAATAATTCATTTGTAAGACATCCTCTTTTCAAACTAATGCTAGATTATTAATAGAATTTATCAATTCCATTGGTAATTTTCTTGCTACTTTTTCCGAAATACGCCGGACTGGTTCGAAGATGGATATTGCATTCTTTTATTTTTAGAATAAGGCCATTTTAGACCGCAGTCTCCGAATATTTCCCCCACATCCAAACTTTATAAGCTTTATCGGAATCCAAACTATCAATAAGCATTTTTCTCCCATTTGTCTTGAAATGCATTATTTTTATTTTCTAAAGCCTAAATAAGATTGATTGATCGAAAGAAAGTCTTTTGGCCACATGATGTAGGTCTTGCTTGCTAAGCCAATTGATAAACTGATGTTTAATTTTTTTAGTATCTGCTTAGTTTGATAAATATTTAATCTGGTAAAAAATTTAGTATTCATCTTATCACTAAAGCCTTGAAGTATTAGACTTTTCTTAAATACAAACCAATAGAGCAAGAATCCTTACTATGGAAAGGAGGAGAAGAAAAGTGAAGGAGTTAAAAAGCACTAACTAATTTAAATGGAGGGTCAGAAGTGTTTGGTTTGGTTCTTAGTTTCCTGGTCGTCACGACTGTTGCCCTGTGCATTCTTTTGGAGCTAGCGGCAGGTGCTCGGTTTGAAATACTAGCTGCTAACTGAAGACTGTTGCTGATCCTGATAAGAGTCCCCCATCTTCCACACTTGAACTAATCACAGCGCCGGCTCAATGGTGACTCGATTAACCGATTTTTGACTCGCTGAAGGATCGTCGCATTTTGCGCCTATGGAGCAAAAAATCTCCAATCTGGCAAGCTCCCCTAAGAGCATGGCAGCTGGATTGATCTCTGTGAAGTCTCCGATCTGCACTCATGGTGGATCTGTGCACAGCCGTATGATCAGACTTCCGAGCACTATTTTACATTCCACCGATGTAGCAGAAGTTTAAAGATATCAGCATTGGAATATTGGGCACTTTGGCTGATTCGGGAACTCGACCCGCGGATACTTGCAGCATTCCACCTTTCTGTGGAATTCGTGGTACAGAATTTTGCGGGCTTCAGGTTTTCCTACTCCCAAAAGATAAAACCGAAGGGTCTTTTTTTGAAAATGTTCTTTTATTTCCCCTCCAATGAGGTGAAAATGGGGAAGCTATTTGAAAGATTTTGGCCCTTCCAGTTCGATTATCAAAGAAGTATAAGTTCCCTACTTCGCCGTTTTCGGTTAGGAATGTCTATACTCAATCGCGTGTCCTCCAGCTCCTGCTTACAATACATTTGTTTGGGTTATTTTGCACCGAAGATCAAGCCGAGAATTCATTCGCTGATCCTCCGGTTTAAGCTTTTCGTACAGTCGGAAGGCAACAAGAACTTTTTGCTGATTCCTCAGCAAATTGGACATGCTCCAGAAGTGTGTCCAGTGTATTTAAGCTTGGCAATAAAATACTTTCTGGATGCAATTCCCATTTGCCTCAAGGGCTTCCATCGCTTTCCAAGAGAACTTCCGAAGGGAAGATAATCGGGAGTAGGAATAGTTGTTAGGCTTCTTATTTGGTCACAGGTCGGATAGGTTATTTCTAGTCCTTTAGGAGTGTTTGTAACAGTTCCGATTGTTGCTTGCGATTGCTAAGATCTCCGATAGGTGAGGGAAGCACCGAAAGCCCCATTGCGGCATGGAATTTCAGAGTTTTTGCCGGTTAATTCCCCTGTTCCGTCAAACTCATAGGGGCCCGAGTGACCGAATTTCGCAAAAGCGCCAAGTTTCTTGGTCAGTTCGGCTGAATTCGTGAAGAACTGCCTCCGCCTTCGACAGTATGAAAAAGCTTGGTGGCAATGAAAGTGGGTGTGCTGATATCCCATATTCAAAGAATGGATTTTACCTTTTACTTTTACCCAAAAGGCATATGCGCCCCATCGTAAATCACTTTTAGCTGGTACTGTCGTTGCGAGCTGCTGTATGGCCTCCACTTCGCAGGGAATGCATAAGACATGGAAGTGGCGAGAATCGCAGTCGTGTTGGGGGTGATGGCTTGCTTCGATTTTGTGGATCGTGTGAGTTTTGCCGGGCAGAATATCCACATAAACCGGCTGGCCAGCCTCCCGAGGATATTCCCTGTGGTGGCCACGTAAGAAAAAAGGCGTGGTGATAATTTTCTCCTTTGAGTTCAGGGCTTTGATGGCCAGTTGCAGGGCGATGGGTTGCCATTGCTGACAAAAAGCAAGGTGATCAGGGGCGAAGGTTTCTTTGAGTTGGAGTTCCCAGCTCATTGACTAGGGGAACCATTGTTGTAAGCAGTTGCGCTCCAGAAATATCATCAATGTAGCGCTGATAAGTGGCTTTTAAGGAGGAAGGAAGGGTTTGGTGACAACCACCCCGGGGGGTGCCGATATCGAGTTTCGTGCTTTCGCTCGGAGTGCGCTCCGTATAGCGGTTTGTCGTCTCTGTGGTTGGGATTTCCGCGTCTATATCGGCTGTCGTGGCTGTCGTCGGTGCGCTGTGGTTGTCGGTTATCGGGTTCGCGCACACCGAGGCGGGATCGCAACAGCGTGGGTCGAGTTCCGCCACGGCACGGACCAGGTGTGGGTTGTGGATTGTCTTCGCGTCCCGAGCGCACCACACAGGTGTCGGTTTGTGGTTGTGTTGTGTTGTCGGTTGTGGGTTCCGCGCGGCGGCAGGTTGTTTGGTTCGCCATATCCCTGTGCGCCTTGCGGATGTAGGCAGGACAGGTGTCTGGTGTTGTACCCAAGAGATTGACGTACTGCGATAACTGCAGCAATAACGACGCGAACTGAAAATTCTAAGATAATTATCGAGACTACTGCCGCATTTTTTCGGACTAGGCACGCTCGCTGCCGATTAATCCTGCTATGACCGCAGCCTGCTAACGTAGACCACGCGAACAACCATTGTCGCGCCGTGGGCGGAAATGCTCAAAGCTTTCGCCTTTTCACTCCCATCTCATGAGCCCTCAATTTGAAAGTTTTTGCCAGTTGAGGAGTTTACTTTGACCAAGGAGATAAGCAGTTAAATCGGACTGAGTATAAAAATTAACTCGTGGATTTGGAATGCCAAATTGGCAGGTGATTTTATTCACCAAAGAAACTCGGTACTTCCATACTAATGCCAAACCTGAGCCATGAGGTCGATAAAACGCTCATGCGCAAATTAGTCACAGTAAGTTCGAAGGAATCTTAGCCCGTTTCAAAATGGAGACTTTTCTTGGACTTTTATTCTTTGCAAAGGAAAATTTGTTTTGGCTTTTCGTCTTTGGCGCATCTTTGAACTGCTTTGTGTTTTAAACCCTTCAATGATTCCTTCGGCGCGAAGCGGATGCAGCCTGTGGGACAGGTGACTATCTGCAAGTGCCGCTAGTGGAACAGGACTTCGGGTCAACCTCACGCTCCTGGGGATCTCTAACGGTCATGTTGGCCGATTATGGCTCGGAGATCCTGTTCCATGATGCCTTATGCGCGGAGAGCCTTGACGATCCAAGATGCGCGAGAGCATGCGCAAATCGCTACCTTGCATGTCACGCACATGCAAACGATAATTCAGACGGCGCCGGGATTTGCAATCGAGCGGTGTGAAGTTTCACTGATTGGCAATTTACTACTATTGCACCACCGCTGAGCGCAACTGTAAGCTTGACCATCGCTCGTTGTGGTGTTTTCAGGCAACGGATGCCTAAGCCTTGAGTTCCGGTCCCAACAAAGAGCTGGACGCACTCGCATCCACTTGATTTGAGAGGCGCGTTGAGGCACGCTGATGGGCTATAACTGAATTAAGGTTCCCCCTCGGAGGGGGCGAAATGCGTTTTCCCAAAGATGCTTCAGGTAGTTTCGCTATAAATATTTGTTCTAACAGCAGCTGAGCCAATGCCGCAAGCAAAACTCGGCACTTTCCAAACAAGTCGGGCTGATGAATGACGGGATGAATTTGAATTTAAAGGACTTCTTTGCTAGATCTTGATCAAATACTTCAGCTGTTCCACGTTCCCATGTGTGTTAGAATATCATATACTTTCGAAGGGCGTGGGCTCCTGCGCTCACTGCTAAAGATCATTTTTCGGTTCTCGGTTGTTGTCGTTCTCGGTTGTCGGTTCCGCCACCCTGTGCGGCCTTTGGAAGTAGCGGAGAGACAGGTTGTCGGTTGTGGTTCTCGTTATCGTTGTCGGTTCTCCGGTTCCGCCACGGCGGACAGGTGTCGGTTGTCGTGGTTGTCTTTGTGTCGTGGTTGGTTCGTATTGAAGGAAAATTACTTAGTAATGTGTTAACACTCTATTCTGACAACGCGAAAGCAGAAACGCGTTAGCGGACCAACGCCGCAGCAGACCAACCAAAGGCAAGACACCTGTCCCGCCGTGGCGAACCCTGACATGTCCGCTACCTCTCCAAAGGCGCACAAGGCGTGGCGGACAGCTTTTAGCGGACACGCTGCAGGCAGACATCTCGGTCTCAATGAACAAAAAAAATAAGGCTACTGCATCCTTTACGAACACCCATATTTCAATTGTAAGAATACCTACCTAAACCAAACTTTTTGATAATTCGAACCTTTTCCATTGTAAAACGTTTATCCTGATCCCAGCTGATGCTTCTCCTGGCTGGATGAAGACTTCGCTTTTTTACGCTTTCGTTTCTCACAGAGTGGTAAACTCCAGATATGGGGAGAGATCTATTCCTTTAATGTGACTGGCTTTTTTTAATGTTATTGGGATAAATATCACGATTGATGATTGATCAGGACCTTGTTCAAAAATCCGGCGAAATATTAGGAAAAACTGTTTTCGAAGATTCGGTCGAATGCGTGGAAAACTCAAGACTATGATGCGAAAACGATTAGGAGTGGTTGACTCACGAAAAGCTCGTTTCATACTCAAACCCTCCACATCCCATCTGAAGCAAGTTAAGTCGGCAGTAGTATCATTTGGGAGTGAATCGGCAACGCCATCCGATCCATGTCATTACGATTGCCATGATCCTTGCCCCAGAATTTTTGCTGAAATGAAAGTAGGATGGCTAATACTACTTCGGTTTCTCCACAGAATAGTCGCGCCAAGGAAGACTCCATTCCGCGGCTCCGGAGCTGTAATTCCAAATCGCGACTCTACATCCACACCTGGAGAAAAAACAGGCCAGTATCCCATCCAAATCATTCCGGAAGTAAATATCCCTCCATCTCCGTCTGGTTCCGTTCCGAATGAGTGTTTGATGGTAAGCCTCTTGGGATGTAGTTTTTTGAATAAATCTCTTACCTCAGAAGGTTAACCTCGCCTCCAAGGATAATGAAAATAATCCAATAATGGGGACACAATTCGATAGACTATGCTTTTGAGTTTTTGTTTTTTAAATGACCATGTTTGAGTTGCTGGTTTGAAATAGGGTTAGTGATTCTGCCTCGCTGTGCGCTTTGGAGTCGCGGACTGGTGTCGGTTTCCTCCAACCCTATGGGCACCTTTTGGGAGTCGGACAGAGGGTGGTATTCACCGGCACGGCTGCAGCGGAAAGGGTGTCCGGTTACTCTCGGTTTCTTCGGTTTTTCTGGCCGGCGTTCTTAGGAGCGTTTTATTGTCCGAAGATCGAGGGTCTCGCCAACGGGGACCGGTGTGCGTCCGTATTGGGCTCTGTTTTCGCAATTGGGAGATCAAGCAGGGATTATTAATCATGTTTTTAGTCAGGCAACTCTATTCTGACCAACAGCGGGAAGCAGACACCTGTTCGCCGGTGGCGGGAAACAGCGAAGCGGACAGACGCCGAAAGGCAGAGAGCAACCGGCGATAGCGGGCTGTAGCAACAGGCCGTAGGAGACACCTGTCCGCCGTGGCGGAAACAGTCTGTTACGAAAAGTGTGAATCCGTACGCACACACACACCGTGCCGCAGTGGCAGAACACCGCAGCTTCGCGGTATATTCATAAAACATGTGGCAAATCGAAGGCAGGCAATCTGAAAAACGATCTGAAGTTAGGTGTAAGGTTCAGGAGAGCTATATGGGCTGGAAAATGTTTCTGAGCGGTAAAGCGGAGCGGTGTAGGTCTTTTGGGTAAATTTGGCCCAATATAGAAATACCGCTAAGATTTCATTGTCATTTAAATATTTGGCGTATGCTGTTTCGATCGGCTCGCTACCGCGGAGAAAGGAGGTAACGACAGACGGCACCGGGTTGCAATGTTTTGCCATTTTATCTCTGGAACGAAATTTAAAATGTAGGGATTCAGTGCACATATCAGCCCCGCATATATTATCATCACACTTTAAACTATCTAAAGAATCTGCTCTATTCCGTACCCTCCCCCTAAAGATTCCACCTAAGAGTGTGGCTATGTCCAAATAGCGAGAATAGGATGCTCTTTTCCGTCCACAAATGGAGCCTCGTATCGCGCATCTTGAATCTGGTCTAAACCGGTCCCAGCTTTACACCGCGAAGTTGTGCCCATAGAACCCGCATGCAGTGCACGTGACTTTCCCAGACAGAAGGAGAATAAAATGGAGTACCACAGCATCTACCGCAGACCTGTGGCTCCTCTAATTCCGCGGCGGCAAGCTTGGCGGCGGCATGTTTACGGTAAAATGAAAGCCTTCGAGTTGTTCTAGCGCGCCGACCAGATCTGCGGGGAAAGACAGCGCGATCCCTTCGAATCTCGGCCACGAAACTCGCCCAGCACGGCGCGAGGTGTCTTTGTCCGACGCCGTCTGAGCGCTGCAATATCTCGGGTTTAGCGAGGTTTGTTGGGCTCGGTCAGGCGCGCCAGATCGGGTTGCATGTCCTCGTTGACCAGAAGGCGCAACGATTACGGCGGCCTTCTGACGAACGGGTCAGCGTGCTCGCGCCCTGCCAACGCGGGCACCAA
>Ga0163217_1046765_pt1 | contig 15645 bp, 26 predicted proteins | sample SynspAceP_FD_185933 | JGI IMG/M metagenome (GOLD analysis project Ga0163217, IMG submission 185933) | Saline lake microbial communities from Ace Lake in Antarctica - Synechococcus sp. Ace-P (PacBio error correction) | ecosystem: Environmental > Aquatic > Non-marine Saline and Alkaline > Saline ...
AAAACTCCACTGGCTTCCTCTGCGAGGTAGCGCAGCGTACCGTCCCGTAGCTACGCAATGTGGCTAGGACAATGGATCATAGAACGCGATGAGTGTATCGCTCTGAGTCATGCATGATTATACGTGCATACGATCGTAGCACGGCACGGCATTGGTCAGCGGGAGTGAAATGAGTCAGCGGTTGAAAAGAAAAAAAAGGGAGACTTTTGGTTTTATACGCAGTGGACAGAAATTCTGTCCGATCAAAAGATCCAGCATGTGAGGACGAGGCCCCCTTGAAAAAAAATTCCCCCCACCCCCTTCTGCCCGACATAAAAATTCGCCCCGGACTTTTTGGCAGCCGACCATTGACAACGGATGGTCCGAAAATTGTCGCGGCGCAACTCAACAACGCCTTGGCGGTGTTCGGCTGAACGCAAAGATCGCCCAATGATATTCCGCCCTGCTCCGGCTTTTTTCCCCGGACCGCGAATCCGGGACTCCGGCGAGCCACCCCTGCCGACCCAAAACGAACCGGGCAAGCTTCGATCATGCCGGGCAAAAGGTCAATCCGAACCCCAGTGCCGAGATGCTGACCATGGGTCCGCCCGCGAAGTCATCGGCATTCATCAGGCGGTAAAACCATCGGTGGTCTGCAAGGGCCCCATCTCGAACTCATGTGTTCAAGCGCTGAAATCGCCGCCATGTGCTGGCGCTCGATCGAAGATCATGCTCGATCGGCAATGTTCGAGCTTTTCCGGACGCTTGCGTGGAAGGGATTGGGAAGCGAATGAAGCGGCGGATAAAGCAGCTTGGTCGACATTTCGTTAAATGCTCGTCACCGCCTCGCTCCGGTGGATCGGCTACGAACAAGGCTGCAGCGATTGCCAAAACACGCCCCATCAAACGGCCAGACCCTGCGCGCATCCGCGCTGGAGCTTGGTCTGGTTGACGCAGAAACCTACGATGCCCTGGTTAGCACCTGAGAAATATGGTCGGCAACAAATGGCTGATCCGGGAACACCAAACAACATTGGTCGATTAAGTCAGAAACATAATTCACCACGCTGGTTCGGTTACGAAGCGCCGCAAACATACAAAAGGTCATGGTTGCGCAACCTGTTCGGCCTCCGGCAATGATCGCTGCCCCGGATCGCGACGCCGGTCGGTGCCGGGCGCGCTTGCTGGTCGGGCGGGGGCGCTTCATCGGAAAGAAAATCTATGATGATAAGAAAGAAGCAGAGATGCTTCCAGGCATCCGAGGCGGTTATCGAGAATAGAAGGCTCGCCCGTTCCGGAAAAGGACGAAACCACATCAGAACCGGTTTTACGTCTTCCCGGTTAGCCAATAGCCGGTGCCCGCCGCCTGCAATCCCAACTTCAACACGCTTCGCTCGAACCGTGAGCATCAGGAATATTGAGCGCGAGATTGTCGCGGATCAATATAGCCGGTAAAAAGCCTCAAAAATCCACGGCAATCGCCAGGCGTCGCCTTCCAGGCAGGCGGGTGAAGCAGAAAGAAACCGGCCGTCAATCCAGGCAATATCGCCCATCGAGTTGATGATAAAATCGCCTTCATAGCCCATAGGAAAATGGTTTGCTTTCGCGATAGCGGTCCGATGAGACGGGGAAGCACCGCGAACAGTTTTAACCTAAAATACACTAAAAGTTGGATCGCGTTGTATATACCGCCATCCCCTTGCCACGCAAGCCGCGCCGAAAACAAAATTTTCCTCATCGACATATATCTAATCAACAACGCAAAATAGCGCGTCCTTGGCCCGAACTTTGACCGACTTTGGACGCAGCCCACTCATGTAGGGCATCGTTTCCAGCCTCTCCGTCAGATCTATCCGGCAATCCTCTCACGAGCCCAAATGTTGGCGAGCCATGTTTATCCTCCCAAATTGGCAATATTGATTGGTTACTCGACATTGGCTGTAAGCTTGGCAAAAGCCGCCCCATATAGAGCGGCCAAGGAGAGGCAATATTGGCAACGACCACCGCAACGATCCGGGCAAATCGCCTCGGTAAAATTCTATGGCTGGAACAATGTCAGCCTGTTTCTTCTCATCCCCAGGGCTTTTTTTCGCTGCTTCCGGCTTTGTCTATTTTGCCTATTCGGTGGTCTTCCCCGGTGATGGTCGAGACAATGGACTGGAACCGCGGCACGGCGTCGCTGGCGCAGTCGATCGCCCTGATAATGCTGGGGCTTGCCTAATCCGTTGACCGGCTTTTTTCTGCTCATGTCGATATGGCGTCGCCGGACGGTCACCATTGGGCTCCCTCGTGATGCTTTCCGGACTGGCCTGTTGTTTCTTGCGTTCGCGGTCGGTTACCTGAGATCTGGCAGTGCGCGATATCGTGATCTGGGGTGGCGTGCTTCCCCCAAAATTGGGGCCCCCCCCCCCCCCCCCCCCTGTCCCTTTGAACCTGACCGGCCCCGATTGTTCCGCAAACCGCCATGAATCAGCTGGTTCAGTATAAAGACGGTCCAACCACGCCATCGGATATTTCATGACCCGCGGCGCTTTGGGTGGCGCCACTGGCGCAACCGATACTGGCAGACCATGATGTGGGCCAGTTTCCGACAGCTGGCTGGCGCCGCCTGGCTCGATTGCCGCTGCCATGGTGAATCAATCGCCCTGATCGGTGCGGCGCCGCATTTGTTCGTCAATGACCGGGCCGCAGGATATCGGTCAGTTTTCCCGACAATGTCGATCCGGGCCCCCCTGGCGGCAGCAGGATGCGCTGGCAGAGGTTTTGCGGCCCCAAAAACCCATCGGACCGACCATGAGCTGGACGATGAAACAGATCATGCCGGAACCATCCCGATACTCTACCATCGTCATGCTCGGTCACGCTTGGCTATTTGGGCAGCGTTCTATTTTCCTGCTGCAACCACGGGATAATTGCAACCTCACCGACACGGGCTCTCCAGCCTTGAAAGCCGCTTTCCATCCTCGGGCTGGCGTATTGGGCAGCGGGCCTGGCGCGGATTCCCGCCGGCTGGCTCGGCGATCAGTTCGAGTTGGCGCTTGGCGGTGTTCGGGTTCTTTCTTGAATGCGTTTTCGGCATGGCGGGCTTCCTGGCTCGGCCAGAATGGCGTCCCTGCTGCTCTCGGTCGCAATGGCATGTTATTTGGCGGCAGGGCTATGGCGGATTCTGGTACTCGGCCGGTGGTGACGGAAATTATTTACGGCGAGCGGGCTTTTCCCGATCATCTTCCGGTGCGGCGCCGGTCATGCCTGCTTTTGCTGCCGCGGCACCGGCCGGGGCCGGCTATATTTTCGAGGCCCACCGCGCTATGAATGATCGCCTTTGCCATCGCAATCGGCTTGCTGGTCGCCCGGAATGATTGGCCGCATTTTTTCATGAAACCGCCGCTAACCCCCGGCTAGGGTCAGGATACAGATATTGCCATCGCTGGAAAAACAAAAAAAGGAAAAGGCAAGCTCCCCGCCGGGGGGGGGGCGCCCCCCCCCCCCGCCCAAAAAAGAACATCCGCGGGGGGCCCCCTTGAGTGCCGGGCCGGCGCGCCAGGACGATCATCATATAGTCGTGAAAGGGCACCGCCAATATGGCAACCGGGGGATGCGCCACAGACTGCTCCAGAATCGCCAGCGAAAACAGCAACCACCATGACTGAGATTGACACGACTTGCTTCAGCACCTTGCTCCGAATCAAGCATTGCCGATGATCAACCTGCGCTTGTATGTCCAATAGGCTCCGGTGGCGATCACGAGGAAACCGTCAGATTGCCGAACTGGGCCACGGAAAAGAGCGCCGGAAAGGGCGACCCGACAAAAAGAGCCGATATAAGGGAATATAGTTTTGAGCAGGCCGATGATGTGAAATCGCCCACAGTCGCGGCATACTTCCGACGCCCCCAACGCGAGCAATATGATCCAGCCAAGAGTACGCCGAGATGATGTTTGATCAGCGTCCCTTGGTTCGCAGAATAGCTGCAAATATCATGGTTGATCCGGGTGATCATGTTCAGCGGTGTCGGTCGGAATCACTATCCGAAACAAAGGCCCGACCGTACTCTTTCCGGAAAGCCCCGGTTGATCTCGCTGAGCAGGAAGGAGGCATATAAATATCGTGATGAGACAAAATCCCGCCAAAACTGGTCAGCGACGAACAATAGCGACTGGGCAAGCGCGGCGAATATCGATCTCGGTAAAAAATCTTGTCGCAAAATTCGCTGAATCGCTTTGCCACACGCTTCCGTGCCCCGGTCAAATATCGCCGCCGGCGGATGGCCATCAAGTTTCGGCCATCTCCGGCCGGCCAAAACACCTCATCAAATCCGGGCCGCGGGAACCATGCGGCCTAAAACAGAATTTTCCAGATTGCGCTGATAGAGCGGTAGCGAGGGCACCAGATTTCCTGCAAACTGGCGCACCAGCAATCCGGGTCATCGCAAACAGCAAAGCGCCAATACCCCGATCAGGGCAAGCGTCGCGCGCAGCCCACAGCGGTGTTTGGGCCAGTTCCGGGAATACGGGCAACGGTAAGCGCTGGCGGCATAAGAGAATCTGAGCGCAATATCACTGGCGGTCACGATCGGCAGGATGATGTCCTTGCCTAACGTAAAAACAGCACAGCCAACCATGATGGTATGCCGAATCGCGTAGAATTTAGTGCCTGGACACGATCCCTGATCAATGGATTTTTTCGGGATAAGCCGGATTTTGCATACTGTCATCAGCATGAATTTCGCGGCAAGCCAGAAACAAAAGAAAAAAAAATAGAAAAAACCAAATCGCGAACAAGGCATCTTGACGCCAAGCGCCCTTCTTCGCCAATAGCCGCTATGTGCCGAACAGAATTAGCTTCCCAGAATATCGACATGATGCCGCGGTTTGAAACCGCCAGGGGTCTGCTGTTCGTGCTGTCTTCTCCCCTCAGGCGCGGCAAAGTCGACGCTGGCGCGACAGTTGCTGGAACGCCGATGAACGGATCGCATGTTCGGTTGCCCGTCACCACGCGCACAAAACGACCCCGGCGAGGAACATGGCACAGACTATAAGTTCGTCAGTGGTGAACGAAAGATTTGAAGAAATGGTCGCCGAGTAACATGCCTTCTAGGAAATATGCCACGGTATTCGGCAACCGCTTACGGCACGCCAGCTCGCGCCGGTGAATCAGAAGGCTGGGCAGACGGACAGGAATGTGCCTGCTTCGATATCGACTGGGCAGGGCACACAGCAACTCCACCAGCGCGCCCGGTCAGGATGTCGTGCGGTCTTCCAATCTTCCTGCCGCCCCCGGCTCGATGAAAATTGCGCAAACGGCTGGAAAGTGCCGCCATACACCCGATAGCACCCGAGATCATCGAGAGCCGGATGCAGCGTGGCGGGCGAGCGAGCAATCAGCCATTGGGACGGCTAATGACCCTATGTTCCTGATCAACGAACGATCTCGGAAGCCTGTTTTTGCCAAGGTGAAAGCAGATGTCCTCGCGAACCGAACGGATTGCGGCAGTTCAACGCAAACCGGTCTGATCAGGCTTGTCCAGGGATTCTGAAGTGGCCGGAGATAAAAAACTCGTCCACCGGGATTCGACTGCAGGCCTTCATTTGCCTCAAGATCCGACGCGAGCAATATTGATTTCTCCGGCCTTGCAGCGCTTGACCCGCATCCGCGCCATTCTTCCATTTTTCATTTCAGTAAGCCGGCCTTGCGCTCGGCATCCAGCCTTTTTGTCTGCGGCAATCGCTCAAGGTTCAGCCCGCTGCTTTTCAAGAATTGTGCCTCGGACTCTTCGTGTCAGGCGATTTCAAATAATTCTGCGCGCAGCGCATGGGATGGTTTGCGGATGCACGAGGTCAGAAAGTTCGGGCTTTTTCTGCTCTGATTCTTGAATGTCTCGGAATGATTCGGACCACGTTTTTTCGATAATCGGTTTGCAAGATTTGCTGCGAATTTTTCGCCAATCGCGCGTCATAGTCGCTGCTTCAGACTTCTGATAAAACTGCTGCGTTACGCTGCTATGGGGCAGAATCAAACCGATAATTCCGCTTTCTTCCGATGGTTCAACACATTGCACTCGACCCAAGATTTTATAGTATTTCTTCATTATTTTCCAGATCAGAACCGGCTATATGCTCAGCCAGATATTGCTTTGGCCCCCTCACAGTCGCGCATTGGTTTCTTGCGCCATCGCGGTTGCCAATGAAAAACAAGCCTGCTCCAATAGCGCAACTGAATGGAAGAATATTTTTCGTTTGCTGGCTGAACATACCAGTCTTTCACTGAGGAACCCCCACCCTACAAATTCTATCGTCCAATCGAGACAAAGTTTGCAACAGACTATCGTCCGCGATCATCAAGGCCGGCGGCAGTCCCGGTCAATCGGCTCGCCTGCCTGACAATAAAGTCCGTCCAAATATGTCGACCAAGCTTGCGCCATCATCGGATGACGTCCTGCCAGTGCTGCCGCCGCTGCCCAATTCCACCATGGGTGTCCAGGTGATGCCGGTTGAATCGCCGTGACCCTTCCTGATAAATAAGGCTGTTTGCGGTTTGCTGAGGCACCATTTCGCCTGATCATTCAACCCCGCCCTCGAGTGAACCCAGAGCCGAACCGTCCCCGCGCCAATCCTCCATGTCTGGTGCCAATTCTTTTTCTGCGCCGCGTCATAGAAGCTCATGCTCATGCCGGTATAGCCGCCTTTCGGTGCTATACGATCCTCGGCGGAGACGCAGCCGGCAATGTTCGCGCGATATGCGGGTTCAATGCGCTGGGCCTGGCCCCTTCCCAGGCCGGCGTCACGTCCCAGACACCGTCCGAGAAAATCGACAAAGCCCGGTGATTGTCGGTGGACAGGCCGGAAGCAGGCTGGGACGACGGGGCTCGCCGCCGGCTGCGCCTGGGCGGGCGGCAAGCAAAGGGGATGGCACCAGCAGCGTTGCAATGCGTCCGCGCCCAATAGGGGCGGCGCGAGACATGCTTTCGGGAATCGGAAGCTTGCCCCATGCGGTAGGCAAATAAATCCCGGTCGAGGCATTTTGCATATCCCGCACCTGACACCAATCCCCCATGATTTCGAGCTTCGATAGCGACCCGATAAGGCCGATACTGCTATTCAGATCTTTCACCAGCGCCGACTGGATAGCATAATCGCGGGCCGCTCCGAATTTCCCTTCGAACGCCAACGGCAAATTGACCGTCGGATTGAAAAAGCAAGTCCGTTGCACAATTTGTCCTACCCACGCCCCCGGAAGCCTGCCTGGAATCGCCAGTCACAACCCAATGCCTGCCAAAAGACCGTGGTTTTTTGCTGCCGCGACCGTTTACCAAAGGCAGGAGCGGCGGATCGCAAACAGGGGGCGACAACTGGTGGGAAGCGCAATGAAAATTGATGTTCTGATCGTCGGCGGCGCGCTTTTCGCCAATGCCCGCCTGAATCCGCGAACTGGACGCCAAGCGGGATCAGCCCTGGCCTGAATGTGTCGGAAATGACCCCGATCTGGCCAGCCAGCTGGAAGCCGCCGATGCGCTGGATTTCGATCTGGTCCGCTCGCTGCAGAAGCAAGTTATCTATGTCGTTTCGAATGCTGGTCGAGATGCTCAGGGAGCAGGGCGACGGATTTCCAGGAAAACAATTCGTCGCCACCGCCCGCGAATTTTACGCGGTCCACAAGAAATAACTTGCCGGCGCGCTATGCCGACCGCAGCATCCGACACGCGTCCCTATCGAGCAATCACGCCAGTCACAGCGTCAATAACCATCCTGGAAGAGGCGGCGAGCAATTTCGCGCCCGGCATGATCGGGGTCCGCCACCGGCTTTCCCGGCGAAAAAATGAACGCCAATTTGAAGCAGCTCACCTCGACGAACGGTTTCGGCCCGGCAAGAGCGTGGCGATCACCTCCACCGGCGACAGCGCCAATCTGCTGATCGCCAAGCTGGTCGCTTAATGGCGCGAAGGTTCAATCTGGTCAACCAATTGCTTCATCATGCCCGACAAGATGTTCGCGACCTTCTCGCGTTCGACGAATGGCCCGCGCTTCGTGCCGCTTGTCGCGTGGGAGGTGATCGCCACGCTCTGCCGGCGAACGTTCGTCGATGTGAAGCTGCTTCAAATTGGCGTTCCATTTTTTCGCCGGAAAGCGGTGGCGACCACGAACATGCCGGGCGGCGAAAATGCTCGCCGCTTTCCAGATGGAATGACGCTGTGGATCGGCGTGATTGTCGATACGGCCGACGCGTCCCGTGATGGATTGCGGTCGGCATAGCGCGCCCGGCATATTTCTTTGTGGAACGCGCGTAAAATTCGCGGGCGGTTGGGAATTTGTCCTGGAAATCCTCCGCCCTCTCCTGAGCATCTCGACCAGCTTCGAACGAATAGATACCTGCTTGCAGCGAGCTGACCAGAATCAAATCCAAGCGCATCGGCCGCTTCCAGCTGCTGCCAAGATCGGGGGTCAATTTCCGACACCATCAGCCCATCTTTCCCTGATCGCTGGCGTCCAGTTCGCGATCAGCCGGCATGGTCCCGAAAAGCCGCCCGCCACGTCAGAACATCAATTTCAATGCGCTTCCACATTGTCCAGCCCCCTGTTTGCGAAATCGGCGCCCGCTCCTGCCCTTTGTAACCGGTCGCGGCAAGCAAAAACCACGGTCTTTTGGCGAGCATCTGTGACTGGCCGTTCAGGCGGCTTCGCGGCGGGTTGCACAAATGCAAGCGGACTTGCTTTTTTCATCGACGTCAATTGCGTTGTGTCGAAGGAAAATTCGGAGCGGCCCGCGATAGGCGCTATCACAGTCCGGCAGCTGGTGAGATCCTGAAAAATAGCATATGGCTATCGGGTCGCATCGAAGCTCGAACAGGGGGATGGTGTCAGGATGCGGATATTGCCAAAAATGCTTCGACGGGATTTATTGCCTACGGCATGGGCAAGCTCCGATTCCCGAATAAGCAGGTCTCGCGCCCGCCCCCTATTGGGCGCCGGCCATTGCAACCCGCTGCACTGGTGCCCATCCCCTTGCTTGCCCCCGCCCAGGCGGCCAGCCGCGCGAGCCCGTGCGCCCAGCCTGCTCCGCCTGTGCCACCGACAATGCACCGTGGCTTTCGTTCTGGATCGGTGCCTGGACGTGACCCGCGGGCCGGGAAGGGCCAAGCCCACGCATTGGAACCGCTATCGCGCGCAACTATGCCGGCTGCGTCCTCCGCGAGGATTATAGCAACCGAAGGCGCTAATACCGGCATGAGCATGCAAGCTTCTATAACGCGGCGGGGAAAATGGCACAACCATGGAGGGCGCGGCGGTTCGGCTCTTTTCATCGAGGGCGGGGTTGAATGATCAGGGAAATGGTGCTCAGCAACCGCAACAACGCCTTATTATCAAGGAAGGCCCACGGCGATCAACCGGAAATCACCTTGGCACCCAGGGTGGATGGCAGCGTGGCGGCAGCACTGGCAGACGTCATCCGAATGATGGCGCAAGCGTCGACCATATTTGACGACTTTATGTCAGGCAGTGCGACCGAATTGACCGGACTGCCCGCCCGCCTGATGATCCGGCGTCGATGTTCTGGTTTGAAACTTGTTGCAGATGGCGATAGAATTGTAAGGTGGGCGGTCTCAAGTGAAAGGAGTGGAATATGTTTTGCAACGAAAAATATTCTTCAATCAGTGCGCTATGGCAGGCTTGTTTTTTCATGGCACCGCGATGGCGCAAGAAACCAATGCGGACTGTGAGGGGCGCCAAGCAATATCTGGCTGGAGCAATATAGGCCGTCTGATCCTGAAAATAATGAAAAAATAACTATAAAACTGGTCGAGTGCGCAATGTGGTGGAACCATCGCAAGAAAGCGGAATTATCGTTGTTCTGCCATAGAGCGAACCGAGCAGTTTTATCAGAAGTTCTGAAGCAGGCGACTATGACGCGCGATTGGCGAAAATCGCAGCCAAATTCTGCAAAACAGATTATCGAAAAACGCTGGTCCGAATCTTCCGAGACACTTCAAGCACTCAGAGCAGAAAAAAGCCCGACAACTTCTGACCTCAGTGCATCCCGCAACCAATCCCAGCGCTGCTGCGCACGAAATATTTGAATCGCCTGAAACCGACGAGTCCGAGGGGCACAATATTCCTTGAAAAGCAGCGGCTGAACCTTGAGGCCAGATTGCCGCAGACACAAGGCTGATGCCGGAGCCGCAAGGCGCCGCTATATGAAATGAAAATGGATGAAAATTGGCGCGATGCGGTCAAAAAGCGCTGCAAGGCGAGAAATCCAATATTGCTCGTCCGGATCTTGAGGCAATGAAGCCTGCATCGAATCCGGTGGCTATTTTTAAATTCGGCCATCAATCCCTGACAAAGGCCGATCAGACCGGTTTGCGTGAACGCCGCATCCGTTTCGGTCGCGAGAACTCTGCTCAGCCTTGGCAAAAACAGGCTTCGAGATCGTCGTTTCAGCGACATAGGTCAGAGCCGTCCCCAATGGCTGATCTCGCTCGCCGGCACGCTGCATCCGGCTCTCGATGATGCTCCGGTTGCATCGTGTTCGCGGCTTCCAGCCCGTTTGCGCAATTCATCGAGCGAGGGCGGCAGGATGAAGACCCGCAACGAACCATCCTGACCGGCGCGCCTGGTAGAGTTGCTGTGTGCCTGCAGTCGATATCGAACAGCACAATCCCTGGGTCCGTCTGCCAGGCTCTGATTCACCGGCGCGGGCTGGCGTGCCCGTAGCGGTTGCCGAATCCATTGGCATAATTCCAGAAGGCTGTGTATCCCGGCGACCATTTTCCTTCAAAAATTCGTCACCACTGACGAACTTATAGTTGTGCCATGTTCCTCGCCGGGTCGTTTTTGTGCGCGTGTGAACGGAAACCGACATGGCGATCTTCGTCATCTGGCGTCCACAACATGCGCGGCCCAGCGTCGACTTGCCCGCGCCTGAAGGGAGAAGACAGCACGAACAGCAGACCCCTGCGGTTCAACTCTCGCGGTGATCAATTGTCGATATTCTGGGAAGCTATATTGTCGGCCATAGCGGCTATTGGGCCGAGAAGGCCGCTTTGGCGTAAGATGCTTGTTCGCAAATGTTTATTTCAATCCTGGTCTTTGCGCGAAAATCAATGCTGAATGAACAGTCTGGCAAAAATCCGCTTATCCCGAAACATGATCCAGGGACGTGTCCAGCACTAAATTCTATCGCGATCGGCATTACCATCATGGTTGGCTGGCTGTTTTTAACGTTGGCAAGGACATGCCATCCTGCCGATCGTGACCGCAGTGATATGGCTGCAGAATTCCTCTTATGGCGCCAAGCCGCTACCGTTGCCCCGTATTCCCGGGACTGGGCCCAAACACCGCTGTGGCTGCCGCGACGCTTGCCCTGATCGGGTTTGGCGCCTGCTGTTTGCGATTGTGAGCACCGGAAATGCTGGTGGCCAGTTTTGCAGATGCTGGTGCCCCTCGCACCGCTCTATCAGCGCAAATCGGAAAAATCTGTTTTGCCGCATGGGGTTCCGGCCGCCGGTTATGAGGGTGTTGGCCGGCCGGAGATTTGGCCGAGCTGATGGCATCGCCGGGGCGGCGATATTTGACCGGGGGCACGGAAGCGGTGGCCAAAGCGATCAGCGAATTGCGACAAGATTTTTTACCGAATCGAATCGCCGCGCTTGCCCAGTCGCTATTGTCCGTCGCTTGACCAAGTTTTGGCGGATTTGTCTTCATCACGATATATATGCCTCCTCCTGCTCAGCGAGATCACCGGCTTTCCGGAAAAGGTACTGGGCCTTTGTTTCGGGATAGTGATCCACCGACACGCTGAACTGATCACCCGGATCAACATGATATTTGGCAGCTATCTGGCGCCAAAGACGCTGATCAACATATTCTCGGCGTTATCTGCTGGATCAATATTGCTCCGCGTTGGGCGTGGAATACTGGCGCGCTGTGGGCGATCATCATCGGCCTGCTCAACTATATTCCCTATATCGGCTCTTTTTTGTCGGTGTCGCCTTTCCGGCGCTTTTTTGCCGTGGCCCAGTTCGGCAATCTGACGGTTCGTTTGAATCGCCCACCGCCTGATGACAACAGCGCAGGTGATCATCGGCAATGTGATCGAGCCAAGGAATTGCTGAGCCAAGAGTCGGTCAATCTCAGTCCGATGGTGGTGCCGCCACCTGGAGCAGTCTGTGGGCCATCCCCGTGGCTATATTGGCCGGTGCCCTTTCACAACTATATTGAATGATCGTCCTGGCGCGCCGGCCCGGCCACAAGGCCGATTGCGGCGCTGCTCTCCAGCGATGGCAATATCTAGTAATCCTGACCCTAGCCGGGGGTTAGCGCGGCTTCATGAAAAATGCGGCAATCAATTCGCGGCGACCAGCAAGCCGATTGCGATGGCAAAGGCCCGATATCTAGCTGCCGGTGGCCTCGAAAATATAGCCGGCCCCGGCCGGGTGCCGCGGTCCAAAGCAGCAATGACCGGCGCCAGCACCGGGGAAACTTGATGATCGGGAAGCCCGCTCGCCGTAAATAATTTTCCGGGTCACCACCGGCCCGAGTACCAGCAATCCCGCCAAAGCCTGCGCCAAATACATGCCGCATGACCTGGAGAGCAGGCAGAACGCCATGGCGAGCCAGAAGCCGCCATGGCCCGGAACGCCATCAAGAAAATGAACGCCGAACACGCCCAGCGCCAACTCGAACTGATCGCCGAGCCAGCCGGCGGGAATCCGCGCCAGGCCGCTGCCCATATTCGCCAGCCCGAGGATGGAAGCGGCTTCAAGGCTGGAGAAGCCGTTGTCGTGAAGGTGCAATAATCCCGTGGATTGAGCAGGAAAAAGAACGTGCCCAATAGCAAGCGTGACGACAGCACATGACGAAGGTAAACGAGTATCGGAGTCCGGAATGATCTTGTTTCATCGTCCAGTCATGTTCGGTCCGATGGGTTTTGTGGCCGCAAACGCTCTGGCCAAGCGGCATCCCTGTGGCCGCAGGCCCGGATCGACATTGTTCGGGAAACTGACGCGATATGCCTGCGGCTCGTTGAACCGACAAATAGTGCGCGCCGATTCCAGGGCGATGATCACCATGGCAGCGGCAACAGCCCAGGCGGCGCGCCAAGCTGTTCGAACTGGCCCAATCATGGTCGCCAGTAATCGTTTGCGCCAAGGGCGCCACCCAAAGCGCCGCGTCATGAACAATATCCGATTGGTGGTTGAACCGTTTTATACGGAACCAGCTGATCTGGCGGTTTGCGACAAAATCGGGCCGAGGTTCAAGGCTAAGAGATGCGTACTACTAGGCCATGGACGCCACCCCAGATCACGATCCAACTGGCCAGAAATCTCGGGTAACGAGGAAGCAGCAACAAGCAGTCCGGAAAGCACACGAGGAGCCCAAATTGTGACCGTCCGGCGGACGCCATTATCGACTGAAGCAGAAAGCCGTCAACGCGATAGGCCAGCCCCAGCCATTAATCAAGGGCGATCGACTGCCCGCCGAACCCGCCGTGCCGCGTTCCAGTCCATTGTCTCGACCAATCACCGGGAAGCCACCGCATGTAGGGCAAAACAGAGGACGACAGGAGACGCGCCAGACAGACACGGGAGCGTCCCGCGCAGGAGTATATGACAGACACAGCATGACACTCAGCATCTCTTGGTGTACGACATGTCCGGTCTAGCGGAGCGCGTATATAGTAAGACAGGGTGAGCGTGCTACGTGAAAAGGTTTAGCGCACTCACTTGCCGTGTTGTGTGTCACCCAGATCACTCATTGACACTCGCCGCGAAGGGACAATACGATAGCGAGTTAAGACGACTCTCAGTAATCGCTATTTATCCTTAAGCTATTCGCAATCTCTATATTATATCTTGTCTATGTGTTCCAACAGTATATATCGAGTATATACTGTCGTTCAAGTACTCTGATAAGTCACGAGTGAGCTGAGTAGCGTAGTGTGCGTGCTGTCATGCTCTGCAGCGAGTAGCAAGCATATTTATTAGGGGAAGTCGGCTCGGAGAGGTGAGCGCGGTGATACTTGATACGGCCGCTGGAGCGAGTGAATCTTGGTCTCAATAGTCGTCATGTAATCGCGCAACGAGGTAATCGCGAAGTTCACGCCGTCATGCGTGCGGCGTAGAGTTAGTGCGATCTCATGGTGAGTAACGAGAGAGCGCTGAGGATCTGTATGTATAGAGAGCAGTGACCACTGGTGTAATGTCGACGAGTGCGCGCCGCCACTTGTCGCGCATAGCGAGAGTGAGCGTCGTAACAGAGACACGCGATCCTCATGTTCAGTGAGGTGAGTAGTAAGGAGCCCTGTACGCGGCGGCGTGCGAGTGATTCCCCGTCCAATCCATCGACCGCTATCTGGAGCGCACGTGCAACCAATTTCATCGTTTCGCTATGGCTGAAGATGAAGGCGGACTTTTATCATCAACTCGACTGGCCGATATTGAGCGCCTGAGATGAGCTGGAAGGGGTTTCTTTCTTGCTTCACCCGTGCCTGGAGGCGAACGCTGAGGCGAGTGCCGTGATTTTTGAGCTTTTTTTACACGGCTGAATAATGATCCGCGACCAATCTCGCGCTCAATATCCCCTGATGCTCACGGTTCCGATCGAAGCGGTAATGGATGGCCAGGCGGCGGGCACCGGCTATTGGCTAACCGGAAGTAGCAGTAAAACGGTGTCTGGATGGGGTTTTCTCGTCCGCTTTTCGCGGAACCGGGCAGCCTCTATACTCGATAACCGCCTCGGATTGACCGGAAGCAATCTCTGATTCTTCTTATCATCATAGATTTTCCTTCGCGCATGAGCCGCCCCGCCGACCACAGCGCGCCGGCACCGACCGGGTTCGCGATCCGGGCGCGATCATGCCGAGGCCGAAGTTTGCGCAAGCCATGACCTTTTGTATGTTTGCGCCGCCTTCCGTAACCGTCACCAGCGTGGTGAAAATAATGTTTCTGACTATCGACATGTTGTGTGTTCCCGGATCAGCCATTGTTGCCGACGCGCATATTCTCAGGTCTAAGCGCGAGGGCATCGGTAAGGTTTCTGCGTCAACCAGTCCCAGCTTCCAGCGCGGATGCGCCGCGGGTCTGGCCGGTTTTGATGGGCGTGTTTGGCAATCCGCTGACAGCTTGTCGTAGCCGTCAACCGGAGCGCAGGGCGGGTGACGAGCATAACGAAATTGTCGACTCAGCTGCTTGAATCCGCGCTTCATTGCTTCCAATCCTCTCACGGGCAGCGTTCGGAAAAGCCTCGACATGCCGATCGAGATGATCTCGATCGAGCGCAGCACATTGGCGGCGATCAGCGCTTGAACAATTGGAAAGTTTTTCCGAAGATGGCCCTGCAGACCACCGATGGTTTACCGCCTGATGATTGGCCGAATGACTTGCGCGGCGACCCATGGTCAGCAATTCTCGCACTGGGTCGGATTGACCTTGCCGGCAATGATCGAGCTTGCCCGGTTCGTTGGTCGCAGGGTGGAGCTTCGCCGAGTCCGGGATCGCGCGTCCGGAGCCGAGCAGGCGGATATCATTGGCGATCTTGGTCAGCGACACCCGCCAGCGTGTTTGAGTGCGCCGGAAATTCGACGCATCCGTGTCCAGGGCTGCCAGTTCCGGCGAATTTATTTGTCGGCAGAAGGTGAATTTCAATGGCAGTGATCTTGGAGATTTCGCTTT
>Ga0163217_1085892_pt1 | contig 15643 bp, 16 predicted proteins | sample SynspAceP_FD_185933 | JGI IMG/M metagenome (GOLD analysis project Ga0163217, IMG submission 185933) | Saline lake microbial communities from Ace Lake in Antarctica - Synechococcus sp. Ace-P (PacBio error correction) | ecosystem: Environmental > Aquatic > Non-marine Saline and Alkaline > Saline ...
GAGGAAAAGCATCTCAATGTCCAGCGGGTGGCACAAACCCCCGCCAACTTTGCCCCCCCCCCCGCGCTTGGGGCCCCGGACCCCTGGGTGCCGGAAAAACCGGGGCTGCGCCGCGACACCGCCCTGGTCAAATCAAATGGTTTCCCGGGGTGCGGTAACTAATCCTGCGATTGGAACCCTCAGTTTCCAAGCAACCTTGTCCGACATCCCAAAGATGTACCCGTCGAAAGCTGGGTCCGCGGATGTTGATCGCATACAATATGCCTCGAAAGCTAAATGGGTCCCGCGAGGCAAAAGAGCTTTGCTATCGTCGGGTCGCAATGGAAATCACCGATTATGACAGCTGCATCCCGATCAAATGCGATGTTGAAAACGGTGACCCAAATCATCGTAGGACCGCTGACGCGGCAAATGCCGACAAGGCCGCCAACTCGTTGCGCGTCTACCCAACCCTGCTGGCTGACCGCGCGCCCTGCCCGCAGGCTGCGACCCTGCGCCGCCCCTGAAGGTATGCCCGATCATGACCCAGCTGAAAGCGCGACCAGCAACGTGGCCAAACTGGATGCATAGCAGTCGTGCTCTAGCCGCGCTGCAACGCTGTCCTGCAGCGCCCGTAGGGGCTGGGCAAGTGACGTTATTTTGCAAAATGAAAGACAGGGCCGTGCGTCCTTTTGACCGCGAATGTCCGCCCTCTTTGGACGCCTGTGGAAGACCTTGCGACAGGGGCGGTCATAACGCTTGCGCGTTTGCCTCTCTGGTGCAGGGACCTACCAAAAGCCCAAACGACGACACCTGGCAATGAAACAGTTCAAGATTAATCGTACCCTATTGGGGTCGACTTCCCCCATAAGGATCAGTTTCGCGATGTACCAAGCTTTCGCCGACCCCGCGCGGGTTTCGGTAATGCGATTGACCATAATGCTGCACCCCCCCCCTACGCCGGTAATCGATTATCGACAAGGTCCGGCTGACGCCATCGCGGTATCTGGGGGCGCGCAATGCGCACCACTGTCGTGTGTCGTGCGAACCCAAAATAAAAGGGCAGCCTGCCGGTCGCACCATCTCTCACAGGACTATAACTTGATACGGCGACATGGTTCCGGAATTGGCACGAGGAAAACCGCGATCAAACCCCGGTGAGAAGGTTCCTGGTCGTCTCGGATGATCTCCCTCGCCACTAGGGCGGCACCCGCCGAGCGGATCAACTGGATCCAGCGTTGGGCGGCGAATCGGCGTCCTGCGCCTTTATCATCGGACTAACAAAAATTCGGGCGTAAGCGCTGGAATCCATGGGATGGAAGTCAAACGCGGCTTGCGCATTCGACGGGGCCTGAACGGCCCTGGCCAAAGTTTACGTCGGCGCGGGAACATCGCGCCGGGGGTTCCATGACCTTTGGTCTACGCCGCCTGTATCGCGTGCAATAACGGGGCCCCCGGGGGGGCCCCCGGAAAAAACCCCCCAAAAAGCTTTTCCCCCGGCGGGGGAATGTCCCGCCTATAGCGTTCGAGTCTTGACCTTGAACCGCCCGAACTGCCGTTTCCGCACTGGATAAGCCGCCCAATTCATGCACCAGATCGTAGGACGCCGTCTGAATTCGGCCGCCACGCGTCGTCCAAGATGTCCTCGCGGCTGCGCCCCCTGCACGGGGAAACATTTAATTTTGCAGGTTCCGTCGCCAATCACCTGAAACAGTTTGATCCTGAAGTCCCCAATTCCGACTTTTCGCCGCCCGAATATAAACTCAGGCACGCCCCCAAGGGCACCGAGAATATCGTGCTGGAGATCGACCCCGAATCTGGCGTTGGCGGGGCATCATCTCGCGGAACGCCCAACAAATCTTCGGACTCGCCATCCTCCTGCAGTTGCGCGATCACCCTCATAAACACAGATCCGCCCAAGCGGCGCGAACCAGCGCCTTCAACGATGCCATCGCTCCAGTTCACCCTGAGCCCCAATCATTCAGCACCTCCATTCAGGTTGTGGTCGAAGGCTGTGCGGCAGCCTCGCTACTTTTCGGTCAGGAAATTTCAGCCCGACGCCATTCATCGAATTCAAATGCACTGATCATCTCGCCCAACTGGCTGCGCGGGCCAACGAACAGTCAGCTTCAGCGCGGCCGCCGTAGATTCACGACCACAGCGCCGTTCGGGTCTGCCGGACGCGGAAAAGAGTTTCAAAGCGCGGCGGCTTCGATACCAAGCGTGCCCTCGGCCCCGACACCAAAATGACGCAAGCGTAAGCCGTGTTGGTTCTTGCGCTGCTATCGGGTCACCCGTCCAATTTTGACCATCGGCACACCGGCCCGAAGCCCAGACACAGATGCGGTCGTTGCCAAGCGTCAGCACGCCGGTACCGCCTGCGTTTCGCCAATTCTCCCGATGCGGTCAAACCTGGCCTGCGAGCGTCAAAGGAACAGGCGTCGCGCTTTGGCGGCGCTTTCAAACGTCTGACAGCATCATCCCCGCTTCGGCCACCAGCACGTTTGCTCATCAGGGTACAATTGAGTATCCAGCCTGCAAGTTTTATTCATGCCTCCAGCGAAAGGAATCAGCGGTGCGGGGACCGTTCGTCCCCTCTCCCCCCCCGACCATATTCCGGTATTGCCTGCCCCCGTACGGGAATCAACAATTTTCCAATCCCGCCCACGCAATTGGCGGCGGATCAGGTTGCGACCTTCTTCCAGGCCGGCGCAGCGCTAAGCACTTGCGAATTTCCCCGCATAGGTACCGCGCCGATGGTTCTTCCAGATACCCGAGTTCGACAATCGCGGAACACGCGCGACAGATCGGCACGCAACCGCCCTCGAATGCGGATCAAGCGGGTTCAATGTCATGCCCATTGACCTGCCAAACGAGGCGGATGCACGCTGGCGGACCGAGAATGCAAATCGCGCCTTGGACGGATCAAACCAGGAGCCTCCATCCCGCGGGGTTTTTTCAGCGGTCCATCCTGCGCAGATCAAGCAGCACCCGACTTTTGACATTTTTGCGGGACGTCGGATCTACGGCGCAAAGAAACCCCACGTCCATTTGCCCCTGCTTCATCCCCCAAAACGTCACGCTCGAATGCGCATCGCACCGCGCGCTTTGCCCGCCGATGCCCGACAAAGCCCGCAAATGCCCAACCGCCCGTTATAATTCGACCCCGACCAACCAAGCCCCTCGGCCAATCCCGTGCGTCGCCAGCTTGGCATCAATCGGGCGATCAGCTTCGGGGCAAGCCGTCGGCGGCATACCGATCAATCGACCTCGACCTCTCCGTCTTGTGGCAGCGTTTCGGCCAGCCATGCCACCGCGCTGTCGGCACAGAGTCGCCGACGGCCAAATCAAGGTGCCGCCATGCCAAGCGGCTGCCCGTCCCCCCACCCCCCCCCCTAAAAGCTCCCGCTATCGCACGCCCCACACGCGCCACATAGGGCCGCGGGGCTGGCCCACATGGCGCCAGACTTCGTCCGATCAAAGACCAACACATAGCTCATCCACAGAACGGGGCTGAATCTATCGGCCCGGTTTCGTCTTCCCGACAGCAAGAACAGTTTCCACGCGGCCATGCGTCATAAACGCAGGCGGCGCGTCAATCGGCTTTCGTCGGCCCATCATGGCCATGCGATGTCCACGAGTCGCGTCAGTCAATCCAATAACATTCCTTACAGCACGCAGCCGGAAAGCACCTCTCCTCGAACCACGATTTTTCCTTAGCCGAACGTATTGCGCCAACGACGGAGAGGCAAGCAAAGGACGACCGTTTCGTGTTTTGCCCATCGGGTTCACGCGCGGTGACGGTGGTGATACCCGGGCAAAGTATAGCAGCGCATGCAAATAGGCCATCCGATCAACACGATCAGCCGCACATCGGGCACGGTTCCAGCGCCCCTGCCCTGCCACTTTTCGCGCAGCGGGGGGCGGCGGCAGTTTCAGCTTAGCCATGTGGCATCAATAGCCCGGAAAGCAAATCCACGGATGGACGCCACGCGGCGCGGTCGATAAAACGTCCGGCCTCGTCCACCCAGCCAATCGCCGCAATGGCGTGTAACAAGGCGTCCCAGAAACGGGTATTACGCCTCGGGACCCGCACTCCGGTGCTTCAGTTCATATCAACACTTCCGCGGCGGCCGGCTTGAAACACACGACCGATTGGGCCGATGCGCCGTCGCCGTCGCAACCAAAAGCGTCGCAGCACAGGTACATTGCTCAGTTGCGCGGCGGAATACTGTCATCGCCTAGATCCTAAGGGTGCTCGCCGGATTCACCCGGGCCTCGCACTGGACGGTTCGGGCCGCAGCGGCCAAGCGTTCACTGCGCCTGATCGACAATAGGCCTACCTTTGCAGTCGTGCCTTTGCTGTGGCTTTCCTTGTAAATACGTGCCTCATCTAACGACATAATATAAGTCCAAAATTAGTGGGACTAGACAGCGCACAAGCCTCGGAAACAGGGCAGCGATAGTACCCTACCACAGCAACCAATCGAGCACGGGCATGCTGAGATTTGACAACGTAATCCAAGTCCTTTGGGCTGGCCAACGCAAACACAAGGTCATCCTGGACATGTTCGTTTCGTGGTGGATTTGGTCATTCCTTGCATTCCTCCGCCCCAATGGCACCGAGGACGACCTCTATCAACTATGATGGCGTGCGGAAACACGACGAGGCGAAATCACGGGCTGCAACACAGCTTTCCACTGGGTGTATGGCGGCGTCACAAACAAGATCTCTGCCAATGAAACCTGCCCAGCTTATTCCGCGGCCTCTAGCTTTGGACCCTGATTACGTCGAAAGTTTGCCGCTGCTGTGCGTTGGGTGAATATTGTTGACCAGCCGTCCGGCGACATATTCGCACGGATAAACACAGTTTTGTAATCTTACCACTGCTTTCGAGCTGTGACCGCTTTGATCTTCCGACTCTATCTTGATCGACGAAGGCAATCCCGAGCACCCACAGATGTTTGAAATTCCCACCGCAAGCGGCGAAATTCTGCAAGAGCGTCTGCAAGACGACACACGATCATCAATCGTGTCGCACCAAGCCGAGACTTGAAAGATTCCGCGCGTCGCTTCTGTACACTTGCGGAAAGCTCTATCTTTCGACAACCTTGGAAGAGGCCAAACAGCTTTATGACTACGAAACCCAAGGCTAAATTCCGCATCAAACGCGCGCCCTGCGCAGCCCCGCAAGGCACCGAAACGCCCAGGCGACTTTCGCCACTTCTTCTACGTTCGCCTGCGCGCCTGCTCAGAAACAACGTTTTCAAACCTGTCAAACACGCCGAACGACGGCGGCCTCCCCCGCGTCTGCGCCACCACGTTCACCCCGTCGCCGGCTCCGCGCAGCGGAAGGTTGCTTCCGCAGACGAAGTCAACGGGCGAGCAGGACATTGAACCGATCCGTCGCGAAGGGCTGACCGCCCGCATTGCGATGCACGCCGTGGCCCAGCAACACGGCTTGCGCCGACCTCGGATTATTTGTGATGCGTACCTATTGCGCGATCAGGTATTGATCCTTTCCAAACGTTCAAACAGCGGAGCTCGTCGTCCGCAAGATCAGAAATCCACGTACGCCCCTGTCTAAAGAACCCCGAATTCAACTGCCGCAAACGTACCGGCAGGGGGCGTATGTCCTCGAACCGGGACTTAATCCGATGGGAACGCCGGATGCGCGCAAATCGGATATCCACGCGACATTACCAAACGCCGCGCCGCAAGATGCGCTTTTGGGCGGTGCGGCTGGCGTTTTTCGTCCGGCTACCCACAAACTGAAGGAGGCTATTTATTTCCATAAAATCGCCAACGCCAATGTATGCCTACCGGACAGCCAGTTCCTGATCAACAATTCAGAACGAGCACCGCGGCCTGGCCCGCTTTGGGGCGGCTGTTGCCGACGCAATCGCCAACTCTGCCGACAGTATCGCGACGCCAAAGCTACTGCAGTCCAAAGACCCCATGGCTGCGCCTTGACCGCGACTCCGGCTTATGCATCATTTCTCTGATCCAATTGACCCGAATCCAAGCGGATGCACCCGATGCCAAACGAGGAGCCTATAAATCTACAGGACAACGTCCAAAATCGGTCCTACGAAACCCACCAAGGGATACCGAAGAGTCATCGGCCGCCATCCGGCAGTCCCGCCACTGATTCTCTCAGCACCTGCCGACCACGCCGAGGAATCGCGTGAAGCCCTGTCCGCAACAAAACGCGGAAACGTATGCGCACGCGCGCGAGCCTTGAACAAGAACTTGTCGCCAACGCCGCGAGCGCAAGCGCTGGATCAAGCTGCAAGTTGAAAAAATCGGCCGATCGATCCGCAGCGGCTGTTATTCGCTCGATCCGCGGGCAGATCACCAACACGAACACTCGTGCGCGGATAAAGAGCTTGAGCCATCGCGCCCTCTAGCTCGACAACACGACCGACCTCCCCAACCCCCGGCGCCACCACAAAGTGCAAAGGGGCGCACCGCTATACGCACGTGTCGCAGAACTCGCGCTATGCGCGCCAAGGCATTCACGCGAGGACCTGCGCCTTAAGCCGATCGATGACACAGCTGGCACCACAGAGCGAGCGCACGCTACTATCCCGAGCAGGCCGCTTTCATCTCTCCCGCTACATCTGCGCGCACGCGCGCACCGCGAACTCTTGCCGCTCGACCTATGGAGCCCGAGACAATCAGGCTCGCTCACCACAGAATGGAACAACCCCAAGCAGCGCGCACACACGTCAAGCAGCACCTATACTGCATACGTTGCGTTCCCACCCTATCGAGCCAACGAGCGCACCTCCGCACAACACTCAGCTCCTCGCGACTAGAAGCAGACAAACAGAGACATCCTAGCTCCACATGCTCCACGAACATCGCCACTCGGAGCAGAGAGGAGAGCGGACACGAGTACCACAAAGACCACAACATGAATAACACAAATGACCAACCACCCAGCTGCACCCGTAAGATCCCAACGTCGCCTTATGCCAAGCCTGAAGAGTTGCGATCGGCCCCGCTACGGTGATCGCAGCCTTGCCATTTTGGAAAGCGAAACCCACGCCCAATCATCCGCCGCCAGATGAAAGGCCTGCGGAACGCCGTCGGCGCGCAGTTCGTTTCAAGCCAGCTATGACAACCACCGCCTCGCTGGCGGCCAAACGCCGGGCTTTGGCATCGACGAAGGTCTGGCCGTGTTGCAGTCTGTGTGCAAGTCCATCGCGTGCCGGGTTCTGATCGATTTCACACCGAAGCCCAATGGCCATCGCCGCGAACAGTGGACATCCTGCAAATCCCCGCTTCCTGTGCGCCCCAAACCGATATGCTGGCTAGCCGCTGCAATACGGCAAGTCGTCAAGTGAAGAAAGGCAGTTTCTGCCCCGTGGCAATCCCAAATCCGTCCGCCAAGATCGAAACCACCGGGCAACAACCGGCATCTTCCTCACAGAACGCGCACTCTTTGGTACAACACCTGGTCCGCCGACATCGCACCTACCCCAAATGGCGCAGACCGAATACCCTGTCGTGATGGATGCGACCATTCGTCCAGCAACCCGCCCCAGAGGCGGTTCGAGCGGCGGAACAACGCGAATTTGCACCAGTCACACGCTGCTTTGGCGAGGTGTAGGTGGCGGTGTTTATCGAGACCCACAAGACCACCGACATGGCCCCGTCGGACGCCCAACATGACTATCTGATCAATGCCACCCTTATCGCATCGCTATAAATCGACGCGCTCCGCCAAGGAATACCCCCTAAACTCTAAGGGGGCAATCCCTGCAAACCAAACTTTTCCGGCGTTCCGGAGCCGCATCAAACCCCCGCTTCCTTGACCCCCGCCGCGCTTTTCCACACCCGATCGACAATCGACTTGCGGTCGCATACGCGCGCCGCTCCTGCAACGTGTCGGCGTCAGCCACCTGCCAGCACCACGGACGCCTTAATCCCCATGTGCGTCCCGACCAACCCATCAAACGACCAGCCCGTTGCCACCGGCAAGCAACCCTTGCGGTTGCATCAACAAGATCTGTCCGGGCGACACCATAATAGACATCGATCGCGCACCCCCCCCCCCCCCCCCCCCCTCAATCGGCATCCGCGACCCTACAGCTTCATCACGCAGCCCATAGCGCCCTGACCTCGCCACGCCCAGCGTTTCGCAGCAGCTGTAGCATGTCGATGGACAGAGCTCAGCCATCCAAAAGGCCAATCATCCCATTCACCGGCAGCCGACCTTGCACACCCCATAGTAACCTCTACGGCCCACAACCGGGCGGGCCTGTCATCTGACGTGGGCGCGGATTTCGAAAAAGACAACCCCAATAGCCGCGCACCCGGCGCACCGGCGCGGCAATACCCTCTACTGCGTAAGCCGCAGAATTTTACATGCAAATTTGGCATCGGGAAAGGGGTTCCTGCGCTAAGGGCATAGGCCCGCTTAGCTTGCTTGACGCAACGCCAAACCCGTCTTGGGCCTATACTTCCGCCCTTCAACCGTGGCGACTCAAACGCTCCAACCGGGCGCAATTTCGCGGGCCTGAAACCGCTTCAAGCACTTGGGCCGGTATTCACGTCCAACTTCCCAGACAAACCGACAAGAAGGCCCGGGCGATGACTGCCCCAAATAACAAGAACACGGCACTGATTCAGGTTCCAATTGCGGAACGCAGCCGGAAACCTCGTCCGGCACATTTCAGCGACACCATAGACCGGTTGCCAAGCGAAGACCGCGATCATGGCAATGGCGAAGGACGCGATCAGAGGTGCGAACATAGCGCAATAGAATTCCCCTTAAACGTCTCTAGCAGTTTAAACCGTTCTGAAAACGCACGTGCTTTCTTCACAATGAAACCGTTCCCAGTACAGTTCCGTCCCAAGCGCCCGCGCACGTTTTTTGACCGGGAAAAAAGCCCAAAGCCGCGCAAGCCGACAGCGGTCCCCGGCGGCCATCTGCGCGGGTGATCTCTTCAAAGATAGTAATTACGAATCGGCTCAAACGTCGCGCTGATAAGATTGGATTTCATCGGCAATCTCTGATCAGTTCCTTACCGGGGATCATTTAACGTCTCCCAGTGCGCAATTTATTCAACCTAGAGGACTATAAGCAAAACCAACGCGGTTCGTGAATCATTCCAAAATTCCTATTATCGTATTAAACGCGGAAGTCCGCTGTTTTGCATCATTTTTGCCATAAATCTAACAAACGGCACCCGAATGGCGCGGCCAGCCCGCCCCGCCCCCCCAATGCACCCCCCTTGGCGACGGAACGAAAAGGCCCCGCAGTCGCACGGGGGCGAGCCCGAGATTGTGTGCATAAGCCGCTAAGCCTTATTCTCGGGCCTTCAGACGGCAACCAGGAATCACCCCAAGGGATGCCGCCGGATCAAGGAAGCCATAACTGCCGACTGCTCTCTTTCTCTTCTGCGATTCGCGTGCTTTAATCGAGACGCCCAGAACGGCCTTTCCGCGTCCACTTGTGATGCCGCTAACGTCGACCTGTCCCCATCAACCGAGAAACGCCGGGCTTGGGTTCGGCACGGTCTCTACCGAACAGATCGGAGCGAACGATAAGCTTCATACCTTCGTATTCGACTATCGATGCACCTTCTTCGAATGAGGTCACGGACAACAAGTCACAAACGGAACCGCGCTTCACGCCGCCCACTGCTCGCGAACTGGTCGCCGGCCCACAACCTTTGATCGACAACTGATGCGTCTTTTTCACGTCAACTTTCGAAACAACGCTGAACCGGTGTCACCATTCACGGTATCCTGATCTTCTCGCCGCGCGGTCCCAGCCTTCAAGTCGACCAGGTGAACATACCTCTATTCGCTGCAAAGCAACCAAAACGACCGAAACATCGGTGATTTTTTACTGTCGGGCTCCGACTCGTCCTCTGGATTTTTTCAGCGAACACTTCCTATGTCTGCGCCATGGTCTGTTTCAGACCAAAGGAAACGCGGACGCTTGGCGCCATCGATTTCCGAGAACCCATGACTTCGACTTCTTGGGCTGGTGAAAACGATCTTGCCCGGGTGTACGTTCTTTTTGATCCAGACATTCGACATGACGAGAACCAGACCTTCAATCTCCCTGGCTCCGCTCAACAAAATGCACCGTAATCGTGATGTTGTTGAACGCGCCATGTAAGGTGGATTCCAGCGGGTACTTGCTGAACCAATCCCATGATCTTCTTCAGCTTTTCAACCCAAGAGATGCGGTGCCGTCTCCTTTGCTAATCCGAAGACCTTAACCTAAGTTTCGCCGATACGCCAATGATCCGGATGGTTGGTTCACACGACGCCATGCAGTCTGATCAGCAAAGCCGTCAACGCCGCCCAATCGAACGAACGCATCCGGATTCGGTATGTTCTTGACCACACCTCAACTCCCCTGAACCTTCGTCCCAGTGCGTCACTTCGGCCAACGCTTGTTCGCACGTGATCTTCAAAGGATGCACCACGCGTATACACGAAATGTGCCACACGACGGTCCCATTTCTCACGAAACTTGAACGCTCTCAGACCCATCAAGGCCGGCACGGGCGCACGGGCGCAACGTCAAACTTGGAAACGGAAGGACAGGCAACAGCGCCGCCCCAACAAACGTAAGCCACCTTTAACACGGCCAAAGATCGCGCCTCAACGCGCTCTTTCGGCGCATAGCTTTTTCAGACGCCCCAACCTCTTCCGCGACGCCGCCATCTTTCCGGAATAACAGCTTCCGCCGCGGCGAGTTATTTTCAACCTGACGCAGAACACTTTCGACTTCTCGCCGATCTTCCACTTTCGACTTCCGCGCCAGCCTCGCAATTCTTCCAGCTCGGGCGGACGCGCCTCATCTGTAGCCGACGTCGATAATGGCTTGGCCCTCTTCGATCGCGATAACCCCTTGCCTTTGACAACTGACCCTCTGCGGGCGTGTCCCCATTCCAAGCTTTCTTCAAAAGTGCTTCGAAGTCTCCTATTGAGTTCATAGCCATGTAGCTTGATTTTCCCTTAGCATTGGTTCTGCCCTGGCGGTTCCTCCGCCGTCCCTTGGTAAAGTTGTCACCACGATGGATCGATCGCAAAACAAAAGGCCCGATAACCGACCCTGCCTATATACCTGCGCCGAAACGTGTATCCCGCCCTTAACCATCGCGCGCTAATAGTCCCGTTTTTCTGCAAACGCCAAGGCGCAACCCTATAGCCTGCGTAGCGGGGATATGACGTGCAAAAGCCAGACCGGCAGCCTGCCTCTCTGATCCGTCCTTGCCCGTGACGCTAGCTTCGCGCCGCGCTCTTTCCAGCCGGGAAACCACCATGTTGGTTATCAATTGCTAAAGCCCCATTCCGTGTAGGGTCTTGCCCGACAACGTCGGCTTGCCGCCCGCCCCGCAAATATCAGATAGATTTTCCGCTCTTTTTAAAATCGGGTTATACATCCCTTTCTTTGTTCGACCATCGGCGCGGATTTCGGGATCAGCCACCGCACGCGTGTCCCCTTGGATTGTGCCGCTTTTGCGAGTCACCCATAGTCGCGCACATCAAAAAGACTTCCCTTCGTTTTCCGCAATCGCATCTTTAACTCATCTGGGACTAACGGCATGGCAGCGCGAGATAATCTGAGCGGACTCTCATAAATCAACCCTCGGGAGATTCATGCGCGCCGACTTAGCGCTAAGCCACCTTGGAACAAACTTAAAACCCCGCATTACGTTCCAGCGCGCTCAAAACACCCTTCTGCGCTCCACCAGGCAATGCGCGCGCCACGGCCGTTTCGAATCCTTGTCGACGTGTCCATCTTCCGCATCCTCCGGGCTTTAATTGGTGCCCGTCGGCGCTGGTCTGTCGCGGCGCCGGTCGCGGGCCTGAACATCGGCCAAAAACCCCTCGAGTGTGACCTCGCCCTTGCGCTAAGCTCGGGCCAAAGCGGCGCTGCCCGCACCTCTGGTTGCTGAGAACAGCTTACCGGTGCAAATCGGGCAGGATCACGGTGCCGATGTCACCCTCCCAAACCGCGCCCCTCCCCGCATGGCAAAGCTCGCCTGGAAATCCGACCAAGGCCGCAACGCACAGCGGGAATGCACGGGAGCTTGGGCAGCCTCTGCCACAGCGTTGTGGAGCAGCCTGTCATTCTCGAGTCATCGCCTGCAAGTCACGCGGCCTCTTCGCGTTCAATGCCCGTCACACCTGCCCCGGACGGGCACGGTAACAAGAGCCGTATCCAGCCAAGCCGAATGTTCAGCGGGGCGGCTGCGCCTACGTGCCCTGGCCCGCTGCAGCTGCCGTCAATCGCAACGTAAATCCCAACATTAAAGCCTCCCCCGTTCACATTCGCACCAAAAGACTTTCATCAGCGTTCGAAGATCGGGAAGGACTGTTGAGGGTGCCTCCTGCCCCCGTCACCAACACGACGGCGACCGCCCGCCATGCAAGTGATCAATAAAGACATCGCTAATCCGGCGTCCCAGCTGGCTGGCACAGGTCGCACCGCCCGGCTCAACTTTCCGTCCCCCGTCCGTTACCCGTCACACTCAAGTCCTAGGGCCCTCTGCCACTTTCGATCCCCGTTGCGCCAGCCCTTGCCACGCTCGTCCGGTCGCTTTCCTTGACGCGCAGCTCTTTGACGCCGCGCATCATCGTTTGGCCCTCGCAAAGGAGGCGACGACAGACAGCACCGGGGATATTCGTCAATCATCGGACGCGGCGCGGGCCTGGTGGCACCCTCGAATGCCTTTTCAATCGGGCAAAACTTCCCGCAGATCAACCACGGGCTCACCGCCCTCGTCCGTCATTCTCATAGGTCAGGTCTGCCCCCATTTCGCGCAATGTGGGACAGCCCGCCCGCGTCGGTTCAACCCGATTCCCTTGGCACCACACATCCGACCCCCGGCAAACAATAAAACGCGCACAGACAGAAACGGCAGCCGAGGGACGGACGCCGCCGGTGACATCGACACTGCTTGCAAGTTCTGGCTGACCTGGTCAGATTGATCACACGGCCCTCTCGGTGTCCCGGACTGTGATTTCAGCGCCAAAGCCGCCAACATGCCTCGGTAAAATGGGTCCGCGTGGCCATCGGCCTCCCGACACGACATCTGCCTGGGCGTCAGGCCCGCCAGCAACACGGCAAGATTTAATCCTGCGCCGACGGACCGTGAACAGTGTCGTACATGCACCGTCAGCGGCCCCCACGATGGTCCATCCGGCAAACCCCGCCTTGCCGCCCACGCTGCGTGCCAACAGCGTCTAGCGGGTCCGATGACCCGCGCCATGGGCGACCGTTCAGGCTGGCCGGGCGTCGCCGTAAAATGTCGCGTTGATCGGGATGTTGGCCATGACCCATATCAACCGTACCCCGTGCCGGGTTGGCCCCGCAGCGATCACCCGTCGGTCAGCAAAACCACAAACGTAATCCGACTCCGCGCACCGACCAGTTGCCGCGCCCATAATTGTGACTTCTGCGCCCGAAGCCTGCTATCGCTGCATGTTGTCCAGCACGTCATCACCTTCAGCAGACCGCTGATGGTGTTTCCCCCACACACACGGCGGCCCCAAAATCAGGGAACGTGCAAGATCGACTTGTCGGGGCGGGCAAACCTCGCCACGCCGGACAGCGGGGGCCGCAACGGTAGAGGTCATCGGGACGCGGTGGCCGGGCTGGACATGGAGAACCCTCAAAAAACTTCCTGAACAGTCCGTCTTAAACCACGATCCCGTGCCGTCATGTGCCCGCGTCGCAGCCCTGCCCGCCGCTTAATCTGCGGAAGTCAGTAAATGCGGCACCGCCCCCTCGCGAAGGGCTTTTGTTCGAGCGGCCGGGAAATCCAATCCCCCACGGCTCCTTTCCATCGCCGGGGGCTTCGCCAGCAATTCGAACCCGTGGCGCGCACTGTTCAACGTCCTGCGCACATAGTCCTCAATATCCCGTCGCGACAACGAAAAATCGCAACCGGGCTTGAACACCTTACCAGCGTTCCAAGGTTTCAGCGCCACGAAACCGTCGCCCGGTTATGGCGGGTCTTGGCCCAAGATTCGGGATAGAGCAGAAAAGCGGCGGTCATTCGAACCCTCGGGCAGCACGTCCAAAAGATATTCGCGCGCATCGGCCGGTGATTCGCCCACAATTTGGTCGACCCCCGCGCGGCGGATCTTGCCCAACACAATCGCGACTTCGTCAATCAGGTTCGCATCCGATGAAACCCACGTCCGGGGTTTTGGGGCGGCCTGATGCCACCATATTCACCACCGCCCAAAGCCGATCCGAGCCAGAACAGGTTTGCCATCAAACAAAGTCGGCAGATCCAGCGTGTGCGGTCAGGTTTCGCATCCCAACGACGACCGGGGGGGGGACATCGCCCTCTAGTCCTTTCGATATAGCCTTTCTGCTTTGGGCTTAACGATTTGCCTTTACACCGTAAAAATTCGGCGGCGTTCCCGGATGTGTCATGTGCGCGGGCTTTAGCCTCGAATGGCTACGGGCGCAACATTACCGCTGATCCCCCCGACGCAAAAGCCCGTCCCTTGCTGACTGGCTTTGAGAATATCCCGACACGGATCAAAAAGGGTTCCTGACCAAGAGCATCAGCCTAATATTCTCTATCGCCAAGCGCCCCGCTTGGGCGCGCCGCCCCCCCTTTGGCGCAACCCCGCCAAAGCGAAGGGCAGCCCACGGGCCTGCCCTTTCGCGTCTCAATCTCTGCGCTTGCTTACAGTGCGGCTTTCAGTTGCATTCGACCCCAGCAAACTCGCGTCCTTATTCCCAGCTGAACCCCCGTCCGCTTCGGCGCGGCGCCAAGTGGCCCATAGGCCAGCTGTGCGTTCCATAGATCGGCTGTTCAGCTCCATGAATGCTTCGCGATCCCCGTGGGCAGTCGATGAAATCTGGCGGATCGCTTTTCAATCAGCGCATCCGACACAATCTGCGTCGCCCGCCAAGTGTCGCATAGATCGACAAGGGGCTTGATACGTCCGATCGCAAGCTCGCTGGATCGTGCATTTCTCTCAAACCCGCGGCGACGAGTTCTTGGCCAGATAGCAGCGCGACATAGGCCAGACTCCCAACCTTGTCGGCATCTTGCCCGAGAACGCGCCGCCGCCCGTGCGTGCCCGGCACCCGCCATGTATCACGAATATCTTGCGAACCGGTCAGCCGCATCAACCGTCAGGACCTGCCCATCACGGAATGTCCCCGTCGGTTCACCCACCTCGGTGGTCCGGTTGATCCAGCCTTCCGGCAGGACTGGGGGATTGATAAGGGTTCGACAATATCGCGAATATCGGCGCCTGGTGTCTGCCCGCGTTTCGGCTGCTGCGTCGACAGCACGATAGAGGACAACGCCAACAGGTTTGCCTCTTCTAGCCGCACAGGAAAGCTTGTCTTTTCTGCTCCAAGGCGGCAGCGTCGGCCCTCGGGTTCCGTTTTGCGCACCTCGGGCCAGACGGCGCAGGACGCATGGCATAGTGTATCGGCGCCGCATCAGCTCTGCGTTTCAGTGGTCGCGAAAACCGAACAACATGATGCCTCTGATCGCCTGCCCTCTCCCTTGTTCGCCCGACGCGTCCACACCCTGCCGCAATAGCGCGAGCGCCGACTGGGGGTGCAGCATTGGGGTGATCTCGGATGTGGCTGGTGAATCGCCTCTCGGGTACCCCGATATCTTGTGATGCAACGCAAACGACAGGCAG
>Ga0163217_1096443_pt1 | contig 15642 bp, 21 predicted proteins | sample SynspAceP_FD_185933 | JGI IMG/M metagenome (GOLD analysis project Ga0163217, IMG submission 185933) | Saline lake microbial communities from Ace Lake in Antarctica - Synechococcus sp. Ace-P (PacBio error correction) | ecosystem: Environmental > Aquatic > Non-marine Saline and Alkaline > Saline ...
TACCCTGGCGGGCATGGAGATGAGTTGGAGGTTGAGTTTGTCGACTCGGGCTTTGCGTGTTGCAGCCGCCGCCGGAGCGGCACGCTACCCGATTGGCACGACCACGGCCCAGGGCCAGCCAGCGATCGAGGTTAGTTGAAAGCGGAGCGAGGTGAGCATGCCAATACGCGCCACCGAAGAAAAAACCGACCCACAGCAGGAATCAAGCTGCAGCGAGAAGCGGCGCCAACGGGTTGGCCGGCTGCCAGGTCTGCAAGGCCCGCTGGCTGAACAGCCCCAGCCTTGGCGATGCAGGCGCGTTTTTGCTGGTAACGGCTCACGGCATGGGGGGGCGAGGCCTGTCTGGTTGAGGGAGTCCCATCACCCGCGACGCAGCAACCCTGCGAACCTTGTTTACAACCATTTCTGGAGTGACGCCAATGTGCCTCTGGCCGCCACCAATAGGTGATTTCACAAGTCAGAACCTGCCCGCCAGACCAATCTTTGAACAGCCGAGGGAACCTCAGCAAGAGGACCCGGTTCACTGTCGCTTTTCCTTGCTCTTGCGGGAGCACTCGCTTGCCTCAAGAGTTCGACAGGGCTTCCTCACATCTGGGCCAGTCAACTGGAGTGTCCGCGGACGTTCGCCAGCTTCAAGGCAGCCAAACCGTACCTCCATGACGCTTGGTGCCAATCTCGCGCAACTCCCTGGCGGATGTAGCGAGGTGACTCACCAACCTGTTCTCGCTTTTTGATTTGCGACATGGAGCAGGCGTCTGATGCTGCACTCCCCTTTTAACCCGATCGCCGGTTCAGCAGCCATTCTGCCGAAGGCGCAGAAAGCCGGCGTGGTCTTATCCGAAATTGGCTTTGGCCTGCTCGTGAAAAGTCGAGAGTCGATGCCGGGATCGCTTTTGAATTCCGCGCCCATCGCTTCGATCTGCGTCGCACCGCCGGCCGAACAAAAAAAGGTACTTACTTTGAATGTTTTGCTCTTTCTGCTGCTGGCGTCCAATCCATCAATCCAGTTGCGAAAATTGAGAATCCAGTTTTTGCGAAGTGGAGAATAGGGGACTCGAACCCCTGACCTTCTGCGGTGCGATCGCAGCGCTCTAACAGCTGAAGCTAAATCCCCCTGGCTGGAAAGCTATCACCGTGCCCATGGCGGCCGTTCGATTTCGCCGATGCGATGGAATAAGAGCTCCGTTCCTCGTTCATCACCTTGGGCGAGTCCAAACCGCACCCGACTCCATGCCTTCCGATCCACGCTCCCGACTCCAGGCGGCCAACCATCCGTCTGAGTCGATCACCCTGGAGCGGGCTGGCGGCGCTTCGTGAGGCTGCCACCGCCGAGCTGGCTCAGCGGCTCGATGACGATGACTAATCCATTCCCGTGTTGCTGGGCCTGCAGAACTGGCATCTTGAAATAGGGCGCTGCGATTCACCGCGGCCCGAACGGCCCGCCCCCTAACGTCCGACCTGGTACGACCAGGAACCCTTTGATGAGGAGTAAGGGCAAGGGCCTTGAATGGCCATTGATCGCCTTTGCCGATCATCCCTGGCGGGGCGCCGCATTTCTTGTGGGGATCAGCGGCAGACCCATTCGACACGGCGCCAAGTTTGACCCTTGGTGTGGTCGATGGCGACCCTGGCCAATGTACGGGGTGCCCTGGTGCGCTGTCTGTTGACGCCGAGCGCCCGCTGCGCTGGGGTGAGCCCCTGGCGCTCGGCCAGCCTCAGCCCGCCACGCTGCTCCCCGACGCAGTAACGCAAGTGGAGCCATCGGGCCCCCCGCCCCCCATGCACATCGAGCTGGCCGAAGGTGGGCCGGAGCTGTTGTTGGGCGCCGCTCAGTGCCAGCAGCCTGGCCCCCGCTGGGTCGGCAAGGGGCTCTGGCCGACACCCTCTGCTGGGCCAGCACCTTGCTCGCCCTGCGAAGCGCCGGTGCTGGCGCCCGGCTGCGATGAACACCGGATTTGGCGCCGCCGCCCCTGTGAGGCCGCAACTGGAAAGGGCAGCTCAACAAGGGTTCGCAGCGGTGCTCTCCCTGGAGCCGGAGGTCCAGGATTGCTGGCCTGCGACCGCCAGGGCGATGGCGCATGGCGGAAGCCGCGTTGCTGTTTACTGGGGCTGGGAATGCCTCAGCTCTGGGGTTGGCGGCGCGACTGGCTGGGCCAGCGCTGCTGGTGAACGGCCGGCCCCACCCATGGAATTTCTCGATCCGGCCCGCTGTCTCACAACCCAGCAGCGGTCTGATGGGGGTGATGTGGCCCAGGCCGCCCGCTTGCGCGGTGCCCAGGTGGAACTGATCCACGGGCCGCTTTCGCCTGATCCGGCCTGCTTTGAATGGGCTGATCTGCCAGCCGATCGAGAATGCGCCGAGCTGCAGGAGGCCCTGAGGCGGCGGCAGCCCGAGATGGACGCCATCCCATGGCGGCGGCTGTGGCCCGATCACCGGGCCATCACGCCCTGGCCCACAAGGGCGAAAAGCCAAAACTTGGAGCACCAGCCTGGGAGGGGAGATGGCAGGAGGTGCCCACCCTCCTGGCCGAACTGGTCACGCGCCGGCCCGGCCGCGCCAGAAGCTTGCTGGGCTTTGCGCCCAGTCAGGGGACGGTGGTTGCCCAAGCCGTCGCCAAATTTGCCCGCAAGGGCTGCGATCTGCTTGTTGCCAACCGATCGATCAGGCCGGTGCCGCTTCGGGCGCGGCAAACCAACCAGGGCTGGCTTGTTTGGGCCCGGGCGAGCAAGTGGCACAGGCCGTGGCGCCTGGCCAGCAAGCTGGCCGTGGCCCATGGGCTGCCTCACGGCCCTAGGACGGCCCTGCTCGAACCTGTTGTGCCGCCTGTGGAAAGGCCGCCGCAGCAGCGGCTCCATCCACGGGTTGTTGAGAGCCGCCTACAGGTGCCAGCAAGCAACGATTTCCCATCGTAGGAATCGCCAGTGGCGCACCCTGCCTAGGGTTTTTCAAAACCCTGCCTCGTTCGCTTCTCCCCATGTCGGTTTCCGACCACTGCTTGCCTTGCGCTGGCGCTCTGCTCACCGTCGGTCACAGCGTGCGGCGGCGGTGCCAAAGGCCGTCGAACGGGCCAACGTCACCCTATGACGACATTGTCAATACCGGCCAAGGCGAACGAATGCCCCGACCCTGCCTGATTCGGCCCGTGGCTCGATCCCCCTGGATAGCTCGACCGCTACCAGCTCCGCGATCTCTGCCTCCACCTCCGGGTGTTCGTTCAGGGCGAACCGGCGAACCAAGCGCCAGGAGGGCCCAGTTCGTGCAGGGCAAGATCCTCACCCGTTATCACCTCCAGGCCTTGAATCAGGTGGTAGCGGTAAAGACCTGACGTATCTTCCGGCGACAAGCTCAGCTCAAGGAAACTCGGTGGCATCGATTTCCAACCGATTCACTGTGCGCTGGCCACGGTGGTGAGGAGGTGCCGTTCAGCTTCTCCAGCAAGGAACTGTGGCTAACGGCCGAGGGCTCGTCGAATCAGCATCCAGCCTGACTTCGAGGGCAGCTAACCGCGCCCCCAGCCCTACCGCACCAGTAACTTCCTGTCCAAGGGCTCCGGGGCCCTGACCACCGTTACAGCAGCGGCAGTCGGCCTGGTTCCCGCCGGTGACGAACGAGATCTCAATACCGAGAACATCAAGCAGTACGTCGAAGGGCGGTCGGCAACATGAACCTCTCGATCACCAAGGGTTGGACAGCGGCCAACCGGTGAGTTCGTGGGTGTTCCCGCGATCCAGCCCTCCCGACACCGACATGGGCGGCAAGCTTGCCGTGCGATGTCAAAATCACTTGCCAGCTCTTCGGCGCGCCTTGAGGATGGCCTGATCGCCTAGCTCCTTCTTTTTCCGTCCTAGTTTGGAAGGATCGATTCGTCCGATGAAAAAGAAGGGACCTCACGATGTGGGCCCCCTTCCGCCCGTTAACATTTCCTTTACCTTTTTCCTCAGGAGCTCGCAAGCGGTGAACAATCGCTGGCGGCAATGCTGGGCTTTAACGTGCTCTTGGCCATCGTCCGTGATCGCAATCGGCCACGGCCTTCTCGACGGCCCGATCCGGCCAAGCGCCCCCGGCAAAGCCTGCGCTAGGCAAGCGACTTCATCGAGGCCCGTTCAGGACAAACAGATCGCCAAGGGTCTTGGAAGTTTTCCCCCGATCTGGGGTACGCCCAAGTTGGTTGAAAACGATGGCAACCGGGCGTCGTCACCTGGCTCCCGACAAGGAATCTGCTGAAAGCTGCCTCTGACAACAACCGTCGATATCGCCCGTTCCAACCAAGCCGTCAGCCGGCGGCTTGGCAGCAGGCCATCGGCAGCCTGCTCTCCCCCGCCCCCCCCTGCCTACTGCCTCGCTGGGCTCTTCTTCTGTTTGGCGTCGCGCCGGGGGCGGCCGGCAATCGGCGATGAGCTTCGCAAGAGCAAGGCCCCCGGGTTTCAGATTGGAGCCCCAGACCCAGGTCACCCTTTGGTGATGTGGCGGGCAATTGGAGGGCGCCAAGCTCGAATCTCACTGAGGTCGTTGAATTTCCTCAGCAACCACGATCGCTTCACGCAGCTGTTTTGGGGCCCAAGAATTCCCAAAGTGTGGTTGTTGGATCGGTCCTCCAAGGCACCGGCCAACAAACTCTCCTGGCAAAGCGTCGCCGGTGAGGCAGGGTTTCTTTCTTCTCGATTTCGTTCCGATTCGTTTGAAATGTTCGTCGGTGGTCGGCGCAGCTCGCGGTCCGGTGATCTCTTCGAGCAGCCAAGAAAAATGCGCCTGCATCGTCTTTCAATCGACGAAAATCGATGCTGTCGGCCGCACGCGCGCTGGTCTCGGTGGTGGGTAGACGACGAGCGGGAGCAGGACCCTCACAACTCTTAACGAGATGGTGGTTTCGAGGCAACACGGCATCATCATCGTCGCGGCTTACAAACCGTCCGCGATGTGTCTCGACTCGCCCTGTTGGGCGCCCAGGCCGTTTCGGACCGCCAAGTGGTGGTCGACAGGCCCGATTACAGCCGGGCGGTGCAAATTTCTTAAGGTCCATGCCGTGGCAGACCCTGGCCAAGATGTCGATTCGATCGGTCCGCCCGCCGCACTCCTGATACACCGGGCGCTGATCTTGCAACTTGCGAAGAGGCGGCGATCCTGGCGGCCGCCCGTCAGCTCACCGAAGTGGCGATGGAATGAAAGGTCACGAACGCCGTATTTGAGCGGGTGATGGCTTGGATCCTGAGCAAGAAGGACCGGGTGATGAGCGAAAAGCGCAAGCGTTCTTTGTGCTACCACGAATCAAGGCATGCCTTGGTTGGTGCCCTGATATGCCCGATTCGACCTGTTCAAATCAGCATCATTCCCGCGGTCAGGCTGGCGGTCTCAACCTTACTTCACGCCCCAGCTGAGGAAGCGTATGGAGTCAGGCCTTTATTCCGTGCTTACCTGTCAGAAACCAGATGGCCGTCGCCCTTGGCGGTCGGGTTGCCGAGGAGATTGTCTACGGCGAGGACGAAGTCACCAACGGTGCTTCCAACGACCGCTTCAACAAGGTGGCCCGCGTGCTCGTCAGATGGTGACCCGCTTCGGCATGAGCGAACGCGTCTTGGCCCGTTTGCCTTGGCCGTTCTCAAGGGAGGCATGTTTTCCTCGACGTGACATCGCCTCGACCGTGACTTCTCTGAGGAGACGCGACCGCTGCCCATTGACGATGAGGTCAGCATCTTGGTTGTTTGTTAGCTACCTCCGCGCCAAGTCCGGTCTTGGTCAACACCGCCTGGTGGCTTCCGTGAGCTCGCTGGCTGCTTGTGGAGAAAAGAACCGTGGAACGCCGAAGAGCTTTGCAAGAGCTTCTGATCCGCAAGCGATGTCCGGTTTGTGCTGAAATACGTCTGAATCAGGCGAGCTGCTTGTTGGATCCTCTGGGCCCTGCCGCCTCCTTGCGGTCCTGCCGGTTCGTTGCTGACAGGGCCTTTCGCCAGTTGTTGTGCCGCTTTGCCGCCCCTGGCCTAGGCCAGATATTTTTTTATGCCGCGCGGGGAGAGACGCGGCCTCTGCCGCCGTATTCTTTCGGCCCTTCGCTCAGCAGCTCCAGCAGCCGCCAACCACCCAGCACGCACTTCGCGGCTTCTGGCAGGAGTCCGTTCTCCTCACGCCATGGTTGCAAAATCCAACGCAAGTTTTCCTGGCGGATGTAGACGGAGGGTGGCCTCACCACCCTGTTTCACGCTTGGACCTGCGATATGAAACGGGCTGGGCGACCGATTCCTTTAACAGCACGGCTTGACAGGAGAGGTTCGCCAGCCAACAACAGTTGATAATCTCTCTTGTTTTGAGGCTGTCTAAGCCTGCAATGTCCCTTCGTCGATCTTCACACTCACTGGCTTGCTGCGCCGGGCAGCCCGGGCCGCTGGGCTCGGCCTGCTTGGGCGCGGGTGTGCTGGGGCTCAGGGTGCTGCTCAGGCGGCTGCAGTATGTATTCCACGGATGCGAATGGCGATGCATCCGCAGGGCTGACGTTGGGATTTTCAGTCCCTTTTAACACTAGAAAAATTGCAACTGGCTCGCATTACGGGCCGGATTTTTCTCAGCGCCGATAACAAAAACTTTAAACCATACTCGACCCGATTATCATACAGCAACGCCCAATACCGGTTTTAATGGGAACCGTGTAAACAACAACCTTCGGAATTGGAGGTGACGCTATTATAATTCTACGCACAAATAGCCTTGAATTTTCGGGCATGTCAGGCAGATTGTGTTCAAGGCGTAATTCTTCTAATCCCTGCCTGGCCATTTAGGGTTCCTGTGGCCAGCTTGATAATCCGCAACTGCCGGTGGCAAATCAGTCTGCCTACGGGCGGGGACAGCCCGGAAGTCTATTTTCGACAGCTTGAACCACGCTGGGTCTGTTTTTTTTCAGATTGACTTCGGTTCAGGATCTTACATCACAATCAACGGACCAACTGCGCCGATCCCTTCTGCCCTTTCAAGCCTGGCGCTCCTGGCCCCTCGCCGGCTGAAGCGCTACCGCCGCGCGTTTTCAGCGCCTCAACCAGGACTGCGGTGGACATCTGGAATCTGGCAACGAGCCTGGGCTGATCGCTGCAGGCTTCACGATCGCTGCAGGCTTAGAACGTTCGCTGGCCCTCGCTCACAACTGTTGATGGTCGAATTAACCGCGCGTCGGCTACACCGACAACACCCGAAAATCAGGTATACAAGCGTCAAGGCCAGAGTTAGTTCATGGTTCCCCTTGATGAGAACCTGACACGGCTGGAAGTGGGTGCTCTTGGTGACTCTGGTCGTTGACCCATCTCAGAACGATCACCTGGCAAGGTGGAGGGGTAAGCGAACGAATGAGTCCTGCTGAAGCAACTGGGCCTTTCTGGCCCTTTCGGTGGGCATGGCTCAGGCCCGTTTGCCTTTCGGCTGCGCCTGGTCCGCGCACCCATTGCCCTAGGCAGCGGTGGAGTCGCTGGAAAAGTCCCGCTGAGCGGTTGTGCGGCACGGTGGTAATGAGGCCCAGGAGCAGGTCCTGATCGTTGGACTGGAGCTTGTAAATCCGGGAGTCCCGAATTTCTGACGCCCAGCGCTCTCAGGCCCATATTTCTGGAACGCTTGTGCCGTGTTTCATCGGGTTACAAGTTAACTCCCGTGCCCTGATAAGCTCGCCACGGTTTTAAAGCTGTTGATGTTATCGACTGCGTAGCTCCTGATTCCGCTGAGCCGTGAAGGTTGCCGAGTTACCGTCTGAGATTTTGACGGGTCCTTGCACCAGCAGCCACTTCCTGCTCGGTGCTGAGGCCCCGAGCACCATCGATGCCGCCTCCCATGCTGGAGCGCTTCATTGCGCTTGGGCCTGGCAGCTACGTGGAGATGCCTGGCGCTCCTCATCCGGCTGGTCGGGGCATGTGCGTGAGCTGATCGCATCGTTTCCCGCCCTGTGGTTCGGAAGCCGCCTCGATCGGCAGCAGCGAAGCGGTTCTTCGCTGCGAAGAAGCCGGGCTTTCGTTATGCGCTAGCGCCGCACTTCTTGGAGCCTGCTTGCTCCGCCAGGGCGAACGCACCTGGGTATCACCCTGGGTCCCAGGAGTGAATGACCCCGACGGAGATTCACCAGGCCAAGGCTCTTGGATGCCGCTGCGTGAAAGCTGTTTCCGGCGGCGGCGGTTGGGAGCCCTCCTACCTGGCAGGGTTGCGGGAGCCCGCTGGGCCGGTAACGGCTGCCGTTTCTGACATCGCTGCTGGCGGGCCTGCTTGCCGCGGATGTGCGGCCGGTTGGACTGCGGGAGTGGAGCCATCGCCCTCGGGCCGGACGTCAGGCTGGTCCAAGGAGGATTCTGCGGCGGTCTGGCTCAGGTTTTGGAGGATTTGGCCCAGGCCTCGATAGCGGCGGCGCCGAGCCCTTACAGCAGAGGTCCAATACAGGCCCGGAGACCATGCAGCGGCAGAGGTGCAGGCACGGGAATGCCGAATCCAAAGCGGCGGCATGAAGAAAGTTGCCCGAATGAAGGCGGGACCGTTGAGGATACCGCTGTCCAACCGAACCGGATGTATATTCCCTAAGGCCACGAGGGCCCGCCACCTTGAATAGAAGCCCATGGCGCTATTAGCCTTTTGTGATTCCTGTGAGAAGAGTGTGGCTGTCATCCGACGCTGTTTAAAAAATTGTTGTCCAAATCGAGATCGACGGATGCGTCAGACCTTACGGTGTCATCACCCCATTGCGTCCCCGGTGGGCACAATTGATAATCCAACAACGGCGTTCGCCTGGGATCCCACTGCCACCTGAAAATAGGTTCACCACATGTTGGCGTTGATTCGGCGAATTGCTCTCCCCTTGAAGGCTGGCAACACCTTGAAAAGCAGAGTCCCCAGAGTTCAATTAGACCATCCGTCGCCCGTGGTTTGCCAACCCGGCAACGTCTGATTGATCAATGTCGGTGGAAAGATGGTGGGTCACCTGCCCTGGGGTGAAGTCAGGCAGTTCCGAAATCCCATTCAACCAGGCTTGCCAATCGCCTTGGCGGGCTCAGGCTGTGCCTGCACGCTCAACGCAGCCAAGGCGGCAAGTGAGGAATAAAGCCGCGGCCTTGAGGTGCATGGTGCAGAGCTAAGCATAGTAATTTTACTCTACACTCCCCGAACTCGGGCTTCAGCTTTCCTCACCAGAGGCTTGCACTGACCCTGCCTGGCGCAGCAGGTTGGTCGGCCAAGACCAAAGCCAGCCATGGCCTCCAACCATTCGGCACTGCTCGCGGCAGGCACGCAGGGGTCCGTGACGACCCTTGGCAGCCCGGGTGGTGGCCGCTCCGTGGCGTCGATGGTTTTGTTGTTCCTTGCGGATCCGAGTGGCGGTTGGGCTTTGAAGGCCACCCGCAAAAAACGATCTCCCTCGCCATTGTGTCCCCTTGTTCCCAGACCGGAGTTGTTGGTGGCCGTGCGCCAGGATTCCGTCCGCCGAGGCAGGAGGCATCGTTGTGCTCGCCCTCCCTTTCAGCAGGGTGCCACTGTAAGCCGGAGCCGATCTCGAATCTTGTGGCCGGCAACGACATCACCGCCTTGGCCAGATCAGCCTCCAGCTTGTCCGAAGACAGGCCATGCCCAGGCCCATAGGGCGGACGGCCGCACCGAGCATTCGACTCAAGCGCCGCAAGGATCTCCGTCGCGGCCGATCGCCTCAAATGCGCTCGATCATAGCCGCTCGGCAACGGCCTGATAGGGCAGCACCGGCACCATGGTGGCTTCCACCGGCTTCGAGCGTCCACCGAGGGTTGATGATGGCCCGCTTCAATCGGTGGATGCGCTTTACCCAGGCGATCACTTCGCTGCATGGTGTAGGGCGAGCAGTTGCTTTGGCGATCGCCCGGCGGCACCCGGCGATCTGTTTCGCGGGCGCTGAGGACCGTCCGCCTGCCCGCTGCGGGCCTGGATGCCGTACTTTCGTCTGGTACGTGGGCAATCGGCATGGGAGGGGCGGAAGGCCTCCGCATGTCGCTGTTCGGCCGGGGACGTGATCATTGTTGCGCACCAGCATCGCATAATGCGTTTCCCAAGGGTTCCCCCATCTCGAGCAGGCCGCTGAGGATCTCGACCCGGTCGTCTCCTGCGGGGCGTGGGTGATCTTGCTTATGGCCCGGTTTGCGCGATTCTCAGTTTTCCGCTGAATGGCCGCCAGATCCAGTTTGGAGCCGTGGCGGGCAACCTCGCCGATCACCCCAACGCACCCCCGTGGATTCGCCGAAGGTGCGACACGAAAGAGCTGGCAAACTGCTTCCCATGGCCCTAGTGGCGCTTGGAGGAGCCTACAAAAAAGCCCCCCTCGCAGTGAGGGGGGCTTGAAGGTGAAAGGCATGGCTGGAGCAACAGGGTTGACTCCGCTGCGATCAGCCGATGGAAAAGGCGTGATCAACCACCAGGGGTGGGCTTCTGCAGAAGGCCAGGTCAAGCGGGGAAGTTTGTGAGCGTGTGCGCTCGTGCCATCCAACTTCCATGCCCAGACCGGCACGGTTCAGCACGTCAGCCCAGGTGTTGATCCACGCGGCCTTGGCCATCGAGGATCGACTGTTGAAGTTGCAACCGTTGAGGTTGAAGGCCATCGTGGCTTCACATGCCAAGGGGCGGAACCAGATGCCACAACCGCCAGGTGGCGAGTCAGGAAGTGACAGGCTGCGGCTGTTGTTGAAAGAGGCGTACTGGACAGATCAGTACGACCGAAGTAGCCGTGGGCCGCCTACGATTGTTTTGTAGGTCTCTTCCTCTTGGCCGAGACTTGTAACGTAGTTCTGGCTCTCGCTTTCGGTCGTCTCACGCACCAAGGAGCTGGAGACGAGTTGAACGTGCAATGGCCGGAGAACAGGGAGCCGGCCGAGACAACCACCACACCCGCAATGTGGAAGGGGTGCCACTCAGGATGTTGTTGCTCGGCTTGGGAACACCAACATGAAGTTTGAAGGTGCCGGAGATGCCGAGGGGCATGCCATCAGAGACGACCCTGACCGAAGGGGTAGATCAGGAAGACAGCCGAGGCAGCCGCACAGGGGGCGCTGTAGGCGACATCAGATCCAGGGGCGCATGCCGAGGCGGTAGGAGATTCCCACTGCGCGGCCCATGTAGCAGACGATGCCGATCAAGGAAGTTGGAAGATCACCAGCGATGGGACCCCCGCCGTTGTACAATGTCCAACTCATCGAGGCTGGCGGCTTCCCAGATCGGGTAGAAGTGCAGGCCGATGGCGTTGCCTGGAAGGAAAAACAGGCACGGAGATGATGTTGTTGCCGTACATCAAGGGAGCCGCGACAGGCTCGCCGGATTGCCGTCGATGTCGACAGGGGGCGCGGCCCAACGAAGGCCACGAGGATACAGATGGTGGCAAGCCAGCCAGGGTTGGGGATCATCAGCACACCGAACCAACGACATACAGGCGGTTTGTTGGTGGAGGTGCACCCACTCACAGAACTGACTCCAGGCAGAAGCGCCCGAGCGCTGCTGACGGTGGTGGTCATAGGAAAGGGAGGTTATGCGCCAAAAGGAGCGAGGATAAGGAGAAATGCAGGCGGGACGTTTTCTCTAAGGAAGTCCTGTGAGGACTCGCGAAGAGGAAAAGCCTTGCCGCAACAGGCCGAAGCTCTGCCGTTTTGCCATTAGGCACTGTACGAAATCTTGCGCTAGGTGTGGAAATCTTTGCGGACTGGTTTTAACCGAAAGGCCCGGATGGCGGCCCATGGGATCCAGCTGTCCTGGTTAGCGTCAACCCCTTCTCCAAGGGCCGATGACCCCAAGGCCCGTATGGGCTTTGCACCGCAGGCTTCCCAGCCCCCCAGCCGCACCTTTTCGCTGAGGGGCGGGTGCTTGCGATTGCCCCTGCCCTGCACCAGATTTTTCCGATCGGGCCGATTTACCTGGCGATCACCCTGCACAGTGTTTTCCCGCAGCTTTGACAGCCGCATCCTTGACGCCGGCCGCCTGCCAATCTCTGGATTGTGGGAGCGAACCCTGCTCGCCACCGTCAAGGGTTTCGGCCACCCGGTTGTTGGTGGTTTTCCCTGGGCGCGACATTCAGATCTATGCGCCTGTGGATGGGACGCGGCGGCAACCCCGCTGGCAGAACTCCCTTTGAGGTGTTCTCGCCGCCAATCCACTGCGCGCCGTACGTGGCGGTCTGGGTGGCCTGCGGCTGATGGCGTCTTCTATGGCGACTTCTGGGCAACTTGCCTGGTGCGCCGTGGTTCTTCCGCCAGGCCCGCCGTTTCAACCCCGGAGGCACGTGGTGGGCTCGCGTGGCGGAGCGGTGAGCGTGTTTCTACGAACAGCTGGGCAAGAGTTTGCCCAAAGGCAACCCTGTGGTCTCCGTTGGCGGAAAGGGGAGGTCTGTTGGAGAAATTGATCCGCGGCCATCGTGGCCGGTGAGCGTTGTTTCGTTGTTGGCGAGGGCATCGGCTTTGGGCTCATCCACGAACCACTGCCAGGCCTGGTCAAGAGAGGCTTGCCGACTACTCTCTACATCGCTTCGATCTGGCCCCAGCTGACTTGCGTAATTTCGAAGGCGGCGAATTTCTACGTGGGCGTGCAGACCAAAGCGCCGGCCTGTCCCACAACTGCTGCTACTGCGTCTCACACCGTGGTGGCAGGCAAGCAGGTTCGCGTCAATCCTGTTTGACGAGGTGGTGGCTGAGATGCGCCCAGTCTATGAACAGAGGCGGTGCGCGGCTTCTGGTTCACACGTGCCCAGTTCATCCCGCCGCCGCTCCAATCGACGATGCCAAGCAGTTTGTGCGGGCCATCGCGGCGGCGGGAATGCTGACATTCCACTGGGCGGCCTAACAATCCGCGCTGAACCTCGACCAGGAACTAGCCGAGCTGATGGTGCCACCGAGCATGACTTACTTCCGAAATCGGCATCACCTTCGGCAGCCAGGAGCTGTGGCGGAAATGCGCATTTGGGCTAACCAACTTCGCGTTTGTTCTGGAAAACTGCGGATTCTTGCCTGCAGCTGGATTTCCGGGAGGCAGTCTCGGTGAATTATTCGTTTCAATGTGTTGATGAAAGGCCCGATGACGATCGGCAGACCGGGTGGCCCTATCACCGAGAGCTCGAGAGCATCTTCGGAGCCGATAAGGTGGCAGCCCGCCATCTTCTTCATTGGCCTGCAGCCCCACACGCACCTGGAGCAATAGGCTTTTGAAGCAGGGCAATGCTTCAACCGGGCTACAACCCGATGAGCATGATGCCGTGGACGGCCAGAAAGTTGCTCTGGACCACTGAACGATGGGCAGCTCTTTGGGCCGCCTCTGCTGAAGGCATTTGAAACCAATCCCCAGGATTTTGGCCGCACGGTCAATGATCTGCTGGAGCGTGACCTATGGCCTGCTCCCCTCGAGAAGCCCTCAGAGCTCCTGTTGAAGGCAAAGCGGCCCCTAGCAAGGCAGTGCGTTAGCGGCCCCAGTGCGGCCGCCGCACCCCAGATCAAGCGCAGGCGAGCCCCAGCCAGCCAATGGCCCTCCCGATCGGTTGGGGTTTGGGGGCACCCGGTCCGCTCAGCCAAAGGCGGGCGCCGGCAGAGAGCTCCGACAGCCCATCTGCAGCAACGAACCAGCCGCCGATAACCCCCTGCAGCCGATCGCTCCCCCAGAGGGCGCCCGGCGTCACCAGTACCGACGTTGCAGGCCAGGGCGATCCGAGCATGATCAACCCGCCCAAGCTGGCCGAATGGCTCCAGGCCCCTCCGTGCGGTCCAGGGGTGGATCAGGGCGAAGATCACCGCCTGAAGCAGCAGGGCCGTGCGGGCCTTGAAGTTGGAGTTCAAGCTCCCGCTCAGAGCCCAGCTCGGAACAGCAGTTCTTTCGGCACCGAAGCCCACGCCGGCAGCAGCGCCAGTCCTAATTGAGGGGCGATGCCGCCATCCAAGGCGCCAGGATTCCCCGCGCCGCCCAGTGGCGATTCAGAACCATGGCCAGGAATCCCAGCAAGCCAGCGGCCTTGAGCAGCCCGCGCAGCAGGCTTCAAGGCCGGCGGCAAGCGCATGACCAAGCCCAGGCGCTGCCAGGGTTTGGAACTCTCCCCATCGGAGGCCTGCTTCAGGCGCCATGGCAGGGTCAGCAGAGCAGCAACACCAGGCAAAGAATCAAGCCCACCAAGTTGAGCTGATCGGCCACGCAGTTCGGGGGCTAAGAGGGGGCCCAGCGGACGGGAAATCAGCCAGCCGACGCATAGAGCAGCGGGACGTACAGCAGGGTGCCCAGCACGTTGGGGGAGCCCCGGCTGGGGAAATCCGCGCTCGAAGCGCCGGGTGCCCATTCCAGTCCCTCGGGCTCGATCGTGCTGGTGAGACCCTTGCCCTTGAGCCGTTTCGGAGTAGAACTCCGCTGGTCGAGATCAACACACGATCACAGGCCGACGCCGGTCTTGTGGGCTTCGAGCATCCACGGCAATCGCGTCTGTTCACTGAGGGAGGGCACCCACCTCGCGCAGGCTGGTCACCACGTACTCCATCGAATTGACGCGATCGTTGTTGCAGCAGCACCCGAAAGAGCGGCGAGGGCTTGCGCACCCTCTGCCCTCTTGATCGATTCACGCCCGCCGCCGGGGGAGCGGGAGCTGTTTTTCAAACGTGGACAGTTGCACGGCAGCAGACGACAGAACCACGGCGGCAGGGGTCGATTCACGCTCAGATCGCCCTTTACTTGGAACGGCCAGGGGCTTTGGGGCGATGCGTTCCATGGCCTTTCCCTGCACATTGGCGCGGCTGTTGAAGGCCGAGAGCCGGAAGTAGCCCCCGCCGGCGCGCCGAACCGCTGCCCGGGGTTGGCCCACCACGTGGGCTCGCTCAGCAGCGGTCGAAGAAAGCTCCAGGATCCACCCCTCAGGCGCTGAATCCAGACGTAAGGGGCCTGCCGCACACCGAAGACGGCGCAGCCCGGCGCGGCTGAGATCACGGCGGAGGATCGCCGGGCCCATTTTCCCCTTTTCTTCCTCCATAAGAAGTTTTGACCAGTTCCTCACCTGGGCCTCGGCCCTCAGAGAATAACACGCTTCAGCGCCCCGACCGCAACGTGTTAGCTCACCCATTGAACTTGGTGCTCTGGGCGCCGGTTCAGAGGCTCCACAGTCCCCTTCTGCCATCGGGCCCACCCCCATCAAGCCCGTGCACCACCGTGAGCGCGCAGCGGGTGCCCGTTGAAGCCGGGCGTTTCTTCGAAAGGAGCGGAACTCGATGGCACATCGCTTGCTCCCTCGATCTCGTAGACGAATGGGGCAGTTCCGGGTCAACGGATGAAGGCCTTCGTAGGCGGATATCGAACAGGACAGCGCCTGGTTGGCAGGGAGTAGTCCGACCCAGCGTTGGAGCTGGCTTCGGCGGCTGGCCACTGCACCGTGGGATTGGTGTTGGGGAAACAGAGATAGATCAGATCACAGCCCTCCGGCAGGGGCGGCAGAAGCCGTTGGCGGCGGTGATCGGCAGATAGGGTGAGGCCCGGCGTAACGCCCCGTCTTCTGTCGGCCTCGCCAGTGCCGGCCTGCCCATACAATTGCTCTGTCCGACATAGTCACCGGATAGACCGGATCGGTCACGGCGATGGGATGCCCTCGCCGAGGAATGTCGAGGATGTTGCTGCTGTCGCCATTGGAGCCTCCAGAGACGAAGTCTCTTCGGCACTGATGGCACAGCCTC
>Ga0163217_1004014_pt1 | contig 15640 bp, 16 predicted proteins | sample SynspAceP_FD_185933 | JGI IMG/M metagenome (GOLD analysis project Ga0163217, IMG submission 185933) | Saline lake microbial communities from Ace Lake in Antarctica - Synechococcus sp. Ace-P (PacBio error correction) | ecosystem: Environmental > Aquatic > Non-marine Saline and Alkaline > Saline ...
CCGCGCCACCCAAAAGAAAAAAAAAAGCAGGGGAGGTCCCTTCTAAAGCCCCCAAAAAAAAATTTTTTGAAATAAACAAGGGGGGTGCCCTTCCCTTTGGAATTATCAACTAATAAAGCAAAGTATGAAAAAAATAAGACGTTTTTGGTAAAAAATTCACTTCCCCCAAAGCGTTTAAAAATGCACACAATATGTATTGCCCCCTAGCTCAAATGTGTCCAGGAAGCACTCTCCACCCGTTAGGCGTATGGCTAATATTCCAACACGAATAGGACTTCACCTCCTAATTGAACCTAAAATCAGCCCCCCCCCCCCCCCCCCCCCCCCAAAATTGGTAAAGCAAACCTGTTTCAGCGCCAACTTGTAAAAATACGCTGTAAACTTTTCATCTATGACAAACAAGTGGTTTGGCCGCACTTCAGTAAGCATTTCAATGTATCAGCGTTTTCTTCGTTGTGCAGTTGACATCCTGCATACACAAATAAGCCCCTCCACCTCACCTTGAATCATACGAGGCACACAATAACGCCCCATAAATTCCTCAACTCATTATTAACACCTTTACCCCCACTCATAATGAAAACGGGAAGGACTTGCCCTTGACCGTTTCCTCAAGCAGCCTAATGGTTTGAGTTGCTATCAAAAAAAAAAAAAGTCAGGAATGTGTTTCCCCTTCACATGCTACCCTTACTACCTCTCTTTAGTAATTGGTGAAAAACCTGTTTCCGAAAGGCTGTCATGATAAAACTCTAACGAAGATCTTATTCCACAAAGCGATTAAACAGCACGTTATTGTTTAATCGAATTAAGTCCTCGTAAACTAATCAAGCCGACTGCTTCTGGAGGTGGCGACGTGGTTTCAATAAAGTCCGAAGAACAAATCAAGTAAATTAAGTCCCCGTGTGTTCTCCTAAACAAAGCGGCTTCCAATGTAAAAAACTCATCGCTAAAAAAACAAACTCGCCCTATAGCATGCCAAGGTAACGATCACACGATAACCAAGGAAAAATTAGAAAAGCAAAGGGCAGAGGGCGCATTTTGAACATCAGGACAGGGAGGGAAAACAACACTTGAGAAAAAAAAGTCCGCGAGAAAAAGTCAGCCCATTTAAGACCAGCAATCTCACCAAATAACCGGACTCTACCATCTGAAGACGAGGCCGCGCAAGCCTTCTTCATAAGAGACTTTGGCGACTTTAAAGCGCCTCTAATTACCCCTTCCCACTTCTCTCTCATCAACATTTCAAATACTATAAGTAAAGCACAATCCAATTACTCGATAATTAAAACATATCAGTAAACACCCATTTGTATAAAAAATCAGTAAATAATACGCAAAAACACTTACGATTCGCACACAATCCTTAGTCCTCATTACGACTTCACTTTTTACTTTATCAAGAATTTTTTTTGTCGCACATCTTTTTAGGCGATCCGAAAATTAGAATCAACGGTTTTTGAGTATTTTGAGTACAGGCATCTAGTTATGATTGCAATACGCAATTCAAAAAGCTAGTATAACTGATGTGGGCGCACTACCACTAAATGCGAAAGAAAGTGAGTTTTGCCGCGACATAATATTTTCCTAATAAAATATCAAGTTGAAAAATTAAACATAGACCAAAAAAGTTAACTCTAAAGTCCATCCCTATTGGCGCCCTTACAAAGTCAAACCAGAATTTCAATGATGAAAAACAAAAGTTCGTCAACATTAGATTGGATACAGCCACCAAAGCGCATTTCACCCTAAGTCGAACGACTCACGACAACAACCTACTACAAACAAATTGTCTTATGGCAGGTTTTTCTGCATTAATGCTTGCACCATGAACGACCAACAAACAGGCACAAATTCTGCTTCGCTCGCCCAAATTCGAACAATAACGTCGTACTTCTTTGGCCGTGATCGGATCAAGGTCGAGACGTCGCTCGTCTGCAAACTAAAATACAGGTCAAGCAACAAATTGCACGCAAAATCGCAAAGCGTTGCAACTCGCCACCCGACCACAGACAACATTTCGTTCAAAGAATCCATTCGGCAATTTTCAATCGATCCAGCATGGTGCCAACTCGGACTTTATCTATGTCAGCACACACCAAAATCGCAACAACTGCCCAATGAACACCTGAACGAAAAAGCCGATGGTGATCTGAAATACAATTTCAACCAACGATTGGTCTTAGCATCCGTGATTCAAACGATAATACTGCCCGCCGAATCGGCAAAAGATTCAGCAGCGCATCCCTAATACGACTTGGCCACATACCACTGTCCCAACAAATACCAACAACGCACCTTTTTAAATTGAAAAAAGAAACATCGCATTAAACAAAGTGCGGTTGCCTCGTGCAATTAGCAAGCTGGTCAACCACCAACACATCTCAGGCACTTCGTCGTGACCGTAGGTGCTAATTTAGGCCACGCACTTGGCTCCTGCCGTTCAATAGGTCCCGTGTGTAGCAAGCCTGGGGGTGTTTAGAATAATAACGCCTCACCTTCTCGACCACTCGCCCTTTCTTTCATCACCTAGCAATTACGCCCAACTGACGAGCCACCACAACATCATGAGTAATGGTCATAAACCCCCAGATCTGACCGAATAACTGCACATACTGCACAAATGCCATCCCGTCCGGAAGCACATCCAGCCCTTTGGTGGGCTCATTGCCAAAATCATATTCGCTGCCGCCTGCTGTCGCGCGACAATAGCAATGGCGCTGCGCCATGCCCGCCTGACATTGATCGGGCTTTTGCGCACTATCATCCAAGCCAACTTGCCAACAAATCCTGGTGAGTAAAAGCCAATGCTTTCTTGAGACTTTCCCCCAAACCACATTTGATAGACTTCCCTTTTAAACTTGAATCGACACCCTTCATAAGCGGATTTAAATGCATGCCAAGGCTCTTGCGGCAACATTACCAAACACTCTCCCCCATATGCCCGACGCCTCTTTAAATCGTGCATCACCTTACCGAACACCTCAATTCACCAGAAACACTCAACGCCTCAGCATACAACCCATAATTGCTATTGCGCCACAACTTTTACCAAGAAACGCTGTTTTTGCCCCAAATCGTCAAAAGGTTGGTCTGTATCAAAATAAAAAAGCCCCTCCTCCCTCCCCCCCCTCAAGTGAAATAGGCTCAATAAGCAGTTTTTCTCCGGCATACACTGCGACAGTTCGTCAGTTTCAGTAACACTTTTCAATAGTTCGTGTTTCCTGCCAACAAATTGGAACGCAAACACCATCAAACGCAATGACAATATTAAAGCTGCGCTAATACCTTCAATCGCCCACTGAATTAAGGAAAAAGCTCGACCTGCGATCAAGCCTAATTCCGCTAATGCGGGTTGAAAGCCACAAACAAAGCCCAGCGATGCCATTAGTCAAAATACGTCGGCACCACCAAAATGCAGCTAACGTACAACACAGCAAGGTGCTATGACGGGCCAAATATGACGTTAACCGATACCTAACCGGCCAAAGCCATCATATGTGAAGAACGTCTCGCTGGACTATGAATTCACGCTGCTCAACGCTCGCACCACGCGAAGTACTCACCCATTGCACTAAAGAAATGGCCAGATACAAAACCCAAAAAGACCCTGGCGCAATCGCAGCGAAAAGCAACACCACAACCAATCCGGCAGAGCCAGCAAAACTTAACAACACACCTAACGGCTATCCCATTTTTTACCCCGCCCCAGACGCCCAAAATACCTCAGGTGTTCCCAACAAGGCGACGTCAGCACACATAACACACCCAACAAACGACAGCCCACCCGCATACGCCATGCGTGTAAACATACTACGTACAAAATGATTCCGTCCCAAGCCAGTGGCTCGACAAGGCGCTTCTAAATCGTAATTCAATATCCTGCTGCGAAAGGCTTACGGTGCAAAACGACCATACCAAGCCAAAGAAAACAACACACGAGAGCAAATTCCGTCTCCGCCAGCCCATTGAGACTTAAAGTCATTATCATACTCCTTCCTCCCTCTAGGATCGATCCATAAAACATAGCGATATTCACAAACAGGTTAATTCAACACCACAAACAACCCCCATAACCAAAGCCGCACCTGATCCAGGAATGTCTTCGAGCGAAAATCGCATGCGCTAACGCCATGACCAATCCCCTGCCATAAACAAAGACTCAAAATCATCACAATGCCTCATCATGCTTCACCATCTGAATGCCAAAAAACGCACAACGGCACCGCAAATATTTCGAAATGCCATGACGCCCTAAATGTTTGCCAAGCAACAAAGCCTTTCCCGTCTAGAAAACTGATAAAACGGCGCTTAAAGGTTTGTTTCGCCGCATCTCTACCACACGATTAGACACTGCAAGCCAAGCTAAGCGCCAACGTGACGCAGGCAATCCAAGGTGAGAAAAAGGAGCCAATCGCGACAGAAAACCATTGCCAATGCAAAAGCAAACACAAAATAAACAACACCCAATCACAAACCTGGCAGAGCGCGAATCACCCTGGATAACCCATAAAAACAGAGTCCAATGGATTGCCTCGCACCAGCGCACATACAACGCCAACCCGCAACAGCAATCAACAATCGAGCAACCATCAAGCTCAGCAACATGCAACAACAATGATGACCAACATAATGCTGAACTGTTCTATGTACAGTCGCATCCGCTTACGACGAATCGCCTAATTTTGAACTGCATAGATTCGTCCAAGCCAATGCCATACGTCAGCAAAGAGACTTTTCTGTCTAATGCAGTCTTCACGACCATTTTGAGCCGCCTGAGAATCCAAAATTGTCTGAACATATACGACTGCACAATTGCCGATACCCCATGTCGCCAGCAAAAGAAACGCTCAAAACAAAAAACCGTCAGTTGTTCCAACCCCCCAACAATTCACGGTCAACAATTGAATTGCCCTTTAAAAAGCAGAGTCTCCGTTTCACAAACTGCCATTCATTAAATATAAAACTGCGCCGCTCAAAATGGTCAAAACGAAACCCTTTAATTCGTTTAATAACTGAGGTTTTCTGAACGTAAGAAGACCAGGAACATAGGGCTTCGTCAAAAATACTTCGCGCTACGTCGAGCTATGCTTTTGTATTTGAATCGGGTCTAAACGTACCTCCAGCGCTTGTAATTCGACTCAAACTGTTTGTTATTCCAGTTCATTGCGCCCCAATACCTACGCATCGAACCAAAATCAGACAGCATCACACCCAAAGGATCGACAATAAAACCGTAATACGATCTATTAAACGCACCTTCCAATGAACCCATCTTGATGCCCCATAGAATTGGCACTGGAATTGGTCACCTCGACTTTGTCTTCAACACAACGGCTTGCCATTGCGCTTGAATCGCAGTGGCGACGGTTAATTCTGGTCGATCGGCGTATGTGAAATAGCGTCAAATTCACAACGCCGCCGTTTCTTCCAATATACCTCAGCAATTTTGACCAACCAATTCCCGCTTAAAAGCTCAGGCGTCCACAGCACCTCTGTTTGCTTGGCCACACCCACTAAATTGCCAATTGGCATTGGAATTTGCAAAATTTGCCACCGCTCCAGAAACCCGGTAATGCGTAAAATGCCTTTTCGCAATGCCTTCCGATTATCGCTAAACTCAATGCTTTCGCGCCCGCACACGTTTAGAAATCGTGTCCGCTGTTCATTCAAAACAAGTTCTAAGGGAATTGGCATTTCGAATAAAGGCTCAAACTTGGTAGGGCGTTAATGACAATGAGAACTCGATGATCCAAACCAAATTACGAATATCGGCCTACCGGCTACGGCCTGCAACCACACGACTTCAAGCACGGTGTCCCGTTACAGTAACTCGCATAAGGAATGCGGCCAGTTTTGCCCAATACCGTCAAATTTTCGACCAAACTATGCGGTGGCGAAAACGATACAGCTATAAGGACCCGTTCCTGACAAACGCCAACACCTTGCCGCCTTTTTCCATAAAGCTAATGGCGGCAAAATGCTGTTGCATACTTCGCCAGTACACGCCCAGCACGTGTAAGGTGACCAAAGTAAAACATCGAGTTGAACCCGCTACCTCGTGCTTTCAAATAGCTTTTTAATGCACCATGTTCAATTCGCAAGGCAAGGCTGTTTTACAACCGCCTCCGCGTCTAACCCAGAAAACCATCATGAAAATCACCCCTTCACGCAAAGTTGTAAACGTCCATTTTTAGCGTCTTTGCTAACCTGCCAATTGTTCCGTCCAAGGGCCGGAATTAAATAAGCGTTTCCACTACATCCAGTAAAGTTTCCAGCACTTGCATGCGACTGTAGATGTAAACCATTTTTGAAGTCTTAGCTGGTAAACTCAAAAGGCCGCACTAATCACAACGTAATTAACAAGGTGGTTAGCGAAGTGTTGCTGTAGCCAACACAATTCAGAAAAAACACAAGTCACCAATCATTCGTCTAAAAAGAATTATTACACTCATAAATGCGTAATATCCACACTTAAAACAAGTTATGATATTAACATAATAATAACAATAAACAATACACAATTTGAGATGAATTTCATTAAATGAAAAATGCCACGCACAAAAAAGCCAGCTTCAATAAATTGGAACTGGCTCATTGAATAACGTGATACGAAACTCAACCCGCCCTAAAGAGACGCTGTAACCCCTTATTTAAAACACGTTTTCTCACACCTTCCAAGAACGTTTCAAGATTGCATCTAGACGTTCAGTTCACCATAGAACCGTGAAACCTTTCAATGCCTCTTGCGCATACTCGATCGTATCACCGTCAGAAAACGAGCCGTACCTCAAACCATTGTTCAGCATTTTCATCACCGTTTGTTCAAGTAATAATCGACGCATGGGCTTTTTCGTGCGGTGAGATTTTGCAACAACGCCGCATTTAACCAAGTCTGCATCATCAGCACTGCCATGAACTCTAAAAATTTTTTACGCGCGTCTTTTATTGGCCGCTTTTGCAGAATATGAAGTCGTATCCAGCCGCATCTTCCTGCAATGCCAATCGCCGGAATCAATTGAGGGAACTGGAAGAAGCCCATTTTTCCATCAAAGCTCTTCGGAATTTGGCGCAATGACAATTACCTATCAAATGCACGCCGCTTGCCGTTGTACAGAGGTTTGCTTCTGCAAATAAGACGCGAAAATGGTTTCTAAGAAATACCTAATCCCCACCCAAAATTTACCTTTTTTTCCAGTGCCAAAGTCTTACGACACGAGGTCAAGTGTACGGAATTTTTCCCATCCATTAAATCAATATAAAGTTCCAAACCAATTGTGGCATATCTCCCAAGTAAATCGAACAACCCGCAGCGGTCCACAAATACACTAGTGCAATTGCGCAATGGGCGCATGTCATTGGCTTTAGCTGAGCATTTAACCGCTAGAATTCACCCATGTTTAGGTTGCAGAAAGACTAACTATCAAAAATGTCTTTTCGGTAATGAAAAACACCCCATTGAAATAAAGTGTAAGAAAACACCCACTGTTTTTCATTGGAAACGTCATCGCCGTGTTGCAGAGGGCAGTTGCTTTCAGATCTCTTTTTTCAAACATCGCTCACGTCTCAAAACAAACCGCGATCAACAAACGCTTCCATAACCGATGCCCGCATACCATAAAAAACGTCTGGTGAAACATCGTCGATACAGTTACGGCAGGCGTTATCACCTTCTTGTCATACAAATTGTATTTAACGGTGATAATCCGGTTTTCCCCTTCTAAATTTTTGCACGATTCAGCAAACGCTTTTTTGCGTGCGGGATTCCGGCTTGAATCCGAATTGGAGAACCAAGTACCGCATTCGCATGGTAACCGCAGTCAATGCCATTGCACCGACTAATAACGATTCGGATTTTTTCATTTTACATAAGCCCCTTTTATTTATAAATTGGAACTGGGGTGCCGTATTGATCAATTTAGCACATAATCAAGAAAAGAATATCTGAGTTCTCACTTGAGAGTTTGTCGCTTATATTCTAACGCTTTTTTCCAATCGACACATGCACGCCGCACGACTGCGATAGCCAATACTAACGCCGAGCCTCGTCAGTTCGAAAAACAGCCTCAGGATATCCGGTAATAAAGCTAAAAATAACCTTGACCATAGTCGACGAATCTCGAACGCCCTTCTGGGATAAGTCAGAATCGCTCGACTATGCCTCCATAAGGCTTCACAGTCAACTTGGCCACACCTCTAGCTATTTATCAGGCAGTATGTCGATACACAAGAACTAGAGGTTAATTAAATGATCGCCCTCTCCAGTACACACACGAAAGATTAGGCGAGCAATCGAGTCTTGTAGTCAAACATACGCGAGTGCCATCTTACAATTTTGCTCATGCCAATGCAGCGAGCGCATGCGCTTGAAAGATCACGCAACAGCCGTAACGCGAAACACACAGCACACGCAGTGTGATGAGATAAAACGCCGACAACAACTTCTAAAACAGTGTTAGACTCGGCACTAAATACTCTGCCATACGGCCTTTAGTGACAATATAGGTTCCTTCAAGGACATTTGTATAGAAATTACAAAGGTTTTAAACTGCCCGCGCATCTCTCCTTAAGGCTCTCACCACGCACATCAACACAAGCATCTCTAAAAGCACGATGTCGAGCCCTTAATTTATAATGAAGACAAGCCATACAAATCAGTTGATCCTGTAACCCTAAAGTAACGCATCAGACGTCAATACTACCAAAGACGCATCAGCGAAATATACTAGACAGAGCAGAGCCAGCTACTCCGTGAGAGGACTTCACTACAGCCTAATATCCATAAGAGTAATAACAGATATACGAAAATTCGGCACACGAGATTCAGAAAGCAAGGGCAGCCGTAACCCAACCGAGCACGTCCGCAATCAACATCAAAGACACAGACTTTCACCTAGCACCCCGTGCAACGACATCATAGTCCCGTCCGCGACAACAATCGAGTTCCAACATGCACCCGTCACTTCCGAGCAGCAACCACAGCCGATCTATCTGTCGCGCTTCGCTTCACTATGCTCAATCCGTCACGCATAAACCCGCTGCACATATGTTCTGCCCAAAAGGCGACCAGCTATCACCACACGGCAACATCAACCACACAGGTTACGAGCGCACGAATGTAAGATAAAATGCCTTTCCGCAACTCGAGTCACCATAAAAGCAGCACGCGCCATTTCGGCTGGTCTGTTGGGTTCATGTGGTGCCACCAATTCACGGCCCCGTTGTTGCTAATCGCCATGATCCATCAATCGCCCGATCACGCGCACACTCTACTAGTACAATATCTATGAGTAACGCGCCAAAAGTCCCAGGATGACCCACCTGTAATACAGACTAGTTAACGCATCTGTCGTATAGAATGAACTTTCTTAATAGGATCCAAAACAGCACGCACAATTGTGAGCGAATCATCGCCCCAACGCCACAATCCACAATCCTCGACCGCTTTATGAGGATCAAACGCGGTAAAAAAACCCACATGAAATTATCGAATTGCCAAACAGCGATACCCGCGAAGTTCTCTTCTCTACACATATAATGCCAACTTGCCAGTTTGATAAAGCGACCACTGACCTGAAGCAGAGCCACACACGTATTAATTTAGATCTAATAACAGTGGATCAATCGAGTAGCATCGTCTACGAGAGTCACAAATATTCGACAATTCACCATAGTCGGTCATCAGAGCCACGAACGCATAATATGCCATGCCTAAACCAAAAGACTTGCCAACTGACATCGCGCCACAGTCTGCTGTATTGAGACCGACCGAAGATCGTGCTGAGCATGTCTCGCGGTGTTGCGAATCTCAGAATGCGAAACGCGATCCAGACTCCTGTTATCGAGTCGTAGCTCGACAATCGTCTGAGATGTGACATTCTCGGACTTTCAAATATTGATTTAATGGAATGGAAAATTGCCCGCGCTGCACAAGTCGTAGATCTTCCATGCGTTGTCGGTCTGCCAAGACGCAACGGCAGATGCTAGACCATAGCGCTGCACGCTAGCTCGATATAGATACGTCTACGTATAACGCGTCCACGTACATGTCTTACCGATACTACACCAACGCGCAATACGAATTCGAGCCCGAGAGAACAAAGCCCTAATCTCTCGATACCACCTAGGCAACTCGAGGCGTCTAGTCCACATTAGTAGAGGATGAGCGGTCACACCAGCCATTTTTGGCGGTGTCTCGTGGTGTGCTTTATAAATCACTTCAACCTTCTCTGACGGAAGACACTGCTAACCCAACTCTGCATGTAACGCAGCCTAACACATGTAGACCACAATGGCTATCCTCTATTCGGATTTCCGTCAATCGCTGCGCCCACAGCACTATATTCACCAACACGAACTGTAGTCGATCCAATGCGCGCACAACTTTTGAGAGCGCAACTCATACCTACCCAAACGTATTTGCGCAATCGATTCTCAAGTGGTATATCACTGCAAAGAGCGCTCATAATTACATTAATCGTTTAACAGACTGCGTAACATGTCATATTAGAGATTACGATGGCACTCGCTGATGTATAAATCTTAATGTAGGCAGACACGCGCAGTAACATAGAAACACTGCGCATCCTTCAAGAAGCACATCGTTAGTTAATGTCGTTGGCTTTTTATGTTGCAATCAAACTGCCAACCACGCAAATGACCGACCAACGATTGATAAAGCGCCCCGCCATCGCCGACTCGTACCACATTTTCTCTCACAACCCAAACTAAACTTTGTCAACAAGAGTAGATGAAAATGCGTGAGAATGTTGGCACACATGCTTTCCTGGTACGCATGCTAGTATCAGTAGACCGTGATACGGCGACTCCGAGCTAGTAATGCTGTCAACACAGACCCGTATGGCAGTGACACAGGGTGTGCTGCAGTTGAGTTTAACCAATGTGATAGTAAGATCATATGCCTGAAGACGTCGTAGAGTGCATGATCTTGAAACGGCGCCTTGCGAAGGTGCCAAGTGAGAAAACGCCTGATTGTCCTTTAAATGATGTGCAGTAGACTGTAAGACAGACAGGGAAAGTCATGGTGTAGGCGGTGTCGTAGTACGTTATTCACACCTTTAATTCCATGAGCCAGTTCTCGAAGACAATTTATTTGACACGACACTGAGGAAACCCTTGGTTTTGTGCGTGGCATTTTTCTGAATTAAGATGACACAATTCCCATCACATCCAGTCCATATGTCATGACTGAGATATTAGTTCGTGGTTTGATTGGAATATTAGTCATGGAAGCAGCGATTAGTAACTCAGATACACACAAATGATTGCTATTGAGAGAGGCTAATGTTGGATGATACGAAGATATGAACAGTATAACGTTCTTAAGAGCGAATGGGTGACTTGTGTTTTTCGTTATAGGAATTGGGTCACAGCTCATCGGCTAGAAAAGCTCGATTAAGGTCACACCACACTATCGCGACACCGCAAAATATGGCATGAGTAGGACCCACCTTGTCCTCATAATACGTTCTTGTCGATTAGTGCCCTGTCTATGTGCAAAAGAAACAACAAGGTCTGAGTACGTAGCGTTTGATGGCCGCGCATTTCCCTAAATTCTTTATTTGCCAGCTCTGATTATCGGAGGAGCCGCACGCCTGCGCAAATAGGATCTGTTTATCTAATCGGCAACAAGAGTCGCATGCAAGTGCTGGAACTGCTACGCGATTGTACAGACAGAAACGCGCGTTTAGTCGACCAGAGTGGCGTCGTGCGGCAGACCGACATATGAAATAGCGACCACCAGTACACGAGGCACCTTAGCAATATTTAGAGCCTAAATAGGAGTCTCGAACGGATCGGTCACGCGTTTCCGAGCATTTTGCGTTGGCAAGAGAGAAAATAGTAGCAGTCATTCGATGCGCGCATCTTAAATAATGGATAGTCGTGCGATATATTCCCATTCGTTGGACCCGAGGTATGATGCTGATGTTCAAGACAGCCTTCCATTTCGCGATATCAGAGAAATCAATGAGAATTTGCAAATTGACACGAAATTAATGACCCCTACCTGAAAGCACTGCGATGGATCACGACGAGCAACCAAACTCAATCGTTATTATCTCTCATTCGATTCAGGCACCTTCAACATCACTGTTGCGTGGCAGACCAAGGTGCCTATTAATACGTCAAGTTGGGCTATTTTTGCGAATGAGAACCACCATACCCGCCGAGCTGGTCGAGTGCGCTTTCATGACACTCACATGCGTTTTTAGCCTATGCGAATATTGACGTCATCAAGGCTATAAGGTCGTCTAAGATCGAGTTTGGCATATGCGCGGTAGTTGGGCCATATATACTTACCCATGCTGTATGGCAGCCTTTTCGTGCGGATCAACCGAAACAGATAATTAGTGTCGTATAAATAATATTGACGTCCGAAGAAGAAATATATAGCGGCGTGATTTACGCGAGTCCACGACCAGTGCCAGGCCAATTCCTGACTATCGCGAGTACCATCCTAACGGACACCGTGCTAGATAGTTCTAGTTCGTAGTGTATGGCGGCCGAGATCGGAAATCAGGGGCGATTGTGATCAGGGAGCCGACAATCCACCGTTACTTCTTTGGGTGTAGAGGTTGGAGCACTCACACGAGTACTCAATGTCAAATTAAACACGCACACTACCAAGTCATTGAGCACAACTGGTTCACTTCCGAGATGATCCGACGTGCGGCCTAGGAAACCAATGATTCTTTAAATCTCTAGAAGACTAGCGGACATGCAAGCATTGTGTCTGAATAATTGCAGAGCGATGTGCGTCGACGCGACAGACCGCTTATTGGATTCATATTCGATAAGAATCGACGAATGCGCATTGTCGAAAGCAATTCGCTGGAGTCTGACAATTGTTGCACCGGTTCTGAAGCGGGCATAATCTTGCACGAAATCTCCTCACTTGGTACCGCACAGAGAGAAGCCAGGAGGTTGGCATGTAGTGGGTGTGGCCAAGCAAACAGAGGCTGCTGCTTGGGACACCTGGAACTTGTTAGCGGAAATTGGGTTCGGGTTTGGTCAATCCAGAGAGCGTGCACATGAAGAGTGGTTAGAGTTGGCCGAGAAAAGTAAATGAGGGTTGAGCGCGGGAACGATGTGATGTCGTGCCGAGTGGCGAGAAAGTCGCGATGATGTGATAAGACGGACCTGTCTGAGCGTTCGCTGAATCGAGTACTCAGCTCATCAATACGCTCTCCGACTCGACCAGAATTACACCTCACATCGTCATTTATTCGAGTGCTAATCGCGATCAGAGCCGTCTAGCAATGAGGCAACTGACGCGTATAGCTGGAACACTGTAGCATGCTGAAAGTCGATAGTGTCAACATTTCCCACCCCTGCCGATGCGATCATAGTTCCTAGATGGTGTACAGTCGAATAATAGAGTTGCTGGACTTTGGAGGTTGCGTCTGAGATAGCAGCCAGCCGCTAATGCAAGTAATTTCGTACGCCAAGCGATTTCTAATGTCGATCTTTGTGTAGATACAGTGGTTGAGCTTTGGTTTCGAATGCGTGTGGATTGGGGGACGATGCTATTATGAAACACGGTGCTATATGAGCTTACAAACATGTTGAGTCGCGTGAACGTGGTACCAAAGAACGGGCACTAACCGATGCACCCTACTCTAGAGATTGCCACCTCAGCAACCAAATACAAAACAGGTAGCTCACAGACGCGAGTTGACCGCAGTCGAGAAGTATAAATATTTGCACGCACACCCCGGTATCGATCCCTGTAGCTCGTGCTTGACTACGTTTGCTGTCAGCTACAACCTCACAATCATCACGTAACAAAACCGGAACGGTGGTTAATAGGTTCGTCCTGGGGTTTCCTATGCATCGCATTTGAGCGCAGTCTGTCTTATTTGAAAAGAATATGAGCATGAAACACCAGTGAAGATTAACACGCAACATCTGCTCTTAGTTAAAGGACATGGAGACATATGCAACGTTGAGTGGTGACCTGGTCAGATTTCCGGGATTGAACACTGAGAGAGGCGTCATTTTACCTTTGATCGTTGCCTTCGTATCGAGACCCTGGCCCTACATGGCGTATCGCTTGCTGCCTTGTCGTATGGTCTATAAAAGCGACGTAATTGTGGGACTCTATACAGGCGTTGGCTGACAACAGTGTCGCTAGGAAGAGCTGTCGACCGCGAGTATCTACAGTTCTTCCTCCTAAGCGAATAAGGTGGTTCGTCGTTCGTAGAACTGTTGCGAGAGGCTATTGACTTGGCGTTTAAATTGTACGCTCTACTCCCGAGTGAGGTGTTTTTGAACCAGAGTAGGGCGGATTAGTCATAGGCTATCGACATCTAGACGGCGGCCTGGTGCTGGGTATCGTTTTCGCGATAGATAAGCGTTGCGTAGACACAGGCGAAAATATACAAATGTAGGAAACAACTTCAGCAAGTATTTGGGTCATTCTATTGATTTAGTTGGGCAAATTATGCATGATGCGTGATGGAAATTAGTGTTTCGAATACCCCATTGAATTCGGCTGATATGTCACTGGTTCAGGAATGAATTGTTGTGATCGCATATGAAAGAGGCCCATAATTTACAATTGAGACTCTATATATAATATCTACATAGTCGTTAGGTAGTTCAGTGTGCACACTAGTAATGTGAGATCTGCGCGTTCACTCAATGCCGAGTAGGTGCCTGTATGCCATTGGATGTAGTTGTCAATAATCGGTATCAAGCTGGATTGCTCTTGCATTGCAATGGTTTCTGTCGCGCGGATTCTAAGGCTCTTTTTCTCCACAGCTCGAATGAATAATTAGCAGCGTGCTTTTCGTCACGTGGGCGGCAATTAGTCTGGCGTCGCAGAGAATACTATCAGTTGTGTAAGGAAGTATCGTTGGAAAGGCGAGAGAAACAACCCTAACCTCAAGGGACGCCGTTATTATCACGGTTTTTACACTAGAGTACGAATAGGTTCGGTATGTGCTACATATAGAGCAAGGATGCATTAGTTAGAGCGTACATGGCATTCGGAAACAAACCGTACTCTGTAGTGTCGTTGCCCGTTCGTAGACTGGCTTATGCGTTATTTCTGTAGGCATTCGCAGCCATAGGACTTGATTGCATTTCATTGGTATTGGACCGGGAGCGCATATGACTGTAGATGAAAATGTGACGTTCTTGTGTTTTCTAACCAAATGATAACGCAAAGCGGTATGGCATGGCTTTGGGACGTGAATGATCGGTCAGTGAGCCGGGATAATCTTAGGTTTCAGGAGAAAAAGAAGTGATCTGTGAAAGCAACCACTGACGCGGCACCCCAGTGCCGACCATAGCGGACCGGCGATGACGATGATCAAGTAAATCAGTGGGGGCGATTTTTCCGCCGAGACCGGTAAGTAGGCGATGGCCCCGAGGATAACATGTTTCCTTACACTTTATATATCATGTAACCTGGTGTGTATTATACTAGACGATGCGGCTTGTAGTCAGAGGGTGTTGTTTGTGTTTGAAATATCCGTTTGTGTGATTTATGCATGGATGCGTTATTTAGTATGCGTATTTTGCACAGTTGATTTTTACAGCTATGTAAGTGGTGCGGGTTGAAGATGGCATAGAAAGACGCTCATGAATAAACACCATTGGGATGTGCAGTTCATCT
>Ga0163217_1024499_pt1 | contig 15640 bp, 9 predicted proteins | sample SynspAceP_FD_185933 | JGI IMG/M metagenome (GOLD analysis project Ga0163217, IMG submission 185933) | Saline lake microbial communities from Ace Lake in Antarctica - Synechococcus sp. Ace-P (PacBio error correction) | ecosystem: Environmental > Aquatic > Non-marine Saline and Alkaline > Saline ...
AGAGAGAGATTTATTGAATCTAATTTTTTTGAAACCAATAACCCCTTATTTTCGGTTGTGGGTAATTTTATTTATTTTTCTATACAAATTTTTTTCCCCCCTAAAGCTTATGCCCTGTTCTATTTTTTAAAACTTCTTAAAGCAAAGTTTGCCCCCCATAAGGTTGGGTTTTCCAAAGACCCAATTCAATATAATTCTTTTGTCCCTTACTTTAAATTGGCGAATTTTTTCCCATCTTAATACGTTTTTTAATTTTCCCCATTATATTTTGATTGTTTCCATTCATGTTAAACATGAACATGTAAAATAAATTGAAACAAATGCCTAAGTAAGCAATTTAAACTTAAAATATTTTTTTTTTGAAGCCCTTGGTTTTTAATACCGAAGTAAATTCTATTTAGAAAATATTTAAAGATAACTGGCGAAAAATTTTAATTCCAATAGATGGCGACAGGTATTTGTAGAGTTTAAAAACGAAAGTAAGACCCACAAAATATTTTCCACATTTTGGAAAAAAACTAGAAGTCAAGACTTTCCTGTTTTGGGTAGCATCAAAAATACATTACTCCTAAAGCTTAAAGAGACATTAAAAAGCCAAAAAAAATATTATTAGATAGTTTTGGCAATGCCTTTTTTAAATCTTGACAACCTTAAAAACTAATACGTTGAAAAAAACAACGCCAAACCAGTATACAATGAATATTCAGAGGTTTTCACTCCATCAGGAGGCAAATACTATTTCATTTACTTCAAAAATCCTGAACTAATAAATGCCACCATACCCGACATTTAGCTGAAATAAGCAAAGTAAATCATTAGGTAGTGTGAGTAAAACAATAACGGTCTTTTTTGAATGCAGATTTTGCGTTTAAAACAGAACACTTGAACAAAATACTCAATTGGTGAGACGAGAAGAATTAACTAGAGAAGTGGGTTACTTTAGTTAATGATAAAATCTAACCTGCTCACCAAAATAGGCAACTATAATATTTATAAATTCCGAGCAATTTTAAAATAAATGAATCGTCCCGGTATAGAAAGCTGCTGGGGAGGAGAGTATTGGCGCAAACCTTATTACAATTATTTAAACCTTCACAACTCCTCTCTCTATTTAACAACAGAGAAAAGAAATTTAATGAGACATTTTAAAAATGGTCAGAATAGTGACGGCAATATTAAGTGTTTAACGGAACCTTTTTGGAAACCAAAAAGTAATTGAATTTCAGAACTACTAATGGTAAAATCCCTGTAAATACATTATTAATTAATACGCCGAACTAGTAATACAGTGGCAATGACAGAAACATAGAAACCGCTAAATAATTTTTGATGAGTATATCAACCCAACTTATAAAGATTATTCGTTTTGCAAATCATGTGAAGTCTACCAAATTTGGAAGAAGTATTTAACTGTTTACAATATCAAAGTATTACTTAATTGGTGGCAAATGCAAGAGATGTACATTAATAAAGTGGGGTATTAACTACTCGAATACAGCAACATTGATTTCGCAAATAATGGTTCCTGATTTTGAAAATATGATAATCCTGCTTAATGATTTTATGCATAAAGGGATTTAAAAAAACTAGTGCAGCCTTACAGCCTAATTTATGACAAAACTAATACCATATTAGACCTACTACCCTATGGAAAAAATAGAACAAGACTATACTGTGAACTTTAATACTCGTGATGTTTTCATTATCCGTTTTGGTTTTAAAGAAGTAGGTTTGGGAACAAGCTGAGGAAGGTACTAATTGATGAAGCTGGTTTTTTCATTACCAACAACTCCTGTAGTTGGGCTTATAATCTTAAATTAGTTTTTCTTGGAGTGATAAAAAAGATAGGAATAAAGATTTTAAGAAGACATTTCCTTACTATTAAATTATGGCTGGCATTTCTATGAAGCGAAGCCTATGAAAAAGCAATTTAGACCTTTTTGATGATAATTTTTGAAAAGACTACCGCAGCCGCCCCTAAGAATTTTAGGAAGAAAATGAAACCAATTTTTAGCCTACTAATAAAAAATTACACGAAACCATTATGAACATTTTAGAAGATCATACTTGAAAAATAAAAGGAAATACCACCCGAGATTAATCTTGCTTTGATATGAAAAAATCTCTTCAAGAAGTTCAAGGAATTTAAGTGAAATTAAAAAGGTATAGTAGAATAACGTAATCATTAAAAATGAACCGCATCTCAAATAGAAAAAAACGTTTTGCAGCATTAGTTTGAGATTTCAAATAAAGAGGAATTTATATTCCAATTTATTGCAGCTTATGGCATTTCAAAACAACCATTACACGTTTAAAAAAAGGTGACTTTAACTTATCAAAAATAGAAGGGGAAGTTACTTTACAAAAGTAAATGCTTTTAAGGAAGTTAAAAAAGGTTCATTACTTTGATATTATTGATGAACTTAAAAGGACACAGATCCTTAAAGCACAATCCACGCTTTGGTAATAGTTTACAGATTACAAAACATTATTAGCTAAAGATTAAGAACAGGAATTTAACGTTAAGAATACACCTATTCTTGAATTCATAAACATTTTGGCTTCTTTTTAACCATGGCAGGACAAGAGAAATACGCTCAAAAGACAATGAGAAATTATGCAGATAGAAAAGCGTCATACAAAATGCGAAGCTTCTATGATATTTTAGTAAATGAAAAATCCCAAACATTTATGATGGGATGGTGGGCATAACTTATATTTTTCTATCTCGTTTGTGTTTGGTTTTTTCGCGAAGACACAGATATATTTCCCAATTGAGGGATGCTTTAAGATACCTTAGAGCACAATAACTCAAAAAGATGGAAGCGATATACATACGTTTTTTAGATAGCTTTTCAAAAGTTTAATACAAAAGATAACAGTAAAGAAGCCTCACATTTCATGGAACTTTCCTTATACGTAAAATGGGTGGGTTTAATTTAGAGATACATAATAGGATCACCGCAGTTTAACTAAGAAGCTCGCAAAAATAATTATTGAGTGTGGCGATTTAGATTGGAGCGAAATCAGCACCAGATTAATATTTGGCTCTATGATACAAGGCAGTGGTAAACCCTAGCGTATCGTAGTGGTTTTAGGTACGCACTATACTCCGTGCCAAATATTATGAAGGTAATAGAACCTTATTTAAATCAGTTGTAATGAAAGAGTTTGAAAAACAAAGAGGAAATGATAGAAAGCTTACGTGAATTAATATTTAGAATAATCGAACTTTAAAATTTTTTTTGATCCTGCTTGCGGAAGCGGTAATTTTTTTAATTATGCTTATAAGAACTAAGAAAAACTGGAATTAAGATTATAAAAAGAGATAGTAGTTTAGGACACAGGATTTATAATGCAAGCCTAAGCCAAAATACATTTTCACAAAAATGGGCATGAAATTATTTTCCAACGCACCACAGGCTAAAATGAATTTTAAAGGTAAACAATTTGAAATATGGTTTTCCAAAATAAACTCCACAATTTTATCGGTATTGAGTTAGATGAATTTTGCCCACGAAATGGCAATTTTGTCCTTTATGGTTAAGCAAGAACATCCAAATGAACAAATTTTTTGTTGATGAAATTGCACGTTTTGGTGAGCTAACAGCCTATTTTTACCATTAAAAGAAGCAGGGTAATTATTACACATGGGCAATTAGCAACACGTTTTGAACTGGAAGATACTTTGTCCCTAAATGAAAATGATTGAAATATATATTGTTAGGCAATTCCCACCTTATTTAGGAACAAAGAAATCAGAAAAAAGAGCATAAGAAGATATGGGATTTTGCGTTTTATGGAGAAAAAAACTACAAAAATCTCGACTACATATCTATTTGGTTTTTTATAACGCTGCCAAGTATACAAATACAAGTAATTAAATTTGCCTTTGTTTCAACAAACATTTCCCATCTGTCAAGGCACACAATAGAAAATGCCTTTGGGCCTAAAAATATTGTCATATGAATTGGAAATATTTTTTGGCATTAAAGAATATTAAAATGGAACTAATAAATGCAAAAGGTAATGCAGGTGTTAACAGTATCAATTATAGGCTTAATCAAAACCAAAACAATGAAAGAAAGCATTATACTCTAATTGATAAAAAAATATCAGGAGATAATATAAATCCATTAATCTAATGCATTTGGTAATACAATACTTATTTCAAAGAGAGGTAATGTTTCTTTCGAAAATACCAAAAATGGAAAGGTGGAAATCAGCCTAGGGAAGGAGGTCATTATATTTTATCTAAAACAGAAAAAGAAATTTTCTTAAAAATAATCCGGGTTCTTATTAAATTCATATAGAAAGTTAACAGGTTCAATGATTTTTAAATAATAATCGAACGTTGGTTGTATTGGATAAAGGAAGAGCAAGTTGAAGAAGCTGAAAGATTGAAATTCTAAAAACTAAATAGACTTAGTTAGGGAATTACGGTACTAAAGGCCAACACATTAGAACGTAATTTTTGTTATTTTTTCATATCGATTTAATTCAAAACAAAGAAGCAGTAACTAGTCCAAATAATAATTCCTGTTGTTCATCAGAGGCTCCGTGATAATATTCCCTATTGATTTATAGAAAAGGATGTTATTATTTTAAACTCAGCTAATGTCGATTATGACCATGAAACATTTGTATTTGGCTTTTATGTTCCAAAAATACATAATGTTTTGGGTTAGAGCAGTTGCTGGAAAATTAGAAAAATCGTATTCGTTATATCTTTCTTGGAGTCCTTTGTTAACAACTCGTTTTCCATTTCCTGAAATTCCAAAAACAAAAGAAATCAATTAATCTGCACGTTTTTTTGAAGTAATGAACAAAAGAGAAAACCATTCAATAAAACTTTAGCACAATTATGAATGGCAAGGAAAAAATGCCTAAAGGGTTAAAAAGAAGCCCATCATCAAATTAGATTTAGCATAGAACGTTGTTATCGATTAAAACCATTTGAAGAGTGATACCGAACGGTTTAGAATATCTTTTTTAAAAGAATAATGAAAAGATGATTACAAAAAGTACCTAATTTTGAAAAAACCAAAAAGAACCGCGTAAAAAGAAAGCCTAATTTTTATGCCAAATTAGTACAACGTAAAATACCAACAAACAGGTAAAAGCAAACCACCAACGAATATGGTATGAGAAGAAATGCAACAAAAAAGATTTGAAGGCTCGTACTTGCGCAAATTATTTATTAATTAAGCACCACCAGCTTCTTGGTAAATCTCGTGCTTAATGTTTATTGGTTTAGATAAATTAATAATCAAGATATTAAAAAAAGTATATTGTTCGCCGTCCTGAAGGTTATTGGTAGCTCGTTTTGCTAAAACAGAAATTAAAGAAGCATGGTTTTTTTTGCGAATTGGGACCCTAATCCACGATATAATTTATGCACACCTGTGTAGGAAAAAGTAAAGTAAACTGCGTTTTTAAATTTTTTAGAAAGTAATGAAAAAATACTAAATCGTACACACGCTTACGTTGCGTTTTTGCTTTTTTGATGCCATAGACGAAAAACAACTAAATGATTGTTTTACTGCAATAGATAATTTCATCCGTACTGTTAGATGGAGATATATAAGGTTGGGTTTAGTACTTAAGTAGTGTAAATGGAAAAATCTCTGCTCACTTGTAAGCAATGAACCAGGCTCTTTTTTTTTAGAGGAGTTCGTGCCTATTTTTTTATTACCCAGAAGATGAGGCGAAGTTTTACTAGGGTAAAAAATATGCATTACTACCACCAACAAATGGCTTATAATTATTTTAAAAAATCAATTAGGTATTGGTTATCACTTCTTATCAAAGGTAAATAAATACTTCTGCCTATTCAGGAGGTATTAGAATGAAAAGCAAAAAAACGATATTCATATACCAAGCGTAAACTCAGGTGAATCTGAAAAAAGATAAAGAACAGGAAGGTTGCAAGGATTATGGATGGTTTTAGGTGTAACTAGAATATCAAGACCCTAACACTAATGTTATTTTGTAAGGAGCAAAAAAACAGGTAGGCTTTAAAAATAGCAGATTTAGTTTATGATGTTCAAAAGAAAGAGAGACCAAAATACAAGAATATTTGGCGTAAAATGTAAAAAAGCCGTAGATGATATTAGATATTATCATTGCTTTAGGGATGGCCAAAGAAGGTTTTGATATTGGCCATAATTGCGAACACGCATTAACCGTAGGCTATAGAGGTTCTTTAACAGAGATTAATTCAAATTAATGGCAGAGCCACAAGAGACAGTGAAAATAAAATCACATTCTCAATCACACAATTTTAATAGCACAACCAGAATGCAGAAGATGAATTTAGTAAAAACTATCAGTTTAAATAATATGCTTAAAGCTATTACTGCTTCATTATTAAATGGAGGCAGGTACTAGCAGCCTAATTTTAAATTTAAACCAAAATTCCCAGAAGAAGATGAAGAAGTTTGATGATTCAGAAGAATGATGAAAATACTATCAAAATAAATGGCTTTTTAAGCTACCAAGTTCATCAAAGAGCAAAAGATATTATTGAAAGTGATTTTGAATGACTTAAAGGCCAAAAATAATGCAAGACCAGCAGATGATAAAAGCAATGCCTGGTAAATGTAGAATCCTGAAGTGATTTATATAAAAGTATTGATACTAAAATCAATTCAAAGAAACCTATCCAGACTTATCAGATGACAAGAAGTCGAAGCTGTACGCCACAATTGTTTTGTAGATTCCCTGTAGTTAAAATTTGGAACTATTGAAGAAGTTGGAGTAAAGCGTTTCTTCGCATTGGCAATAGTTTTTTGTAATAATGATGAATATTAATATTGATTGATAGATACATAATCAACCCATTTCAAAAGGCATTTGAAAATACCTAATCTAAATTCAGTAACAGCATGCAGTATTTAAAGCTATTTCAGAAACAATAGATGCCACGAGAATACAATGAACTGAAGAGCGAAGCCATTATATTGGTGGCCCAAGATAAAAAACTGATAGAAAAACAGGAGAACAACCAATAATTTCAATCTTTCGACCCACAAGAAAACGTTTTAGCAGAGGGCAATAATATTTTTAAAAGAGCAAAAGCGTAAAGCCCAAGCAAATGAGTAAAAAGAAAACCATTAAAAGATAATATTTAATGATGAATGAGTTTGGGAATTTTAGATTCTAAACCCAAAAACTCTAATCTAAAAACTGAAGATGAACGCTTTAATTGAATCGTTTTCCAAGATATTAATGCTTTTTTTGAAAAAAATAATCGTGAATCACAGAAGCAACAAATGTTTACGAATTTAAACTGCTATCAGATTAAAAGGCATTAAGAAAAGATGCTAAAAAAGTAGAAATATTAAAAAACCTTTGATTCGCATAATATTTTAAAATTACTAAATAGATGTGAAATCATAGCAGATATTTTAAAACGATGATGATTTAGGAATTTAGACACAGAATGAGACTGTTGGTCTATTTTTTAAATTAAAAAATGTAAAGAGTGCTTCAGAAAAGAGCAGAAACAGACTTCAACAGCAAAAAAGAAAGGCAATGAAAGGATATAAGATTTCTTGCCTTATGAGATCTAAGTTTAAAAAATGTACATAAAGTTTAAGAAGAAGGTAGCAGAAAGTTATTTACTTAGCGAGAATGCAGATAAGAATCTAAAGCTGGTTCTTATTATATTTGAATGTGTGTACTATTATTATTGGAATAAGCGTGGATATTGAAGACCGAAAATGTTTCGCTGGCCTAAGGTGGTAGGCTTAGAAGGGGGGGAAGGATGGTCGTACTCGTAATTTATTTTTGAAAATGGCACTAACAAGTAATATGAAAGTATGTTCATGTAGAATAAGGCGCTCTTATCATCAGGATAATGATGGTAAAATCCGTTTCACATACCGAGAAGAAATGATAAAGAATTATTTGATAATGTTAAATTCAGTACAATGAAGAAGATTTTGGAGTCTGGATGGATTTATATTTTTAAATCAAAATCTTCTAATCCAAAAATATCTTCTATGAGAATTTATATAAAATTGGATTTTCGACAGTACCTATTCAAGAACGCGTATAAGAACGCTTCCAAAAGAACCTACAATATTATTGGCTGATGTTGCTAATTGTGGATGGATAGCAAATGTTACAATATGAACACACAGAAGTTTGAACAATTTAAATCCATCCGCTTTTTGGCAAGAAGTAAATGTTAAACGTTGACATAAATGATGATAAAGGAAGAAGAATTAACACCAAGAGAATGGTTTGTTGTTCCTTTGCCCTATATATTGATAAAGTTATTCAGTTTGATATGATCAGGTGAGATATATTAATTTATAGATATAATAAAGTACTTCAAGTAATAGAGCAAAAAGTAATCCAAAACCCAGAAAACAAAGTAAGCAGTTAATGCATGTAAACTTTGTTATGGAGGTTTTGAGGGAGAAAATTAAGATTAAAAGCATGATAAAAGTAAAAAATCAACATTATAATTCCTCAATCTTATCATCAGAGGGGGTTTGGAAATTCAAGAAAAAAAAGGAATGGTATGTTTATAGCAGAATAAACATGAAAATATATTCCTTATTAATGTCCCAAACATCTGTGCTGAAAGAATATTTATATGATTGTTTACCGCGAATTAGGTGAAGAAAAGGAACAACTTATTGAAAAAATTTTATGCTAAACACGTTGAATGGAAAGCTTGCAGAAATTTTAAGAATTTGCTAAAGAGGAGAAAATACCTGGTTTTACCAGAAGAGTTACGAGCCCAAAATCATTTCGTCTTGTGTTTCATTGGTGTTTAGAACTCCTAAAATTTCTAAACAATGATGCAGATCCAAATTTAAACTATATCTGATATTGCCTGGTGAAGGCATTGACGAAAAAAGAAAAGAAAATCATTGCGTTGCAAAAATCTTTTCAAAATCAATAGAACTTATTAAGCTAAAGTAATAATGATGGTATCGCAATAATAGAGTTCGCAAGACATGTAGTTTTATCACCTGTGATACCTGTAAATAATAAGAAATCAAAAAGGAGAATTTAATGATTATTATGAACCCTAAAAAATAATATTTTCAATGTACCGACTCGTCACCAGATTATAAGTATTACAATAACTCCATCTATTCAAGGCCGGATTTAAAAGGAACATTCGCACCAGATATTCTCAAAATAAATCTTGGGTGTCTTTGGTATTAATCATATATGAAAAATCACATGAAGGCAAATTTTTAATTTTGGAGCTGAAAAATGGGAATAGAAAGAGTTTCAGGCAGATATGGAAAAATTTATGATAAACCTACCACCTGAAGCGCACAAAATGCCTGAATGATCAAATAAAAATGACACACATATTCAACCACGTTTTAAGTGTTTTAAGAAAACCAAGGGGCCGAACAATTTTATCAAATCCTTAAGAAATTATTGGGATGAAAGAAAGTGTAGTGAGAAGTGATGATATTATATTAATTACATGAAAAATTAAACTAATATAACTATTATAGATTAAAAGATTGGATTTTTGAAATACCGGTTAGGCACTTTTAGAGACTAAATAGAACTGGACAACACCAACAATAAATTAAAAACAATTAAGCTTAGAAGAAGCTATCCAATTTTGTGACAAAGCTTGAGTACCTCGTTTCATTAATAAGCAAAACAAGTTAACCGATTGTATAAGATAGTGAGCTCCCAAGAACTGCATAAAAATAAATTGCTTTTCCAAAAGAATCGATGAAATTGGAAAACGCAGGAAATAGATGCAATAACAAAAGTAACTATTTGCCGTGAAATGCCTTTAATTCTATGACCTAAACTCATTATTCTTAATTCTTTCTTTAAATCTGTTATTTCTTGTAATTCAGCTCCCCAATTGCTTTTATAGAATTAGTTAATAAATTTAACTTATCACATTGAAGCTCTAATTCTCTAAATTCCCTTTTGACTTAAGTATACTGGGGGAAATGGCAACTACAAATGTTTGAGGCATAATATATACCTTTAAATTCCAGGATAAGTGGACAGGAAACAATTGAATCTTTAAAAGGGAAGCTGAAAAAAAATTAAAACTATGATGACTATATGCCCATATGCATTCTTTCCTTAATACAACGTTTAATAACTGCTCCAGTGGTTTTTTTAAATTGTTTTGATTCTTTGTGTTAGGTTTTTAAATATTTCACGCTCGTCAATTGCAATTTGAAATTTTTCTCACTGTTATCTATAAAATTTCTTGTCTGCAAAAAAATTATCAATACTAAACTTCTCTGTAGTTTGTTCAATTTCAAGCCTTTTAATAATACCTAATTCCTTTCATTTTAATTCGATTAGAAATCTCTAGTGAATATAGAATTTGTTTTAGCACATAAATAATTGCCTTTCTATAAATTTGGCTTATCAACCTTTTCCCTAATACTTTGTTCTTTTTGTAAAAGAACGTCCGCTATACAATCTAAGTTCTATGGGGGGTTTTTTTGACAAGTCCTTAATAAAATTTGACTAAAAGTGTGTATTTCTTTAAACTAAGTTTTTGGATAAATCTTAAGCCTTTAATTCTTGTGAACGTTTTAGTATTTTTTTGCTTCACTGGTTTAAATAATTCATAGTGACTATCCGCATATTTAGTCCATTCTTGTTAAAATTTTCGTTTGGATATGAACACTCTTTCGTCATCAAAATGCTCTTTAAAACTTCCTCATCAGAAAATATATCCTTTACTTCTTATAGAATCAATCCATCATTGAATAAACAATTGCCTTACAATCCAATTTATGCTTAAGGAAATTCCACCTTTTTCAATTACCGATGTTTTTATTTTAACTTGGAGTTGAAAGATTTTTTAGCAAGTTAAGATTCTTGAAAGCCTTTGAATGATAAGAATTTTTCATCATTAATAATGGTCTATCACCTGAACCTCGAGATAAATAAGATACAGCTTAACTTTAATTTCCTAGCCTCTGATTCTAGATACTCTTAGTCCCTAAAAATCGAATTTGTTTGAACTATAACTAATTTCCGTGAAAGGAATATGTATTAAAAGAGTATAAGTGCGCTGCAAAATTTTTATAATACAATCAAATCTCCTCAAAAATCAACAAGCTTCCTTTTATTGACTCTCCAAGAATTTCTTGAAATATCTTCATCCTCCCTATTTTCATCAATTTTTCATTAATAACTTTCAAGTTATCCAACGCCTTCTTGTTTTTTTACTAACCACCTTCCCACATACCTCTCCTGACAATAAAGAATCATCAAAACAATCGAAAGAAGTATCTATTGCTTTGTCAATTAAATTCTGGATAGGACTTATTAAGCTGCTTTAGCTGATTTGGCCGTAAAGCCAATTTTCAGGAAAGTTGGATTCTAAAATTACGCTTGTATTTTTTTTTTTATACTATCCAAACTATAACAATTTTGCTAAAAGCCATGAATATTTTTTCTTCCTCCTTTATTTCAGAGATGGCAATTTGTTAATACTATTAACCCCTGCTTTTTAGCAGTTTAATAAAAGTAATGCCAAAGAATTACCAAGAGTGGCTTAAATCTACAAGTTCAAATGACCTAGCCAAAATGATTGGGATTAAGAATGATTTTAAAGATTCAACAGCTTTTCAATATCTTTTTTTTTTAGTTTTTGTGATGTAATTCTATTTCGGAATTGATTTAATTGGATCGTTGATTTAATTGATATGTAACATTTTAATCAAACGATATCTCTAATCAAGCTGTAAAATATCACTTTCCACATGACCTAAGGCATTGCATAGTAAATCTGTCAAAAATTGTGTCTAGCAATGTGTCTTCAGAATTAGCTTCGTATCTACTGCAGATGCGAAAAAGAGAGTTTTTAAGTACCTTTAATGTACTCAAATCATTTAAGTTGTGGTTCCCCCTGATTTTTGTGAATGCCAATCAACTAATAAACTTTGCCGAATATTCAAATAGGTAATTTTTCTTGTGGTTCCATAGTGTGGTAACAAATATATACATAAAAGATTAAAAGTATAATACTTTAAAAATTTATTCCAACTTTAAACTAAAATTCAAATTGTTTACACTAAATAATTAGCGCACTATTTATCTATGAGGCATAACTAATTTAAGAAAAAATTTTCTCGAATTATACTAAAATTCAAATTCCTATATCAAGTTTTTTAAGTAATTCTGTGATAAGTGTTATGAAAAAACTAGCAACGCATATTCTAATTTACATGCTTGAATAAATTTAATAGGAATTCTGCCATTGTTTTATACTGCTCTACGCGCCTTTGGGTTTTCACACATCAAATACATAATTTATATGCTTCGATGCTGGCAAATTTTTCCCATTTTCAAATGCCGTTTTTTTTTCTACACTAATAGCCTTCGATTTTTACCGTGTAGGAAGTAAATATTGTTAAAGCAGTTATTACAACCATCATCCTAAAAGTGATTACGGCCCCATTGTGGATATATTTTTGCATTTTTAAAGTTAATGCCTCTAATCTATTTTAGGTAATTGTTTTCTTGATTTTGCTTGCTCTATTCATTGCACTTTTCATGTGCTGTAATTACAGGTTTTATCTCTTTTCAGGTTCACTCAATTTGAGTGTTGTTTATACGTTTTCTCTATAGCTTCAAGTTTGCAATTCCTTTTTCAAATTCCGCTAATTCGAAACAATAATTCTGTCAAATCTTCATTTTTGCCATGTTCTATTTTAGTACGCCGATTCCACGGGAGATTTAACTTTCTAATTACTGTTTTTGCGATACTTTAATGCTAAGTTGCTTGGAGAGGCTCCCTGTTTTTACCTAAAAGTGGTATCGCTTTACTTTGTGCTAATAATTTTCAGGGCGCAATATTTTTGAGCATGCCTTTTTGCCAATATTACCACAGTCATAGACTTATGAATTTTTCAACTTCCTTTTAAAATTTTGACCAATTAAATTCGAAAGGGCGAAACCCTTGTAACTTTATTTGGCTTTGTTTATACTTGGAATCACCTTTACGCCACTTTGTTTGCATCACCTCCATATAATCCTTGAATGATTTTAGGCTCAAATTTGTTTCAAGCTCAAATCATGCTCTTTTGATTTCTTCTCTGACTTCTTTAAAATCAAAATTCCTTTTTTCAAAATTGCCCTGCTTTACAGTAGTGGAGTTTCCCATGTTTTCCACTCTCTCGGCTGCTTCTTTTGAACTACGAATACGCTATTGAGCCTATCCTTAATAGGCAACACCAATGAAAAATCAATCCTATTTACATAAAGAGTAATGTGAGGAATGCTGTTTTATTTTGTGAATAAAAGCAATTGCCGTGGCGGGTTCTTTTAAGTGCCATTTCAGCAATAAATTTCTCACATATTTTTGCTTTCCAAAATCTTTAGATGACATGCTTGGCCCATCTTTAAATTTGTTTGGACTAATTACAAATGAAAAAGTGGTTTTTGCGTTGACAATGAATAGTTTTGATCTTGTAACAGCTTAAATTCCTTCTGTAATTTCTTTAGGATTTTTCACCAATCACAAATGCTGCTTAAAAACTACTTCGGCATTTTTTTCTTGATTCCAACCCATAACGATTAATTGAAGCAACTGGTAATGTGAAATTGCCTTTCCTTTGCTAATCCTTTGTTGAAACTTTTTTAAGGTGTAATTTTAATTCCATTGGCCTAGCTCCAATACAGTAGAACTTAGATTAGGATTTTTCCATTTTCACCAAATTACTTATCGCTTTAAAATTATTGTGAATACTTCACTAACATTTGATAAATCTCTATTTCATCATCAGAGAGTCTTTCCACTAATTGTTGTTCAAAGCGTATTCTTCTGAGTAACTCACTAAGGGTTAAACCGCTGCGTTTTATCTTTTAACCGTAAGCAAACTTTTTTTTTCGTAGTGGCTACATCTTGAATTTAATGGATCTGATCTTTTATACTTATAGAAACTTTTTTCGTACTGCAACCAATCGGGAGGCAGTCCGAGGATTGTGGTGTCCACAAGACACCCATCTCGAAAACCTTTTCCGATGTTGAATCATCTTCTCCAGAAGTTCGTTATTTAGATCTAGACTTATTCTATCCTTAATCTTTTATAAATTCAGCGTCAAAGTTCCAAATTTTATTCAAAGGCAACTTTTCCTTGATTGATTTTGTTTGTTAATCTGTACTAAATGGCGGTTTTTCTTGTGCAAACCTCTACACCTCTTCAATATCTCTACCTCATTTAAATCATTATTGTATCCTCTAATCCATGACATAGTTTTTTGGTTTAAATCAACGTATTTGGAATATTGATTTCTTTCTCAACGAACGGAATCAAATTTTTTCAATAATCTAGTTGTAGCTTAAATTTCCAGAGAGGTCATTATCTAAGAATAAAAGTGTGGTTTTTTATATTCGCTAATATGTTCCTCTATCTCGGAAAGCGAATGAAACTGAATTCAATATAATACTATCGGATTGAGAAATTAGAAATGGATTTATTGTCGCTAAAGAACAGAAAATCAAACATAACCTTCAAATACTAATAGTATTTCTTTTTTTAGAATTTAAGTACGTATAAGTTTTGGGGAGCTTAGATAGATTTGAAAAATTTGTTTCTTAACTCCATTCCTCCAAATTGGTTTTTTAAACATAAGTCCAAAAAATCGATATCCGTTGCTTTTATAAATAAATCTCTTTTAAAAAATGTGTGCAACTTCTATAGGAATTTTTCTTGATTTTTTAAATATTTCAATAAAGGTGCAATTTTGTTTAATCGTACGAATTGAAATTATTTCGATGTTTTCTTTCTTTTTGATATTAGCAATGGCTTTTGAAAAAATAAAACATCAACTACCTGATATAAAGTCTAAAGTTTCTTTGGACTGTGAAATTTTTTTTAAGCTGCATGATTAAATCAATGCTATTTCCTCCTTTTCCCATGCCGTGATCATACCTCGATTAACGCCAGAGATATCTTTAAAGAGGCTTGGTTGTTTCTGACCTGAAAAGGACTTAGAACCAAGCTTCTTTTCCGTTTTCGCTTGTGGGGAAGTGACCTAATTTTTCTAGTAATTTTCACTAGACCAAAAATTACGGCGCTTCTGCACGATATATTTTTCCTTTTTTCATTAGCTTATTGTTTTTTTTGTTTATTGTTTCTCCCACCATATTAACCGAACTTTAGTATTTATAAGGCTTCATACTTTGGTATAACTCAAAATTCTACTTACCCATCCTAACACTAAAAGGTAGGTTAGGTAATACTTAGGTAAGAAATAACAGGGTTAAACATCTTACCTAAAGTCTTAGCTCTGTTAATAGGGTATTTTAATAAAATGGTAATTAGGTAGGTACTTATTTGTTTCTTTTTAGATAATTCTATTTCCCAAGGGTTGAGTCCGTAAACCAATGATTTGCGCGCAAAAGCCATTACAACTGTCGTTTTGGGATGCTTTCACGTCGTCTGAAAATTGAAACCAGAACAAGGCTTCTACCGCTGCCAAGTTAATATGATTTAATCTTAAACTCAAAGAGGAATAGTGGCAGACTTGAACATCTAAGAAGCAGTTACAAAATCTTTCATATCATTGGATTTTCATAATACTTTCGCTATTAACGTCTTGTTCCGTAGTAAGCTTGGTATCTTCTTATTACGCAATTCTTTAATTCCTGAGCCTAACCATC
>Ga0163217_1022353_pt1 | contig 15638 bp, 16 predicted proteins | sample SynspAceP_FD_185933 | JGI IMG/M metagenome (GOLD analysis project Ga0163217, IMG submission 185933) | Saline lake microbial communities from Ace Lake in Antarctica - Synechococcus sp. Ace-P (PacBio error correction) | ecosystem: Environmental > Aquatic > Non-marine Saline and Alkaline > Saline ...
AAACAATTCAACGAAACCTACCCAAACGCATATTCCAGTTACTAAGCGCGGGTGTGTAATTGAAAATGCATACCCGCGGCCTGACGAAAGGGCGTGAACAGGGCTGTTTCCTATCTAAAACGATGCCTAGCAAATGAAGACGGCAAGCGAATGGCGCAGAAACATCCTTGCCTGAAGCAATCATATACCTCGCCTGGTTAATCGTGCGTAAAGGATCCTGCTGTTAACGAGAAGAGGGGCCAGGTTTGATGCCAGCTAAACACAGCCTAAGCCCGATGCCGCGCAGCAACCCCGGTAACCATGCGCATCAGCAATCATGAAAAACACCCAAGCGTGTCGTAAAATCACAGATCGGGTGAACGCCAAAATGTAGATCGACAGATCAGATCAAGCGACAGCATCCTGGATGTAAGAAAGCGATCCCATGCGCAGCCGCCAAGAAAATCATCGTGGTTCCATCGGCGCAATGTTTCATCTGCGCTGGCGGGCCCTCCATTCGGAAACCGGCCACGGCCGATACCGTCTTGTGTGCATCATGAACAGAAAACCCCGTCCATGATATAGATCAGAAATCACCCCGAAATGGCCCGCGCATACCGAGGATCGAAAAACACACAAGAACACGCCCCAGCGAAAATGACCGTTGCATAAATGTTGAATGGCAGCTGCAAACGCATTGTTTGCTGCTTTCGCACAAGAGGCGCAACGATCGAATGGTAGACAATTCGAAAAAGTTGAACTGCCTGAGCACACCCACCCTGTTGGTGCGCGCCGTGTTGAAAACATTGTCTGTATCCTCTTTGCACGTACTACCTCGCAACGCGGAATTCTTGCTGTCCCGTCATACCACGCAACCATAAGTTCTGGCGCAAAGTAAATCAAACGAACTAAAAGGTCGCGACAATACTGATTATGACACCACGCTGGTACGGTGATGCCCGCCGCTTTGTCGATCTAAGTCAGGCGACAAGAACCATGAGATTAACGTGCGATATTCGAGTCTCAAAACCAAATCTGACGAAACCCCGTGACCATTCGCCGACGAAGCCGCGACCTAATCATCTCGACGGGCTGCGCGCCGCTTTCCCTGAGTATGCTTGTAACCGAAAGCAATCCGCCACCCATTCCGCGTCGGGCATACTTTTCTTATCCGACCCGCGAAACGGAACCAAGGAATCAATCCACCGCCTGCGATTTTACCGTGAATATCGCGCTGTTGAAGGCTGCGGCGTACCGACCGCGCGGGTCGTCTATGCGACCGGCCCGTCGCGGATGTTCTTTTACGTTGGCCGACGGCCAGTTCCGTCGAGGAAACCGGCGATTCCCCAAGACCATGGGCCGTTCAGCCGATAACAGCCTCTAACCGATAATGCGGCCTTGAGGGGTGGCTTCAAAGCCGCACCGCGATCACGCGAACCCGATGATACAATCGCAAATACAATGTGCGCGATGATGAAAAGCGCGGCTCGTCGCTCAAGTTTCTGATCGCCGACCCCGGCGAGGCGGACTTTACCCGCGCGTTGGCCGAGCCCGCACGATGGATGGACAACGCTGCGGCCATGCCGTTCTGACTCGGTGCCTGGGGGCGCAGTTGTCCGTTTGAACGATCTGACCCCGCTCATACGGCAAAGCCGATTTTGCCAATCCCTTCCTATCTTACGCTCATGCGCCGGCGTTGATTTGAAAGCCTCCTGATGTCTGTCCCTGATTGTTATTCCTGGCGGTATCTCTACGCGCTTATCCCGCTAAAACGCAGGCGATGCTGACGGGGCGGGCGACAATGACGCGCAAGGCCTGATCGAGCGCAAGCTTGGGCGTGCCAGCCCTGCCGAGGCGTCCAGGCGTCGACAAAGTGTCGTGGCCACCGGATGAACGAACCGCTCAAAGGAGCCGCCGAACCTCGGGGCCGAGTTGTATGACGTCAGTAATTGCGCCAACGCACAGAACGTCTGCGCCGAACCCATACGGGTTCTGGCGGCGGGTACACATCGTTGTGAACTTGCAAGGCGAAACGCAAACCGCTCACGCCCGCATTTGTTTGTCGAAAGCCTTGTGCAGGGTCGCGAAACGACCCTAACGCAGGATGCGACACCGTGTTGCGCTGCGATGGTGCTCGCGTTGAACGGCTGCTGCAATCGCAAAAGCCGGTTCGCGTGGGGCAAAACCACTGCCGTGTTCGCGCTGATCATGCGGCGATTACTCTCTAAGGAGTCGTGCCGTTCACCATCGAAAACCTAGACGAGCGACGCCGACACCGGTCTTTTCACCACGTGGCGTCCTATGCCTATCGCCCCGATGCTTGCCGCCTAACCCTACGGGAACGTGGGCCCGCTGAACAGCTCGAAGGGCTAAAAACCTGCGTTCAATGAAAACAGCATAATGTGCTTTGGTGTCGAGTCGAAGTCCAAGGCCGCCATTCTGGAGCTAAACAACACCCCGAAATGTGCCCAAATCGAAAGCAATGAAAAATGGCCGAGATGGGCGGCTGACCGCGCCCCAATTCGCTTTCCGCCGAGATTGCTTGGGCCGGGGCAATCCATGCAACGAATAGCCCGCACAACGCCAAGGTTTCATTTTATTTCAGAAACAACGGCGATAAGGCGCAAAATTGCGCCAGGCTGTGACGCAAGGGGGTTTTTGTGCCGCGAAATCAACAAAGAAGCCGCCACAATTCGGCGCTGGATCTTATTAAACGGCACATGATGGTTTGCTTCCTGAGCTACTCGGTTATCCGCACGTATATTTATAAGGGCAGCGATTCAACATGCTAAAGAAGTAACAAAAACGATTTTCCGGGGCTGGTTGGACGCGGTTTTGCCCGCGACGAATCTGTCCCAAAGAGATCAGACCCGGTCATCGCCCGCTGGTGCAATACGCCATCCGACCGAAGCTCGCCGCGCCGGGATCAAGGATATCATCTTTGTCACATCCCGCGGCAAGGGTGCGCTGAAAGACTACTTGACCACTCTCACCCTGCTGGAAACAGAGCTCCGCTCCAAGGCAAAACTATGAGACTGTGGAGATCCTTAAAGACACCAAAATATGGATATGGTGCCATCCTTATCCGCCAGCACAAAACACCTGTGGCCCTGGCCACGCCGTATGTGTGCCCGTCGTCTGACGCAACGAACCCTTGCGGATGCTGCCGATGACGTCGCAGCTACAAGCCCTGCTGGGCAACAGATATCGAAGCCCTATCAATTAAACGGGCCCCGGGGCCCCCCCCAAAAAAAAAAAAAAACAGTTGCGGCGATGGATTGAACCTGAAATCCTCCTCTTACGGGATTTGTAACATTGATGACGTCAATCCAATGGGGCCTTGGTCAAGTCAAAGCATGGTCGAAAAGCCCAAGCCAGAAGACGCACCGCAACCTTGCCGTGATCGCCCGCTATATCCGGCCGAAATGTGCTGAAGAACCTGACCAGCTAAAAGTCCGGCTCGTCGCGGGGAAATCCAACTGACAGATGCCATCCGGCGGAGCTGACCCAAGGCAACGATGTCCTACGGCTACCGCTTAAAGGTCAGCGTTTCGACTGCCGGCTCTAAACTCTGTTCTTGCAGGCGACGGCTCCTTGGGCTGGCCCGCGAGAAAAACTGCGCGATGATCTGCCGCCTTATCTGCAAAAACATCAATGCAGGCAAACTCGGCGCAAAAAGCGCTGACAAGCAAAGGACGGCGATGGCGAATATCTGGTCACAGGCGGCCGCGGTCTCGGGCCAATGCTTGCAAGCGGCTGCTGCTGCAGCCATACCCCTCACTGACAATCTGGTCACCGGCGGCGCGAATCGGTTGAAATCGCCCCTTGTACAGGTGATCTGCTGACCGCGGGCGAGATGATTGCCGTGTTAAACAGTACAACCGGTCGCCTCATGCATTTCGCCGGGGGGGGGGGGGGGGGGGGGGGGGCGGGCCGCTCAGTCAAGTGGGCGACAGCAAAGAGCAGCCCGGCCACCTACTGGCGCAACAATGTCCGAAGGTCGCCTGAACCTGATCGAGCGAACGCGCGAGCGGGGCCCTGCAAACATTTCTTTCATCCACCTTGCGACTATGGCGATCAGAAATATGCCGTGGTTGACGAAAACACGCGCAACATCCGATAATGCTAACGGGGCTCCAGCGCGCAATCGAAGATATCTCGGATTTCGAGGCCGCCTAAGGCTGCAAAGGGATCTTTCGCTATTTTCACGATGGCCGGTGCCCGAACCCCGGAGGCGAAGTGGCGAATCACCGCCCGCCGAGACCCATTGATCCCGCTGATTGGATGCCCATCGACGGAAACGCGATGCCTCTGACGAATTTTTGGCACCGATACGACACCACCCGATGGCACCTGCATCCGCGATTATGTGCATTATGCGATCTGGTCGACGCCCATGTTGTGGTGAAACGCTGCTTGAGGCAATAAGGAAGCCGCGTGTTCCAATTTGGGCACCGGCACAGGTTTCGGTGCGGCGAAGGTTTGTTGAACACACCGCGAGGTGACCAACCCGCCGTGCCCGAGAACCGAAAGGCGACCGGCGACAGGTGATTGCACAAGCTGTTCAGGATCGGTCCGTGCAGAGACGAACTGGGGGCTCCATACGATCACCCTGCCGCCAGAGATCGCCGGACGATGGAGATGGCAACCAAACCGCGACTATAGCGCATGCACGGATCACGCCCTGTCCGCGTCCCCGATGGCGCCGTCACGTGCACCTACCGATGCGGTTGAAACGCGGCGGCGCTGTGGCGTGCCATGCGGGCGAGGCCATCAGCTCGGCCTCGTCGGCAATGGCCACCCGCCTAACGGGTGCTGGCCTTTGTCGTGCCGCGTACGAGCCGCGCGCTTCCGTATTTTCCTGTCAGCACTACGCGATCTTGCTTGCGCATTCTGATGTCCGCAATGGCAGCGACGATGGCCAGCGCCGACCTGCTGGCGGCGCAGCCTGATCGTCGACCCCCTGGGCAAAAACGACCAGCCAACTACCGCGCGTCGCGTTCGCTGGATTGGCTCAACTGGCTGCCTTGGCGCCACGGCACGGCGCTGTGCTACCGCCCGATGCCGACGACTTGCCTGGTCTACACTAAGATCGCGCCAACAAGCTCCCCGCTCGCGGGCAGCTTGAAGGGAGCTGCGTCGGTTCGTAACGCTGAGTTGGAATATTCCAAAAGCCCTTGGCGCAGGCCTATGAGCTGGGGATGATCCGTCCGCAATAATGAACTGTTTGACGCCGGACCATACCGCGCTGTGCGTCAGTGGCCGCTTGAACACCTTGTCAGGGCGGGGCGCGTGAACGCATGTTTTTTGCTGACCACCGAGCATCGCCGACTGAACAAAGATAACCTGCGTGCCTGGAACCGGCGCTATGTCCTACGTCAATCGACCCACTCTTTGCTGCGTCCACCGGGCGATTGTAAACCGACGCTCTAGAGGTACCGATGGAGGCCCTACCGTCAGGGGAATGGCGTCCACAGAATTTCCTGCCAGACGCTCTATATATCCGAAATCCCCTTCAGAAAAGGCCGCCGTGGCAAGACATATTCATGAGCGCCTGAACAGTTTTGACCGTACATGATCAGATCGCGACCGGCCCCCGATCCGTGGCACGAGGGCGCGCGCGCTATAGCGGCCCGCGGATCTGAAGCCTGCTGCCTTTATTCGCAGCCCTGGGCTAATTCACTGTCCAGCTGCTAATCCATCAGTGCAGCTGTAACGTTTCAAAATTACGTTGTTATAAAGACGCCACCACATTTGTGCCCAAACTGATCAATAAAGCGACGCAACGGGCGGGCGTGTGAGCAGGGTATGGGAACACGTGAGCCTTTGGAATCTTACAGATGCCGTGACGCGCCAAAGACGAGGCGTGTTCGTTCCGGGCCCTGCGCAAGTCGCCAGCTGAAAAGATGTTCAGGACAAAACCGCCGAACGTCTGAACATGTCCCTTGCTGTCTGCACAATGCGAACGAAAAAAATCCGGACTGCCCTACTTTCCCTTAGAGTAATACGCGCCCCCTCGACAACCACTTACCTATTTGTCGATAACGGGTCCGACCGACGCAGTGCCGATTAACCTCGCGGATGGAGTGACGTGTCCTGTCGGCACACCGACGCCAGCTATCGCGCATCGTCTCGTATCGACTGGATGAACTATCTAAACCAAATACGCGCATGGCCATTGGGTGCTGGTGTCGACCGGAGAATCTCTGTTACCGTTCGTGATACGCGGCCGTCCCAAGGCGCTGACCGACTGGCCCTGGATAACTGGCGAGATCCCACTTGGCGCGATGCTGCTGGAGTGACCCCAAGGGCGGCTGGGGGATGAACCCTAATCAACGGTCAAAACCCGATGAGATGCCTCGTGGTCGATAGCCGCAACTACGCGATTTCGTCAGCAAAATGGCAAATACGGCATACCTTGGATACAGGTGGCCCGCGTGCGCGGTGTTCTTCGCCAAAGCCTGCCAAGGCACCTGCGCTCAACAAGGTGCCTTGGTTTTAATGTGACCCGCGCATCTTATTCAGTTCGACCCATAACGCTCTGCCTGCGCGGGCTGAACAACGGGTTTTATACGAATGGGCGAGAGAAAAGCCTCGTCGTTTGCTACAATGCCAAGTTCCCTGACACCTTGGGCCAAGGCCGCAGAAGAGCTTGAGCGCGACACATTATAGCAAATCCGTGAATATAAGCCTACTGCAATAGCCGGGACCAAGAACCCACAGCTTTGGGAATGTCCGAGAAATCAGTTAAACCGCGCCTAGCTTTCGAGATTTCACTGGCGCTGAACATCGCAACAGCAGAGCTGAGTGACATGAGCGTCGCCCCGTACCTGGTCCGCGGTGAGCAGCGTGGTGCGAATCACTGCCTCGGGACCGTCGTCGGAGTATGCGCGCGCGAACAGGTGTCTCTACATTTGTTCGGAAGCAGAGAGCTCTCAAGTCTCGACGGTTGCCAAACCAAAATCCAGCGGTTGGAAAACACCCATGACGATTTTGTGCAGGCGCGGCTGATTGTCCCTAATCGGTTTTCCAGCAAACGCTATCGCTGCATGGGGGACGTGGGGCTGGTTGCCGCGTCTCAGACCGCGTCCCGAATGATGTTGAATGGCTTCGCAGAACGTCGCCATGTCAATCTGGCGTCCTGGTTCATGCCCTGCCGCGCGTCCCGGTGAAAGAGCTGATCGATTATCTTGCCGCCCGTCCGCGTACCGACTTCAATCGAAAGCGCGACCCGACGGCCAGATGTCCCTGGACTGTTTGGGGGCTGGCATGTCGAACGCTTTAACCCAGCGTTTCCCCTTTTCGATGAAGCGGCAACCGGTATCTTTTCCGACAAGTCGGTTGCTGTTTCACGCTTCGTCGGGCTCAAGCGGCCGTATCCCTAGGCATCGTGCCGCAATAAGGCTCGCAATGGTGGTGCCTGACCCGTCCGCCCAAACCCTGTCGCCGATCCCTTCAGACCCGAAACGCGCCGGAACCGACGCCTATTTCCGCATGTCCTGATATCCGGATGATAAGCATTTCCAGACGCTCGCCGCGGCTCTATTCCACCAGATCGAAAGCCGGTCCGCTGACCCTTTCTAAGTTCGATTTTCAGGCAAAGCCACATAATTTTACGACGATCACCTGCAGCTTTTACGGCGGTCCCGATTGTTTTCGTCGCACGCAGATCTGCCCCACGGCGGGCCGTCTTTATGACGCGTTCCTGACGATGAGGCGGGCGCGATTGAAACGGACAGAGCCGAAGCCCACGGGCAAGATCGACCGCGTCTGCCAAAGCCGTTTGAACGCCGCACGGCGGCGGGCGCTGCAAGGGCTTAATGCAAATGCCGCTTTCACGAACGAAGGTTGGGAAAACGTGTTCACCGCTGCCGCGCCCATATTCGTTCTTTCAGGGCTTCGTCGCACTGTTCGAGAATTTTCCGAGCCGTTGCTGAAGCTAAAATCCCACACGCCAGCAGCGGGGTCCACGCCATCTTTTTGCCAATACCGGACCGCGGTGCAATTTTTTGCAGATGGCAGATGCGAAATCAATGGTGCGCTAGCAATAGCGCCAAATCCGCAATTATGACTCCAACCGCGTTTCCTGACCAATCTTGATTCTGGGAAAACCCGGCGAAACGAATGCAGTGCTCAGTTCAGCCCGCAGGGACAATCAAGGACATATCTGCTCGGGCGAGAATCGCCAAAGACCCGGAATGCAACAGGTTTCGGGTTGATCACCTTACCGTCTGCGCGGTGGCGCCGTGCCACTGTTTTTCGGAGTCGAATAAGGAACTTTTGCGCCGATTCCTGCCGTAACGCTGCCGCGTAGCGCTTGCAAAGATCGAAAGCGAGCATAGTGGCGATTCCTTGCGTCGCATTATGCCCAAGGCGCGCGGTTTGCGTATATCTACAATGATGGCGGAATTCATCGAAGCCCCGATGGAACCGTTGCAAATGTCGATTCTCGCGACGATGATCGGTCAGGTCAAAACAGGCCGTTTGTCCCCGAGGTGCCGAATGAATGGCGGGATCCTGAACAGGCTTTGGCAACTTCCCTGCAAAAACCTCAAAACCAGGGGAATGCATCCCCTTAATCTGATGGCGTATTTCCCCGTTGAACGTGGCCAGTCCCCGGCGCCCAGAGAGAGCGCGCGCGCGCAAACACTACTTTGGTGCAATAAAATATGACTTTGAAATTCTAAAAGCTGTCCGATTCGTCTTGCCGAATGCGCAACAAAGGCTCCAATTTTCTGGAACAAACCTGAACGCCTTTGAACATCACCTGTCACCTGGTAGGCGTTTTTCAACCTCATTTCTCGGCTACCCCAGACTCAAAAGCGCAGAGATTTTTTGGGCGTGGATCAGAAAACGCCGGACATGATCGCAAGTTGCTGCCGCGATACTGACAAGACCAAGGGCAAAATCGCGGATTTCGCTATTATTCACACCCACCACGACCCGCGCGTGCATGGACCCACGCTGCTCGAAGATAACACCTGCGCCAAGATAAATATCTCTAGCGGAACCGGTGAAAAGCTAATGTCACGTGGAAGCATCGGCGCGCAGGCGACGGACGACCAATGGAAGAACTGACTGACGTCAAGGCGCATAAAATAGGCAAGGCGTGTTTCGTGCGAGGCAGACGTTCTCATGACATCTTGAGGGCTGCCAAGAGCGCAGGTTGAACGCTGTTGAACGCGGCTTATCAGAGAGAGCTTGGGGGCAGACGGCTTTTCTATTGGCGTACGAAGACCTGCAACACGTGTCGATGGTGATGAAGCGGTTTGGCCCCCGGTATCTGGGGGTTGATCTAATCAGCTCGACGCACTGGAACAAGAGCCTGAAAAAGGAAACCTCCGAAAACCGTCTCGGCCAAGGCTTCAGACAACTCATGATTAAATGCTGGAGGCGCCGCGCTTGGCCGATGGATTCGGGTTTCGACTGAACCGCGAACGTCCGAGATTTCGAACTCTCGAGATAACGCGGGCCAGTGGGTGCCTGTCCTATATGCTTTGTCGCGGCCACCTGCGCGGCTGCTTATCCTCGCTCACTGCGCAGCGGCCCGAACCGCAGGTGCGGATTGGTATTTGGCGGCCGCCTGGACACGGCGTGTCGGCGTGGGCGCTTTGCAAAACCAAGCTCAACCAAAGCAATGCGCCAGTGGAAGCCCAAGCCATCCCGAGTCACCCGCCAGCGTTAGCCGTTCTACCGGCACCCCGTAGACCCGCGCCCTGACGCTTCTCTGCCGCTATTCTGACCACGGCAAAGCAGCTACGCCTCAGACTGCGCGAAACGCTGATCAAACGCTATACCACATGCCGCTGCCGCCAGCGAGCCGGACAATAGCTATGACCGCTACAAGCACAGTCGCGCCGCGTTCAAGGCATTTTCTGACGGTTCCCACACGGAACCTGAAAAACGGCAGCAGCGGCCGATCCGAGCTGACAAGCGTGGGTTGGCAACCCCAAGCGCAAGCGGTGCAGGGTCCTCCTTCGGAGCGTTTCCCCTGCCGACCGGATTCTCCGCGAAGACGAGTTGGCAGCACAGACTGTCAGCGCTGTGGCGCGCAAGCGTTGGCGTTCAGAGCCACCCGGCCATCGATGACGTCGAGCCGGTGACCCAACCCTAGTGTGCTGGCCGACAATCTACGACGCTCGAGATCGAGAAACTTACGTCCGATACGCGTATCAGCGGGACTTAATGATTTTCTGTGATATGAGAGACAGCTTGGCGCAGGGCCGCTTAGGCGCCTGTGTCGCCTGTGCTTCGGTCAGGATCTGCATACAACGAGTCGGCACAGGACTCCGATTGGCCCCCGCAGCTTTGGCGCAGACCCAGAGGCCGTTGCGCAGCGCGTGCGCGACACCCAAAGCGGGAGCGCCTTTGAGGTTGCCGACACCCAGCACTCTTAGGGGCGAACAGCGCAAAGCGATTCTCAAACCGGCGGCGGTCACCGCGTTGAAATCAAAATCGGTTTCTGTCGAAGAAGCCACAAAGGCCCCCCAACACTTCTTCCAGTACTTCAAGACCCGCCATGGGGCAGCGCAACCCTTGCGCCGCCACACCCTCTTGGCCAAGGCGACTTCACGCCGTCACAGCATCGACCACCCGTCAGCGCTTTAACCCCGTAAGCATTATGCGTCCAGCTCCCCGAGATAATTCATGAGCACAAGCGTTTTTTTCTTGAGGCCGATGTGAGGACTTTGACAGCCCCGCGGTTCTAAGCACGTTTCCGCAAAATTCATTCTGCTCGCTGCCTCGTCATGTCTCTCGGCCGCTTACGGTCGGTTTCCTAAAGTTTAGTACGACCCCAAAACCGGATCAATCCCAGCTCGATGTGCGAGCGCGCGGCGCCGGTAATGAGCAACATTCACCGCATCTCCTTTGGCCGTCCTGTTGCGAAGACATTCCTCGATAGGGTTACCCCGTATAATTTCCATCTCCCAATCAACAGCCTTCATCCGACAACAAGGTCGCCAACTTGGTCGCAATTTCTCGCAACACTGGATCATGGTTTGCGAGGCTGTCTCGAGCGGGTTCCTTTCGCGTATCTTCTGATCGCTTCTACCTGAAGCTCAGGATATCACGAGGACGGCACGACGCACCACAGCCCGAACAATTCACGAGCCGGCTCTGCGCACGCTCGCAGATGGTGATCCTTCAACCGACCGCTCTCGTAGCGCGCCGCAGTGTGCTTTTTTCCATCTTCGGCCGCACATGCAATCAAGAATTCCATAAAATATCAGTAAGCCGCATGTGCTTCCGCTGACATAGCCGTATAGGCCAGTCGAATAGCTGCAGATACCGTCGCCTTTCGCAGACAAATTTCGTGACCTTTGGTATTTTGAAAAGATGACATTCGCTGTCCTGTCGGATCGTTACAGCATATTCTTTCTGGACCAGCTTCGCCAATTCCGTTTTCAACTAACAATGCGTTTTGCAGGCTTCCGCCCGAGTCGATTTGTTGCCACTGATTTTGTGTACCGTCTTGTGCATAAAATCCCTCCTTACTCTAATGATCCAGGAACAACACCATTGGCCGCAATGAATGCGGTAAATGGCGGTCTAGCACTGCGCGGGTTGAATGACGACCGACCAGCGTGTGAAGCATTACCCTTCGGAAGGGGATGCATGCACGAACATGATACGCTAGTCCGCCATGGACCTTATTGAGCCCCCGAATGGCTGCGTTGTCAAATGAACTCCGGCTTAAATCTGGCGGAACTCAGCGGCAAATATTCCTGTAGTTGATTAAGGAAATGCGAAGTTTCGCCGCGTAGACGCGGCGTACGATTTTTCGTTCTGTTACGACCTCTTCGGGGTGCCTGACACAATACGCGTGCCTTCGTCAAGAATGTAGGCCGCGATTCCACAATAATCCAAGCGTTTCCGAACGTTATGGTCCGTGATCAGCACGCCGAAAACCGCGTTTTTTTCAGGACTCTCCCGCCCGACTCAGCACTCGCCCCGCGCGCCACTCTCCATCTCCCCCCCACAGAATCGGATCGACCACGGCAAAGGGTTCATCCAGTCAGTAGTTATTTTGGGATCGGCGGCAGACAGCGGGCATATTTTCCGACCCGCGGCGTTCCTAGCCCGACAGCGCCTAAGGCAGGCGCGCGGCGCAAGGTTTCGAATCGCCGCGCACCACGACCTTCCCGACATGCAATGCCTCGACCTTTTCGCGTCGCCCGCGCGCACAAGAGAATCGAGATTGTCGCAAATGGCGCAGAATATTGTCCTGCACTTTAGCCGCGAAAGATGCCTCATTTCTCTTGGGGCAGATGCCGAAATACCTCAGCCTGTGGCGCGGCGAATACATGCAGGTGGTGACGTTCTTGCCAAATTCGATGGTGACGGTCCCACTTTCTGGGCATCAACCAGACCAGCCACCGCATAAAAGGTAGTTGTTTTACCGGAATTCCCCGTTCGGCCCGCAGCAGGGCGACGACTTCGCCGCGGTTCCAGCTCCAAATCGAGGAAATCGCGGATCAACCGGTTTTCTTGCGGTATGATTTAACGCCAGATGTTTGCCAATGCGCAGACCGCTTGCGCCATCCGTAAACGTTTAAATTTGGGGCAGACATCAGTTTTTTGCTGCCCCGTTTGCAGAATGGTTTTCAACTGTTCCCGCCGGACATTTGCGCTGTGCCCTCGGATAATTGACGCCTCAGGTTATCAGAGCTGGGGCGCGTTGCTGCCCTTGGGTCAAAGCAATGCACAATTGATCCGACAGCGATCGTGCCCGTGTCGATATCGTATATCCGCCCCGCTCTGATTCGGCGGCCGTCTTGCCCGACACATAGGGTCAACAATTTTTCCGCCGGTCGCGTCCAGCCAGGGCGATGCCCTCGGCTTCGGCGCGATATACAACTAGTAACTACGTGTCGTCGCGGACAAGCGTCATCTTCGCCCTGACCGATCACACATTTCCGGTGAAACAGCCGTCACATGCTCTTGATCGACAGACAGGTTTATCGGCGGTCACCTCGACGGGGAGGCCCGGTACCTGAACCGATCGTTTGCCAAAGGCCGACGTTGGTCCTTGTGCGGCGATTGGCATCTGCGAGAAAAAAAGCCAGGAAACAGACATTAATAGGTGTTTTTCACGCGCGTCACTCTGATTTTTGGGGGTTTCGGTTTGTATATCACTCACTCGATTTGCTGAAAACAAAGTTGGTGGCGAGCTTGGTCGTTTCTGTTTGTTGTGATCGACATGGCACCTGGCCTCTAGGTGCCACCCTCGGGGCTGTGCATAGCACTGGTCCCCGCGATGTGGATGTTCAGGTGCCGGACAGGTTCAGAGGTGATTTTGTCACTTTGGCAAGTCCGGTCCCCCCCGTAGAGGTCGTCAGCACCACCCCGCCCAGCAGGTCGTGCAACGTCTTTGGCGATGTTGCGAATAATGCGGCCAGGTCGATTTGCAGGCGAAAAGTCCGATCCTTCGGGGGTCCTTTATTGGTCGCGCGCAGGTTTTCAAGTCGTGGTTCATGCCGGTCTCTGCCCTTCCGGACGGGTCCAGCACATCGCATAGAATGACAGCTCGTCAGATCCGTCAGCCGTCCGCACCAGTAAACGAGAGGGGGCCGGTGATCTGCTGGTCGCGCAGGCGGTTCCTGCCACATCCTTTTCAGCAAAGGGATTCGCCTGCCCGGGAATCAATCGCGCGCGACAGCAGGAATCAGCTGTCGCAGCAGGCCAAGGCGCTGCAAGCGGGAACAGCACCTTTCAGCCAAGCGATCAAGTCCTGGTATTATAGCGGTCGCCGTTGCATCTGCGCTTAGCCCATGACCGACGCGCGAGGCTAATTCGTGGATATGCAGCAGACCCGCAGGACGTTTCCCTTGGGTGGGTCCAGTACCAGCAAACAAGTGATCTTTGCGCTGCCGGTTTCATGGATCCTCACGGCCTTTATCCGCCAGCGCATCAGGGGCGACGGTCACATAGGCGTTGGCGTCGCAATAGACCTCGAGCGCCGTTTTTTTCATTCAGCCCCGTCCAGATGCCCCCCAGATCGGCCGCTGGTGGATGATCCCTGCCAAGCACCGCTGGCCGTCGGTGACGATCACCGCACATTCCAAATAGGATTTGCTGCTCATTGCCATCTAGCGGTTTTCATCAGACATAGGGGCATCGGCCTGCACCAAGGGCAAACGCATCGCCTGTGTGCATTCATGGTCTGCAACGCGGCTGAGAGGTTCCGTGCGTCCCAGTTTTTCGCCGGGGTGGAAATTCACGGAAATTGTTCGGCGGTGAAAGAGCGGTTTTCCATCAGCGCAATCGCTCGACTCGGCATTCCCCATTGCCAGCTTTTTCATCGTGGTCGAGGTAGACGTGGGAACAACGCGGTTGCCGAGGCCTCTGCAGCTGGGGCAGTTCATAGCACACGTCGCAATGCGGCGCCAAAGGCTGCTTGTCGCACGGCTTGGTGATATCCGTATCAGCGTGGATGGAAAAGCGACGCGAGATAGCGATCAGATTGCCAGGTTTCAGGTACCGTCGCCCGAGTTCGAGATCGCAGCCACGACGATCGATCGCCGTGTGTCATGGCCCAAATCGCCGTTGGCTCGCCTCGGCGGGAAGTGGACGAATTGCGCGGCGTGCCGGTGCATGCCAAGCGTCGCCTCCGATTCTTTTTGGCGATATTGGCTCGTGGATTGTTGCCGATGCCGGTGACAATCAAGCTGCGCCCGGGTTCGCACAACAGGTCGTCGCCCCTGAATCGAAAACGATCATCAAGGCTGTCGGCTGCAGTTTTTTGCTCAAATGCGCTTGGGCTTTTCGGTGCGAATTGACGCGGTCGGTGCGTATCTAGAATGGTGTGGGTCTGCGTGTGCAAAAATATCCGTTTCGGCCAGCCGTCCAAAGTCAAGCTGGCACGGTTGGCAAAAATTCCCAAAACTACGCTGCGGCGACGCCTTCGATCCGACCTTCGGCGCGGATACTAAACTCTGGTTCAGCACGTCGCGCAGTTGTGCAGGTGCAGACACGTCGGACGCAGCATAGTCCGATCTGCGCCTTGGTCAGCTTTGTCAGCCCCCCAATGCGCTGGTATTGGTTTGCTGCTTGAGATAAGTCGACGCTCACAGTTCTTGGCAAGTGTGGCAAGCCCGTGGCGTGTTGGTATAGGTGGCGCACAAGGCGGCTGGCGATCTGGTGCAATAGATCCGTGTCGGCCTTTGCTCCAAAGGTTCAGCAGCGCCGCGATGTCAAAGCGCCATAAGTGGAACACGCTTGCAGCACAATGGGATCTTCGAGGCAGGGCGCAAAGATTAGGCGCCTCTGTCTGGCGCTTGGCAAATCTGGATCAGATGGGCGTTGCCATCGCCACCAGAGAGTTGCACGACACAAAGTCCCGATCGCCGGTGCGGATGCAAGCCCCAGTGGTTTTCGGCAATCAAATGTTCGGCGACCAATCGGTCCAAGCTTCAGCCCGTTCGGGCAGGTCATTTTGGTAATACTGTAATTTGTCAGCCTTCCTCTATATCTCGCGGTGCGCTTTGGGAAAGCATCGCTTTGTGTGCAGCTTCATGACGGCAGATCGGGCGCGGATAGCGTGACCAAGAAGCTCTGCGACCGATCTTGAAATGCGCGTTAATCCGGCCATATCGTCGCGGGATCAATGGGCGGGGCCAACGCGGATGTTTTGAAGAGCGAGATCGACGCCGTTTATG
>Ga0163217_1030924_pt1 | contig 15638 bp, 21 predicted proteins | sample SynspAceP_FD_185933 | JGI IMG/M metagenome (GOLD analysis project Ga0163217, IMG submission 185933) | Saline lake microbial communities from Ace Lake in Antarctica - Synechococcus sp. Ace-P (PacBio error correction) | ecosystem: Environmental > Aquatic > Non-marine Saline and Alkaline > Saline ...
CTGAGAACACAAAGGAGGGAAAATTTTTTTTTCCGAAATGCCCCAAGGACAACAAATCGAAAACCGGCGGGGTCCCCAAACGCGGCACGGCGAAACTCGGCGGTGAGGGCCCATTGGAAGAAAGCTTCCTTTACGAGGGTTTTTTAACGGTTCCGGCGGCGTCGGCCGTCATGTGCGCCCCGCATTGAAAAACCTTGATAACCGAAACGAAAACCAAACCCGAATCTTTGGCGAAAACCCATTCCGGAAAGCACGCGGCGAACTCGCAAAAAACCGGTTGTGGCGGGTCCTCGTACTCTTCGAAACGCAAAGGGATTTGTTTCTCTTTCTAAGCGAAACGACGAGGAGAAAAGTTCCCGAGATCGGCTTCGAAACCGGTGCCGAGGAACGTCCAGGCGGCGAGACGGAAGATCCCAGGGGTCAACCTGCCCGCCCGGAAACTTCGACGCCACTTTCGAACCCGCGTGTGACGCCGCCGAATTGACCGCCGACCTCAGCCGCGGTCGCCCAAAGCGCGTTCCCGTCAACATCGACGTCGTGACCCATTCCTTTGCCGGTCAAGACTCATCTCACTGCTCCGAAGCATCGAGCGATCACGACGACGTGCAAAAACGTAGCCCAACGCGAATTTTCCCCGACGAAGAGTAATCGCCTACTGCCGATGATCCGATTCCAGCTTCGCGAACGGTTCTCGTTCCGTCGCATCATCACCTGATCACCGCCATCGCTCTCCGCCCAGGGCGTGTGTCGGCGCCGTCAGGCGCGCAATCTCCCGCTGTCGCTACTCACCACCCCTTCTAAACGATCGGTTTGGCGGACTGCATCGGGCATCACAAAAATGCCTTTTCCCGGAGCTTCGCATCGTTCGTCAAATTTGACAGACTGGAAAACGGTTCCGTTTCCGATTGCCCCGTCGAGAAATGAACAAATTCTGGGATTCGATTTGCCTTCTTCGCCGTCTTCGAAAAGTTTCATGCTCAACGACTCGATTGTCGCCCACCTCTTCCGGACATCGGCGAGCTATTCAATCGAAATCGGGCCCGTTCAAAGATCGCCGAACCGTAGTTCTGTACAAAATACCCCGGCGCCGCAACAAACGATCAGACTCAAGAAATCCGCCTCCCAAGTACGGTCAACAGACCATGCCAAACCGACGTTTCTTTTTCGGCGGACCGGTCGGATCAAAGGGGATGGTTTCGGCAAACGGGCGAGCCTGATGAAGGGCGACGGGCGTTTCGGGGTTTGAAAACGGGCTCTTGCGAACATGGGTCCCGTGATCCAAAGAAATGAAGTGTTAGGAATAGCCGTTTCGCGGCGGCGAGCGTTTTTGTTGACTTCGCAACCCGACGCGGTCAGCAGCCCTAGTGCTTCCTCCTCGCTAACGCGTGAAGTTACGCAATCGGTGTAAAAACGCGACCCAAACGTAGCCTGACTCTCGAGTCGGGAGTGAGAAGGAGCAACAACGCTCGACCTCAAAGAGTCGAGCTCAGACGCAAAGCGCAACTCAAAACGAAAACGCGTCGGCTGGTCCAATCACTAGCAGCGCGAGCCACGGCGATAATTAAAAATAGAAACGATTCGTCGGTTTACCACGATCGTAAGCACAACATCGACGCTTGGGAGTCATCGTGTTTTAACGAGCCGGTCCTCTCCGAAACACGGAAATTTTATCCGATTTTCTCGCCGAACCGATTTGCAAACGTTAATCCGTCGCACACCCGGTTTCGCTAGGAGGCGATCTCAGCCCAAAAACAAACATGGCGTGACTGCTTCACCTACCGTCGTTTGGAACCCGGACCCGCTCTCGCCTACACGATTGCCCCAGCCATGCAGGGCGTTGTCGGTCGGTTTTTCTGTCGACCATGGAATCATGTCTTAAATCAGCGCTAACTCTTATTTCACGAGAAGACGACGTTGGAGAATCGCCGTCCGTCGAAAGGCACGCATGCGGTGAGTAGACGTTTTTTTGTCCCAGTGTTTCGTTTTTTAGGTCCAAGTGCAAAACTCAGTTTGCTGACCCCATTCAGTCTGAGGAGACTCCTTGGTTTATGACAGTGCAAGTTGGAGTACTCTGGCTCGACGGCTATCAGCCGACTCCAGAGCATGCGTGCAAGCCAAGATCGGTGGAGGATTTCAGCGCAATTTCGAAGACGCCCCGCTTGGTGTTCGAACGGCCGTTCACCTCCACAGGCCCCGGCGGTGCCCGCGATTGGCTTGCTCAACCGTTTTCTTGTTGTCCTGACCCGGATCGTACCGGCACGGGGATTTCTCGTCATGTGCGGGAAGTCTCAGATTGAAGCTTCGCCGCACAGGCAGTAAACGGACTGTAGCGCCACGATCAAGGACAAGGACGACGATTTCTGGTTCGGGTTCGCAACAGGAATACAACGATTTTTTGACTCCCCGAAACAACCGCTCCTTCGGCTTCCCGCCTGAGGTTTCCGGCCCCGTTCACAGGACGTACTACTGCAGCGTGGTGCCGGCAAAGCCGTCCGGACGCGACATCGTCCGGAAGACCACTTGGAGATTTGTCTCCAGCCGGTTTGACGTCGAAGGTGTCAACGCCTGAAGTATGATGGGCCAGTGGGAATCCAGATTTTTCGCCAAGGTGCGACTTCGCGCCCGGTGACGACAATTTGGGTCGCTCGTATCTCCTCGAACCGACGCTGAGAAGTACGGCATGGGTGATCATTATCAGTGCAAACAGTTCAGGGCGATTGGAACGTAGCGGGATGCACGCCAACTTCTTCAACACGTTGCTGCGAACCTGCGGCAGCAAGGAAAGTTTACGAAGTGCCGATCTGCCAGCGTTCGAGCCTCGCATCAGCGAGCACATCGACGTTCTACGGTGCCGATAACGATCAACGTTGACGGTCTGCACGAGACTCAGTCGATTCGACAAGTTCAGCTACGGCATCTCGGACGCGTGGGTGCCTCCATCCGCATCCGATTTTCACCGTCCGAAACACGCTGGAAGGTTGGCTCGAAGATCGCGTTCCGGCATCTCAACGCGGACTACCGTACATGGTCGCGCCAGTGCGGATCATCGGCGAACCGTTCGCACTGCCAAGATCCCCGCCACCGTTAGGCGTTGGCCTCGACAGAGCGAATCCATTGAAGGCCGAGTCATTTCAAATGGCTCGGGGCTTTTTCAATGCCCACACGTTTGATTCAAAAACATGAGCCACCCGTTTCCTCGGCAACCTCTTTGGCCCGCATCCTCTGAACCGAACGTACTTCGCGAAACGTCGCAACGATCGTCGACGTGATAACGTCGGATGACGGATCGTCCCTCCTCGGCGGACGTGCAGCCGATCTTCGGTTTCTGGTACGCACCAGACGACGACGAATGGGTCGCCCGTCATCGCGGAGAAGGAGTCTCGAATTCCAGAGACATTGACTCCTCTGCGTAATTCTGTTGCCTGGCGATCCCCTGCCTCCGCCGCCACCCGACGGCACCGGGTCGAGTGGATCTCGGCCGAGTTACCCCCAATCTGGATAGCCGTGTTTTCCAACGCCACCCCGTAGTGCAGGCTGGCCTAGCCTGCAATGTCAATCACGCTCAAATCACTGCGAAAAACAGCATCCGCCGGTGGGGGGGGGACAACGGACTTAATCCAATGGCAAACGAATTCTCGCAAACCTGCGAAGACGCAGTCGGTTCGCTCGCCGGTGCGGATCCCGTTGGTGTTGCGCGCGTCTTCATGTGGTAGCAGCCTCAGTTTGGGAATCGCCGAGCACGACGTCGAGGTGTGGCTCAAGGCCACGTGAATGCACCCGACGAGATGAACGGTTGCGACGTTTCTCTGCACCTGCTATCAACATCACCGGCGAACTTGACGCGTTGCGGTCACACGTGTTCCGAACGTTGGCGGAAGCGTGGGCGTCCGATGACGGGGTACCGGCTCGATGGAGATTGTCCGAAGTCGAGCTGCGGTTCCATCGTCGCTCGACGATTGACTTCCGAATTTCTCCGCGTTCGGTCTCGAAACGTCGTTCGCGGCGGTGAGATGGTCCGGCCCCCACGGTTTGCTGGCCAGACTCGATGTGTTGCGACTTCTCGGTGCGAAACGACGGGCAATTCCTGCCTTGCGTGCTCTGCGTTGGGCGTTCGATAACGACAATTCGGCGTTGTTTGATTCTGGGTGATGGTTGCCTCGATTGAGGGGACGTATCTCGTTCCGATTTCGTGTGATTGGTGCCCGGTTGGATGGACATGGTCGCCGCGTGCCTCGGTCACGTGGTTTTTCTGTTTGATGTCCCGCCGGTCATTGGTTATCTGGGAATCCGACACAGTGTTCCTCTGTTGGTGCCGGAACGAGGCCGTTATCCGTGATGACGCGAGCGAGCGTGCGCTCGTCATTGATCAATACTTGCAATCAACCGCAACGAGCGGTTTGGGGATTTGGCGGATGAAGGGCGATGCGTTTTCGTTGATCGATGAGGTTCGAAATTTGACGCGGCGCCGGAGTTGGCGCGATTTTGGCAGCCGCTGCGAATACGCTCGAGCGGATGCTTCGTTGAACGGCGATCGTTGTTCGTGATCGCCGGTCTTGCGTCCGACGTCGCTCGACCAGGGAATCCACACGAGAGATGGCGTTCTCGGTTATCGTTGATTCGGTGGGGCGTTGGCTCATGGGATGCGTGCGAAATGGTTGAGCGGTTTGTCGAATTGCCCGAGCATCTTGCGTGGCGGCGTCGAAGGGCGATCACGCATTTTTGGGTTGCGGGATGGAACCATTGCCGGCCGGTTTTTTGATCGAGGCCTGACTTAGAGGCGTCCGACGAGATAATCTGAGGTTGCTCGATTCCAGGCCCCTTGCGCGAACAATACGGTGTCGATGCTGACGTCTCGTCGCTGCGTTCGCGTCAATCGCCGCGAACCCAGAGCATGGGAAACGCTTTGCTCTTTTTTGAAAACTCAACGTGCTCGATGCGGAAGGCGTTTGCATAACGTGGGAAAGTAGACGGACTGTTGCGTTTGCCCCGAGCCGATCGAGAGATCCGAAACGCCGCCGCTGCGAAAACCCGATCGATCGGTTGGCCGTCCGAACTGGCCGACGACCGACAAACTCGGCGGGATCGCTCATTCTGATCGCACGAGCGGCCTCGTTGCGCGTTGGCCACGGCGTCGCGAGTGATCGAATTTGTTTCTGGCTCGGTTGGCGTTCGGCGTCACCATCGTGGGAATCCGGAACGGTTGTTGATGACCGAACTCGCGGCTGGAATCCGATGTGTTTGTTGGCGCGATTGCAGGCCAGGCGTGTGTATCTACGTCGTGAACGCCGCGGGACCATTGCCGACCGCCGCTGCGTGGCGATCGGACTGGCATCGGTTGTTGGGGCGAGACCGCTGCGAATTGGCGGCACTCGCGCTGGCAAAATCGCCGCGTCGAAGAAAAGGCGTGGGATGACCCAACGATTCGTTTTTCCGTGGTTTAACGGATGACAGGTGATCGAACAAGGACTTTGCGAGCGAGAGGGTTTGACGCGTCATTTGGAGATGCTGGCCTCCGAGTGTTTCATCCGGCCGCGTGTCCGCAAGACTGGTTTGAGCACGGTTTAGAAGTCGTCGAAGGAAACGAATGTCGGTGAATCGCCGAGCGATGGTTTCTCTCGGCCGTGCGGATGCGGACCCGAATTTCCGTGATGCGATTCGAGACGTGCGCGTCCGTTTTTTGATCGCAACGGGTGGACCGGCAGGCAACGCGGTGTGTTCGGCGGCGACGGGCGTTGGGTGATGAAGTCCTTGCAGCGGCTGAGGCTGGAGTTGCAGCGAACGAGGGCCGAGAGGTCGAACCGGGGAGCGCGCACGCGGACGATACGTGGAACCGTTGTTCTGGCAGACCTTGTGCGATTCGTTTTCACGTCGACCAACAGGTCACGTGGTGTGCGCCATGGCGGACGCGAGGAACTCACTCAGCGTGTGGTTGGTGACGAGGACCGACGTCTGTTGTTTGCCGACTGGGCCGCGCGCGGTGCATCGAGGTGTTGAAGCGATTCTGCCCACTGGCCACGTGTTGGCCTACCCCCAACAGGCGGTGCCTGAGCAACTCGAATTGGTACTTGGGCGATCCGACGGCACCCATGGACTGTTTGAGCGTGGAACTCACCACGCATGGTTGCGACGATTCACGTTGCCTGAGGATTTATGCCGACGCCCTCGATCGTGGGTGAATCGCGTACTGCGTTTTTCGTCTCGAACATCAGGAGATCGCGTGAACACGGGACAGTGCTTCATCGATGCGTTCCGCCCAATAATCGCGTCCGTCGGTCCGGCACGGTGATCGATTGAGCGGGGTCGACTGTTGCGACAAGGCGGACAAATCGAGGGCGATTGGCACTCGTTGTTGGATGCGACAGTTCGGTGATGAACGATCGAATGTGTCGTCACCATCCGGCGGGCACGTGTGTTTTGTAGGCGTGATCTGAGTTATCTGGTCGAACTCGAGACAGAAAAACGTACGTCACCAACGCGATCGTCCACTGCGTCGGGACCTCCCGGGCGTTTCTGCATGACCCGACGCGGCACACTGAATCGTCGCTACGACCGGGTGGATGCGGCGAGCATACGTGGCAGATTTTCAAAGACGGCGTGCGGTTACTTTCGATTCAACACGATGTCGGTCATGTGAGACGGCGGTGGCAGTGAAGAACCGATCGGCGTTTTTGCTGATCGCCCTGGATCGACATACCGAGTGAATTATGCCGAGAACGTTTCGGTTCGCAAATATTCGGCTGGCGCAAATGACGCCCGGGATTGTTGTTTTTTTTCTGAAGAGCCTGGGAACAAGACCACCTGCTCACGGTTGTCCCGGAAGATCCCGCACACCGGCGCTTCGTCTGAAACCGGTGTTCGAGAACGAGGTTTCCGGAATGGTGGCGTTTGAACAGGCCGCGATGCAACGCGTGAGACGAAAATGAGAGCTGCGACCGGCCCCGTTTGAACGGTGGGACCGTGTGTGGATTCTCGGGTTTGATTCTTTGCAACGTGACGTAACGATTCGCTGGAGGTTGAGTTGGGTGATCGTCGATCATCACGTGCCCGGATGGTTTCAGCGAAACCGGTTCTTCGGCCTGATTTTTTCTTCGCTCTACGAGATTTCACCGATGGAACTTCGGGCCCGCCCGAAACCGAGTGGCCCAGCAGGTCACGAAATGGCTCGACAATGGAGCGAACGAAATGAAAAGTCAACTGTCCGCAAATCTGAGTTATCGATCCGGTCGAGTTCGCCGGGATCACACGGTGTGTGGTTGCGTGTCGAGGTCGTATCGGATGGATCGCATGGATGCCTGCGGCAACAGACCGATTGCAACCCAGTCTTTCGCTCTTCCGAAAGTGGGGGTTGATCGCGTTGCGCGATCGACGCGTTGGCAGCATGATGGTGATGAACCGTCGTCTAGGTGTTCAGCGGCGGTGTTGCGGGAAATAACGTCACGTTGTGGATTGCGACCGAGACGAGCGAAGTCGACCCGGGTTGCCGGCGGATTGTTGGGCGAAAGTCGTTACCTGCGGTCGGGATTCGTTGGTGTGTTGCCTCGGATCGATTGACGTTGTTCGAACCCGAAGACGTCGATCGGGTTGTCCGGATCTCTGTCACCACCGGCCTCGTCGTCACTACTACGCAATCTGGACCGCGCGCCGGAAATTCCGATGCTGCACCCGTTTCGCCGGGTGCGGTTTGGAACGTGCCGATGACAGTGAACCGTATGTTGGCATGCAGGGATCGGCGGGGAAGGCAAAAGACTCGTGACCAATCCGGTGACCTCAGTGAGTTGGCAAAGATCAAAATCCGGCGCGGAATAAATTGAAGTCCTGGACTGCTCGCAAAGATGGAGGGAACCGATGGGGAAAGAAAGCGAACGATGAACGATCCGCAGGCCGAATCCGGCGGGCGCGAACTCGGGTCGGGAGTGGGTGATTGGAGGGTGGAATCGCCGAGGTTGGGAATTGCGGGCGGGTTGTCCGCTGGCGATGGCGGGGTTGTTGTCGGCACGTGAAGAAGGAACGTGACTCGCAGTTTGAACAAACTGCGGAGATGAACCCGGTTTTATCCGACAAGCGCTGCGTTTTTTGCGATCCGTTGGGCGGTGCGGTTTGCGCGGGTCTGGCGGCGTTTCCGGAGGCTGGCGATCCGGGTGGGGCGAAACTGTTGTGCGATGCGAATTTCTCGCTCGTCGATGGAGGCAGTTCGGGGCGGCGGAATTTTCTGGACGTGAATGCGTCGTGCGTGCGAATTGGGAGGCTTATCAATAAGATGGCCAATCGTGCGAGTCGGGCGGGAACGCTATCGCCGGGCGGCCTACTCACGCCCAATTTGAATCGGTCCATTTGTCGCCGCCGTGCGTGCTCGAACAGGGCGGGTTCTTTCAAGAGGCGGCGGTCTTGTAACCGAGATCGCTTGTCGCTCGCTCGATATCGGCGAGATGTTGGATGGCGGCAGGATTAACGACAGGCCGCCGAGATTTAATGCGTCCCCAGAAGGATTACGAAAACGAATCCGAGGCCTGGCGGGCCGCCGGGTGATGCGATTCGCGGACGAGGCGTTGGAGAAAGCGGGTGCGTTCGATCATCGCTGCGGCCCAAGCGTGACGCGGCAAAATTCATTGACCACGTTGGAACGACGCGAATCTGATGCATTGCGGTTACTACGCGATCAATTGGCCCGGGTGGGCATCAGGTAAGCTCGATGCGGTTGGCGTTCGATGGCTCTGACAACGCAAGGACAGACTTGGCCGATGAGTTGTCTGCAGGAGTCATCGATTGCTGACGGTTGATGATCGGGTGTCGCCTCCGCCGAGTGACTCGCAACGTCGCGCGGAGCTATCCGATCGTGATTTTTTACAAGCCTCTTGCGGCCGACCCTGCCGGGTTTGCCGTACGTCGAGGTTTGTCGGCAATGCCGTTCGACTCCAGAACGGATTCCGATCGGAGTACCACGGCGTTGGGCTTACGAGAACTGTTGGAGGATCCGGGGGCCGCGTTCACCGGCGCGTGCTCCGTTTTGCGCCAACGGCAAAACGAGCGTGCGGTGAAAAAACCCGGTCGCGCAACGTGTTGCGAAATCGAAACCGCCGGATTGCCAGTTTTGCCCCCGTTGGTTTTACGCCGAGGGGCTTAACTACGTTTCCCGCAATGTGGAAACGCAATCTGTTCGCGTACACGTTCGATTCGAGAAATCCATGCGTCGCTGATCAACGGGCCTGGCGAAAATCCAGCTGCTCCGGATCTGAGCCGTGTGGTTTCAATCGACGATCCTCAGACCGTTGTTGAACAATATCGAGACCGAGGTCCGGGGTTCGTTTCGTCGGCGAGATAACTCGTCACCGCTTCGGAACTGCATTTTCGCGTGGCTTGTTTGACGGTGTGTTTGACCGTTTCAGATATGGGCTCAATACAAGGAAGGTGAGCGTGAAGGGGTTTTTTTGGCCGGTGAATCTGCACAGGCCATTGCGGCGGTGGCGTTGGACGATGGTCGTTTGTTGCATTGCAATTCCTCCGGTGAGCGAAATTTCAATTGCTGTTTTGCAATCCAGCACGTTTTGACGACGAGGACGCAATGCATCCTCAACGCTTCCTTGCCTCGGTGCATTTCATACTCGGTCGATCGCGATTGGGACGCGACATCCGGATGGCATTGGACGAGGCGATCTCGGTGGAAGTCGACGCACATCCGCGTTGCCTGGACATCGATCGTGATCGCGGCGGCCATAAGTTTGTTTGATTGATCGCGTCGGATACCGAACGGACTGGAATTAGTGCAGTGGGTCGGCACCGTATTCATGCAGATCGACGTTTCGCCTCGTAATACTTCGCAAACGAATCGCGCTCGCCACGAGGGCGGTTTGGGACGTTTATCTGGTCGAAGAAGGGGCGAAATGGTTCGGCAGCGACTCGAGACCGAACGGCCGTTCCAAAAGGGTTTTGGATGCAAAGGACGCCTGTTTCGCAATCGCCTTTGACCAAAACGTTGGTATCGTTACGGAAGTGAAACGAAATTCGGTCACCATTGACATGGGACGGTCTCATTAGGGGAGTCCGGCGCGATGTCGTTGCTGCCCTTGTTCGCGCCGCTGCGGCGTCCGCGTTTGGCGAACGGTCCGCGTGAAACGGTATCAGTAGGGCGTTCACCCCCTCGAGCGAAGCTGAATCAACGATCTTCAACCCTCCCCGGCGGCCGAGGGCGTCCGACCTCCCGGCTTCGCCGGGAGGTGATTTTTCGTCAACACTTTGACCCAATCTCTTAATCTATGCATAGACGACCCCACGAAATAACCCCCTGAATTTCGACCGACGATCCGATTGCGTGAATCTTCGGATACGCGATGCCGTGTCACCGCGTGATGCGGCCGGCGTGATGTGGGCGACGATCCAAAGCTTCGGAGGGTTGGAACGGTTCATCCAAACGGTTTTGAAGTCTCGATCGATCCCACATCGTCCGATGAATCGGTCATGGATGACCGAGGTTTGAGCGTGCGATCGGGGGAGAATCTTGAAGCCGGTCAGGTGCGGCGCCCGGACAAGTCCGCAAATCGAGTGATCGCGGCGGTCGTGCGAGAGAATAAAGTCGACGGGCGGTTTCACGAAATTTATCGTGCTCTCCGTTTCGCTCGCCGTTTCGTGGCGCTGGCGTGGCCTTGGTGGGACCCGTGGTGTCTCGATGCTCGTGATCGTGCTGTTGTTTCACGAGGCCGTCACCTACGTTCGAATGCAGGTGTTCGGATATCGCCACGTGAAAAGATGTTTTTTTATTCCGTTTCTCGGGCGGCGGTCCAGCGGACGGCACTTCAATATCTCGGTTGGAAGAAGGCTTGGTTTATTCTAGCCGTCCGGTGCCGGGGATCATTGTGTCGTTGCCTTTGATGGCGTCGGGACCGGGTTTCGAACAACAGTGATTTTCGAACCGGTGGATGGCGGTTATGTGCTCAAACATCTGTTGTAACCTGTTGCGATCATGCCCTGGACGGGGGTTGGATCATGCACTTGACGGTGTTCAGCCCGCTCGCCGTTTAGAGTTGGTGGCGCGGGTTGTTGGGATCGCTTTCGATGTTCGCGTTTGCGTATTCTCGGCAGCCGTTTATCCTGTTCAAATTGCCATGCCGTTAGTGTTGTCGTTATCGACCCACTTACCAAGTCGCAAAGTTAATCGGTCGTGCGTGATCGAGCCTTACCCGCAACCGAGCGTGACGAGATTTCCCGATGCGGCGATCCCGGTTGCTCGAACGACGAATTCAAACGACGCGTTGGCCCCCCCGCAACGACGTTGAACCGCGCCGGCTCATCGTGCAAATGTATGAAAATCGTTGATCGTTCCGTCCCGCTGGGTTGGGAGCGACGTTGGCGATTTGGACGATCTACGGCGGCGCGTTTTTTGATTGCGATCGTCGGCGGTCCTGGCGATCTTCGTCAGTCGTGATCTGGCGGATACGTTTGTTCGGGAGAAGGCGTTTTGAATCGTCGAGCATCACGTGCCGCTGGATGTCGAGATACCGAATTCCACTTGGGCGACGCGTCGGTCGAGCATCGTATTGGGTCGCGAAATTCGAATCGCCGAGGAACTCGACCGCGGCCCAAGATGGACTCGCGCGATGGATTTTGGAGAACCTACTCTCACGCGCGGGTTCGGCGATGTGTGGGTGCCTCGATCCCCGTGATAACCGGTGTTGGTTTTTCGATTCTCGGGGGCAAACGCAAATGGGAAGAGATGCGCGGAAACGATCTCGCGGACCGAGGCGGACGTCCGCGAGCAGTCAGCGAGATGATCCATCCTGATCGAGCGACCGCGACTTGGTCGGCCGACTCGTACGGGCAGCGTTGACTTGTTTGTGTGATCAGTGGTCTGCACATTCGTCGATCCGAATCCCGACGTTGGCACCGAGTGGCGGAAGGGCCGAGTCGCTTTCGCAGACTCTTTCCCAGATGCCGGGCATCGGCGGCTCGCGTTGGTATTTGCCGCCGTGGTCACCCGCTCGCCACGCCCACACCGAACAGATGCAGTGCGCAACGTTGTCAACGGTTGATCGACGGATATCACTCCAGCGACGGCACCGGTTTGTGGACGCAGAGGAAAAAAAATCGCCGATAACAAATGATCATTTCGCGGCGAGCGGCCTGTCGAGCGAGGCCTCGGCAGGGTTCGCCAAACGATTGCGCGACTTCAAACGCAGCATACCCATAACGTGATCACGGCCTCGAAGGTGATCAGGCGAGGTGGCGGAGATGTTATAGAATTACCAAAACCGCTTGCCTGGAGTTTCGAACCCGCGATCGATGGCGGGCGGTGGAGATTGAGCAACGAACCGATGCCGAATCGATCGATTAGCAGACGATTCAAATGACGAGGATTATCCGTTGATGAATGATTACCTGATCGACGATTCGGACTGCTCGGTTTCGCCGATCCATCGAGGCGCAGTTACCATTTGCCGGGCCATGTCACCGTACGGTCGTTTCGACGGACGAATTTGATAGAGGAGAGGAGAAGGCGGGGGCGCCGAAGCGATATGGATAAATGCCTGCGACTTCCGAGCAAAACACTTATCGCCATCGAGGACGGTGGTCGCGTGGCTCGATTTGTTCGTGCATCATGCGCCGGAATCAGGCGGCGACGGTTTCGTTCAGTGATCGGTTTTTTGAGGAACTCGGTTTTGATTCGTTCGAATTACGCTACGTCACGCCGACGGGCGAGTTGGATTGAGCGGCGGTGAGTATAGACAATTCCCTCACTGCGATCGCGACAGGCACGGCGCCCAGCCGAAGGCCAGAATAATCTGGGTGGTTTTGGAAACCGGGAATCCGAAGAACATCAATCATGTTCCGTGTCGGCCGTTCGTCGCGGAGATCGCCGCGTGTGTCCGATGCAACTTCCATCTGATCACGGTCGCAGAATCGGGACGGAAAAGAGGATGAATTGCCCCGCCTGGGGTTGTCCGAAAAGGCGCGGGCCGCCAGCGGTCGTATACGCCTCACGAGGGCCGCCGTTCATTGACCAACAGGCACGTGGTGCCGAATGCGAACCACGATTGCCCATCAGCTATCCACCGGCGAGCTCGGAAAGTTCGTTTGCTTCGCTCGATCCACTCGTCGGCTCGCGTGAGGCGGAAACGAGTGCTGAACGAGGATTGGGCATCATCGTTGCATATTTATTCGGTGTTTTTGCATCAAATCGAAGGTCCGTTCGTCGTCAAGTTCAACGACGGATACAATGTGACTCACCCAGGCTAATCTTAACGGCAACTCGATTGGCGAACCACCTACCCTATCTTCTTTGGCTCTCGATGGCTCAATTCTACTCTTCTGACGCGGTCAACTCGCGACTTCGCTGATGCGATCGAGGTTTATGGCCGGCATCTTCGTATTGGTTGATCGTTTCTCATTGCCTCGGTGCGGTGTGGGGTGCCGTAGTGGTGGCCGATCTCGATTACGTTGGCGATTGCTTGGCGTGATCAAATGCCGCGGTGCGTTTGTTGAAACGATTGGAATCGATCAGGTGGGAGTCTCGGGCGAAGCGGCGAGATTGACGCGAATGAAAATCGTTCTCAGTCGCAATCTCGACTACGTGTGCCATCGGCGCTGCTGCAATTGATCGATGGCGTGATGTTGTTCTTCCAGCGATCTGGTCGATCTATCATCATCTTCCGCCGTTCCGTTTTCTCGGTTCGAATCTCGCGAGTCCACCGATCTCCGCTCGTTTCGCCGAGGTCGTGCGATAAAATCGAAAATGATTCATCTGATCCGGTTAGCGATCGATGAAACACCCCAGGATCGGTCCTTCGGAAGTCCCATCATGGCGAGGGTAAGGCGGTGGGAATCATGCTCGTTGTTGGAATCGCCGTGTCGGTCTTGGATTTGATTTCCGTGATGTGAAGGGAGCTATTTGAGACTGGAACTTGTGGTGACACACACCAGAGGATCATGTGAAGCCAGAAAAACATTGTGGTGATCCAGTTTTTATGGGGTAACTTCTCGGTGGAGGTGAACTGTTTAATAAATGAAAGATGTGGGAAGATAGTGGATGTTTTAGGATGATTCGCAGGGACAAGGCAACAAATGGGGATTGAGTTTTGTAATAATGAACAATAATTGAATCGGGTTAGCGCAAAGGGTTGCGCCGCGTGCCGGTTAGGAATTGCGTAGATATGTCTAGAGGGTACAGGTTAGTAAGGCTTAAAATGTGAGTGGTCGGATATCGTCCTCGTGACAGAATGCAGGAGAAAAGTCTAATAGCAAGGGGATTTCCGTGAGATGTAGCAGCGAAAGCATTCAATTATAAAGTGAGAGACGGAGGTGTGAGAGGTTGTTCATTATAAATCGCAGGGCTATCATAGGTTGGGGGAGGATGTAATGCTGTTATGGCCCGCGTGCAGTAAGTTCCTTTAATCCGAGCTGACACAGATCATGATAGTTGATATCCTATGACGAACAATTAAGTAAGGTACAACATTGAAAAGATGAAATGCAAAAGAAGTAAAATAGCACCATCGGATGGTATAGAGTATGAGTGAATCAGGTTCATCGTAATTAACATAATGTAGGAATTTATCAATGTAGGAAGGAAAGACGTGAAGTGTGTTTATCGGAAAAAACAGGTTAACACCGATGGGTAGGGTTCGATGTGTGTTTATGTTGTTGATGTATGCGATCGGAAGGTGGAGAGAAGCTATAGGGTCGAGGGTAGAGGTGAATATGTATAATGGTCCCAAGCTGTGGTCATGGCAACCGGAACGTTTATAGGTTGGCTACTGTTGAGAAGAATCATGGAGGACATGATGTACATAGGCTCTCGGTGAATTAGTTTGTGCACGCACCGTCTAAAGAAGAGAGGGATGGGGGGGGTTAGAGAAATGGTTAAGGGTAACGGGGTAGAAGTAAGTCACATTTTATCGGTGGTAATTGGCTGGGTGGAGATGGTAACTGCTACTTACGAATTTCACTAATAGGCTGTCGAGGTATACTGAGCTTCTTGTTTTCTTAAGACTGACCGATTGGGCCAATACCAAAGGGATACGACCGAGAACCGTCGCAGTGTTGGCCCTGTGCCCGGACTGAGGTCCTATGAGAGTAGAATGGGTGTCTCGGGTTTACTAGGAAGAGTGGGGTGCGGAACCGGCGTAGGGGCATGCGTTGATGGCGAAGGATTTTACCTAAGGTGCACCATCAGGCGCTTAGGAGAAGAGAGTTTCTTATAGAATGGTTGCTAAGAAGGAAGATCCATTAACAGATGGCGTCAGTCTGTCGCCTCAGGGTGAACAATTACGGAATAGAATAGATACTTCGATCGCGGCAAGACACGAAATCGAATGTAAAGGGTAAGTTACGATATAATCTACTTTTTACCTGAAGTTAATAAAGTCCGTGGAAGTATGCGTGTATAGAAATCGTCGGGCGAGACGGTAGGTCAGGTGTGGTGTGGCGATCCCTCGCTCAAGAGGGGTTTTGAATAGGTATTTGCCGCGTTCTCTCAAAAAGGGTCAGCCCTACAAGCCAGTGCATGTGTAAGAAGATCTGTCGAAGAGGAGGGTAGACTGTTAGACAGAGGGGGGAGGAATTAGGAAAAGAGGTGAACTAGTTCATTCGGAATGGTTATGGGCGGGGAAAGGAGTATTAAATGGTATGGTCAGCTGAGTGAGGAGGGAATA
>Ga0163217_1063567_pt1 | contig 15638 bp, 20 predicted proteins | sample SynspAceP_FD_185933 | JGI IMG/M metagenome (GOLD analysis project Ga0163217, IMG submission 185933) | Saline lake microbial communities from Ace Lake in Antarctica - Synechococcus sp. Ace-P (PacBio error correction) | ecosystem: Environmental > Aquatic > Non-marine Saline and Alkaline > Saline ...
AAAAAAAAAAAAAAAGGGGGGGAAAGGGGGAAGGAAAGATTTTTTTTTTTTTTTTTTGGGGGAAAAAAACTTGTCCCCCCCCTTCTCCATAAGTCCCTCTCCACCAAGGAATTGGTTGTCCGTTAAAAAAGCGCCAGCGGGCCCCTCTTTAAACCCGGACCAAGCTGATCTTATACTTCCTCTGTCTTTGAGCCCTTGCCACCGAAGTCACGCGGAGGTGAAAACTGGGACAACCCCTGGATCGGAGTGGAAATTAGATCTGTGGCCTTTTCCCCGCCCCAGGGTAAAGAGCAAATTTCCAAGCGCTCCAAGGCAGAATTCCCAATGTCCCAGGCTTGTTTGGAAGTTTTTCCAGCTGAGTACATGCCGGGAGAAACAGATCCACAACGGCCACCCAGGTAAGAGGAGCCCTTCCGCAAATGGGGCATATAGGGTTAATATCCTTTGTTTGCCAAAAACCTGATCCACTTCCGTGACCTCCTTGGAGGTCCACCAGGCAGGGAAAGCGCTCCCGATGGGTCACCTGCACCGTGGTGCGTGGGCTTCTGTAGATGGGCCCGTAACCCAATGCGGCGCATGAGGGTTTCCGGACACGGTCAACGGCTGATCGGCGATCCCTTCTCGGGCCCAATACTGAACCCATCCGACGCTTCCAGAGGTTGATTCTCCAAATACAGCGCATCGGATCCTGGCCATGGTCCCCAGGGTGGGATTCCAGGCTTACAGGGTGGGCCTTGTAGTACAGCGTGGAATCTGGGCAGCCCCAGGAGCTCGCCTGGACGGCCTGATCGTGATTTCTCGTTGGTCCCCGTGATCGACCAGCTTTCCGCAATTCACGGGCCATCAGAGAGGCTGTGGCCTTTTTTTAGCCACTCAGTTCCATCTGGAAGCTTGCCAATGCTGCTGGAACGGTTCGCCTTCCTTGGCCTGGCTCTCGTCTTTGCCCTTGAGCTTTTTTGCCCTTGGCGAAAGCTCATGGCTCCTTCCAGGAGCTGGGCCTTTCTCCATTGGCCTCACCTGTATTCGGGTGCAACCGCGTGGTCTGCCAAGCGATTCTCCTGGAAGCGTCTGCGGCCACTGATCGCTTCCAGGCGACCTTGGACTTGAAATTTCCTGGGCTGTGGGTACGGCGTTTTGCTCATCGGTTAGGAGCCGCCTTTTCAGGGGCGGTGCCCGCGCCTCAAAGGTTAAACGAAATGGGACCTGTCAGAAACCCAGACCACCTCGTGGGCCTCGGTTTTCCAGAGTCTCCTTAAACGCATGGCCACGCCGCCCAATACCGCGCTCCCCATGACTATAATTTTGTCTTGTGGAACTCGGTGCGCGGTATTGGGGGGTCGGCGTTTTTAAGCCAATTGTTATGTGCGATTTTGAAATACGAACGTTCATAAGAACATCCAAACGGCCGCTTCGGACGCCAGAGCCCGGCCAGCCGCGCGTTCGTTGCGATTCGGCGGAGGTGGTCTAGTCTACACCACGCACCCCGGGTGAACATCGTTCGACGCGGCACAGGAGTCGCGCCGCAGAGTGGCTCCAGCAATCGCGCTCCCGCGGATGCAACTTAAGCACGGCCGTTTAGCGACAACTCTTTTGACAGATTGCTTCAACGTCGTAATCCCCTCGTCAAACCTCACGCATGAGCATCGGGGATTCCCTTCTACTCGGCAGTAAACGCCTCCTTTGATCTGATTCGCGTTTCGCCTGCACTGCGGCACGGCATCGCCCTCCCCCTTCCAAAGTCCCAACCGGCAACAAGTCGTTGCTCGCCCGCCTGGAAATTCGATCGCCCCAACGGTCTCCCACGACAGAAGTTCAAGCGGCAGCTCGCTCTAAACGTTCCGGCAACTCGGGGAAAAATCCGCCTTCATGTTCTTTGCCTAAACCCACGCCTAAAGCGCTTCGCACCTGCCTCGACCGGAACTCGCCGCGAGACTGGCGGCAGATCGGACATCCACTTCTTGCCGAGATGATGGGAGGCTCGTTGGTGAAAACGGACCGTGGTACGGGCAATTGGATTTCGAATTGTCCATTGCACGGAGATTACCTCGTGCGGTGTAATCGTAAAGATGCCGTGGAACACCTCGTGCTTTCGATGAAATTCCTCGTTCGTTAGCCTGCGGAACCCGCGCAATCGGGGCACGCGACCGCAGATGGTTCTTTGGCCTCTGGCGGAATCGACCATGAATAGGGCAGATGATTGTGATCTCTGAGTCGATAGAAATCAAAAGCAACCTCGAAATAAATCAAATCTTTGCCGTCGTGCTTCTCGGTGGCTTCCTCAATGAAGGTGGCCATATCAGTTTTTCCCCCGTCCGTGGCAATTTTTGAAGGCAGCCCTCGTAACCTATCAGAAATGTGAAGTGCGGTCGTTGCCATGAAATTCCCGCCGTGATCGCGGCAGGTGATGATGACCTTCTCATTGTTTGGACAACGTAAGTCAACCTTCGCGGTAGTTAGTTACTTGTCCGCCCCAGACCTCGCGTGCCCTCGGTGATGAAGTCTTCGGTGGTGCGAGGAGCGACGCCCGCACAGTCCGGGCAGCCCGTGTCCGTGTAGGTGGGATTTGGCCTCTTGCTTCAAAAGCGCCGTGGGTCGGACAGAAAATTTCCGACCGGCAGCTTGGTTGCCGCGGTACTTTTCACAAGGCTGTAAATCGTAAATGGTCGGCGTGAAATAACACGAAAAAGCCCCCCTCTGCAACGAACTGCTCGGTCGTTTTTCGGCTTGCCCGCACCTTGCACTTCGGACACCCTTTGCGGTTGGTCTTGCTTCAGATGAAATTGGAAGGGTGACCACCTCTCCTTTGGAAATCCCCGTGCTTACTGCAGGTGATCGTCACCCGGGTTCTGATTATCCCGTGTAACCAACGCTTATCGTACGAGTTACCGGTCGCCGTGGATGACGATGCGCCTTGCGGATAAAATTCCCCCTTGCTCATCCGACTACTCTCATTCCGTTCGAGCCGGCGCACTCCGGACATTCGCCTGCTTGCGGCACTATGTGTGCTTGCAAGGGAGCCGATGAATGAAGTCCGCCCGTGTTCTTGCAGGTGACGGTGACAGGCCGTCTTGAGTTGACGTAATGGTCTTGTCGTAGCCGTACCGGTCGCCGTGGATTCGCCTTGCCTCTCACGAAGTCAGCGTCGGGTCTTCTTGCCGGTTGGCGCCGCACTTTGGGGCAACCGTACTTCGGAGGCGAGGTGAAGGTGGTGGGAAGCTAGCGGGTCGAAATAGCCGTGATCGGGGCAGTAAATTCTCGACAGGCTCTTTGGAGTGAATAAATCCCGACCGCGGTCCGTAGCCCAAACTTGCCTCCGAATTTCGCGGTTGCTCGGCTGCTTTAAACTCTGCGATTGAAAGACGCTTGGACCATCGTGGGTGGCCTCGGCTTCGTAATCCCCCTAAAGCTGGTAAAGCTGAGGGGCAATACGGTCTTGCGTGGGACGCAAATCAAGGAAGTCTGGGCATCCTTCATTAGCTATCGAAAGTAGTTTTACACTTTTTCGGCCCAAAAAAAAATAAGGCAATAGGACTAGAAGGCATCAACGATAGCCAAAAAGATCGTCGGGTTTGAAAAGCCTGCTTCTTTCGTTCTACGAAGCAACGAAGTTAAATTCTGGATCTTTCTCACCAAGAAATGCTCGCCACAGGATGGAACACCTCCAGTTCTTTCACTGCGTGTTTTTTCCGGTCAGCAGCTTCCATGGGGTTTTTGTTTCTTCTTTACGCCGTCACAATAACGCCGAATGTTGTGGATAGTGCATAATCAGATTGAGCAGCTTCTTGCGTGACGTGATTCTTGGTGGGTGTTTTTAAATCGGCCGGATAAAATGGATATTGATACATCTCGACCAGCGCCGAACTCTGGACAATGGTGTCGAGCTTGCCCATAAGAACGGCTTCCTGAAAACATCTCCCAATTCTCCGGATTGTAGGCCCTCGCGATCTCCAGGCAAAATTGTTCTTGCTCTTCGGGCCTTTCTTTTTTCCGCTCGGTAAATTCTTGACCTTCCTGAAAACCTGCTTCATTGCCAGCGATACAGTACGCCTTCAGGCTTTCATCGTCGATCGGCAAGCCGCTTTGCACGGTTTGACGACCTCCGCAGCAACATCCTCAGTAATGGAACAAGTCCGGCAAAGGGCGCGCCTGATTTTTTTGCAACCGGCTGCGGTGAGGCGGTTGTTTGGTTTAGTTCCTCCAAGAGCGCAAAGGCCGGCCGTGAGGCCTGCTTCGGCCTGTTGTCGATCACGCAAGGTTTGCGCCGTTGACGTCGGAAAACATTGCGGTCGCCCGAGAAACGCAGACGATAGAGGGTAGCTGAAATCAATCGTAACAGCGTGACGGCCTTTGTTGGCGGCGGCCGGACGGAATTTCTCCCAAGCGAGCCCTGCGCTGGTTCGCGCAACGTGAAGCGCTTTTTGCTGAGAGTGGTTTTTCTTTCGCACGCCATGCTCCACCCGATCGCCTTGTAAGCGCCTGTTTCGAGGCTATGTGGCCAGTTCCCGAGCCGGTGGGCAACCGCATGGTAAAGGGTTTCGCTTCTGGCGCACGACATCAACTCAGGGCCCTCCGCCGCGCACTCGCGCCCGCGCCGGCATTCCCTGACCGGTCATCGGAAACCAAATAAGAACCGCTTCCAGCCCGTTGTCATGGGAGGCACTTCAAAATGTCGTTTCCAATCTTCTGCTTTTTTTCCGACTCTCGCTCCAACTCGATGCGGAGATGCGCTCTAACGGGATCCACGGACACCAGGATCGGGTATGGTTTTTGGAAAGAATCTCATCGCTGGCTAAACACCAGATAGCGGAGAACGCCCGTTTCCGTGAGAGCGTCGTCGGCAAGCAGCCGCCGATACGTGAGAGGAGTTGGGCTGATGGAGCCAGGTTAGAGACGATTCAATGCGAATCGGCGCAATGACCGTTGAGATGGCGCCGATTACTGCTGCATGCCTCCAATGCGCAAGTGACATGCATCAATCGCGATGGCTGTTCCGCGTGAAACGATGAAGAAGGGAACACATCCCCCCGCTCCCCGAAAAGAAACTGCCCGGCTTCTTTTTCAGTCGTCGCGGCAAAGTGACCACCTAGACAAAAGGCCTGGATACGTCATGTTCATTTGCCAAGCTGGTTATCGTTTCCCCAAATACGTTCATCATGGCATGAAGCGGCTTTTGCGCCCTATCGCCAAGCGTAACGCTGTTTTGGTAAGATCGGCCGCGACGGGTGAAGCGTCTTCTTTGAAAAATTGGTCTTCGCGAGAGCTGACGATCTTCTGAATTTTTGGCAATACATGACTACAAACCTCAATGCACAGTGGAGCTGGGAGAATTTCCCATCGCTTATACAAGAAGATGCGTACTTGTCTAGGTCAATGTCTTATTCGCCCATCGCCGATATCAGTCTAATGGAATGGTTGCCCATCTACTCCAAGGTGTAAGTGAGCGATGAAGGATGCCGAAGTCCTGACCCAGATACGTAATGCTAGTGGCTGACCATGCTCTGAAGCACATAAACGCTAATTCGGGCGGATCCGCATAAATCACCCTCCTGATCCTATTAGAAGAATAAGCGGAATGCCAAGCAAGCTGGCAACATGGCAAGAACCCTGTCTTGTCCAGGGTTTTTTCTGAATACCTAACGCACGATCCAGGCATCTTATGCGGGGTCAGCATAACACACTGTTAGTTCGATACAAAATAGCGATCCGCGCTGCTGGGCCATGGCCCTGGGCCTTCAGTCAAAAAAACCCGCAACTTGGTTGCTTTAGCCCATATAGAAACAGGGCCCGGAAGCGTCCCGTTTTGCTGTTTTCCCGACTGGAATCACTGCTTTTAATTGCTTGCAATGGCTCGATGTAAGCGCGCAGAAAGTAGTTAATAAGACTGATCATGCCTGATCGGCGAAGTATCTTCTGCTTTTAGGTTTTTGTCGATCCTTTGGGACTTGACATTAAGCAGCGGTAAGCGTTGAAGCGAACGTCCGTCTTCAAGTCGTGTTCGGTCACCCACCTCACAGGCCGCAGATCCTTCTCTTGAATCAACTTCATACTCCGATACAAGCTCAGCGAGAGGTTTTCAAGATGGTTGAGCCAATAAATATAATCCTTCTGCGAAGAGTCACGTATGCTGCCGAAGTTGAAGGCGCAAACAGGACAGCTGGTCGCGCCATATTTATCGATACAGAGACTTCGCGCCTGGCGTTGCCTTTCGTAAAGAGTTTCAACTGGATTCTAGTTGCAGATCCCTGCCAAGAGCGGCGTGCTCGAAGTTCGGACTCGCTTCGCATCGCTGAAAGCATCCGCGACGACCAACGTTTGTACACGTCGGCCAGGGATCTCAAAAGACGCTGCCAACGACTTACATCGGCCTAAAGCCGCATTTTTGCCCACACCGGTGTCCCAGGTGGGAGACTGCTTGAAGCGGGTATTAATCGTGTAGTTTTTGCCCTAGTCGGTCGCAAAGCAATGCCATCCGGCCTTGGAGCGACCACGGCGAAGGCCTATCCGGGGATTGCGTTCATCTTTGCGTAGTTCGAGTTGTCCCAAGAACTCCACAATTCTCTCTCGCCTGTTTTCATCTCGCCACCTCGTTTGCCGAACGGACAAATTTTCAAGTCGTTAGCACGCCACTCCCCCTATGCCTGTTCCACATGGAAGCCACTGCTCCCACCGGGCCCATGTGCTCCCACTGCTCCTGCGGCCAGCCCACCCGCCACCGTCCGTCTCCGCCACAACCTTGCTGGCCACCAACGGCAGCGGCGGAACCGCAACCGCGAGCGCTTCGCTGCCGCCGGGCTGCTGGTGCTGAATGTGCTCTCAGCACCAGGGTCCGGGAAAACCCGCTGCTGAGCAGCTCGCCGCCAGTTGGCGTCCGGCCCGGTGGGGGTTGAATCGTGGGGTGATCTGGCCACCGACAACGCCGCATTCGTCTGCGGGCCGCCGGGCCGGGCCGTGCAGATCCAGACCGGTTGATCTCTGTCATGCTGGAGGCGCGATGGTGGGGGCGGGCCTTTTGTCAACTCGAGCCCCAGGGCATGGAGCTGCTGCTGATCGAGACGTCGCAATGGCTGGTCTGGCCCCACCGCCTTTGAATCTGGGCGAGCAGCTGCGGCTGGTGCTGCTCTTCGGTCACAGGAAGGGGAAGATTAAACCGCTCAAATACCCGGCTCTGTTTCCAAAATCCGCCGATGTGGTGGTGAATGCAACAAGGGTTCGGATTCGCCGCAAGCGGTGGGCCTTCGATCACGCGCGGCCCACGCAACTGGCCGTGTGGGCACCGCAAGGCGCCGGATCTTCGTAGTCTCGGCCCGCAAGTGGCGTCGGCGCTGACGCCCTGATGCACTGGCTCAGCCACCAGCGCAATGGAACAACGCCGGGCAGCGCGCCTGCGGCTTGAGGTCGAAGGGCTGGTTGCAGGGGGTGGGCTTCCGTCCGTTCGTGCACCGGCTGGCAGCCTCCCTGGCGTGGCGGGCTGGGTTGGGAGAACACCCCAATCCGGTGTCTGCCTGGAGCTGGAGGGGAGGAAAGCGGCACTCCGCCATCGCTTTCTGGGGGGAAGAAAGCGCCTCGATCTGGACGGCCTCCGCACAGCCGCCTCGATGCCTGGACAGCAAGTGGTTGCCAGCCTTGGCTCTCGCGCCAATCAGTGCTTCCAGATCGGCCCGCCCTCCGGCAGCCGCGTCAAGTCGCCACCGCTCTGGTGCCGCCCGATTCTGGCCCCTGCCGCACGCTGCCTGGCGGAGCTGGTCCGATCCTTAGCGACGCTGCGGCTATGCCTTCACCAGTGCGCCCACTGCGGGCCCCGGCTTCAGCATCCTGCGGGCCCTGCCGTTCGATGCGGCGCACAACGTCGCTGGCTCTGCTTTTTCGCTCTGCGCTGCCTGCGCGGTGAATAACGATCCAGCCAAACCGCCGCTTTTCCACGCCCCAGACCACGGGCTGCCCCGCTTGCGGCCCCCCGCCTGTAGCTGGTGGGGCCCGCTTGAGTCCGCGCTGAGGCGATACACCGGCTGAGCAACGGGCGCTCAGCCCTTGGCCTGACGGCGGCGGTAGTCGCATTGCGGGCGGGGCAGATCCGTGGCGTTGCTGGGGGTCGCGGGTTCCAGTTGCTTCTGCCTGGCCGGATTGGAGGCGTCGGTGGCTGAGCTTGCGGCGGCGCGAAGGTCGACCCGAGAAGCCCTTTGCGCTGGCCTCGGCGCCCGATCTGGCTTGGGTACGGCGCCACTGCTGCTGAGCCCCGAGGAAAAGCGCCGCCTCACCTCCCCGGCGGCGCCGATCGTGTTGCTGCGGCGCCGGGCGCCGAGCGATGCCGCCATTCGCCGCAAACCGTGGCCCGGCCAACCCTGGCTGGGGGTGATGCTGCCCCGGCAGCCCGTTGCACGCCCCTGCTGCTGCGGGACTGGCCGTGGCGCTGGTCGCCACCAGCGGCAACGTCCGGTGAACCCGCTCTGCGCCGATCCCGAACGGGTGGAGCGGAAGCTGGGGGACGATCGCCGAATGGTTTTTTGGTGCCACAACCGCCCGATTCGCCAACCCCGTCGACGAACAGCGTGGTGCAGTCTGGCGGCGGGCCGGCCGCTGCGGCTGCGCCCACGCCCGCGCAAAGCCCCCACCGACGCTCGATCTCTCCGCCGCTGCTTGCGCCAACGCGCGGATGCGCTTGCCGGGTGTGGTCGCCATGGGGCTCAGCTCAAGGCAAGCCTGGCGATCGGCTCCCCCGGCGGTCGCGCCTTGGCTCGGCCCCAACCTGGGCGACCTCGACAGCCTCGCGTCTGAGACTGCGCTTGCGCGTAGGTCCTCAGTAGCGCTTGAGCGCCTCGGCTCACGCCCGCGGCCGCTTTGTGGTCGGATGGCCACCCGCCTTACGTCTTCGCGTCGGATCGGTGGAAGGAACTTGGCGGCGGCAGCAAGGCGTGCCAGCTACTGCCGGTGGGCAGCAATCACCACGCCATTTTGCTGGCAGTGGCGGCGAGCACGGTCGCCTCGTGCGCCACCGTGCTGGGGGTGGCCTGGGGATGGCGGCTGGCTACGGCGGGCGACGGCAAAGCCTCTCGGGCGGTGATGCCGTGCGCCCTGGAGCCGGCGCACCGGGCCAACCGGCCCGCTTCCAGCGCCTGGCGCAGCTTGCGGCGTTTCCGTTTGCCCGGCCGGCACACCGGCGCTTGCCGTGAAACCACGCCGGCGCCGCCTGGGCCTGCTAGCAACCGCCTTCGCGATAGCTCCCGCAGCACTCATTCGCGGCTTCAGTGCTGAGGAGAAAGCGGTGCTGCTTGCGCCTGTTTGCGCCCGCGGCGGCCCGCATGCGCCGCTCCGTGCTCCAGCATCGGCCGCCTCTTCGTGCGGTGGCCTCCCTGCTGGGCCTGATCCTAGATTGCAGCTTCGAAGGCCAGGCCGCCCTGCGTCTGGAGGCGGCCGCCTGGGAAGGGATGCGCGCCACAAGCATTCGAACGAGCCGGCCCTACACCTGCGATCGGCCCGCCAGCGAAAACCACGGCTCCGGCCAATCCGAACTGCGCCTGCAGATCAACTTGGCAGCCCCCTGCTCATTGCCCTGCTCGCCGGACGCGACCGCGCGTGCCGGTGCCGCCATCGCCTGGCCTTCCAACCGGCCCCACTGGCCGGGTTGCTGTAGCGCTTGGCCCGAGCAACCTTTTCAGACACTCCGGCGAGGCCGCCTGCCTGCTGGCGGGGGGCTTGCTTCCAGAACCTGGCCTGCCTGCGCAAACTCGCCGCATTTCTGCCCTGCCAGCAGGCCGGCATCGAAGCACTGCTGGCCACGGATCCCTTGGCAATGACGGCGGAGACTGGCCCTCGCCCATGCTGCTGGCGGCTGCCCAGTTTCTGTAAGGCCTCCGCAAACACTGAGAGCGGAAACGAACCCAGCGACCTATAAACAGAAAGAAGGGCGGTCCCACCCCCGGCGGGCTGCACCTCTGCCGGAGCTCCGGCGAATGTGTCTGGCCTACCCGGTGGAACTGATCGCGCATTGAAGACGGCCACCCCTGGCGTTCGCTGTCATCCCTCCGATCCGGCTGTATGCCGGCGCTCCTGGCGGCTTTGGGCTTGGTGGATTTTTCGGTGGCGTCCAGCGCCAGGTGAGCCTGGCCTGCGTGCCCGAGGCCCGCCTTGGCGATCAGCTGCTGGTGCACGTGGAGCTTCGCCCTCAGAGCGTGGTGCAGCCATTGAGCACGCCAGCATCGACGGCAACGAAGCGGTGGCTCGCCGTTGCTTACGCGCCTCAAACGAGGTGATGGCGATCTAACCGATCACGCCCGGAACGCCGATGGGCCGAATGGGCCACGCTGGGCCGCGCCGGCCGCCCCCAACCTCTGGGGCAGCGTGCCGAAGGTGAATCGAACTACAGAGCGGAGGGCGGGCGCCGGCGGGGTGCTGGCAATGGGTGCCTGCAGGCGGGGACGCTGGCCTCCACCTCACCGCGTCGCAGGGGTTGCTGCTGAATCGCTGCCGCAACCTCTTACAAAATCGCCGTGAACTCACCGCCACCGTGCTGCATGTGCCTCAAGCGGCTTGGCCGGGCCAGGCCCTCTCGATTCGGTGACCACGGCGATGTGACTGGCACCGCGGCCAAGCCGGTTGCGTTTGCCCTGCTCTGCTCGGCTCGGTGCAAGGAGGCGGGCCGACTTCGCCGCGATCGCACCCGCCGCCAGCCTGCGCGCCCGGCTCCCGTCCTGCCACTTCTTCGATCGGCTTCCGCACCTCCCACAGAATCCAGCGGGTGGAGCTGATCGATGACGCTCGTGCTGCACGCCCTGGTGCCCCCAGGAGCTGGTGGCCGCCCACCGTGCCGCGCGGCCTCTCCCCCGACCACCCGGTGATCCGCGGCCCAGCCAGAAACCCCGATGTGGCTCCCAGGCCCGCGAGGCCGTCAACCCCTTTCACGACGAGGCCGCCGCCCCGCGATCGTTCAAGAGGTGAAATGGACGCCTTGCTGGCCCTCACCGGCCGCGCCTATCACTGGTTCGATTACGTCGGTCCGCCGAATGCCCGAGCGGGTTGCTGGTGCTGATTTGGGCTCCGGCGCTGAAACGCCCAGGAAAACGGTGGAAGCGCTCAACGCCGCCGGCGTGCGGGTGGGGGTGCTGGAATGGTGCGCCTGTTCCGCCCGCCTCGATAACCACCGCCGCTGATCGCCGCCCTGCCGCATTCGATTCGGGCGATTGCCGTGCTGATCGCTGCAGGAACCCGGCTAGCGGCGCCGAACCCCTCCTGCTCGATGTGGGCCAGGCCTGCTGCGCAAGGCCTGGGCCGAAAAGCCCGGCCCCCTGCCGCGCCTGAATCGGCGGGCCGCTATGGCCCTGGCCTCACAAGACTTCACCCCAGCGATGGTCCAAGGCGGTCTTTTCGACGCCCTGGCCCGCCCCGATCCACCCGGGCGCTTTCACGGTCGGCATCACCGACGACGTCACGCGCCTCTCGCCTGCGGTGGACGCCAGCTTCTGCACCGAAGCCGCCGATTTCGCGCCACGTCTATGCCTCGGCTCCGACGCAGCGTCGGCGCCAACACAGAACGCGGATCAAAATCATCGGTGATACATCCGTCCTTCTAAACGCCCAGGGCTACTTCCGTCTACGTTGACTCGAAAGAAATAGGTTCAGTCACCGTCTCCGCAACCTGCGCGTCAGCCGCACCCACGATCGGCCACTCTGCCACCTGGTGCAGCAGGCCCACTGGTGGCCTGCCACCAATGGGATTTTCTTGCCGCTTCGATTGGCTTCGAAGCGGGCCCCTGCCGCGGCACTTGCTGCTCAACAGCCCCTTTCCCCCAGAAGAGGGTGGCGATGGCGGCTGCCGGCGTCGGTGCGGCCAGGCGATCCGCGCCAAGCAAAGCTGACGGTGCAAAGCATCGACGCCACGGCAATCGCCCGTGAGCTGGGGCTGGGCCGGGCCGCATCAACACGGTGATGCAGACCTGCTTCTTTTGCCCTGGCCGACTGTGCTGCCGCAACAACAGGCGCTTGAAGGCGATCGAGAGGCATTGCCACAGCTATGGCCGCAAGGGGGGGGCGCATCGTGGAGGCCAATCTCCAGGCCTGTCGACCGCCAGCCGGGCCCGGCTGCAGCAAGGTGCCGATCGCAGACGACCGAGCCGCCAGCGCTGCTGCTGCTGGCAAGATCCAAGCCAGGCCCCCAAGCCCCCGATCGCTGGCGGCGGCATCCGCTGCGCTGCGCCGGCTGATCCCCCAGCCTGGCCCGCCAGGGCGAAACCGTTTTGCCCGTGAGCGCCCTGCCCGACGACGCAGCTTCGCCAACCGGCACCGCCCGTTTCGAGAGGCGCAACAATCGCCGAAATCCGTGCCGGTCTGGGAACACGAGGTTGTGCGTGAGTGCGGCAAAGCTGCGGTGAATGGTCCTTGCCTCCCACGACCGTTGGTCCCGCGCCCCGCGTGGTGGGCCCGCGCCTGGCGGACGCCCCGGCCGGCTTTCCGCCAACCGCCCGCGCCCCGCGGACACCACTTGGCAGGGGCAGAGCTTCACCCTGCAGGTGGCCAGCCGAAGACTGCAAACCGGCTGCCGGCCTCTGCGTGGAGGTTTGCCCGGCCGCACCGGGCCGAACCGCGCCGCAAGGCGATCAAACATGGAACCGCAGCGCCCCCTGCGGTAGCAAGGCCCCGCGGCGCCACTGGGACTTCTTCTCTCCCTGCCGAACCGCGAAGCGCGGCGCCCTCAACCTGGCCCCACGTCAATCAGAAGCCAACTGCAGGAGCCGCTGTTCGAATTCTCCGGCGCCTGCGCCGGCCTGCGGCGCAACCCTTACATCAAAAGCCTCGCCAGCCAGTTGTTCGGGGCTCGCATGGTGGGTGGGCCAACGCCACGGGCTTGCTCCTGAATCTACGGGCCGGCCCGCCTGCCCACTCCACGCCCTGGAGCTCAACCGTTAAAACGGCCGCGGCCCCCGCTGGGTTCCAACTCCCCTTGTTCGAAGACAACGCCGAGTTCGACTCGGTTTCCGCGTCGGTTCGACCAGCGCGCGTTATCTTCCCGCCCAGCTGCTGCGCGACAACGCCCGCTTCCGCCGGTCCTGGCGTCAAGGGCCTGCTGGACGGTGACAGCACGATGATGCCGGGCATTTTCGAGCAAAACGGCCAGCGGGTCGTGGAGCTTGCGGCAGTGGCTGGGGCACACGCCCCACCAGCGCCCCTCAACGACCTGGCCGACGACTTGGTCAAAACGCAGCGTCTGGATTGATGCGGCGGCGACGGCTGGGCCCTTATGACATCGGCTACGGCCGGCCTCGACCACGTGCTGGCTCGGGGCCAACGTGAGTTCAACATCCTGGTGCTCCGCACCGAGGTGTACCCTCCAAACGGCGGCCTAGATGTCGAAGGCGCCGCCGCTGGGCGGCCGTGGCCAAATTCGCCTAGCGGCGGCAAGGCCAACCGCCAAGAAAGGATCTGGGCCTGATGGCGAATGACCTACGGCACGTCTAAGTGGCCAGCGTGGCCATGGGTCGCTCCAGGAGCAAGAACCCTGCGGGCCTTTCCTGGAGGCGGAGTCGTATCCGGGGCCCTCGCTGATCCTTGGCCTATTCCCACTGCATCGCCCATGGCAATCGACATGGCCCAGGAATGACGGCAGCAGCAGCGGGCCGTGGACTCGGGGCGCTTGGTGCTCTAATCCGCCACGACCACGCCCGCAGCGAGCGGGGCGCGAATCCGCTCCAGCTTCGAACTGCCCTGAACCGAAATAACTGGCCATGGCCGAAGCGATTGGCGGGGCGAAAACCGGCTTCCCGCCTGCCCTGGGCTTGCATCCTGACAGGCCCGTGCTCTGAACACGACAGGCCCAGGCTGCAAAGCCCTCCAGCGGCTGGCCCGCAGTAGCAGCAGCCGCGCCGTCCGCCCCGGCGATGCAGCAAGGGGCCCCCCCATGAAAACGGCGCCCGACCTCGCTAACCACCTATCTGGGCCTGCCCCGTCTCTCACCGCTGGTGGGTCGGCGCCGCGGCGCCGCTCAGTGCTGACCCCAGACTTGATCCCGCGCCTGGCTGAGCCGGGCGCTGCGGGCCGTGGTGCTTCCATTCACTCTTCCTCGAGCAGATCGAGCACGACTGGCAGGAATGGGGGAGCACCAGCAGCAGCAATGGCAGCGAGAGTTTTTGCTGATCGCTGAGGCTTTGTGCCGCCCAATGCCCCCACAGCACCTCGGCATGCGGGCTACCTGCAGAGTTTGAAAGCGCCGCGCCGCCAGGGTCGGACATCACCAATCATCGCCAGCCCTCCAAACGGAAACGAGGCGGCACTGGGCCGGCCGGTGCGCGGCGATGAGCAGAGCCGGTGGCGCAGGCGATCGGAGCTCACATCTACGCCCGTGCCTACCGATGCGAGCGCAGCGGCGGCGAACTGGAGGAAGAGCAGCCTGCGCATCGTGGTCCACGTCTGCTACGGCCCCCCGTCTGCCGGTGGCCGTAAAGCTCAGCCAGCTTTACACAACGAAACCTGGCTCATTTCGCCGCCCGTCGCCTCCACCAGGCCGGTGGCCTCGCGGACTGTGCTGTTCCAACCGCTTTCCTTCCAGCTGACATGACATCGAAGCCCTTGAGCATGTCTCGAATGTGCTGCTCAGCTCTGCTGCCGATCTGCGCCCCGCCGCTGCGTTGGGCTTCGCCCTGTTAGAGGCCAGGTGCCGTGGATTTCGCCGCCAGCGGCGGCGGTCGCCCACGCACCGCCGTGGTGAGGCTGGCTGGATGGTGGGGCGCCAAACGTCACCATGGTGGTGTCGGACTTGCCTGCGCCACTGCCCCGGTCAGCTTGCGGGCAGAAGCTGGAAAACCGCGCTCACTGGCTGGCTCGAACAGCACAACTACGCCTCCGTGCAGGACTTGCGGGGCTGCATGAGCCAGCGGCGCTGCCCCGACCGGCGCTTTCGAGCGGGCCCAGTACGTCGGGCGATCAAAGTCCCAGTCCAGCCGGCAAGCGCTTCTAAGGCACCCATCTGTGAGCGCCCTGCTGGAACCCTTCCGCCGGCCGGCGGGTTGCGGCGGCCTCACCCCGAACTGCGCCAGGACCACCACGCGTCCCTGGACCTGATGGAGGTCTGCGGCGGCCAGACCCACGCGAATCCTGCGCCCATGGTCTCGAACCGTGCTGCTGCCCGATGGTCTGGAGCTGATTCACGGGACCCGGCTGCCCGGTCTGCGTCACTCCGGCGGCGGCGATTGATCGGCCCTGGAGCTGTCCCACACAGCCCCGGGTGATCCATCTGCTCCTTAACACCGGCGCTGCTGCGGGTGCCGGGATCGGCGGGCCGCATGCCTGCTGGATAGCCCCGTGCCGAAGGCGCCAATGTCCGGCGTCGCGTCGCTTCACTCCCTGATGTGCTTGCCAATCAGCCCGAGATCATCTACCAGGCTGCCGTGCTGGTGTTCTTCGCCGGTGGGCTTTCGAGACACAGAGCGCCGAGCCACCGCCTGCCTTGGCCCACAAGGCCTGGCGGTCGGGGCTTAACCAACTTGGCTCTGCTGTGGTGCATCGTGCGGATCCCTCCCGGCGATGGGGGCCGTTGGCTGGCAGCCTCCCGGAAGGCCGTGGTGCAGGGCTTGCCTGGCCAGCTATGGCCACGTCTGTGCGGTGATGGGTAGCGAGGAGCTGGAGCCGATCTGCCAACCGCTTCCGCGTGCCGG
>Ga0163217_1011370_pt1 | contig 15635 bp, 5 predicted proteins | sample SynspAceP_FD_185933 | JGI IMG/M metagenome (GOLD analysis project Ga0163217, IMG submission 185933) | Saline lake microbial communities from Ace Lake in Antarctica - Synechococcus sp. Ace-P (PacBio error correction) | ecosystem: Environmental > Aquatic > Non-marine Saline and Alkaline > Saline ...
CTCTATTACTGAAAGCGCTACGCAGCAGATATATGATCCAACTACTCAGTTGTGTTTCTCATTGGCCTCGAGGCCAATTGACATATGCGTTCCCCCGCCAATTATTTGACGGTCCCAATTATGGCCAAGGAATTGAGTGCTAAGCGAAACACAAAGCAGGTAGAAAAAGCGGCAGCTGTCACGACTCACTCCAATGCGTAGCGGTTTTTTACGCCCCTGGTGGAATCGGCACACACCATTGAAATAAGGATGTTCTTTGAAGTGTTTCGAGACGTGGCGAGCTTCGCTTGTTATGTGTGAGTCGAGTACTAATGCCTCACCAAATGAAAAAGACACATTTATAACGAGCAATGAGGTGGTTCTCTCTTCATATTGAAGAAAGTGGGGCTACGAAATCAAATCCCGAATAACAGAGACGTGGCGAAGCCACAAGTGTGCACGCGATGCCAGAAGTAGTCGTCCAAAAGTGAATATCCTTTTCAGAGCTGAACTCACACGAAAATACCACCACAATGTACGGAAGACTTTTACGCGCAAGCCGCCCACCAGTGACTACACTATTAAGAAAACGTCTAGAAACCCATTTCGACCTTGAGAGCGCCCAGACACGCAACGCCGACATATTCGATTCCGCAGGTGGCGGCGTGGCTGACGATGCGTTATTCATCAGCCCTCGTTAGGCTTATACCACGGATTACGCTATTGAAACCGGCCTTAATGCTCATGATGCCTATTGACATCCGTATTAACCATGCATCGCGATCATGCGATGTGGTATATACACCATCACGATCCTTTTCGTCTAATTCGGCATTTACATCAGATCTCCGTCGCCAGACGCCGGCAAGAGGTTTGACGCGGACAAATTTAATCAAAAAGGTAGTTGTTCTCGACGCACAAGAAAGGGATGACGGGACACATTCGCACGAGATAGAAAATCAGTTTAGGCTAGATAAAATTTAATCTTCGTGGCTTGCAAGCTCGCGAAAATAACTTCCTCGTCCTACTACAGTCTCAGATCAACCAAATGACCAACGCTGAGACGCGATCGGTCGTTCCTTTAGGAGTTTGGCCGAAGCATGCCAGTGCAACGCAATGTTCTACGCCATTTTCAGAACTGTCGCGCGAATCGGGGACCTTCGTTCTTTAAAAAGGTCTACTTCTCACCCATTAAATACATCAATCTAGACTGTAGACAGAGTTAAAATTGGCCTGGCGAAAGTCGTCCTCTTCTGTGTATTTTGCAAATTTGTCAAGACAAACCAGTTGGCATCGCAACAGCCAAAAGATCGATGCCCATTTACTGCTAGTTCCTCGGAGAATCGGGCCTTTATGTTCAAGTGGTTAGGTACAATGCATTGCCTGCACGATAACAAGGTTCGATCGAATGCTATGGGTTTGGGCATTGCGAGGAGCAGGAGCGCACGCGTACCAAGCTGCCACAAGATATGGCCCTAGGTGCAGCGTCGACAGAAGCGAAGGTTCTGTGAATACTCGCCGAGCAAAGAGACACCATATACGCTATGGTGAGTAATCAAACGTCGAAAGCCACTCACCCCACTTCCGCCTTGCTCGCGATTGGTCTTCTAAAAAGGGGCGCTGTTCGACAAAAGCACGTAGCCATAATCACCGGGACGCGTGCGGTTTGCCCAATTTTTTTGCCAGTTGAAATTAGACTGACGTATATTTACCTGAGTAATCACGTCCACGCAAAGCCTCGCTGTAAGCTTGTTTTTGGTTTTAAACGCCCAACCTGTTCACGATTGAGGCTAAATAGTTCATCCGCAAGGAAATACTCGCGGTAACCTGGGTAATGTCTCGCGTAGAAACGCATGTCACCGTGGTTGGCGAGATAGCCAGCCACGGATATGTATTAAGCCACTCGTTAAATCAATCTTTGTATGTTGCAGGTCAAGGCTCGACAATACGGGTCTCAGCGAACCGAAGTCCAATGCCCATCACTTAATTCATCAGCAAGTAGATTTAAGCGTCTGAACTGGGATAAAAACGAAGAACAAAATGATACCGAAAATACGGCACTAGCGGGAACTTCAGCCTGCGAAAAAGCGAAAACTAGTAAAGCAGAGAGTCACCTTTAACAATCCATCAAAACTGATGAAACATGGCGGTCTGCTCCGTATGTCTCCTACTGGATTAAGTGTTGATCGACACTTCTTCTGCAATACGTTGGTAAGCATGGACTCGTATATCTTCCTTTCGCGATGCGACTAATCTCCCCGCATAGTTTCTGATCAATCAACATTTTCGAAAACAGCGTAAAAATCATGCAATAACCGTTTTTGTGAACTCATTGGCCATGGTAAACCTCCCTAAAATCATATTCGCTATAACATCATGAAAGCGTAGGTTAGAGCAAGTTTTATCGTCTTTGGACAAAAGTTAGAAGTGAAGACAGAAGAAAAACTAATTATCACGGACACCCTGTTGATGATCCTTTTAGGGCCACTAACCCATTCATCAATTATTCTGAAAGCACAAGTATGGCGAATATCGTACTTTAAATCTTTCCTCGGAAAACAGACGCGGCATGTAACAACCTGCGATTATTGCGTTGAGTGTTCTACTTTATGTAATGTTCTTCTTTAAAAGTTACCTCAGTTATTTGCCAAACATCGTCTATCAAATTTAACTACCCATCTATGCGTACAATAGCGTAAGTTGAAATTTTTAAAGACCAATGATACTTAATAGAGGTAACAATGATTATATCCCGGTGTGAACTGATCGCCCGCTTCCTCAAAGATGAGGGAGTTGAATAATTATGGTTACCAGGTGTGCCGCACTCATAACGATCCTGCATGTCATCCTGAATGTAAAGACATTCTGTAGGCAAACAAGCGCAACGCACATGCGCGATGGCTATGCCGTGCAACAGGTAAGTGCGGCACGGCTCGTTACTTCTGGACCCAGTGCGACAAATACGTGACAGGCATGCCAACCGCTTACATGGATTCCATTCCAGGCATTATGGGTCAGTTTATAGTTAACTATGGAAGATACGTCAAAAACCGAATTGGTGTGTCACGGTCCTTGTTGAAGCACACGCTTAGCGTAAGCATCCTCTGGAAATCCTAATGATCCTGAAAAAGGCGTATACATTGCCAATAACCGCGTCGTCCTGGTCCTTGTTGCACTGATGTGCCAAAAGAACATGACCAGCCAGTAAAATACGAATATAAATACCGCTGAGCGATCCTGTCTATTACGTATCTTAAGAGGAACCCACCACCAGAAACAAAAGGTCACAGTGGTCAGATCAAAAAACCGTGACTATATGGCGGCCAAGGTCCAATACTAGCTGTGTGGCTATAGGGCGGTAGCATCGAGCTCTAATCACCAAATCTGATGTTCCTCCGAGTAGACACACGACTTTGATGGGCTTGGTGGATACCACCAACAGACAAACAGTGTTGGTATTGAAAGGGCCACCGGCGCAATGAACGCGATAGCATACCGACAACATCGGCATCACACATGATGATTCCTTGCCGTTGCTTGGCGTTGAATGATCGGCGACCAATGACCCATGACACATTTCCTGGCGGCTAAAAATCACTCCCATTGATATTGACCGCCTTCTATTCTAAAACGATATTCCTCGATGTGCTAAGTGGCCGTGTCTCAGTTAAGAAGAAATGTGTCCTGGTCGACAGGGTGGAACTTCAATAACTAGGAAGCCTCGTTAGCTGTGAAAAAATCATGATGCGTTGTGCACAGGGGCGGCGTTATGAACGAGCAGCGATAGAGATCAAACCTCACCTCGATGAAGCGTCCGCTGCATAAAGTGATGCTTGCGCGTCTGATGGTCGACAGCACCAAATGTTTGCTGCGCAGATTATAAATGAAACCAAATCGTGGGTGAACTCGGTGCTGGTACAATGTTTGTCTCCCACTCATGGGTGTAGTTGAGTTTCCTGAAGAAACCGTTTGTTTGTGTCACAGGGCGAACAGATCAGATGAATATCAGAGTTCTACCTTTTGCATACGGTTACCGTGTAAAATTTTGTTTGAAAAAGGTTCTTAGGCATGTCGCCCAATCAAAGCCATGAAATTAATGAAGGGGCGTACCGCAATTCATCATGGATCTTTGCAGACTTTAAATATTTGATGACGCTATCGCATAAAAACGTTGAATCAGAACAAAGAAAGAAAACTTTAATAAGAAAGAAAACGTTGCCATGACAACCGATGGTCTCCAATCAACTGGTACTTGGATCCAGAAGAAATCATTAATACCAAGCAGTGCCCGGGTGCGATGCGCATATGTTCTTGAGCAGACGAAGCAACCTAATAGCGACATATATTCTGTATTGATGAAAACGACAGTCTGGTCGCGAGTTGTGTTATTCTCCACGAACTCTACATCACAATCGTGAATCTCTGTACCGTAAGCGCACCGGAGATTCAACATATCCGTGACATTGGACAACGCTAACGTCTTCTGACCAAGTATAAGCAATCAACTAAGCAACGAATAAAGCTTATGAAGTACACAACTGGTGGACTTAACGAAGTCACACATTGAACGGGAATTGATGTATGTGAAAGTCGTGCAAACGGGAGCGCAAACGTGCGAAGTAAAAAGCACGGTGAATATTTTCCGCGGTAACATGTGATAGAAACCAGTCTATCTACAACGATTCAAACGTTGGCGAATGGATAAATTAGATGGTTAACAAGCTGGGCGCGCTCATTGCTGAAGTCGTTCGACGGTGTCCTGGCATCCGCACTGGAGAAACACGTCTTTGAATCCGCGGTAGGTGCTAAACTAAAAAGCCCGCATGATTCGCGCTTATATTATGTGTGAAAAATAAAAGGTTTAATGGAGAAAACGAATTGAAGTGATTAAGTTAAGGAAACGCCGTTTAACCTATGCCGAGCTTGTCACCGTACACTCCTGCCCACGATTGCTGAGCGATCACGAAAGCTGAAGAGAACGTGTTATTACCGGCTATGGTGCAAAAATCAATTTCGGAAAAAATCGCATCCAAAACCGACTAGTCCGAATGCAAGTGTACCGGCTAAAGATCGGTGAATTTAAGTTAGTCGCTTAGTTTGGATTCCGAGTGAGTTAGGCCATAAACGTACTGGTCTTAATGCTTTTGTACTTAGAGTGGCAGTACGTTCTATGTCTTATGACGCGCATTGACCTTAATATGATTAGGACACTAATACCATATGGTAACTTTCAACCCTATGTCAACGAGAAGCCGAAAAATATAGAAAAAGGGCTGAAACTGAGCTGATTAAGTGGCTTACACTACACCTGCCGTTTTGCTTTGCGCGGCAACTGCTAATGACAATTCCAGCATGAGACCGCACCGATAAGAGCCGATTGAAAGAGGGTTCCTGCATAATATCCAGCCGCCAATAACCGCAAATACCTGCTCAACATAAAATGAATGCGCTAACTGGTGAGCACATTTTTTGCCCCAATGTTTGTAATGTGAAGCAATGCAAAGAACGACGCACGTAAACTAAGTGGCCACCAAGCCATCTAAATTCTAATGTGGGTGTTTTCTAATGCAAATGCCATAATAGAAGGCGAGTACGGCGAGGAGATTCACGATAGAAAGTGGTAAAGCACACTAGCGAACAGCATAGCAATTAATCAAAACATGGAAAGTCCCGAAAAGTGTACCCCCCAATACCGATAAAGCATCGCCTTTGTTGATGGATAAATGGACCCTACCGCCAGGCATATAATCCGACTAAGGCCAACCCGCACCAAACCCAAAGTGTATCTTTCTTTTCATAGACCTAGGCAGAATTAATCCCAATGGCACAAACAAAGAATGCGGTGAATAAAGCCAGCATTTTCTGCCGTCGGTACTGCCGACCTATTTGTGCAAGTAAAACCTCACACTAGACAACCCTCCACGGTGAGCTCCTAGCCAAAGCTTTACATTATTTGCCGATTTTTGGTCTTAAGATAATAATAAAGGTAGGAGCACACTGTTCAATAGAACGCATGGCATTTGAACGTGTGGCGAGTTCTCCATACCAAGCATCTTGGCGCAAAGCACAATCCCCAATACGGCCGTGGCCCCATAAAAAAGGTGTGCAATAGACATAGTGAATCCGGTCATGATAAGATCGCTATTTACGGAGAGCTGTTGTCACAGCCGAAAATGAAAGGTATTCAATGCGCTAAAGCTTTGGATGCCAAAGTAAATGATGTTTGCTCTTTAATAATCTAAAACATTCATCGTTTGTGCTTATAAAGCGAATGGGTGCGCTAAAAACTCGATACATGAAATTAAAAAAGCTTAACTTAGGAGATGATACTCAAATCCAGCCTAGGTAACAATGCATTTTAAGCAGCGACTTAGTCTGACTCAAATTGAATGATGTCGTCTTTACAAAGTGAGGAAAATACAATGGACTGGCGATATGGTTGTACCCGTGCGCCTTTTTTCTACTATAATTGCTCTGTCTCAGGGCCTAACAATTTACGCTATTATAACGCAAGCAGTGACCTTCAAAAAGCCAATATTGCGGTAATTAGGGCGTAAGGTGCCCTCTCGATAATTTTAAATGACCGTCAACACTACGGGCTTGGGCGTCTTGTCCACTCACGCGTTTTGGGTTCCAATATGGTAAAAATGGTTGGAGTGTCATTTATACTTATACCGGCTATTAAAACATGCGTAGTCGCAGTTGCACGGATACATAGTTGGCGAACGGTGTATTCTCCCGAGGTCAAGCATTTTTTCTAGAAACACCGACAAGATTTTTTGATCGCCGATCAGAAACCCAAAAGCGATTTTGATTTTTTACAGCCCTTTCCCCCAGCTTCTAGATTTGATTTAACCTGTTGCACCACAGTTTATATGATTGGGCGTGACTTTCACATTTGTGAATTTATTTCTCTGGTATGTTTAGCGCGTCCGCGCACCACAAAATCGTCGATTGATTACGAGCAAAAAGGATGATCATAATAAAAAGTATGGGAATGTATAGTTGCGATATAACTTATGCGTTTCAAGCAGAACTAAAGCAAACCCCGACTCAGTAACAAAGGTGCATATAGCACCTTTTATTCTACAACGCAAAAATATAGCTGTGTTTTTTAAGAATCCTTCGCTCATACAGCTCTCATTGCTTGTTACTTTTACATCACGTTCTAAAGAATCATTTTGCAATTTCTTGCTTCTCTAGGAGTGCATTCGTAAGTACCGAATGATATTCGTTTTTAGTCGGAATATGCTTTTTGCTTACTTAAGAACATCTTCCAGCAGACTCCAAGACGTTGCTACTTGTCTCGAAGTGCCGATTAAGCTCATGTAAAAACCAGGCGGCAGCCCATTGGGAGAATATCGAAATATCTCTAAGCCATCACTTTTAGGTGGTTTCGCATAAAACCAGCAACAACTGCTCCAAGGCTATGAATGCCCGCTCGAAAGAAATTCCTTCATTTGGTACCAGAAACTTAAATCAAAAACTGGATGTTCGTCCCCGCTTGGTGTGGAAATGATGCTATGCGACGGCGTTGCGCCAACGTGTTGTCGAACACGAAGCTGTCCAATATGGCATAAAACTCCTACTGTGCGTTGATGCAACGTCGAAGTGCGGGTGCTCTGTATAAAGGTCATAAACACTCCTGCGACTATTTTAGGGCAATTATTGCAGATTTTTGGTCTTCAGATGAGGACTTTGCTACTTCATGTATATCATAACTCAATGCTTAGAACTTAGACAAGATAAGGCGAGAGAACAACACGCGTAGTCCAATAAAAAGCACCATTGAAGCAGCCAACTGACTAAGCAAAATCGCGACAGGCGAATGGTTTCCACTCACAATTTTAGCAGCCGCGATCAGGTAATGAGTATCATGTCATCAGAAGAGAGACCTGCATTGTCCATCACACTAAACCACAGTCCATTTTCCAACCGAGGTAATTCGAAAAATACAATGAGCAAGTATGAATTGGAAACCAACTAGAATCACCGCTGCTGCTGTCCCATTTTTAGTTCAGACTGATAAAGTGTTTCTTCGTAATGCGCCTTGTTGTGACCATTACCGATGCACCAGCGAAAAGCTAAATATTAAAGGAGCGAACGTTGGCGAACGCGATGCATCAAGCCCCAACCGCGATCAAGTCCGAACTGTGGTTTCGCCACTTCAATTACACACTATAGTGCGGAGAGAATCTGGCCTGTTGAGACTTCCGTCGCCCGAAGTGGGCTGCTACAATTAACAGCTATCCCACTAAGTAAGGCGAGTATAACAATGTCGATGCACCTAGTATATCAATTAGGCCCAAAGTCACGTAGTGGGTTTAAAATTCGCGGCCCACTGTGGGCACCAGACTCGAATGCCTCAAAAAACACCGAAATGACGCCCCGTGCGTATAAAGTTTGTATGCCATTCAAACGGCGCTGAAGCGGGCTTAAATGAGGCGGCTGTCTGAAGTCCCAATAAAACAGAGCCCACAATGATGTGTCCAACACTCACAAATGACAATTACCGGTTTTTCGAACAAAAACGAGCGACGGTTGCATCATTATGGCAAAGACTTGAGCTTCCGAGCAAGTTAAGAAAGCTCAGAGATAAGATCCATTCGGTCGCTATTGAATATGATGGTTAAATATCCCCGCCGCCCACTTTCAAAGGCGAACGCTGGACCCTGACTAATAGAACTGACATCAGAAACAACCAGCCTACCACACATCTCGTAGCGTAAGCCGAATGCCCCGTCGATATAAATTGAGAACGCGCAGCAAAGGTACCGAACCGAGTTGCCCGCAAAATAAATGCAATTGAGAGATCATGAGATCGGCGGTGATCTAACCCACGTAAAAGGCAAATGACCCACGATGACCGACAGAACATGGCGTAAGATACACCCCGTCGCCCATATAAAGTAGTCAAACCGTCATGCTATAGCTGTACACGTCTCGAGCGTTTTTGTACATGTTCATTGACTTTGCCTTCATATCCCAGCTGCTTATTTCGTAACGCTAAGGATATGGTGTCGCTCTGCTCCTTGTGCGGGCTGGGGCCGTGACCGCAAAATATGCCTACAACAATACGGCCATACACCAATGACCCCACGAAGCGCACTTCTTGCTCTGAGTGACCGGGTCACCATTGCGATAACACCAATAATAGGAAGGAGCGTGGGTGGCAGATCACTATGAAATCAAAAATAGTTTAGCCTTGCATGTGGATGATGCTACTGGACATTCTTTTCGGATACAGTCGCAAGTTAATTGTCTCGTTCCACACAGTGACTGAAACGAATCGCGACTCAGAGAAGAATAATGGCGACTATTACCCGATATCAGCCCATACTCAATCAAACCAGAAGAAACGGGTGAACGCAGTAACCTGGCGTTAACCTACTTGTCCATTATCGGCTGACTTTGTGCAACTATTGATGTGACGCGAACCTAGAAGTAAGCTGGCGCATGCTATCTTAAAGCGGATTACATAACTACATTTAGCGTGTCAGGAGAAATTCAATGACTCGACTTAAATGATCATCCGTAGTGAAAGGACAGCATGGCACAAATCTTGAACAAAATTGTGACAACACAGTGCTTCATGCATTAATAGTCTTTGACCCGTATTGTAGATCTTACTATTTACGCCTAATTAAGCCGATTAACGAATATATTATATACCATCGGATTGAATGTTCTGTTTTGTATTGCTAGTTGATTGGAGGAGGTCCATGACCGAAAAATCTAATTCTAAAGAAAAACGTCTAGTAAGTCACCATTGCTCGATACTACGATTTAGCTTTCACTGCACTTACTGCGGCGCTTTGTGTGGTTCTCGTTACCGTGAGTGGTCTCTTGAGCAATTTTATTATGCCGCGAATCTATTTTGCGCTGCACGCGATAAAAGCTCATGACACATCATTTGGACTACGTTCGAATCCCTTAACCTGTCGAGGAAGGCACGTACGTTGGCTTTCTGGCTCTCTCATAATCGCTGTTGGCATAGTAAGTCTTTAACTCTGTTTTAAAAATGTTCTTGGCCCCCCCCCCTTCCTTCCACCCGAACTCATACGCGTGTGTTCCCTATTTGTACGAAAGGCTTAATTATCAAACGGTAATTTGCCCTTATGACAATGATTCGGATCAATTTCTTACTGCGGCAATCCCGTTGGATGGAGGACCTCCTCTTATTGGCGCTGAAAGAGGGGCCAGCCCGATTCCCCTGGCGCCACTAGAAGTTATTCTAGCAGAAAAAGCGCAAATGCCCCAATATTGTTGCATTAACCCTTTGCTGGTGGCGTGCTGGGCCGCTATGTTCTGCTAATATTTCGAAACCCATCCTTGCGGTGTTTGTTATTGTGTAGTATTAATTTATGAATACCCGACAGCGTCTAACAAGTATTCGCTGGATAGCGGCGGGATCTGGTTGCCAACGTGTAGTCACTATCCTAATTGGGCACTTTGTATATTTGTTAGTATCGACGATATCGTTTGGTGGTGTTCTGCGACGTTATTTTTGCTGTTTATTGCTATAGTGGTCTAATGTTTTGTGTGTCTGCGTGGTTCTGCATACGCAAAAAGCCGCTATGCAAGTTTAAGTTGGTTTGTCTGTTTGGGAATGCGATGTATGTCCAGTCGCCGATCGCAACGCCTTGGCCGCGGTTTTATCTCCGCAAGCGTAGGATCGGCTTATAGCTTGCTTACGCAATTGTTAGTTGCGATGTATTAGATTCTATACTTCTCCTTTTTTTTGTCTGATAGTTGTGTAACATACGGCATAACGGCTATGACTTAGTGGGGTGCGTACGTGCTTTCTGGTGGATGATAGGTCCAACTATTCGAATTTTGCGGTTTGGCTGGTGTTCAGAATCGCTTCTGATATTGATATCGATATGCTCGTTGCATGCTTGGAAGGCGCAATGAATGCAGCTTGTTTCCAGGCACCGAACGGCCCGGTTGCTATAATGAATGACTACACTCCTTCGAGCTATCATCCTGCTGTGTGTGATCCGTATGGCTTCTCGTTGTCTAACTATGAAGATGATTTTCATCGATTGCAATGAGATGCGGCTAATTCCCTCGTTGGAGCGTTGATCTATCAGGGTAACTGGTCTCTCGACTTATCTAAGTTCCCTTCCTGCTGCTACCTTCGACGAGCCAAATACTGATCAATCCGTATCGGAAGAATAATGTAGTGTTGCCTGCAATCGTGGTTCCCTTGATCAGTTGCTGCAAAATAGGCAAGTTTAGCGTTCGAAGTATGCTGTAACCAATCACTACATTAGTGAGAGTGCTAGGTGATGCTTTCGCGCTCCGAATCTCCTGTATTACCCGCCCGCGTGCATACTCTGGATTGGCCTCAAATTAATGCGGTTGTCTTTCTATAAGATATGACTTGACCGTTGAGATTTGTCGCTGACTTCGGTCGCGTAATAGTGCCATGATTGATCCGGAACCGTCTATCATTAGAGTCTATTGCAAACCTGTTCAAACCACCAGAGGACTCATAAGTACGTTGCATAGGTATACGATCCCATCTTTCGTCGTGATTATACCTCGACATCTCTTGATAAGCTTGTTATAAAATAGTCGACAGTATCGTGTTGTAGTGTTCTTTAACACAGATTCTAGTCATACGGGAATTTCCAATTATATACAGAGGTCTAAGTAAATGAGCTAATCTACGCACAGTGGTAAAGCGGCCCGTATTGTGCGCGCTTTAGCGAATTTAAAGTTATTAGTTATACTAGGAATGAAAAAATAAGAGTCGCGTCCAGCGCTAATCCATTCTTATCACGACCACAGCTCGCATATCGTACTCCGGAGGCCGTAACTCTCCACAGCGAAGGCATCAATCGGCGGCCAAGGTAACGCCTAATCTATTTTATCAGCGAGGCAGGTTCCAGATGATGAAGACTAAACAAGGCGTTAGTAGATTATCGTAGGTTCTTGGGTCCAAATACGATACGAGAGTCATCTCACGACACTAGAGTATTGGGAATGGCGAGTAGAAAGCAGCTGAAATTCGGTTATACTTTGCCCACCGAACAGAAGTCGAGTACTATGGCCTGGAAAAGTTCTGTGTATGCTTGTGTCCCTCTATGATATTGTGCCATGGTGACCAGCGATTACCGCCGGGCATCCTACGTATGAGTGCGATTCGCCTTGGGGCGAGGCGTGATCCAAGGACGTTCACGTAAAGATCGTCAAGTTCTGAGAGGGGATGTATCACTGGATCATAACTCAGCAACTCATTATGTTAAAAGCGTTCAGGAGTCACTTACACCGTGTATGCCGTAACGTTCTCCAGGTTTGCCAGCCTACTTGCTAAGCAACATTACTTTGCAATATACCATGATCATCCGAAGAAGTGTTAAACCTGCCTTCTGAGAATGGCGATCCAGATGGGCCTCGCATTATCAGGGTGGAGCCTAGCTTGCCGCAATTGAATTGCGATGTTGCCAAATAGATGGTGTTGTTACAAACCTGCGTCAGTAATGTATGAGTCGGTGCGTTTAGATTTTGATGAATGATGACTGGTTTGCGTGTCGCACTTAGCGGTAGCGCTATGAATATGTAGACTATCGTTTCTCTATATTTAACGACTTGCGGATAGAAGTGTAACTATAGGATCCGGGATCCGCGTTGCGACCCGCTTTTGTGAGTATGCGAGATACAAACGAGGCGACTTCATGGGGAGTGCTTCATCCTCACTCATTAGGGCCGGTCAGCAAGGCGGTATTGTCTGTAGTCCGTGTTGCGATGGCGCTGGCTTGCGGTTCTTAAATAAAATTAGTGGAACAGTTTCATCAGACCAAGCGCTAAGAGCAAACTCCCTATGGTACGCTGATGAAAAAAGTCTGGTGTGCAAGACGACGTGGAGTTGCTTCTTTGTGTGATGAGCGTTGGAGGAATGTTGTTCTTGTCTTCAAACGGAGCTCGAAATCCTGCAGGGTTCTGCGACTGCAAGCGTTAATCTTAGAGCATCTCAAGCTTTTCTCCTATCATATCTGAAGACGCTGGAGCCGACATCGGCTGCTTATCTGACTCTGGATTTGAGTACACCTCAACAGCACGACACATAAGAAAAATATGAGTACGATACCCGCTTAAGCGCGCTTCTTGGGCTAAGCTTTGTCAGTACCCTCCCATCGCAACTGATATAGAAGCTTGATATTCTACTAAGAGTGATCTGTATAGAGAGACACACCACCGAGAGTTCAGAAGAATGTCTTGATCTGTAGTTGCATACAAAACTGTAGGAGGCCTCAACCCACCATAGAAGGGCCGTTGTATCCCTATCATTGGCCGAAATGGACCCCTGAGCGAGCAAGGCTGCCGCGCAATCTGCTTTGTCCTCAAGAGCATTTATTATTCACACTTGGAGGATAGCGTGCTATGAATGTGATTGTCATATCCCCACGCCTGACTGTTCGACTAGATTCGACTCAGGAAGAGTCTTGATGTTTGGCAATCGTCGTCGTGGGACTTCGCAGTGATCAAGAAAACTCAAAAAGCGACTGCTTCTGGCTGCTGACTACGCATCCCTTCGCCAGATATTGGATGTCACTTTCTGATATCGTGCACCCAATCCACACTGCATCCGAGCGCGAGTACGTCGTTTTTACTATTGGTCTTCTTACCACCCATGTGCTGGTAAGCGCTGCTTGAATGCCGCTGGTGCTATTGGCACTGCTGGCGCCGGCTGCCGCGGCTTCGAACATAGGGGCAGGCAGGGGGGAGGTTCGGCGGCCGAGGGGGTGTCCTTAATTTCACCGATGCTGCGGTAAGATGTGATATAGCGCTATTATCAACAGTATTAACTACCAGTCCACGGCCGGGCTGCCCGGAGATTGTGGCAGCACGGTGACTTGACGGCGCTATATGATGAATGCGTTCCCAGCAGGACACAGAGTTAGCACCTCTTAGCAAGAGTGAGTTCCATCGTGCGGGTTTCGAGTTTAATGGTCACTAACGATGAAGAAGTACCAGCAGTTTAAAGATCTTAATGTGACAAGGCGCGCGCACTTCATGTCTTGTGCGTGGATGAGCCGTATGCTTGTTAGTGTTATCGTTCTATAGCGGATTTAGAGTGCGCCTCGTGCAAAATACTAATTCGCCGACATTCGCAGTGTTTTCTACCTTTAATGGTCAGAGTGCCGCGCCCCGGGGAATTGTTTCTGGAAGCCGACAAGCAGCCGATCTCCGTAATATAAATGATCCAGTTAACTTCTCCTTAATAGCGATCTTGGAACTACGATAGAACTAGCCACTACGTGAGACCCTGCATGCAACTAATCACCAGAATAGTCCAAAGAGGACACGCACATGGCTTATTTCTCAACACAAACTAAACTTCAGAGTTGGCTGCGATAATCTCACATATAACAGAATTGATCGTCTTTCCCATCATTAACACCGGTCGTCAACTACCAGAAACGATCAACCGGGTGTTGTCTTATGGTGGTCTGGCAACATAGGTCATCGTCCCGCCGCACTTATACAGGAGGGGAATACCATGCTCGCTCGCTGCTACTCACCTCACCGCTTACAAACCAGCTACCACCATTCCAAAAATATACTCAGAAACAGCTGTACTGCAGTTCACAGTGTAAACAAGGTTTCCCATAATTGCACCTTCCCGACCCATTGCGTAGCCGAATAATATCTCTATGAGCTTGTCGCTACGGTAACAGTGTCCAATCGCCAAAGAAAAATCTCTATCAATCTCCTCAACAACAGACCTGGCACTATTACCCTTGTGAGAAGTGGAGGCTGGGTAAAGTACCAGCGTTTTTAGATCTAGGATCGATATATATAAAGAACCGTACTTGAGGAGCGCATCTATACGCTTCCGCTGTGTGGAGGCTTTGCATTATGGGAGGGCAATCCCGGGGGTGATTGGTGACTCCCAGGAGACCGCCGAAGCGTGTGCCATTGTAGCGGATTATCTGGGTCTGCGGTTATGTCCCTCTGGGTGTGCGCAGACCTCTGGCGACCCGGTTCGGAAAGCACCGGCTCGCAGATACTCCAACATGCGAAAACAAAATCAGGTCTAAATGGTCGGATACACTACATATATTGAACCTTGGACCTAAACCACAACTACCTCGCGCCACGCGGAATTGGGTTGCATGCTGCCTCTAAATACGTGAACGGTCCGCGTATTCGATCGAGGCGATCGCACATCACCGTCTAGCTAGCTCTTGTTTGGAACCATGCACTCGGAAAGCCATACTGCTAATACACAGATGGCTGCCCTGTAAGGCTGCGCCTTAGTCTTACATGGAAATCTCCCGTATTAAAAGTATTAAGTCCTCCCTGAAAAATTCGACCTGTGGACCTGAGCACGCAGCGTCCACGTAAACAACGGTGCGGCAGTCGAGTCTGAGGCCCCCTACCACCGAATAGGTTTTCTTACGCTGAGGATGAGATCCTATTGATCATCCTCGAGCGGTCCTCAATAGCAAAGAGCAGCGTTACGCTGTGCGTTTCTCTTCCATAATCTATCGTGCAACAAACTAAAACGTTTTAAATGATGTAATATGCCACAGCAAGGATGTAACCTCCTCTAACTACAAACTCTAAGGAGTTCAACGCGACTTCCTCACTACAAATGTATATCACGATCGGCTGATCTTGGATTAGAAGAGAGAACTTAATGT
>Ga0163217_1052057_pt1 | contig 15634 bp, 10 predicted proteins | sample SynspAceP_FD_185933 | JGI IMG/M metagenome (GOLD analysis project Ga0163217, IMG submission 185933) | Saline lake microbial communities from Ace Lake in Antarctica - Synechococcus sp. Ace-P (PacBio error correction) | ecosystem: Environmental > Aquatic > Non-marine Saline and Alkaline > Saline ...
AGCTCTATAGTTGAACACACAAACCACCACACAGGAGGGGGATTTTTTTTTTAAATTTTTTCAGATAACGAAAAAATGGAAAAATTGGGGGGTTCAGATATTGGTTTTTTCAGTGAGGTGGGCAATTTAATAAATAACCCACTGAATGAAGAAAATGAAAACAATGTCCCCCTTTCTGGTGTAAGTAAATAATTTACAAGCTTGGAACAGTGGGTTTATTTTTTTTAATGAAACTGGAAGTGGTAGTAATCCCGGATATGGAAAGTACGGTAAGGATCCATCCCCCGCCCGGAAATTATAAATTTTTGAAAAAAATGCTGGATAATGAAAGTGTTTTAATTTATGCCGTTATTTAGGTTAAATAATGATGTGACACCAACTAAATTTTTATCGGCCATGTGCCAACTCTGGATTCAGTGGCTTGAAACGGAACTCTTACAGGAAATCTGAGGGTTTAATTAGTGGAACTTCTGCCAATTTCTAATTAGTACTGAATGCGGATGTGATGATTTATAATGGGTCCAAGCGGTATGATAATTGCCACCCCTGCAGCTTGTGCAGCCCCAAATTGCCAGGTTGCTGCAGTATTGGATAACTGATGATGGGTTCCGGGCGATTCAATCCTAACGATGCCCAATGCCTCCAAGTTTTTTCCTTCTGATTGCCGCCATCAATTTTTCTGTTCAGCTTTGTCCCAATTGAATTTGCTTTTCCATTTGAGGTACTTAAAAACACCAAGATTAATTTTTGGTACTGATTGAGTGGGTTACTCTTTCAGAGATCAACAATGAATTTTTTTACATCGAAAAGTCTGGTGGAATAATAAATGGATTGGCAAATTGGGGATGGTGTTGTTAGAAGGTGCTGGGGAAAAAAAATTTTCCCCCGGGTAGTGGAAATGAAATTATTAATTTTTATCGACATCCCTCCTCAATCGAAGACTGGTTTATTATCGCTTTGAACAAACAGATTATGATGGGAAAATATTCTATTCACTCCAACCGAGCTCCTAAATTTTCAGTGAATAACGCCTGAGCGTAGTTTATTCCAAACCCAAACTTATGGATTCTATATTTTGACGAATATGAGCTAAATCACCAATTGAATTGTTTTCGAAGTTCTTTGGTGTAAATTTATATAGTAGCGTTTTCATATTCGCAACGGAACTTTTAATAAAAACGATAGACTTCAGTCGATACCTAATCGCATTTAATTTTTTTCAACTAGGAACAACAATTCATCGAATAATAACCAGTAGTTCCCTCTTTCTCATCAGACTCTTTTTGCTTCGTTTACAAACAACTTTGGATCGCTGTTTTTTATAAATAGGAGTAAAAATAGCAAAATTGCAGAAATATACTATTCTGCAGATGAGATTGAATACCCCGCCAAACTAAAAGCAGCATAGAGATAGAAAGCATACTATTTCCCCAATCACAAAAAGGTAGCAATGCATGAAGTTTTTGGTTTTCGTAACACTTCCAATTTCATCAACTGTAAGTTCTTCTTTCTTTTTAACGATTTCGATGAAAGCATAAATATAAAATAGATGCAGAAAAATGCCGATTCCAAAACGAATCATTCAATCTGCCCCATGGTTCCCGGGTTCATATTTGAAAGAGATAGCTCATTCATTTTTAAGTGTTAACGCTTCTTGATGTATCACCCCAAAAACATTTAATTCTCAGATAAATAAGCGTCCCAAATAAATGAAAAGAGGTATTTTTAAGTGGATAGATTGTAGTAGAGGTAAATAGAAAAATAAAAAAGAAAGTTGAGAATTTTGGTTGAATTTGGTCTGTTAGGCCGTAACCGTAGGAAAAAAATTCATTGTGTGAATTCCCACATGCCAAAAAGCATCATGGTACAGGCTATAAACCAAAAATCCATACATGGAAGTTTCCAATTCTAATGTTTAGATTTGGGCACTTCTGATGAGATAATCAATAAAGGTAACCGAAAAAGCGCAAAGACTGCATCAGTCAAGTTTTTCAATAACTGAATTACATCATCGCCTCGATAACGAAACCCCGTTTTCAGACTGGTTCTTATTTTGGTGTTGATGAGTTTTCTCAGCATGGTATTGAAATGGTTTTGATTAGTCTGGATGGAGATAAGTAAAAATCTTTTTTCACACAATCGTTGTTTTTTAGAATTCAGTATTCGTCTTACCGAATGGACTCTTGTACAAATAAAGGAAAGTCAATATATTTAGATCATGAAAAAATTGATTTTTAGTTTAATCGTCTTTATGCGTTCTTATATTCCTGGTTATTTAGGTCAACAACAAAACAGGTAGACTGGGTCAAATTATTTGGCTATAAGTGGAAAAGATGCCCACTCGTATGATGGAGCAGAACTAACAGAATGAAGAAAGTAAAAGAAATTAACAGCCAGTTTATTAACAAAAACGTGCTCAGAATTTAACGTAAGAAAGTAAGGGTCTTGTTTTTTATTAGTTTTACTATTAACCTGAAGGAAATGTAATAAATGCCAAAAGGTCCTAAGGGGAGTTTCTGAAAAGACCGATGAATCTGCTTTGGCTAAATTAATGATTTAACAACCCAATGGACAGCGGGGGATCCAGAGAGGACGAAATGTTTTTAGTCGAAAATACACAGTAAAATGTAAATTCAAATAAAATATCACACTATGAAAAAAAATAACTATTCTCTTATTAACGAATTACTTCAGGATTTACTTGCTATGGCACAATGTTTAATAGCTGGCCAATAATATTTATGTCTTTACTACACAAGAAAGAAATTTACGAAAGTCATCAAACAGAAGCTCAACATGGACAGCTGCGGCTGCTTGTGCAAGTAACAAGAAATGGTTCCTTTAGCAGAAATACACTTCCCAAGTGGAGCAAGACAGTGTGTTTATTATGTGAATCAAAGCAGGCATTACTGCTATGTCATAATCAGTAGCACCAGATGGTGGTGGAGCATCTTATTTTGTTGGTTGGCGGAATGATATGGTTCGGAAGGCGCAATGGATTTTGGACGGTGATAATGTTGGAAGCTCTATCTTTTGGCAGGGGTAAATCAAACGGAACAGCCAGTGATGGAGCTTTAATAATTTGGGGAAATGAACCCGATGACTTAACACAATCAAGAGATGGGATTAGGATTGGCAATTACAAATTGGCCGCTTGGGTGTTAGCCAGGCGCAGTGGAATGATGTAAAACCCGTCCATCAAACCTGTATTGTTGTAATTGAATATCCAATTAACTACAGGAATTTTATTTGAACTCGAAGCAAATAGTAATCAAATCAATGATTGAATTGAGTCCGAACCCAGTTAAGATGAAATCTATTTCTCAAAACCTGGTTCTAAGAGTTATGGAATTAATGGATTTACAAGGAAACAAACAATTCAAGCAAGCGAACTGTGTAAGCCACACAAATTTTCAGTTGCTACTTTAGCAAAAGGAGTCCTAAATTTGATACAGCTGTTTAAACGGAGTCGGAACTGATTCATCAACAAAAGCTGATTAAAGAATAACTCGATATTTTCTTTAAATGCGAACGTTGCTATTTAAGTTACCCTTAATTATGACATCCAATAATTAAGTTTTTGGTCGTTATCTTAATTAAGGATGTCAATAATTAAGTTTTTGCAATTTTCTAAATAATAACTTAACCTTTATTTAAGTTTAGTCAAAAAGTTAAAAATGAAAACTTAATCTGTAAAATATATTAATCAAGGAACTTATAAAAGCTTTCAGCCAGAGCACATCAATCGAACTTGGCAGTTAGATGATATGGAGGTTTGATGCAACCTTTTGGGGCAAGCAGATCGACAGTTGGGCAGGTTTGGATATGTACTCAAGATTAACATTCCCCATATCGACTTGTTTTTCATTAGCATGCACATTTTTGAAAGAGCCACTCAATCGAGTAAAATTGAAGGAACGAAAACAAATATAGAAGAAGCATTTACTTCAAAAAGAAGATATTTCCTGATGAAAAAGAGACGATTGGAAAGAAAGTACAGAATTATATTAGCTGCATTGAATCAAGCCATTGAAAATTGGATGCAACTGCTTCTCTTCTCGTTTAATTAAAACAGACACATAAAACATTGTTGAACTGGAGTTCGGGTGCCGCATAAATCACATGGGAAAATTTTCCGAGCGAGCCAAAATTGATAGAGGAGCAACCTTTAAAAGACGCCCACATTTATCCCACCGATTCATGATACAGTTGAGAATACATTGAGATGATTGGGGAAAAGTTGGTTCAACGATGAATTTGAACTACCTGCCTTACTTATTAAAAATCGCGTTAGTTCACATCAATTGAAACATTCATCCTTTTTAGACGGAAACGGAAGAGTTGGGCGATTGATGATTAACTTTAATATTTAGTAGATCAAGGATTGTAAAGAAAGCCTGTTTTGTAATTTATCAGATTCATTTCGAAAAGAAATAGAATATTGTATTAGACAACTTGATGCGAGTACCGTGAAAAGAATGACTTAACTCAATGTTTAAGTTTTTCCCCTTGTGGGCGTAATGAACGGCAAAAGAGTGGAATAAATACGTTTCGATCAGGTGTTGAAGTTGCAAAAAAAACGAAATAAAAAGTTGCAAAACCACTTGGGCACGATCCATAACGCACAGAAACTAATGGAGTACGTATACCACGACCAATTATTGACGTTCAAAAAAAAGCAAAAGAATTACAGAATTGTCGCTTCCTTCTGTTTATAAATTACTGGAGCAAGTTTTAGAAGAACTGAAAGTGTTAACTGAGACCAAAGGCAGCAAGCGAGGAAAGCAATAATGTGTTTTTAAAAGAGTATGGTAAATTTTATTTAAATAGGGATGAGAAATTTTACTTTTATGATTTTGACGAAAGTCTTTTCTCTTGCAATTCACAAAAATTAGCTAAGATGCTGATTTTGATGCTCAACTTTAACCAACGGTAGAATTAAGGGAGAAATTTTTTAGTAGATATTCTGAATAAAGATCAAAATAGCAGAGAGAATGAGTCGCCACGAATGAACAAATTCGGTTTATGAAAGCCAAAAAGCCATTTAGAAGCTAGAAATGAAGTGGTGAAATACGATCGTATTCACATTCCAAAATTGAAGCTTACTTAGAAGATTTGTTATCCGAATAAGCAAGAAATTTATGAAGATGCTGTTATTACTCCTATGGTTGAGATAATTCATGCATGCCAAATCAGAGACCTCTCCTGCGAAGAAGAATTTCCAAATTACATGTTATTCGGCTTATGTTAAAAAGAAGAATATCGATGGAATGCACTTTCCTTTTATTTGAATAAGAATACATGAGCGAAGAGTATGGTGGCGCTATAATCAGCTAGACAACGCATTAAAAAGGAAGTGAAGAGATTAGAGCTTTTTAATAGAACTGCTGGCAACTGACTGAAGAGCGCGGAAAACAGTTGAATCAGTTTTTACTATAAGTTTCTAAAAAACGAAAGGCCACTCAATTTCTTTTGAGTGGCCTAAACCTAACAAATTGAAAATGAAAATTACTGTTTAATTCCAATTTTTATTTCCGAATTGTTCCTTTGAGTTTCTATTACTATAAAGTAACTCCAATTGAATAAATCGCTAATCATTTAAATTTGTTGGTGTTTAATTCTGTTTTCACAACTCTACCATCATAGTAAATTAGTTCCGTAAGCTTTCAATGTCTAATATCAGATTGAATGTTTACCATCCAGTTTTGTTTTGGGTTTGGATAAAGATTAAAAGCAGTTGAATAAATCAATGTTATTAATTCCAACACCAGACTAACCGTAATGACAAAGCCTGAGGTATCGACACCAAACAACCATTTTGAGTTACTGTTTCACGGCAATAAGAGCCATTGGCTAAAGCAGTGGTAGCTTTTGATTCGTTCGCTCCAACTGAAGATTGGTGCATTATTGTTCGAGCAAATCTAACCATTGGTAAGTTGCACCAACTGCATTTGCAGTTAATAATCTAGCATTTTTGAGTAGTTTGAGACCATCAACTGAATCTAACATCAATGTTTAAAAGTATCATTACAGCAAACAACAGAAAACTACATCCGGCATTTTAAACCTCCATTTATCCATGGGTTGGCAATTGGATAATAATATTTTGCAACTAAACCATTTTACTTATCAGTAAGGATGTTTCCAGAACTTTCATCTGCATCTGTATAGTTTTTACCACCAAATTAGAATTCGGTTCCATCATGCATTTTATTCATATTTGGTATTAATTTCTGTTGAATCTCTAGCATAATCCAATTCTCATTTTTGGTCCCAAAATTTTTTTCAATTAAATCCAATCAAGGAATTAAACTGAGATTGATCATTACTCCCCATGCGAAATGCTAGAGTTTGAGCGTTGATTTACTGATCCAATTGTGCTATTGCCGTTGTGAATTCCATTAATAATAACTCTGTGGTTTTGCATTTTTGTTGAATACATATACTAAATGCTGAAATGAAACCAAGAACGCAAAAGGAATGCAATTTAACCCAACTTGCAGTTGAATGAGGGCCACCTGAATCTGTTAATAGTAAGGAAACAGTAAATTTGTTGAAATTGTCGTTAATGTAAAATTCTAATATCAAGGTGTTACTTCCACGGCAGGACCAGCAAAAGAAAGATTCAGGCTTTTCTCCCTCCGCCAAAAAATGGTGTTCCAATATTTAACCAATGCTTCAATTCGTAAAATCCATTGAGTAGTAGCTAAATTAGCTGGTATGCATGTGAAATTTTATCTGTGGTTCCCGCTTATAGTCTACAGCATAAGGTTGAGTTAAGAATCTATTTTGTTCCTATAACTTTGTTCTAAAATATCTCTTTTAGTAAATGCCGCTAGTTAGGTGTTAAAGCCCCTCCATTTTCCTAATTTTTTATAGGGGTGCCACAAAACGAAACATTTGGATTTGCGGAGGCGTAAAAAGTATACTCTACATTTGTATCAGATGGATTAAATAGTTAACTCTCAAAGAATCGCCTGAAACAAAAACTATGCAGCGTATTTACTGTTGCCACATTAATTGATTTTGTGATGTAGAAGTGAATAAACTATCCCAATTTGTACCCGTAGGATTGTATCGTAATAAGTTCCCTCGCAGTTCTCCAAATTTTACCGCTTGGCGAAAGCAAAGAATCAAACAAATTTCAAATTAATATATCATTTGAGCCTACAAAGAATGTGGCATTGTATTCGAACAAATACTATCCATCCGATTGTTCCTTGCAATGTATCTAGATAAGTTCCTGAATTTTCTAATGATTTTATTGGTAGCACAATTGAATCTCCGATGCAAAGCGAAATCGTTATTATTAAATCAGGTTTGACCGAATTCCCTATTAAATCAAAATAATACCTCCACTAGTTAACACGGCGGGTATTTTAAAAGCAATGTGAGAGTTTTGTTCCAACTATTGAAGAAGATAAGTCTACAATAAACTGGTGTTAACACTTGGTGGTATTAATCGTATCAAAAGGAAATAAAGTGCTGTATCTTTTAGGTAGGAGAGCTTATAGTTACCTACATAAATTGGGTCGGCTGTACTTGCCCCAGCTTGATCTTGCTGCAAATTTAATCTTTTATTGGTGCTTCAACTTTGGAGAAGTCAAAATAACTACACCAATCCCCATTTTTTTTTTTCCCCGGTCCCCCCCCAAAAAAAAATATATAAATGATCATTTCCGTGAAATGCAAGCTCCCGAAGGTAACAAACTTCACCAAAGGCAAGACTTCGCGTAGCCACCTACATCAAATTCCAACCCACCCTCTCGTTTACACCTGTAAATTGCATCATGTTTTCAAAATCTTGAACAAAATTTTGAAGCCACTGAATCTTGCATTGAATTCGATTTTAATCGAAATTCATGTCGGTCTAATTCTGCTCCTTATTGCAATGTATTTTTGTCAAAAGGCAAAGGGAGGATTGGCTGAAACTCAACAGTAAAATTTCCTTCCTCCATGTATAACCACCTGGTTTATTAAAAGTTTTTTAATGCTCACAAATGAAGCTGGCGTCTTTGGTCGGTTTAAAATTCCTACTCCTAATTGGTTGTGGCTTAAAATTACTATACTATTTGCCCAAAAAGAAGTACAATAACCCGGTTCCTCAACCCTGTTCCAACTCAGGTAGAACGAGGTAGTCATTACAGAAGAACCATTCTGATGTATTGATTTCCATCGTGTGCTGCTGGACTAGTGTGTTTCTTAAAAGCTAGGTTTTCCCACCACCTAATACTCCAGCAACCCTGTTGTAAAATGAGTGTTTTCCTGTTCCCTGAAATTGGTTCAAAAGCTTCGGAGATTGAGGTGTCGATACAATCGCATCGCTTTGGAAAGTAAAACTAGCGAAGTGCGTTTCGCTAGTTCCAAAAGCACCCGAATTAGCCGAAAACATCGACCTGTAATACGATCTTGTAAAAACGAGCTAAACTATTAAATGGACAGAATTTTGGGCTTGTAGGACTATTAAATGAAAATAGGTGCCTGCCACGCCCCTGGAAGTAAATAGCTGATGTCCCAATTGTTTCCATGTTCAACGAATCAAAAGTCAACTGGTGCTGTATTTTGTTTTATATTAAAGAAAATACCCATGTTTGTCGGACTTCACAAGGTTCTGAAATAATCAATTCGGTAAATGGTCCGTCAAATTTGTCCTGCTCCCATACCAGTACTTAATTATTAACCGTGAGGTATTGCATTTTGCATTCAATACTTAAACATCCTGGGCGCATTAAAAGTTGGACTGTTCGAGTACACTAGCAGTTCCTGCAATTACTTTGAAAAAAGTTGGAGAGCTATTCCATTTGTATTTTTCCTAAAATACCTTACCACTAAATTTGAGTGCCAGAGTATATGTGATAATTATCGAAGTAATACCTAGGAGTTTGTGCCGTTTAACTTTAACATTACCATCAAATACTTTATGTGAGTCAGTAGTGGATGTTTGTCAAAACTTGATTGTGTTCGTTTTCTCCAATCCAAACTTCCCAAATCTCCTGAGCTGCTACAAAAGGAAGCGGGTTGACATTTGCAGGTCATCTCAAAATTGGATTCCAAAACAAAGGTGTTCTGCTACATACGTCTGTCGGCGCAGTAAATCATTTGTACATAAGATCCGTCACAAAGAATTGCGTTTCGTTATAAATTGGGCGCTAACATGCCTGAATAACTGTTCGTTCCGGAAGTGTCGTATAATTGGCGCCTTTGCGAATTTGGGTTACTCAGTAGATAGGAGTAAAGCCGAAGTAAATATTTTTTTCATTTTCCAATTGTTTTAGATTCATTCAAAAATCTGAATACAAACTATCTAAATTAGGTAGTTCAATCATGAATTGTGACCTTCATTCCAATCAATGAAAAAAACCCTCCTCAGAATTCCATCGAAAAGGGTTTTTAAAGAGTTTTTTTCTGGATTGTTGTATTATAGATTAATTGTTTTCCCACATGCGTCAGACCCTTTGGTGATTAAACCGGCAATCTTCCCATGACAACACCCTTCAAGTTTTTTGTAGTATAATCACCAACTGCAATTTACTTCAATGTTTACTACCTGAATTTAAGGTTTCATGCCAGCCATTTCCGCCAATTATCATAGGAAGAGATCCATTATTAACAACGGTGATAAAAAGAAGGAGCTCCTTGATTTTTTCTTTGCTTTTTCCCGTAATACACGCTGACCCTTCTTCTTGAAAAGCACAATAGAGAGCATATACATCTTTTAATTTTTTTGGTTTTTATCCTTTACTTTGTTCAATTGCAGCTATTTCTGAATTTAATTTCAGAAGAGAAATTGCAGTAACTTTTGGCTTGAATCTCTTTCCACTCTGCAACCACTAAGTAGTCTAGTTATAGTTTTTTGATGATCAATTTGAATAATCGAAGCAGGTAATCCACCTTCGGCAGCCCGCTATTTCGTCTTTAATCTTTTGTTTTGCTGCTGCCAATTTTTTTCTTTAAACTTAGCTCTCGCCTTCCGACTTTTTTCTCCGTTCCCAGGTTTTGCTGTTTTTCGAATACATAGATTGCTTCATTTTAAAATTCTCAGGTTTTCCTAATGTCTTGAAATTATTAAAGACCATAATACTATAATGTTTAAGTATAAATTCCCATTTTATGGTCTGTAAGAATAGAAACAAGAGGGTTGTGTGTAATGATAGGGTTTAACAGCCAATAAAAAGCCGCCATTTCAACGGTCTTATTTGAAGTCTTTCCTTCATTTAACAAGATGAGAAAAGCTTTCACTTTGTTGTGTAGTGTTTTTTTTCTACTTTCAATTTGAATAAATAGTCGTGCTTTTACTTCCCAGGTGAGTTTTCCCATCTGAAAGATTCGTTTCTAACTCTTCTCATGTGTTAATTTCTTCAGAAACGGAATTTAAAAATGAGCTAACTGGCCTATTCTGCCTTTTTTACCGCAATTGTAATAGGATAAAAGCAAACTTAGTAAATTTTTTCATGTCCAATTTGTTTATGATTGACTCCAAAAATCAACTTGAATGAAGTTTTAAAATAGCTTAAGGTTCATGACATTGTAGAATCAAATTCATGAAATTTTTTGGGGAAAAAATTTATTAAAAATTTTACCCAAAACTGGAAACTTCAGAATGATTTTTAGTTCCCATAGCCTGATTGTTTTTCGAGGTTTAAATCGACTGGTTTCTAAAATGAATTCTTTTCAATAGATTTCGTTTCATAATCGAGATACGGTCATTGATGGCCTCAGTAGAAAATCCAGTATGCAGGTGTAGGAGGATCTTTCTTTTATCCTTCGATTTTTCTTGTCCCACACCCATTGTCTTTACTACACAAATCAGGTAACCTTCATTTTTGTGAACTGAAGTTTGAGTTTAAGGTCCTTCTGTTGTTGAAATAATTCCATGCCTTTGATAGCATTCTCTATATGAGGGCTGAATAAACATCGCTGGCCATTCATAGACCTAGTCTCTTCTGTTAATCTACCTTAAAATTCAATATTAAAGTCGTGCGCCAAAAGCGTAATTTTTCCAAGTCAAGGTACAATCCTAAAATCTCTACTTCTTCCTCTAGTGAAATGAATTGGCTTCTAGAGGAAAGTAAAAATCATTCGAATTAAATCACTGAATTTTTCCTAGATATTTGTTGGAACTTCTGAAGTCTTGCAGAGACTAGGTCTGAACAGAAGTTTAGCATTAAAAATAAAGTGGGGGATTCATTTGAGAATTGGAAGCGCTTTTTTAAATTGGCAACGGGCCCAACTCATTTTTCTTGCTAATGTTCTAATTTGCGCGCATAGGCATTCGTTTAGTTTCTTTTTTCTGCTTTTTAATAATGCTAAATCGAGAAAATAAAATAGTTAGTAGATTAAAGATAAAGTAACGTAAATCCTATAATATAGATATTGTTTTTTCGAGAATTTGCCTGCTTTTTCATTGGCAGAAATAAGTAGCTAAGTCAGCTATTATCTTCTCTTTCTTAAAGCTTCTCCGTTTCATAATTTAATTTCCATTTCCAGAACAATAAGGATGTTCTTTGAATTTCGAATACTGTGCCTTTTAATTCATATATGTAATTTTTGAACAGCCATAGCTTCTTTTCTTCTATTCCCTGAATGAGCTAGTACATTTACGTTTTAAAGTGTTAAGTAATTTACATAAGTCTTGACTTTTTTAAATTGAAGACTTATTCATTTCAAATTCTTCCCCAACGGCATATGTCTTTTCATATCCTTTTGTTTCTCATAAATATTAACCTAGGTGTAATAAACTGCCGATTAAAAAATTGATTTAAAACGAGGAGATTTCCTAGCCAATTCATAGCATTTATGTAGTCGGATATAGCGGCAATGTGTATCTTCTAATCAAGTTTCAGAATTTCTTTTAATTGAAGACTAACAATATGCCTGGTAAAATTAATTAATCTTTATTCTTTTGCTTCGATTGATTTATTGGAACATAAAAATCGAGCTTCATGAATTGCTTTGTTTTAAATAAGTATGCCCCAAATATTAGAATGAAATGGCTAACTCCCGCACAACCAATATTTGACCGGTGCTGTCCAAAGTATCACAGACTGGGTTATGCCTTTTTCAATGACAAATGAAGGCTTAGCAATCTTCATACATTTTTTGACTCATAAGTAAGAATCAACTATACCAATTGTTGAGCTTTGCAACTCTTTTTTGTAATCTATGAGAGCACTTAATACGATTGCTTCTTTTAAAGGCTTTTAGCGCCTTTTCTATCTGATTAGATTCAGTATAAAAAAATCGCCAAGTTTATTGTTTGGCAAAAACCCTGTGCGTTATTGTCACCAGATTTGAATTTATAAGAATTTTTTCTAGATATCAATAGATTTTTGAGTCCGCTTGAGTCCTTTTTTAAAATTGAGAATAATATACCTGGTAATGCTATATGATTAGCATCATTTAATTTCTGTTGCTAATTCAATTCCAATAGTTGCGATATTTTTTTAATTAAGGCGTTGTCTTCTTTACCAATTGAAAATTATTGTTATCAAGTCTTTTCAAATTTTAATTGAACAATTTTTTAGTTGTCCTCAAATTTTAAACTAACGAATCTAATTTAGTCTGAGCAAAAGTTAAATGTGAACTAAGTTGACTGTGAAAACGACGATTAATTTATACCATGCACTGTTACAGTTTTATAGCGGCTACCTTTTGTTCGAAAATCCCCTTTTTTTCTCTGCTAATTTTGGTTATCTCTATTTTCTAATGTGATTAAGCCGCCCTTTTTAGAGTATTGTACAATCTCGTTTAAGTTTCACTATTGAAGGAAAAAAAAAAAAAACCGGGGGAAGAAATTTTGGGAAAAAAATCCGATAGAAATTGTGGATTGTTAGAACAAAAGCTCCTCAAAGAATTTAACTTTTTAACTGAATCATAGTTTGTTTCGTCAGTAAAACACGTTAGTGTATGGCCATCCTGCTTCCTAACAAGCCTAATCTTTAGCCACCTCCACAAACAAAGCCCTTCCATCACAGGTAGGGCAACTTTAGTAATGACCTCGCTTGAAAGTTTCTGTCTAAGAAGTTTCTAAGCGTTTCTTTTTTCATGCTTTTTCAGCATCCTTTTTTAGCTTTTACTTTCTCAAAAATCGCTGTTTCCTAGCTTTTGCGAGTTGATGGCGCTTCAATAAAATAATCATCGCCGACATTTCCAAATTGCTTGAATCGCATATTCTTGAATATTCCTCTGTTGCGAATATTAACTCAGAAATTGACATCCTTGAAGAAGGAGAGTAATCCTAAATCCAGTGTGCTGTGGGCAATCTCAATGTCGCAGAAGACACATCGGGGCTCATACTTTGTTTAATGTTAGGACACCATCTACTAAAGTATCCAAGTGCTACTACCCTCTAAAACCTTCGGCAAACAACCCTCGATTAAGATTTTTTAAAACGCCGTTGAGCTCTATGTTCGTCATCATTATAAATGCTTTTAACATCTCACAAAGACAGTAAAATAATTGGAGATGTAAAAATAAGTTCTGAAATTGTAAGCTTGAGTTCATTAATTGAAATCGTGTCACAAAAAAAAACACCCTTCTGGATCCAATCAAAAGGGCGTTTTGTGGTATTTATGCAAGGATTTTTACTTTCTCAACAACATATTTTCATATTTACTTTCTTGTCTAAGAATGCCGCTAAGTCCGCAATGGCAAACGTTCTTGTTGCATCGTGTCTCGGGTCTTTTATCGAGTTACCGTATTGTCCCCTCCAATGTTTGGTGGTCAAGCAGTAAATACGCAAAAGGAGTTCCGTTTGCATCGTGGATTCTATAACGCTGAGCGATCGGCAATTTTCTCATCGTATTGGCAATCATGTCAACTTCAACTCAATCTAAGAATTCTCTTGCTTTTTCAAGGCAATTAACCATCTTTCTTCGTCAATGGCAAAATAACAGCCACTTTCGTAGGAGCTAAAAACGCTGGAACTTCATACTATTTCGTGAATTTCATCCTTCTAATTGCTCTCCTTATAAGAATCAAAAAGGATGCTCAAGAACAAACGATCTAAACCAATAAGACGTCTCAATTCATAAGGAACATAGCTTTCATTAATTTCTGGATCAAAATATTGCCAACTTTTTTTCCTGAATGAATTTCAAATGCTGCTTCCAAATCGAAATCAAGTAACGAGAAAATGAATTTTCCTTCTAACTCTTTAAATCCAAATGGAAGTTGTATTCAATATCGTTGCTGCATTGGCAATAAAGCGCCCATTGTTTTAAGTGTCGTAGAAAACGGTTAAGTTCTCTGTGCGATACCAATGGCTTTGTGGCCATTTAATTCGCTCCTTCTTTCCAGTAATCGTACCATTTCAATTCTTCACCTGGACGAAACGAAAAAATTGCAATTCCATCTGTTCAAATTCACAGCATTCGAAATAAACTTGACGAGCAAACGATTTCCATGTTCTAAAGGCTTTCCGATTTGTGCAATCCGAAAAGGAATCTTCCATTCTAAGCCGGTTTTTTTTGCACCGTTTAAGAAAGTTTACATAAAAATTCCCTTGAGCCGTTTCTGGACGAAGATAAATTTTGCTAGCTCCTTCAGCGGTAAACCCCATTTCTGTGGAAACATCAAGTTGAACTGACGAACTCCGCCAAATTCTTTTAAGAACCCACTTAACTGGAATCAGCATTTCAAGGTCGATGATTAGTTTGTTTACGTCTGCTAAATCTCATGTCCATCGCTTGTTTTAAAGAGCGGTTTTCCACTTCAATCAAATCTAGCCGCTGTTGTCTAAAACACGTTGATTGGTTGAAACAAACTTGCCTTAATTAAAAGAATCACACCCAAACGTTTTTCAGCCTAGTTTTACCTTTTTTTCAATTTTCCTGACGGATTCTTTTTCAACCCAATCCTTTCAAATTAAAAACATCAGCACGATAAACCGCTTTTTTGAGGTTTTAATTATCATCATGGATCGTTGGAATGCATCGGTTAATGACAGAAGCACTTCCAGTGTTGGGTGCCATAAAAATGGCAGCATCAATCCCGACAATATTCTCATGCTTTGCCACCATGGCTTTCCACCAAATAATTCGCAGCAAATTCTTTTTTAACTCTGCTTCCATTCTGACCATAGTCATAGACAGCGCTTAGTCATCGTAAAATTATTTCACTCGATGAAAACATAGCCATACCCTTGGCATGACGCGATAATGTTTTTTGAAAAAGATCTTCATTCGTATTTGCCTGGCGCCAAAAAGTAATCGGAGTTAATCAAAAAATGCGCTAATTTATAACTGCTTTTGCCATAATAAAAACCATTAATTTGCCCCATGATAATGGTAGAACGCGACATCCTTGCTCTCCTCGAAGAGCTTTTTTGGAGAAGAAATTTGTGTGTGATTTAAAAGCTTGCAAAGGTTGCTGCTGTGTGAAGGAGATTCTGGTGCACCAGTAGAAGCCCGATGAATTAGATAAAATCTCAGAAGCTTATGAGCAAGTAAATACATTTTACGTCTGAAGGCATGAAGCCATAGAAAAGGACGGGACCATTTGTAGTGGATTCGAAATGGAAGAATATGTAACGCCAATTTGTTAACCGAGAAAGAATGTGCCTTTACGATTTTTTGATCCAAATGGAACCGCAAAAATGCGGTCTAGAAGAAGGATTTAATCAAGGATTAACGTC
>Ga0163217_1001987_pt1 | contig 15633 bp, 12 predicted proteins | sample SynspAceP_FD_185933 | JGI IMG/M metagenome (GOLD analysis project Ga0163217, IMG submission 185933) | Saline lake microbial communities from Ace Lake in Antarctica - Synechococcus sp. Ace-P (PacBio error correction) | ecosystem: Environmental > Aquatic > Non-marine Saline and Alkaline > Saline ...
CCTGCTAGAACCGCAAAAACTACGGCTTAAAAAGGGGGGGTGCATATGCTGGATAATGGGCGAAGGTGCTATACCGCTGTTGGAAAGGGCGTGAAAGCAGAGTCAACAGGCAAAGGAATAAGGGTGTTCCACTTCCCAGCAATCGACGTCCCAGGCGGTAGGGTAAAGCCGGCAGTTAAGCCTAATCGTGTTCGGAAAGAGAACATTAATCAGTATACTGCAGTCCCACTGAGGAAGTTGTTCTGCGCTCAGGGCTGATCCGGATATGATCTGACGTGTGGCAAGCTGGCGGTGTTTCCACCCGGCACCTTCTCCGGTATTTTTTCATCTCAGGAAGATTTGCTTGATACCTTTTCCAGGCATAAGCGCGATAATTTCACACAGAAATTAGGTCCATACATAGGATGTGGTTAGAGATCGAAGCCGGTTGAATGCGCTATCAAATTTATGAATGACTACCTTCGAGAAGTCGGCTCAACGACTTTCTTTAATGGTGGCCCAGAATATGCTCCCTCGGATTTTTCCGGCGCAATCTTCGACTCGATCCCTGCGTTTCAGGAATAAAATTGGATATAGTTTTTGATGATGGGACGCCAGGCTGGGGTCAGCTTGACCGTGAGTTGATTTGTGAATGATCATCCGTTATGTTGTGAGCGAGGATATTGGTTTCAGAAAATACCGGCAGACGCTGCTTCCGGCGGGTCCAGCGCCTTGTGGCTTTTCGCCATACAGGCTCTATTCTCGCCACCGCCGTGAATTGAATGGGAGGTAATGGCAAATACCTCCCGGCTTGCTTTGGTTATTATAAAGTCGCGTTAGACATAAGATATCAATAATTGCTTTAACCTCCCCGTTTTTTCCTTCCCCTTTTCCCATAGGGGATTCTGCGTTTTTTTTTGCTCCTCGCTATATTTTATTAATCCTATATTTAATAATAAGCCTATATGCTTTGTGTGGTACTCGCGCGTCCCTGGCCTGGGTTGAAATTCGGGTTGTTGTTGTGCTGGCTACATAAAATATTTGAACAGTTTTGCCATTTATGATCAATTTACATAATGCTAGCGCATATGAGCTCAGCCGTCCTGTTTCTGCGGCTGGCTGGACTCTCATCCAATAGAAAACCTGAGGCTAACTATCATGCTAATCGATCTGCACGGCCCACGCCCCCACCCCGAGTACTATGACCAAGCACCCCCATTGGCCGCGTTTTGAATCCCAGCCAGATGGCGACATCAAACTTGCGGGTTGGTGAATGGATATCTTCGCTGGGCGCGCCGGAGGCAAAGTGAGCTGCGCGAAGCGCATGCCGGCGGGAAACGCCTGCAAGTAGCTGAATGTAGGCGAATGGGCCGATCCAAGCACGGCTCGCAGCATGGAAATGCAGCTGGACAGAATGCGCAAAGGTGCTTTTAGGTACCAGCCATTGCTAACATGTATTGGGCTGAGGCTGAGTTCGGTATTCCCTTCGCCAGACGGTCAATGATTCCTCGCCAAATATTGTTCAGGCGCGCCAGATAGATGATGTTTCTGGGCATCACGCACTCCTTGAACGTGCCGGTTGAGGCGGCAAAGAGATCCGCGTGCCTTGTACGAGCTGGGCGCCAAAGGTTTGGTGGCTGGCGGTCCAACTTTGGGGTCTTGATTGGAATTCGCCGGAGATGGACCCAGTTATGGGAAGCGCTGTGCGATCTCCGATCTGCCGACTGTTTGTGCCGGTTATAACAGTCGGTTGACTTTGGGAGCAAAGTTATATTATTAACACTGACCGTTATGAAACAACTGCTATCGTGGGTATGAATTACATGAAGCCCAAGTGCTTCTGTACAATGAATCAATGGTGGCAGTGTTTGATCGATTCCCCATATCCTGAAGGTATCATCAGCCACGGCGGTGCTTTGTCCCCTTATTCATTTAGGCGCGCATGGCGCAGACCATCGAATCTGGAGTGTCATACAACAAGAAAGCCGTTCCTTGAGGGTACTGCGCAACTTTCTTAGTCTTACCTTTGACGTAGAGCTGCAAACGAAAGTTCGATGCGCCAGGCGATGGTGGACGTCTTGCGCTGATCGTGGGTGCTTCTATGGCTCCAACTTCGGCGGTAGCGATGCGGTCGTCAAGGACGAAACCGATGACCTGAAAGCTGTCTGCTGAAGACATGATCGCAATTGCTGGAAGAACGCTTGCGAGTTGGGTTGCATCTTGATTCAGCAAGATTTGGCAAGGTAGGTGCGTAATGCGCCTGCGAGGGATGCTCTTCACAAGAGTGGAGCGCCTTATTCTGGCTGTGGTTTGATCTGGAAGCATGAGGCGGTTAATACCATTCCGGTAGCTTCAAGGATTGGGCGCCGTTGGTGACTGCGGGCCAGGGAATCAGTGCGACTGTCTTTCTCGGCCGAGCCGAATTGCCGATGCAGGATACTTCAACTGACTGCTCCGGTGTGATAGCCGATCAATCCGGGTAGTGGTCGCTAGGCCAAACTTGTGCCACTGGTCAAGGAACTTCGGTCTTGGGAGGGCAGTGGGGATGTGTGTGAAAGGATATGGCGCTTTGATCGCGCTCACGACCGATTCGATATCCACATTGACCGAAGAGCTTGACCACGAAAGTAGAGCTGGTGGGGTGATAGGAAAGACGAAATGCGATCCTGCTGATCCCTTTGGGTCGGTATACGTTTACACGGTGGGCAAACGAAAACGTCAGCTCGCGCGATCTGCAAGCGCACGGGGCAAAGGGATTGGGATGGACCTTTTCGCCGCAAAGCCAGGACTTACTCAGGTGTGGGGCCGTGGATCGTGACCCGAGACGAGTTTCAACAGGGCTCCCGCAATTGGCGTCTTGAACTGGCTAGTCAACGGGGAGTGCGTCAGGACGGCATACTGGCGGAGATGACCTGGGACGTGGGCCGAGTTGATTGCCCTTTCGTTTCAGGCCGCTCCAGTTTCCGTTGTGGAGCACATTCTGCTTTACCGATCGCATGCGGGCGTAGGCATGGTACCGGCCGTTTTCTCATCGGGTGATGTGGTGGAAGCCTCGGTGAGGGCATCGGTAGCTGCGCAATGTGGTGAAGTGAAAAGAACGCTATGAAGGTTTTTACAAAATGATGGATAAAACGAACAAGGTGGTGGTAGTCGGTGCGGTTCTGATGGATAACGGGGATCGCCCTGCCTTCGCTACTAGTTCCGGGTTTCCCGACGGTGAATTGTGGATACCATCCTGAGGTCACTAAGCAGGCTTACAACAGTATCGAAAACATCTCGGCGATGGCGTGCGTCTGGGCAAGGTATCAGAAGATTAGCGCTCGTCTTCCTGGAGCGTTTGAAACTGTGAAGAGAGACTTGAGCGTGGCTGCCGCGGCGCAATCCTTGTGCTTGAGACGGTTTTTTCAGAAAGCAGCTTGTGTCATTAGGGGTGTCACTCAGCGGTGCTGTCATGGTGAAAACGGCATCATAGCCGCAACACTCTGCGCTTAGCGGTGCCGAAATTCGCAGCGTCGGTGCCGTCGCCCGAGCGTTTAATTCGGCATGCATTTTTTCCAATGCCGTACACAAGATGAAACTGGTCCGAGATCGTGTTGGGCTGGCGACCAATGATGTAAACGGTAGCAATTACCCGCGATTACTGTGAGGCGCTGGGCAGACGTCCATTGTCGTAGAATCGCCTGGCTTCCACCAGCCCGGATGTTCTGCCTCCTGCTGGGTAACGAGGCCATGTAATATGTATTTGCAGGAGAAGGTAACTGCGACTAGCCGAGGATCGATACGGCATTGCGAATGGGCTTCAATCATCGATGGGGCCATTGGAACGGGGATACTGACGGGATGGGAATACCGTTGTCGTAACTGCGCCTACTTGCACAGTGCACCTGGGTGAGAAGTTTTGCCCGTGCCATTGAATCATAAAGATGGTTGCAGCCGGCGGCTAGCGGAAAACCGGCACACGGCGTTTATCGTATGAAGAGCGGAACGCCGTCCAGGGGTTCCGGTCTCAAGGCAGTTTACCTGATGAACGATATCGTCATTGTAGGTGCGGTACGCACTGCCGTAGGTCGCTTTCGGCGGCAGTTTGGCTGGGCGTTCGAGCAGACCACATGGAGCTTTTGATACTTGAACGAAACTGTGTTGAAGCGCCACGGGCTTGAAAGGCGCAACAAATCGATGATGTGATTTTTGGCTGTGTCACCCGATCGGCGACTCGGCCAAATAGCGCGCACAAGCATTGGCTGAGTGCGGCTGGCCGCAGCGATCTGTTTCCAGGTCCTTGACGCTGGATCGGAATGGTGGGATCCCGGTTGAGGCTTGCGGTCATGCGCGGTCGGAGGCATTGCTTTGTGGGGCGGCTGATATCGTTATCGCTGGAGGGCCTGAGGCGATGAAGCAGAGTGCCGATGGGTAGCACCGTGATATTCCGGTGAGCATTCGGTTGGCAGGCCATGGAGCGTTACGAGTTGACGCTCGCCAGGTGAAGCCGCCTGAGCGGTTGGGCGAAAAATGGCAGATCAGCCGGATGAACTGGGACGCCTATGCGCTGGAAGCACGACGAGCCGGTGCGGCAGCAGATGCGGGTAACTCGCCAGTGAAATCGCGCCTATGCTATCGCCGACCTTTGCGAAAAAGCCACAACGGTTTTTTTCAGCCGGCTTGTTTTTCGCAGACGAAACCATCAGGCGCGACACGTCGCTGGAAAGTTTGGCGCGTTGAAACCCAGCTTCCGCCCGGAAAACGGCCGCATTACCGAGGTAACTCTCACAGATATCCGAATGGTGCGGCGCGCTTACATGGTGATGTCGGCAGACACCCAGCAAAGCGTCTGGGTTTGAAGGTCGTGCTCGCATCAAGAACCATTACCAGCCTACTGTGGGGTGCGGATCTACGTTGATGCTGACCGGGCCCATAATGAGCAGCGCAAAAAATTCTGCAAAAGGCTGGCTACCGCAACGGACGACATCGTTGTTTGAGATCATGAAGCGTTTGCTTCAGTGCGATAGCCTGGATGCGTGGATGGGTGTGTCTGCTGAGCGATTGAACGTCAACGGGGGCTATTGCACTAGGTCACCGCTGGGTGCCAGCGCGCGCGTATCAATGACCTCATGTTGACGAAGCTTGAGCGCCGCAAGGGACGTTATGCCCTCAGGCTATCTGTTTGGCGGCGGACTGGGCACAGCTACCTATTGAGGCTTTCCTGACTACCATGGTCCAGAATTAAGCCATTACCTATCGTCGCTTCCGGAGTCCGCTGGCTATTGCCGCTGCATACGTGGCCTGGCTCCGGCATGCCTGAGTTCCAGCGTGGCCTGTGCAGTTTGGCGCATCCGTCCTGCGTTTGGCCGAGGCCTGGTTAGCCGTGTTGACCTGTTTTACAGTCGAGTCCCCTGTTGAGCGAGCGGCTAGTGAGTTGGTAGCCTGAAAATCGCCAGCGTAACGAACCTGCAAGTCTGTCCAGTTTTAGCTAGAACGATGATGTAAAACGATCTGGATATCGCTTGCCTGGCGTCAACAGTGATCACTTTACTCACAAGAAGCAGAACCCGCTTTGAGTTCGCGGAATTGTTTGCGGCGATTACATGACGGTAGGTGATTGCATTTTGAAGGGCACTGCAAGCTTTTTCAGTCAGCGAGATAACCGAACTGCAATATGTTATTGTGCCCTGTGCTTGCTGGTGGGACGAATGCCTAGCGTCCAGAGGCTTACGAGGGAATAAAAGATACCCATTGAAAATAGCTGCGCTTTAAAAAAATGGATGGTACTGACACGAGTTTGAATCGCTACACCGGCAAGGTGTTTGTTTGATTAAGTCACGTGGCTTCGCGCGCGGGTCTGACCGCCGCAGTATCAAGCCGCTGAGCGTTATATAGAGAAAGACAAAAACAGATTCGCATCCTGCCTTTTCCGGCAATGAATTTCGTGATCAGGAGCCTGGCAGTGACGCAAGATATTGCGGGCGTTCTGCCAAAGCAAATACGCGTCAGCTTCTCTTTTCTCCAGATAAAAGTTACGGTGTAGATCGCCATCGCTTTAACACGGCGGTCACTGCAGCGCTCCGCCGACAGAAGTAGGTGAGGGCCATGACGCTCTAACTGAAAGACTTCGGTATTAGAGACGCACTGCGGCACCTGAGTCGGCTGATAGGAATTGTTGAGAAGTTGTTACTTAGAACCGACCAGGGCCACATCGTGGTGTTTGAGAATTCTTGGACTTGATGCACAGGATCGCAGATGAGGAGTAACTAGTGAGAACTTCAATTATTACATTTTTTTTAATAAGAGCACAGAGATAGATAGTGAAAGTCAGTGTGTGAATTGAAAATCTGCTGTTATTATATTATGTGAAGTATATCGGCAGGATTCCATTTATGTAAAAAGAGTTCACATTCCTCCCATTTTCAGGGATAAGTGTTTCTGCGATAATTCGTAACAGTTGCTAGCGTTCGTTTCCGGTGTGCTAGTTTGGAGTTGACTGTTAGAGTTTGAGATCTCTTTACATGCGATAGTAACAAAAACAATATACAGACGAGACCGTGTCATCCACACTTGCTCATAGTCGAGATAAGAGGCTGAGAGAACCGTGTTGTGGCCGAGATGTGCGCATTTAGAATTAGGCCTGAAAAAACGTGCACGAACGTATACTATGATTGGCTTGTGCAATGCTCTACCGCACATGGTGGTATGACGGCATTGTAGATTGCTACTCAAATAGACGACGGGAACCTCGCCGCCGATTATAGGAACAGTAAGTGTATATAAATATGGTGAAAAGGTTGATGCGCGCAGCTCCTATCCGTCCATCTCGTGCACGGACGTATAGAGCTCGTGATATCGTGCGACAAGGTAACACGTCTTGTTTCTCTATTCTCTTCTCAGTGTTCTGATCGATGCACGTGAAGTGCTGCGACGGTAACCCCAGCAGTTCATAGCGGGTTTTTATTTCGCCTTGAAGGCCTGGGTGATTTATCTTTTGACGGTGTCTCTGATTCCTGTAGGGTGTCCTGCGAGTGCAGATGTGACGGCGATCAACACACAACGTAGAAAATGTCGTACACGAGCAAGCCTGCTGACAGGCAGTTTTGTAATGCGGAATACGGTTAAAACCAGCTGGAGGAAGAAGTTATCGACGAAGGTTATACCGCTGTGAAGAATGTGTGTTATCGCAGATGGCTAGGGTCAAAAAAAAGGTGGTCCAGAACTCAATATGGAAAATAGGACTTTGCTAGTAATACTTTCCTGGCACCCGGGTTGAGTTTCTCTTACGCCGCTATGACTCGGATTTTCGCCGAATGACCTTAGCACCTGAAAGATCAAGTACGTATGCTGCGTGGGCGCTCAGAGGCATTCTGTAGCTCTGGGGCGCAAGTTGATCCAGGTCAAGGGCCGGAGCGGACCAAGAAAAGCTCGTCATGGATAGTCCCGCGTTGTGATCGGCGGCTTTCATGATGAATGCTCTAGAGATTGTGGTGGCAGAGCGCCGCTAAGAGGCGTCGGCGAAGGAGGGATAATCTTATCATACCACGCTTGATTCGTGCAGAATACGAGGCGACGCACTCGCTGGTATTTGTCACTGAGTTACTTTACTTTGTGGTTATTCATGTGTGCCATGCAGCAGGCGAAACCACGAAAGCGTACTTTCGGTAAGCAACTGATCACAGTGTGATGCTAATCTTGCAGGTAATTCTGCATGATGTGATATGAGGCAAGCTGGGTCCGAAAATGAACAAAGACGTGATGGTATTGGGTTTCATAATCGCAAGTGAGCTTAGATTTGAGAACTCTGGTATCATATTAACGTGATCAGAGAACCGGTCAGCCAACAAGTCATTTTTCAGCGTAGCGCCGAAAAGAGCCGGAGGACATACCAGAATTCGAGGGGATACCAAACAGAATTCAGCACTCAAAAGGGCACAGATGGTTCTCACTCGACCATGATCAAACTACGGGATACATAGAGCGGCGCTTAGACAGTAAGTATTTTTGCAAAGCCGGTAAGTTAGAAATGTAAGAGAGTTCGTAGTATCAGATGAAGAGGCACCGACAGAAGTGTCACGTGTAGTTGATCATTGTGAGTGTGAGCTTTTTATTCGTGACGCGATATTATAGCGGTCCTTCGTTCTTGGTTTGGCCCGATATTGCATAGGACAAATTTGTTTGCAAAACCGAGAGACGTCAACTGTTGCCACTGAAACGCGGTGTTTGGAACAATGCTGCCCAATAATGCGTCTCGAGAAATCCTGTCAAGCCGAGGGACACGCGCAAATTAACCGGTGCACGCTTTCGCGTCCCATACAGCTGCAATGTCATGTGGGACTGGATAACGTCTTCCCCCGAAAGTCTTCGTGTGCAAGGCTTAGGCGATTGCACCTCCCTAACTTCTGATAGCCATTCTTTTTAAGGACTTTGCTCCAAAACGGAAGCAGGGTCTCTTTGCTGGTAAACAAAAAGGATGTTATTACTAAACTAGAACAAATAAGAAAAGTGTTTTAAATTAAGGCTTGGCTCAACTACTTCTAGCTACAACAAAATCCGCTATAAAGCCGGAAGGGAATACCATGAATCTTGAAGATTCTCCTCGTCAGTGTGGACGATCACGCTATCGAGCCCCCAGAATGCCTTCAAACCAATCTGAAAAAAATTCAGAAGGTCGTGAGCGCACGTAGAAAAGCGTGGTGACCGCGATGTTTGGATTTTTTTGAAGATGAGGCTACGGGGTACATGGGTCTTAATTCCGTCGTCGGTCGACCCAAGAAGAGTACGGTAGGAGCGCTTGGCTAGATCAGATGCGCCGAGGCACCTGGAAGTACAAGGACCGATTGATGATATGAAATGCCAACGGCGTTTTTGGGCTCGCTGTGGCTTTCCGACCTTTCCGGCTGTTGCGCGGTCAACGCTTCAAGCGCAATGGCAATGTGAGATCGCTTGGCGGCCTTCCGTGCCTACAACGACTGCATCTGTATGAACTGAGATGTAATGCGGCAGCCCGGGCCGGTTCAGTCCCGCTGATGTTGGTACCATCTACTTGGGAAACTGCCGGACCGCCGTGGCTGAGTCATAATGCGTCTTCCGCCAGGTGTTCACGCGCTGTGTTTTCTGGAACAACCCTCGCGCGCCTGGCTTTCCCATCAATTCTTGATGATATTGGGATCCTTTGGTGGGAAGGGTGTGGCAGATAACAACGTAGTGGGTCTGCTGTCCACATCGGGCTCCGGTGGTAAGCCGAGCACTGCGTCGATCTGTCACACCGATCGATGGCATGGATTAACCACATGACCCATTTCGCATTGCCAACGCGGCGGCGGACTGGAACTATGGGCGCCGTGTGGAAGCAAGTTCCTACGCTAACGCAATGGTTTAGTCTGAGGGCAGTGAAATCGGCTGGGGTACATTATTGCCTGGAGCGCGCCGACTTTAACTCATCGCCACACATAATGCATGGACGAACGCCGATTTCGGGCGGAAAATGCGTAGCGAGCATATTTTTTCTTCAAGCACTTCATTACTTGCTTTATTGAAATCAATTAATTGGTCTGCAAAATTCTCAGTTCAATGAACGAAGAATGGTTACTGGGAAAGCGATTACCCACATTCCGAAATTGCACCTGGCCGCCCACACCGCATTTCACGCCAGAAACCACCTTGGCGGCACTCTTGAAGAATCTGACCTGATAACCGCTCAGATAACAAGGTTACCACCTGATTCGAGGTTCTCATAGTGATCAGTCTTCCTGCCAGGGCTCGATGTCGCGAAACTTGCACAGTGGGCGCGCTACGTGCCCAGGCAAACGCACGTGATTACCGAGCCAGCATGTGGGGTTGGGCGTGCCGAGGGACCGCAAAGGACGGCAAGCGCTGTTACCCTCCGGCGAAACATCAAACGCGATGTTGGCGCTCAAGCTGAACGCAGAAAACTTGCATCTGATTAGATCCTGCGCTAAACCCACTGCTGTGTAATCCGGCAGTGGGTGTGCAGAGTGTCATTTAACTTGCTTTCTGGATTGTTTCAATCAAGCCGAAGGTGTCTTGTTGATGAGTTATTTCCCAAGTTTAAATAACAGCGTTATTCCCGAAGAAGACGAAGCTTGCGGTTAGCCCAGATGTACGTTTTGCTTCTCAGGAATCGTTGGAAATTACCCGCTGTCAAGCCCAATTCATGGATGGGCTTTGAGCGCAGTTCAGAGACACGTCAGCTTGGCCAGAGGGTTGGCCTTGGCATGGCGCTGCCGAACAGTACGTGCGGGGCTGATGCAGACCTTTTGCCCCGTTACGTGTTATCGAGGAACTCTTGGCAGCGGGTGACCGGTATAGCGCACTGGATTGCTGATCGTCAGAGTGCACCATTGAATACTTTCGTTTTGGGTACAACCAGCACAGAAAGAGAAATAACTGTGCCGCCTATCTGCCGTGGCGAGAGTTACATTCTGATTGCATGTCGGAACCCAATTCGGGATCTGATCTGGGCGTTCCGATAAAACCAGCCCGCTCAGGTGGTCCGACGCTGGCTGGTTTACTGAATGGACAGAAAAGGTTGGACTTACCAATGCCCCAGCATTCGCATTACATGATTGCGCTGGTTCGCACCCGGCAGTCAGGCCGAGAGCGGGGGCGGCAATGGTGTAATGTCAGAATTCATCATCGACCTTACGCTGCCCGGCAATCACCAGTGCGTTCCGATAGCTGATCTCGCCGGCGGCGAGCACTTCAATGAGGCTTTTTTCGATAACACGTTCGATTAGATGCCGATGCCGCTTATCGGAGAAGAAGGGTAAGGGGTGGGATCAGGCACGGCAGAGCTGCCCTTGCGAGCGCAGTGGGCCAGAACGCTTCCTCAGTAGTTATTCGCGCTTATTCATAACGGCATGGCATTGATTGGGCCGCGACCAATTGCGTTGCAGGCGCGTGATATTGGCGTATCACCGCGCTTGTTGACCTCTTGCGCAAGCATGGTCGCTGGCGGTCCTCAGCAATTGGTTGATGGAAACACCCGGCCTGGCTGCCCTCAATGTGTTCAAGGATCTGGCAATGTTTCGAACAGGAGCTGCCAGAAACGCCTGCAGCTCTTATTGGAAGAAACAGGCACAGGTGAACGGCGGCTCTAATCATGCGCGGTGCTTGCCTATCTGTACCCAGATGGGCCTTCATTCTCGTTACGCGGGGGTACTCGTGAAATTTTGCGCGGAAATTATTTGCGCGTGGACTGGGTTGAAGATAATGCGAGAAACTTTTTTGAGTCAGCCATTGAGCGCTGTTGGAGCGGATATATAGACTGCGGACTATATCCGCCTTGCCGAAGGCGGCAAATGTGGAAGCGCTGCATTCTCTGGGCGCATTGGAAGAAAATCGGTTTTCAGTTGCCGGCGCACCTTGAAGCGATTGGTGGTGCAGAGGCAGGCTTGGGAAGATCTGTTTGTTAATCGTCGTGCGGCAGGGCGCTACGCGCTCCAGTTCCATTGGTGGGAAATGTTGCTGGGTAATGGCTTCTTGGAAGCAAAGCGGATAGGTGCGCGCAGGCGGCGTAAATTGACTATGCCGCTTCAGGGTACCCTGCTTGGGGAAAGGGGAACGACTAATCCGGGGACTGTATCACGTGCGTGGGACGGCACGCCGAATGGGTAGTTAACGGGTGGTTGGAGATCAGGTGGTGTTGTTGGATTTGGCTTGCGCTGACGGTGTTGTTCCGGTAGCAAATTGGCCGGAGACCACGGACAATCTTGCTTTTTCAAGGCCGCCACTGCGCCGCGTCAGCCAAGTTGCTAGCGCAATGCCGGCTCTGTATTGCAGATTTGGTGGCGCTATGGCTGCGCTCTGCCCAACCCACCCCCACCCAGATGGGGCTGGTGCGACTGACTGCATTGCTGGAACTTACTTCGGGCTATGCGGCAGGCGCAAGCAATTCGGAAACCGATTGCCTCGTTCAGGCCCATCAGCAAGCAGTTGCGGTTTCTCTCGCTGAGCAAACGGCAGCGGGCCAATGGTTGCCTGCGGAACCGCTTTTTCTGAGTCCGGTGACCAGCTTGCGTCATTCAGTATCCGCTGGCGGCAAGATCAGTACGGCCGAATGCGGCCAGCATAGGCGCGGGTATTGGGCATACTCCGTAAACACAGGTGCGATCGTTTTACTCAGGAATATTCTCTACACCTGATTTTGACCCGCAGGCCTTTGGGCCATGGCGCAGCGAAATTCGGTTCGTCTCCTTCTGGAGTAGCAGTTTGGGCAAGTATGTTCTGTGCAGCGGGTGAAAGGCTTTCTGGCAATGATCAACGCATTCAAACACATCAGCTCCCGGTAGCTGAATAGGATCTGTGTATGCCCCACTTTCTCCAGGTTGAACGGCCACGGTGCTGTGTAATGTTCCGCATGATACCCTGAAACCGCACGCATTGTCAGCCCGGGACAAATTCAGGAGTTTGTCGATCTAATGTGCTGGCTTTGGTCGAGATCAGAGTGTCAGGGCCGTTGTGCTTGAAGGCAACGGCAAAGCCTTCTGTGCAGGTGCAACTCAGGACATGCAAAAACCGTGAGGGTAAATTTTTTGCTGGTTGCTTATGAGCTGCGCGATACCTACCGCAACGGGGCATTATTCAGCCAAGATTCCCCTGGCGCTTTTACGAGCCTGACATCCCGATTCATTGCGCAGTGAACGGTGCCGCCCATCGGTGCTGTTTGGATCTGGCGTGTAATGTGCCGATATCCGTATTGCCAGCGAAAAAGCCGTGTTGGCGGAAAGCTTTGGTCAAGCTAGGGATTGTGCCTGGCGACGGTGGTGTTGGCTTTTTGCCGTATTATTGGCATCCGAAGCTAGTCTAATGGCCTTCACTGGCGCACGTTTGGTTGCTGATTAAAGCCCTCGAAATGGGGGCTTGTTGAGCAATTGTGTTCGGGCAAGAGGAGCTGGAGACGAAGCGCTTGGCTGCTCAGCGTAATCGCCCAAAACCCGGGCCACGTGCCTTGAGAACTGTGTTAAGCGTCTCTGCGTGAGGGGCAGCATATGCCGGCTTGACTCCCTGCTTGAACTAACTCGGCGGCCTATGGCAATCGCTGGCGCATCACACCAGGACATAGTGAAAGCGGTAAACGCGTTTTGTCGAGAAGCGCAAACGAACTTCAAAGACCATAACAAAATTATTCGGGAGAGGTCAGAGCGTAGGGTTTTTCGTGAAGATAACAATATGTTTTCGGAGCAGCCGGCGTTTCGTAGAACGGGAAATAACACCGCACCTGCATGAGTGGGAAAAGCAGGGCATCGTTCCGAAAGAAGTTTGGCGCAAGGCTGGCGAAATGGGTTTGCTGTGTTCAAACCGTTCCGAGAGTACGGTGTGCTGGAGGCGATTACGGCCATTTCGGCGGCGGTATGATTGAAGAATGGCGCGTGCCAATCGCTACGCGGTGGCTTCACTACCACCTCTGAAATTGTTGCCCGTTCTATTGGCCTAAGGCTCCGAAGAGCAAAGTGAAGTGGCTACTGAGATGGTCAGCGCAAATGATCGGTGTGATAGCGATGAGCGAGCCGGGAATAGGCAGTGACTTACGCTCGATGCCACACAGGTCGCCGCGAGGGCGATGAGTATGTGGTCATGGGTCAGAAACCTTTATTCACCAACCGGCGGCAACGCAGATCTGGTGGTACTGCGACCTAAACTTGATCGGCCAGCAAAGGATTTAACGCTCATCTGTATCGAAAGACGGATCGCCCGGGATTTTCCAAGGGAAAACTGCTGACAAGATCGGGCCTAAAGGTAGACACTGCCGAGCTGTTCTTGCGACGAGGTGCGGTGCCGGTCATCAATCGGCTTGGGAGAGGAGAATGAAGATTTAATACCTCATCATCAGTTGGCCTGGGAACGTCTGATTATCGCCTGCGAGCCGCAACAATCGATCGAAACACTGTTTGAAGAGACTTGGAAATATAGCCGTGAGCGCAAGGTATCGGTATAGCGTGTTTGATTTTCAAAACACGCGATTCAAGCTGGCCGAGGTCAAGGCCAGGCCACTATGCTGGCGCGTTTTGTAGATGAAACTGCCTGGAAGCGCGTTAATGCGTGAGATAGAGCTGCCCGCAGACGTGGCAGCTATGGCCAAGCTGTTGGGATCGGAGCTGCCCAGGGTAAAATGGCTGGATGAGTTGTTGGCAGTTACCGGCGGCTACGGCTTTATGAGTGAATACAAGATCGGTGTGCTGGGTGATGCGCGTGTTGCACCGCATCTATGGCGGCACATTCAGAAATCATGAAGGAAATCATCCAAGCGCACTTTTGAACGGCCGGTGCGTTCGATAACCTTGGCGTTCCAGAACAATAAAATAAGGGGAGGTAATGACTATGTTCTGATGTTGTCGAATATCCTGATGTAAGCCACCTGTTTTGTGGTGGCTACGTTTTTGGCCAGGCATACCTGAGGACGTACGCTTGAAGAAGCTGATAGGCAAAAAGCCTGCTGCGCAAAGCGATAGCACACTATCGGGCCGAAGGGGAGAGCTCACATTGCTGCCTTCAGTCGGCAGGGTGAGTTCGTCGACGAAGAACTTTCGTCTACGTTATTGGGACTGACCGGCGTCATGCTTGCGAGCGGTGGCCCGTCCGTCAATTAAATTGGACGGGATTGTTGGCATCCGCGCATTGAATGACGACTTGATAAGGTTTTTCAAGGCAAGCGCTGGATTGCAGAAAGCGAGCAGATTACATCATGCAGATTATCGCTGGAATGAACTGGCGATAGGGCGGTAGAACGTAAAAGGGTTTTCTACAAAGAGTGGACGGAACAAGGTTTTTTCAGTCGTTTATTACATTGAGCGCTCAAGCGAGACAGAGGCCGCAAAGTACTTCTGGACTACGTCATCAAAGTGTTGCTGAAACAGCCCGAGCAGACCTTGAACGCAATACAACGAATTGGATGCCGATTTCTCAAGATGAACTTTACGGGCTTTTGGTGGTTGACCGTAGAATCACAGAGGTTTATGCCACATGGATACAATCTGAGCTGGTAGGAAGTGAATTTTCGTCGAGTCCAGTCGCGGATCGCCAACCGAATGGGCAGGAGATTTATGATGCCTTGCAGCTAACGGGTACGGCCGTATCGCTATCTATGGCCCAATCCGGTCACAGACAAGAACGAACCAAGACGACATGTTCCAGGTAGTTGGTACTACACTTGTCGCCCGTCGGTTTTCTACTCGAAAGCTGAATAACCCTCCAGGTTATGCAAAAGATGAACTCAACACCTGCATCTTTGAATTACGGGTGCGCCCAGAGGGTGGGGGCCTGGCACTATCTGCTCAGCGTCTGGCCAGTGACGGCTTTCCGATTATTATTACTTGCCGTCATGGCGCGCAGAGTGGCCAGAGCAAGGGCCGGCCGGGTATTGAAAGTTATCCTGGCCGACTTTTCACCAATGAAGGTAATTGAGTTGTTTTTCTCGAGGAGCTGAAAGCCCAGGTTCCGTCATTGCGGGCGAATTGTTTCATAACGCCTCAACCTGGTGGTGCGATACTGAGATCTGAAACGCGGTGATTTTCAGGCCATGTACGCGGTCCATGCTAGCGCCATATATGAAATACAAACAAGGCCTGCTCTAGTCTGATAAACAGCCGCACAAGCAGAACATTGTTCATATTCCGAATATGATGCTTGAGCAGGGACCCGATACGTGCTTAC
>Ga0163217_1041695_pt1 | contig 15630 bp, 21 predicted proteins | sample SynspAceP_FD_185933 | JGI IMG/M metagenome (GOLD analysis project Ga0163217, IMG submission 185933) | Saline lake microbial communities from Ace Lake in Antarctica - Synechococcus sp. Ace-P (PacBio error correction) | ecosystem: Environmental > Aquatic > Non-marine Saline and Alkaline > Saline ...
CGTCATTTTCCTCCCATTTGGTGTTCTCCATGGCTGGTTTTTCGTTATGTTCTGGGGCTTGCTTCAAGGCGTCTCTGCGGAATTGGCACCAGAGATTTGCTCTTGTTAAGTTTGATGGCGATGGACGGGAGGAATCGTGCTGGGAGGACGCGAGGGCACGTGGCCCCGGTCTTTTCCTGGTTTTTCTCCGGGGTCGTCGCCGTCTCTACAAGTTTCCGGGCAATTTTGCCCAGTGGAGGTACTCATGCAAAAACTTCTTTCTTGCGCCGTTTCAGGCCGCGCCTCCTTTTTCAACCGCCAAATGCTGCTTCGGCCAATTGGCGATGAGGCGAGATGGTCCATCAGTTTCCAGCCACGTCGTGGCCGCAACGGTCACCCAGCCAAAAGGGCGACGCTGCAACGCTGCTGGCGAACGGGGTCAACTCGGAAAATGAACGGCAAGGGCCTGCATGCGAAGTGTTCGCCAACTCGAACCGCTGTTTGATGACGGAACAAGGTTTTCTCGAAGGCGCTGCTTCTCGGCGGGACGTTCCAAGCTTGCTGCCCTTCGCTTTCGAAGTTCGAAGCTTACACGCTCAGTATGCGATGTTCGACCTGCGTTCCTGTTTTTCGAGCCTCAAGGCCTCGGACGTCTTTTACCAGGTCGGATTCCGGGCAAAGGGCCTGCTGACTGTCCAATGGAAGATGTCGGTTACACCGGGTCTTGGATACTGGTCGTCGGGCCTGAAGAAGTTTTTCGGCCACAAGCCCGCTGCTCGGACACGTGCTGACGCCATGGCCTGAAAAATTCGCGTCCAGACATTGACGTCGCCGGGTGGCGATGATCGAAGCCCATGGGCGGATCGGCCCAGAAGCTTTCGTTCAAGGGAGTCTATGGTGCCTTTGGTCAGACCGGCTGTTGTCGACGGTCAGTGAAAACTCCTGGTCGAACATCTACACCCAGAAGTTCTTCGAAGTGCAGGACGCGCGTGACTGAAAACCAACCACCAGCTCCTGGCCTATCTGCTGGGTGGACGCCGGCCGTGCCTAGTTCTTTTCTTTTGGCCGTTGCCCGTGGGCCCTCCTCCGACGGATGGCTCCACGCCTTGACGGCCGGGATTTCCGGTGACCTAGTTTATTCGTCCAAGATCGCCAACGAAGTGACAATCGGAAGCAAACGCTTCAGATCGCTTCAAGGAAGCCAGACATGCCAGAACATTCTGGATGGCCGGCGGAACGATCCGCGAACTCGACGCTGAACGCGGCAAGGCCTGGGTTGATACCATGAAGCCGGTTTCTGGACAAGTTCGAAGCTGACATCGGCACGGATCTGATCGAAGCGCTGTGGCTACGAACTAAGGCACGTCCTCTGTTGCAAGAGATCCGGGGGGGTTATCGCTCCGGGTATCTGAGCGAAAATGTCGATGTCCTCGGAGCGGGGGATAACACTCTGGGCAACTCTGGGGGGATGGGAGCGTGACGATTGAATTCCTGCTTGCCTTATATTCTGATTCTGGGCGCAGTGGGGATGTGGCTGTCTGGGTCGAGGAACGCCGGCAAATCCAGGATGTCGCGGTCAAGGCAGCTCGCGGGTTGAGGGAAACAGGGTGCTCGTGAATTCACTGGCGGTTGATCACGATTGCTATTCCCTTCACCTCAGTTATCGGCGCCGCTACGGCTTTCAACAGCGGTTGGACCCCGGTGGCCTTGAAACTTTCCGGAATCGTGTTTTTGCTGGATGATCCCTGTTTCCGCGCCATGAGCTACCGGCTGAAAAGAGGGATGCAATCTGGGCGTGGATGCGCTTCTGCGAATGGGTTTCCCAAAGCAACCTCGTTCCCGTTTCTTTGCGATCCTTCGGCGCGGCTTGCACGCTTTTCTCTATGCGGCAAGCCCTGATCGATCATCTTCACGCTGGCTCGGGGATCTTTCGGTGCCGGACACCTCGCGGTTGGGGCAATGTCTAATTGGTCGCAGATGTAATTGTATCAGATCGGCTCGGGCTTGATGATCTTCGCTATCCGGAGTGGATGCAGGCCGTATTTTCCGGCGTGAAGAGCGTGTGCACGCGCTGGAATCGCCTATCTCATTCTCCCTGTAAGGGCTTGGCCTGTCGGCCTCTCGTGCGCTGCAAGCCATGATTGCCTCCTGGCGGCCGGTGATACCGTGAAGCTGATCATTGCCAGAAGAGGAGAGCGGCGAGGCGGAAGACCCTCGGTTGCCATAGAAACTGCGCACGTTTTGCAAGGACTGGACCGCCATGGAAACCGCAATCCTGTTTGTGCTCGTTTCCGGGCTTCTGTTTTTGTCGGCGTACCTGGTGGCGGTGTCGCTGGGACTTTCGTCGATGCATTTCTGATCGCTTTTTTCTCCACAGATTCATGTCGTCAGTGCCATCCAGCTGTTCAGCTTTTCGAGAACTACACGCTGCTTGGCCATTTCCGTTCTTTGTGCTGGCTCGGCTTCATGTGACAGGCGGCGTGGCCAAGGCGCCATCATCGTTTTGCCCCCCCTTGCGACCGTCGTCATTTTCCGTGGCCGGCCTTGCCATGGCGAGCGTGCTCGCCTGCCATGCCTGTTTGCGGCGCTATCTGGTTCCTCTCCGGCGCAGTGGTTGCCATCCGGCAACCATCGCCATCGCCGGCATGCCGGCAGGTCGGATTTCCAAGGAATTTTGCGGCCGGTATCATTGCCAATGCCCGGGTACGCTGGGCATTCTTATTCCACCTCGATCGGTCCATGGTGGTCTACTGCGGGCGGCAACGGATGTATCCGCTCGGAACGATGTTCCTCGCCGGGTGAATCCCGGGTAATTGTTGCCGGCCTGATGTTGATGATCTCGGATTTATATCGTGGCGCGGATCAAGGGCCCTCCCGTCGGAACCCTGCGCGGATTTTGGAGAAATCGTCCGCTGGTGGCAAGGAAGCGGCTGGGGCCTGTTCCTGATTAATAATCATCATTGGCGTATTTACGCGGCGGCGGTTTCACAGCAACGAAGCTGCGCGTCGCTGCGGTCTATTCGTTTTTTATCGCGATCTTCTCTATCGCGACAATGGGGCCGATGGGCGGAATCACCTGGTCAACGAAGCGGAATTCTCGCAAGCGGGCGGCGCGCGCCGAGGTTTTCCGGGAGTTTGTCCTAGCCTTGGCTTTGTGGATGATCCTGGTCGTTTCTTCGCCACCAATGATTCGAAAGCGATCATTTGCCGCGCCGTTCCAATCTTGCTTGGCGATCCTTCTCTTGCCATTCTGGTGGCTACACTGCTGGCGTGGTGCCCAAGGGACTGGCAAGGTGGTGCCTGGCGCGCTGGCTGCGGGTTTTGCCGGTTGGGCCCGCAATCTGTCTCTGTGGGACGTAATTTTGGCAGGGCTTTCTTCAACGAAGATACCCGCAAGGTGATCAGTGGACGCATCGAAGAGACATCATCGGCTGATGTTCATCATCGTCAATGCGCTGCTGTCTTGCCCATGTGCTGACATCCGACGCATCCCGACGCCATTACTGAGTTATTGCCTGGGCTATGGCTTCACCTGTTTTTCAACCTTCCCTGATTGCCGTCACATCCTGCTGTGATCGGTGGGCAGTCATGGAACCGTCGGGCCTGCTTCTGATCGTGGCGCCGGTGGTGTTCCGATCGCGGATGGAGCTCGGTGTTGATCCGGTGCATCTGGGGATCATCAATGGTGGTGAACCATGGAGATCCGCATGATCACGCGCCGTTCGGGTCAAGGTCTGGGTTTCGTGCACACGGGAATTACCCATGAGCCTGGTTCAGGTCGCTTCGCGTGCGCAATGCCGTTGCGTGGCGGTGCTGTTCCTGTTCTGATCATCGGGATATGTGCCAAGTCTGTCGACGTGCTGCCTATAGCCTTATGGTCCGGAAAGTTGTCCACCCAGATAGGTAATTGGAGCCTGAAAAAACAAAACCCAAATACAAAATTGCCGGGGCGCGCAAACGCCCCGTTTTTTATGACAGTTTTTCTTATCACTTCTATTTTGCAGTGGCGTTTTGGCTTTGGCCGGACTGAAGTTGCTGACCACCCAGGCTTTGATTGCCGAAGAATGCGAGTTTCTGACCGGGTGCAGAGCTGCAAACTTGCCCGGAATAGGTGGAAAAGTCAGTCAGTGGGTCAAATACAGGCCATTTTGTCGTTAAGGTCTTATCTAGCTTTGAAGCGAGCTTGCTCATGCAGACATGCAATTCACTCCTCCCAAGACGGCATGCAGGTGAAGGGCGGGCGAAAGCCGCCCTTGATCTGTTCGGCGGCTGTTTTTTCGCCCGATAGGGCTTGTTGTTTTTCAAAACTCCCCGACGTGAGATGCTTTTTTCGATGTTGTCATCGCGAATTTGCGCAAGGAAACGCGGATTATAGCCCTCATCCGAGAATACCGAATCCGGGCCGCCAATCAGCGCAACGCCGGGCTTTTCAGCAGGGCACTGGCGAGCTTCTTGGCTTTCCGCCGGTGGCCGAGATGTTTTGGGCAAGCATAGAAGGCGCCTTTTTGGGCAGAATGCAGCGAGACGCCGGGCAACTTCGTTGAGCAAATCCGTGACAATCGGCGGCGACGGTCGAAAGCGGTGAGCATTTCAACCACCGCGTCTTGGGGCCAATCATCGCGGCATACTGCAAATTGCGATGCGCGTTGACACAGGACCACAGTTGAGACGGCGAGTTTACGGAACATAGCCGATAGGCTGTCGGGCCAGATTGACCAGCCCATCGCCAGCCGGTTCGATGGCCAGGTCTTGGGACCAGCCCATTGAGGACGATCAATCGTCCGGATCTCGGGATAATCAGCAACGAGGTATGACTTTCGCCGTCATAGGTCATGACGTCATATATTTCGTCGGACAGAATGACTAACTGCGGGTGCGCAGCCAGTCGGCGACAAGCTTGTCGATCTCCGCCTTCGCGCGTGACGCCGCCGTCGGGTTGGCTGCGAAATTGAGAATCAGCAAACCGTGTTTTCGGGTGGTAATTAAAGCCCGGGTTTTCTTTCAGCGAAAAGGGCAAAGCCGTTTTCTTCGCGCATGAGGCCCGGGATTGGCCGTGGCCCGACATGCCTCCTCATCGAGCGATAGATCGGAAAGGCCGGGTCTGGATATAGAAATCGACGCCCGGTTCGCCGAGCAATGCGGATGGGCGGCGTACATGGTGGGGTTTGCCGCCGGGCAAATGATCATCACGACTTTCAGGTGGATCTCCACTCAGTTCATGAAAGCCGTTCTGCGGCATACCGCTTCGCGTGTGGGTGAAGTAAACCATGGCTGGTGTGGGGTACCGTGAATGGGCCCGTCGCGCAGTGCCTTGATTGCCGCCTCGACAATAAATGCTGCGGTTGTTTTGAAATCGGGCTGTTCCGATGCAAGGTTGATGATATCCCGTCCCTGGTGGCAAGTTCGGTGGCGCGCGCGAGACGGCGAAGGCATTTTCTTCGGCCAATGCGGTCGAAGGCTGCAACTGGATGGATCATCATATTTTTCCTCGCGGCGGTGGTTGTTTTGTCTCAGGAAACCATGTCCTATCGGCGCGAATTTCAATTCAGGTGATACGAATTGCGTGAATTTTGAGCAAATGGACGGTGCGGCTCGCACCAGAGGGTTTTCTTCGACGTGGGCGGTTGTGATGATCGACGGTAATCGCGCGAAGTTCATGAAACAGCGCTTTGTGGGGATGCGTTGGGTGGAGCGGGCGTCAGCGATCTGAATCGATATTTTCCCAATGGTCCTTATGAGACATCATCTTGAGCTTTGCGACTGGCTAGATCGCTCCGGTCGGGGAAATGGGCGGCTGGGTGACGTGCATTTTCGCAGCCGCGTGACCCGGCCAACATTGTCGAATGGGCGTCCTTGATGCGGCTGATCCGGCAATGGCGTTTCGACAGTGGGGTCGGTGGCGGCATGCGCGGCAATGGCACGCATCACCAATGTCGACCGAGGCGCATTACTTGATGGCGCGGCATGTGGTTCGAAGACCTCGATTACGCCGGTACGAGTGGGAAATGCCACAACGAGAATGCGCCTTCGAAGGTTAACTGCGTCGTCCTCGGGGTTTCAATTTGAAGGCCGTGTTCCGGACACATATTGTTTTCGAGGGAGCAATCGCGATACGGCTGGGTCTCGATGATCGACGCTGAAGGCGACGGCTCACGGGCCTTCGAAACCTGGATTGATCATCAATTTTGAACTGAAATGGGCAGAAAAGGCGTTTGGAGATACAGGGAAGCGCAAGTGTGATGGATCTTTCGCGAGCCTCACCGACGATCGGGTGTGCGCGTCGAGGAATTTCAGCGCGGGGCCTGCCGGTACGGGAAAGCCATTGGTTGGCTAGCGCGGGCGATCCCGTTGATGGGATTAATGGCGGAGATCCTGGAAGAGTGCGAAATCTGGTTTGACGAGAGGGTGTGATTTGCTCGAAGGGTGCCGCTGATTCTTTCGTGGTTCTTGAGGAAGAATTATTTCTTGAATCCATCGCTACCGCGCGGAAGTAGCCGATCCGGGCGTGGAGCGTCATGCTTCTTGATGCGACCGTTCGAGGGCGCGTGAACTCGGATTGACGCGGGTCCGGATTGATCACCAATGGTCTCAAATCCCGCGCTTTCATGGTACAAGAGGGATTGGGATTTGCTGTGCGGTTTGACCTTGAAGAGGTGCAGCCGGGGCGCGTGGTCATTCCACCATGCCTTGCGGTTGTTCAGCGGTTTGAAGCCGGCTCCCAGGAGAAAATCATGGCAAGCTGATATCCGAGCCTAAAAGCGCGTCGCATCTATTGTGCCTCATAGCCCTGCAGCCTTGGAAAAAATTTCGGCATTCAGTGAGCCAGAGAAAGGCTACCACGATTTCGCCGAGCGCCGTGCTGATGGCAAAAATCGAGCTGCGAGCCGCGTGCTTTCGCAGTAGTGCTTTGAGCTTTGAGAAGGCCATCTCGATGGGATTGAGGTCGGGCCGTAGGGCGCAGGAAGAGGAGCCAGCGCCTTTGGCCTGACCAGTTTGTTTCAGCTTCGTTCGCTCTTGTGGAAGGCGACATTGTCCGAGGATGAACGATGTGCTTTTTGAGAAGAGTTGGAGCCAGCTGGGGTTTCGACCCAGAATCTCGAAGATGCGGCCGTTCATCGGCCGGGAATTGACGATCCATGGCGCGGTCAAGCCTGACTGCGCAGCGGGGCGATGAGGTCTGCGTTTTTTCCATGAGCCAAACGGCCGTAATAGGAGTTGAAAGCGTGGCCCTTTGGGGCGACCATCCTGTGCGTTTGGTCAGCTTGTGTTGGTCGATGTTTTCATCGATAAGATCAGCCTTGCCAATGCCTTTGTGAAGAAACGCCGGCGTCGCTTTGATGCCAGAGATCAAACGGGCGTGGGCGATCTCCGGCCGCACTGTTCGCTTGCCTTGGAGGGCTTTTTTTTTTCATGGCTCAGCCAAGCGCGGTTGAGAAACCGGCCGGACCGTCGAGCGGTGCACGTCAACGCCACGCCTCGGCAGTTCGACGCAGAGCCGTCGGCGTCACGTCGCCATTCGCAGCGACACGGAGGCTTCAAATCGCATCCGCGCATGCGGCCGTCAGCTTGCCGCAGGCGGATGGCCTGCCTTTGAGGCGCAGCGAGCCGGTGACCGCCGATGCAAGGATCATCTGTTGTTGACAATCTTTGGCGACTCGCGAACTCGCCGGGCTGCCTCCCCGATGACTGTTGCCTTCTTTTTACAAAAACCAACGACAACGCGCCGCAAACTCCGACCGATGCGTTTGCCCATGCGGTTTCTCCTTCCATGGGCAATTGAATCCACAAATCAAGAGTTGGGAATCCCGAATCTTCAAAAGCCCTGCGACGTGCTTTAATCGCAGGTGTTTGCAGTGCGTGCGAAAAAGCTTATCTGGTGGATGCGCCGAATTGCAAAGGACCCACGCCATGAGCGAACGGCGACCACATTCAAACACGCTCTTCCGCGATTGCCGCGGCGGGTTTATTCTTTTCGGGCACAGGGCTGGTTTTTTTATTACATGCCATCGATGATGATGTCTCTGTTCGGAGAATATCGCCCCTGTGTCTATGCATTGGCGATTTTCTTCCGAGTGCTCGGCTTTTTTTCCCATTTTCTGGCTCGCGCGGCGCCAGCGGTAACAATGAGACTACTCCCAAGTAAGGGTGTCAGCCTGTAGCGAGCTGCAAGCAACAGCAATCCGAGCGCGACTCCGTTCCGCTGCGGGCAGAATCTCAAATTGCTGTGCAACCAGGCGGCGCTCGAAGCGCCTGCCCAGACGCCTGGCCGCGCCTTTGCAATGACTGCAGAGTGGCCAAGCGGAACAGTGATTGCAGTGCCGAGCGCCATGGGCGAAGGCGGAGACAATTCGGCATCCAGAGCCGTTCAACATCGAGAATGTGAGCACGATGAGAGCGCCGGAACAAGTCCAGTCCAACGCCAACGACCGCCTCCAGGCCTCACGCATACTGAATCGCGACCCGAAATCGGTTTGGATTCCGGGCACGTGGGAGTGGCCGCATGTCGAGCAAGACTTGCCTTCGGCATGGTCATGATGATGTGATCATGAATGTGGGCTCATGATTAATATGATTGGTTGCGTGCTGGTGCTGCCGTGGATGGGAATGCTTCCTGTGAACAGCCGCCGGTGCCCGGCTGGAACGAAACGACAGCAATTTTCGGGTGAGCAGCCAGAAGCCGAACGCAGCTATCCAGGCGTTAACTGGCATTTCCATGAAGTGTGTTGGCTTGGGTCATGGATACTGAAGCCCACGCAACAGGTACTAGGCCACGCCAACAACCGTCACTGCGGTGAGTGCTTTGCAGATTTGACGAGACCCACGCAGACCACCGCGCCCTGCGTGCCACTTCATTGCAATCATGTAGGATGAAAATCAGCACCGCTTTGCCGTGCCCGGCCCGGGCCGGCGGCAATGAAATACACCATAGAGAAACGACCAGGCTAACGAGCCCCCACATCTGCCAGGGTCGGTGCGGCATGGCCTTTCAGAGCCACCGGTCAGGGACTGTAGAATGCCTGCTGCTGTTGGATTGACCCAATCCAGGACGGAGCCGCAAAGCCGGTGGCGTGATCGACGGGTTCAGACCGCAACCGATCCGCTTTAGTGAAGAACTGGGCAGGGCTGCTCCCGCTATCACAACACATCAATAGCGCGGTCAGGATCAAGCGCGTGGAACCGGATTTCATTGGCAGTCGAGCTCCAGCCGCGTGCGACAAGTTTTGAAAGGTCATGCTTTTGGTGTTTTCGAAGAGGCTTCGGGTCAAGGATGCCTGTTCGGGCGATGATTTCACAGCGTCGGACCGTAAACATTGCGCGCGCATTGCGCAGGTTGAACCGCCGGTCACGGCCATGTCTTCATCATTGGATGAAATCCAGTGCCGCATACATCGTCGGCGTAAACACACCGACTGCACTCTTGCCCTTCAGCCAGGATCCGCTTTTTGGGCACGACTGCAAAAACTTAGCACACGGTCCGTCCTGGTAGTACGACCTTGATCGGTTCGGGCAGCGAGATCTCCGCATCCTGGCGTCGACGGTGATGTGCGTACTAATCGACTCGGAACAGGGACTGGGTGACCATCTCGCTGATATGCGAGCTCACCGGCGTCGAGTTTGAGATCGGCGTTTTCATCAAAATCCAGAAAATACGCTTGAAGAAAAAACTTCATCGAACCGCCAGACATTGCGAAGTTCGGTTACTGCCGTCACCGAGGTTTCCATCTCGGACGGGCTTCGGCGGAAACATGGGGTGGGCGATGCGGCGGCAGGCAAAGCATGCTTCGCAACCGAGGCAATGATGGTAATCGCCATATCTATGTGGCTCATGGTTGCCGATCTGTTTTGTATCGTCGCTCAGTTTCAGTCGCCACTGAATATGGACGCAATTTTCGACGTTTCAGCAGGTGCCGCGACAATTGGCATCAGGCGCTGTCTTGAACACTGGGTGAGGTAGTCGACGGAAGCGCGAAACCTTGGCGGGCAATAGCGGGCGATGCGGGTAAATTGCGTATAATCCCCCCCGGTCGTTGGATGTTGAATTCCCCAGAATGGGCCGAGAGTGCCGCTTGCTGGCGGCTCTTGAAAATGAAATCCGGCAACACCGCGACCACCCAGGCCTGCTCGGCCGGCGCAATGGCGTGAGCGGACCTGTTGACTCAAGCCTTCCGTGTACGGAAACAGGGCGGTGGGTCCTTCTTGCTCTCAAGCGCGTTGTTGAGAAACCCGGCCATTGGTGTCGATAATGCAAGGGATATCGAGAGCTGGGACGGATGGGTGATCGGCCATGCGTTTCGAGAAAGTCAGGAGAAAGGCCGCAAGGGGATCAAGCGAAAGGCTGATAGCTTACGGCGTCAACCCGAATCCTCGAGCTTGGTAATGCGGATGGCCACATCATAACCTTTCCTCGACGAGGTTCGACGAAAGCGGGTCGTCCGAGATGATTTCGAGGATGATATCGGATGAGCGGGCGGCAAAATCGTCAGCGCTGGCCGATGGCTGCATCAGCGAATGTGCGGGGGGGGCGAGCCGGGATGCGGCTTTGAGGTCGGTTGAAGCCTTCGCGTACCAGATCTGCGAGATTTGGTCGATTTCCTTGAGAAATATCGGAGGCGGTGGCGATAGTAGGTGTGCGCCAGCCCTCGGTCCAGGCGGAGACGGCCTTGTGGTCCGGTGTAGAAGCAAGGCGCCCAGATCATCCTTCACTCCCGGACATCTTTTGCCAGAAGCCGGCCTTGAGCGGCTAACTTGCGGGCTGCTGCGAAATCCTTCGGCCTCGACCACGTCGATAAGGCGCGAATCCGGGTCAATGTATCCATGCAGGGCCAGATCCCTTGGGGTTTGCGCGCGGGCTGGCGCCAGTCTTGTCGTCTCAAAACTGAACAGTTACGGATATTCGTTCAGAGATGAAAGTTTTTCAAGGGGCGATGGAAAACACTTGTTGAAACAGCTTACTAATCCAAGTTTTCAGCCTGCCAAAGTCTTCCACGTTGCCGGTGAGTGCCGCGGCGCCTCGACAATTTGTGGAGAAATCGGTAAGGTACCTGTAGCTAACCTGCGCTCTATGGTCGCAAAGGGTGGCACTTCTCAGCTTTGCCTGTGGATGCAAGGTCTTGAGACTGCCGGCTAGAGTGTCACGGTACCCCGGGCCGCGACCAAGGCCACTTTAGTTTTAATTGACTGAGGCGGCATTGCCTCGCCGCGCGGCAGCGAAAGAGCAGCGATGGTCCAAATGTCGGGTGGGCGGTTGACGATTGGGGGAAGGTTACCCCGATCCGAGAAGGGAACAGATTGCTGTGGTCAAACTGCGCAATTCGCGTCGACCTCACAGAGGTGTTGGCGTTCGGGGATCCATACGTACGGTTCCGATGATATGTCTGAACCCTGGATGTTCGCGGCGAGTGCTTCACATTTCGTGCGCCAAGGCCTTGAAGAACTTCATCGTGGGCTGCTTCTGCGGCAGCGAGACCGTTGCGGGTGTAGTCCATCGAATCATAGTGAATGCGGGGCAGAGGAACGCCATTGGCGTCGCGCTTTTCTGGATCCAACGTGGTCACGGAGCGATTTTCGGCGTCGGGGACTGTTGACGAGTGAGGCGAGCCGGATTGGCGAGAGGTCGCGTCCTTGATCGCGGCGTTAACTCTTCACCCACGCAACAACCTTGAGCCGCGAGCTCGGCGGCTGTGGTAGTGGGCGCGCCTGTCGGCCAGCTGTGACGTCGTTTGCCGATCTCGAGCGGAAGGCCCGCGCTGGCTTGCGGAGTCTCCTCACGAGGTTTTCAATGGCCCGAGGTAGCGAGAGGGCCGCGATTAGGGCCAGACCGGTTCGGGCGCATGGGGCCCAACTTAGCCGAGATGGGTGATCCATCAGATTGCGCCGACCTGATCGGAGCTGTTCGCCACTCGGTTCGGCTGCTTTCCTGCCGGAATTGAGCACAACCGGGGTGTTTCGAGAGCATGGGCGGCAAGATCACCACCTTGCCGAGCCGTGCCGGTGGTTCGTCAGCACGAAGCGGAATTCGACTGAAGTAAATCCGTCCGTCATCGCAGACATTGAGCATTTCTGGCGGTGGGTCTGTTCCATGCGGACCGTTGCAGCCCTGGCTTCCGCCAGGGCGATATGCCACGTGGCGTAATAAATTAGGCCCTGGATGGGGCAGACCGGGATGCAGGAACTTGTTGCGCATGCACCCTGGCAGATCCTCGCGAATACAAGAATTTTTCTTGGGCGCCCTGACGGGGTGGAGCGACCTGGTATTTGGGTGCATCGCAGCGCGCGCAAAATGTTTTCTGTCGAGATAAGATCCATCCGCGATATCCGGAATGGAAAATCACATGACGCGCGGCCAGCCAAGATTTTGCGCCGAGATTGCCCGCCACGCACCGATTCGTTATATACGGCCACGCGGGTAGAATCGAAGCTCCAGATCGCCATAATCATCGCCCAGTCGAACACCGCCAGATGTCGTAGAAGAGACTTCAATTTGAAATCCGAGGGAGATTTTCGCCGGTTGATAAGAGCACAGATAGCATGTTCGTACCGCCGAAATAATGTAAGGTGGACTTGAACAGCTCGGGGGCCTTTGCCTGCTGGTAGAAATCCTCATCCGGTGGGACCCGGGGGTGTGACCGCTTTGAGATCGTTTCGGGTAGCCGATCTCGTTGAACCTTTGATCTTGGCGTTGCCAGAAACTTCCTGACGCGTCGTATCCTGTCTTATCCGCTTGCGATTCCAGAAATGCCACGCTCAATCCTTGGTGCCAGTTTGGCGCCGGCGATCGCGCCGGAACGCCGGTTCCCGACGATGAGGATGTCCTGCAGTGGATGTCATTGCCCAATACGGGCTCCCGGAAAACGAAATTTTTGGGGCGGAGAAAACGTGTTTAAGCCGGCCGAGCTCGCCCAGTATCCGGTTCTCTCCGGCAATAGCCATTGGCTTGGAGAAACTCATCGCTTTCCACATCAGCGCGTCGGTGTAGGTGATAACCTCGTCGCTGTCGGGATCGGGAGACACGCCGCTGTACACGCAGCGACAATGTCGTTTGCGAGCTCCGGATTGTCCCTGGTCTTGTGCGAGCGCCAGCAATGTCTTCGATTTTTTCCCGATAGCTTGACAGCTTTGAGCATCTCGAGGCATAACTGCATCGAGATCCGGCTTGCGGTCAGTTTTTTGGGAAAGCCGGACGAAGCATCGTGTCGATCGTGCGCGCGGAAGCATCTCTCGTCCAGCCCCCGCAAACATTGCAACGGTGAGGGCAAGACCGCTCCCCCAGTAAATTACGCCTTGGTGGCGTGGAGTGTGACTTGGCCGTTGGCTGGGTCATTTTTTTCTCCTCAACAGGTTTCAATTCCCTCAACTCGGCAGGGCCCGAATAAGTTCTAATCCTATTCATGCACAGGGTTGATTACTAACCAGTGCCTCAGTCCCTGCGTCCGCGCGGCAGAGATTGACCACGTTGCTTTGGCGTACTATTTTGAGCGTCTTTCGGTCTGGAGCCCCGGCGTCCGCAGGCATTGGAGCCATGGTGAAGTCTCCCAGCTTTAAAGCAGTCCTTTTTGATGACATGCCAGATGGTGGAATGCGGGCGCCCTTGAACACGGTATGTCATGACAGGAGAACTGGCATCGTGATCCCACGCCATTGCCCAATTTGAGTACACTGGAAGATCAGGCCAGACGCCTGAGAAACCCGACTGAGACCAGTGGTGAAACCATTGGTCATCCAGGCGCTGGATTGATTGCCGTGCGCAGCACGGGTTCAAGACTGAAACACACTGCAAATGCCGCTCTGGGCAACCGGCCTGGTCCCGAAAGTCTTTTGGCGCCCGGCGGCCAAGGTGACCGGAAGCCTATCTTGGACAGCCGTTCTCGCACGGGTGGTCGTAATTCAGGCGAGACTTCCTCACCGGGAACTAACGGTGTTCACGATCTCGCATGCAGCGGTCGACGTTGTCACGCTTTGAAGCTTTCGTCGTTCCGCAAGCGGGTCAACGGCGTCATCGCAAGGATGGGCGTCGCCTGCCCGGCGTCCATGGCCGTCGCACCTGGAGCTGTCTGGTCGTACCGGGGTGGCTTGTTACACTGCCAGCAATGCTCGATAACGCCACAATCGCCTGCTTGCGATCCAAACGCGAGGCAGGCGACTGGCCTGTTCCAGGCATGGCGTGACCGGTCCTTTGCCGGGCCGACCAAACAGGGCTTCCTTGCTGTCGGCAATTCGGAACGGGCAAGCACCAATGCCGTCGCCAAAACCAATGGCGACAGATCCTCGAGCGGATGAAACGCAACGCATGTCACCATCGTATCGGCGCGTTGGCCGAGTTTCAATGGGCGCTTTGCATCGGGCATCCTTGGCGAGAAGGCCAGACAATTGCCGAAGGCGCACGGATGAGGGCGAGCCATTGCCCTTGTTGGGACATGACAATGATTTGCCTTGGCGGGATAACCGGTCATGCCGCATGGGCGCTGGGTTCGCTTCCGGCTTGCCGTCGAGCTTCCGCCGTGAAGTGCGGTTTTCCTGCAATGGCGGTCACCAAAAAGCGCCCATCTGGGCTGAACATCACCTGATTGTGGGCGCTTTCCAAATTCGAATCGAGCGCGGGGGGGCTGCCCTGCACAAAGGCAAGAGACACGGCCGTTGTAACGTGCATGGCAGCCGCAATTCTTCGGGCGAAAGGCAAGACTTCAATTGTGCGGGCTTCCTCAATGTCCGTCGGTCCATCTGCAAGCAACACCGTCGCCGGCCGGCCCCGGTAAAGGCTGGTCGGCGCCTTGGCGTCTGCGGCGACGGGCTGACCCTTTCGCGCCGGACCGCGAAGTACCGTTCTCGGTTCCATCGGCGTCAAGCACGCATCACCTTGCCGTCTCACCACCCGCTGATCAAGCTTTTGCCTCCAAATGACGGCGGGGCTAGCCAGCATCCATGCAGTTCATGGGGTGGGTTCCGTGGTCAGAGGACCAACTGTCCGGAGGGCCAGCGCGGAAACGCGGAACTTCGCAGAAATTGCAGTTGCAAGGCAATGGTCTCGAGTCAATTCGGCCGCGACAGTTGGCATGATCTTGCTTTCGCCTCAGGCCTGGCAAGGCCAGGAAGGTCGCTCGAGCTTTTTTTTCGCGGTTTCCAATCCGGCCGCGAAAAGACGAGGCGCTTCTCCGCGCTTTCGTCTTCTTTCCATGCCCGCTGATGGTCGCCCTCGACAATCATGTGCACGCCCTGGATGACATAGCGGTCGCGTCGTCCTCAAAAGCGATAATACCCTTGAGCGGAGGGATATTGGGACCTTCAAGCTTGCGTGATCTTTTCGATCCCAGGGGAAGAACCGCTTCGGTTGAGCGTCCGGGCGCGCAGGGAGATCGATTCAATGGTGAATCGTGGAATATCGGACGGGGCGGCGTGGTGTGATGGCTGTGACCATGGATGATCATGATCGTGGCCCATTGGTGAGGTGGTCGTGCGCAATCCGGCGTGCAAGCATGATCAGGATGATCGTGATCGAGGATGCGGATCGTTGTCGGAGAGCCGGCTGAGATCAAAGGCGCCACGGTCAAGCACAGCATCAAGCGACGGCCGGCGCGCTCGTGCGGTGAATGCGCGCTTGACGATTGATTCGCGCGCACGTGCGTTCGATGCTTTCCGTTGCTCGGCGTCACCAGA
>Ga0163217_1052304_pt1 | contig 15629 bp, 6 predicted proteins | sample SynspAceP_FD_185933 | JGI IMG/M metagenome (GOLD analysis project Ga0163217, IMG submission 185933) | Saline lake microbial communities from Ace Lake in Antarctica - Synechococcus sp. Ace-P (PacBio error correction) | ecosystem: Environmental > Aquatic > Non-marine Saline and Alkaline > Saline ...
GATTCACACAAATTTGCTTTGTACCGGTAGTCCACTCCAGCCTCGTCTTATCTTTATGTCAACTAACGAAATTGTGTGTTCGCTAGAGACGGATGATAATGGTAATTTGGTTGAATCGAATCCGGAAAAGGACCCTAATCCGACCAGTGTAAGGGTGCGCTGCATGGATAGTATGTTCTGGTTCTTTTGTGATGCTCCGGGAGGATTCTCGAGAAATAGTCGCAAGGAATGTTCCACTGATACCTCATTTTGGCGTAAGAAATATACATACAATGAATAAGTTTGCCTTGCGAAACTGGATATTTTTATGAACCCAATAAGAGAGGTGGCAGAAGACTCTACATTTTTCACTCTAATGGGCGATTAGGATTCGATCGGTTAACTAATTCTAGGTGTTTTGACTTTTTTTCTTAACCGATAAAGTCCCACTATGAAACCGCACAAAACCCACCGCCACTAAGCGGAGACTTTAAGGTTCTCTGCTTTTATACAACTATCCCCGAATCAGTAATGTCCCTTAGATCTTGGCTCGCTCAAAGTAAGCTTCTGAATATTAAAGTATTACCGGATGATTTGAAATTATAAGCTCCTTGTAAAGAAAAACCTGAACATGAGGGAGCAGTTCTTTATTAAAATGCAGCCAGACTCCGGGAATCGATGCTATTAGAGATTATTGAACTAGTAATCGAAAAAGAATCGAACTTCAAACTCTAGCGCGAACTAAATCATTCAGCTTGTCCCCATCTTTCCCAACATTACAGAGCTTCAAGAGGGGACGACTGAAAAAAGTCTGGTGAAAGAAATAGCAGATTTTTTTGATTTTCATGCGGCTAGAATTCTGAATGCAGTTAATTCTTCTATTCACAGAGAGGAGTGGTTAGAGTTTAATATACGATTAGAGTCTTTTCGCGAAAAAAGACATGTTTTTAAATGGTTTCTACACCTTACTTTTTTTGTTTGTGGTTCTTTGTCTTAACCAAACGCTATCATTTCCCAGAGCAATACTCACGAAAAAACAGGATATAGTGGGCACAGATCATCGAGAGCAAATTGTGAACATTAGGCCTTGTTCTAAAGATGAAATAAGACTTCTCACGAGCCAAATCAAGCTTGTTTCGCCGAAACACAGTCCTCTTTTTATGTGAGAGCTCATGCCTTTCGGGATTTGGAAGGCTACAGAAGAGGAAAGTCTCTTTTGATACATGTAGATATTGACCTTTTCCGCGGGGAATCCTATTGATCAAATAGCGAGCCTCTGGATAGCATTAGAGATTTTTGTCACGGGATTTGATCCTATGCGCACGTTAGAGGTGAATTTCAGTGCCGAAGCCACTTGAATCACTGCCCTAAAATAAGAGCCATCAAGCGACTTCATCTTTAGTGTATACAAGAAATATCAAGTGGACCTGGCGAGCTACGCGATATTCAGAGAATCTGGCAGTTCAACAGAAAGTATTTCGAATAGGCTATTGGTCGACTCCCCTAAGACTCGATCCTGATTATATCCTGCCTTGTCTGTTTTCCAACACCATTCCTTGGGGCTATTTTGGTCCCCTAGATTGATTCAAACAACATTAGACGAAGACAAAGGTCCATACCTATGGGATTAAGCAGTGGCTTGGCAGAGATTGGGGTTGAACTTCAATTATTGGGTCATTAAGCGCCGATGTCCAAAAAGCCATTATCAGGAAAATGCTTGAAGAGATCCTACAAGAGATTCAGGTCTATAGATGAAATACTGTCGAGAGGATGACGAAAATCGAAGTAGTTAGAACTATTATTTAATCGGTAAAATGCTTGCTGATTTAGTTCAATACCTATAATCGACTTACTTGAGCACATTGATTCTAGAGGGCAGTTGCGGGATTTATCTCAGTGAGTACACTTAACCCTTTGACACTTATTTTGATAGAAATAGCTCAATTCCTTAAGCGATTTACTGCAGAGAAATAATTCAAGCGAATCAGGAGATAGGTGACGTGTTTCCGAGTGCCAACTTTCATCGAGATAGTGTCGGTTGAATTAGGTGATTTGGAGAGACCAAGGAGAAAGTCAAAATCACTGTTTTTTGAGCCAAAATTTAAAATAAATAGCAAAGCGCTAACTCACCTCAGACCTATTTTTCCCTAACTTCAACAAACGCCTTCAGCAGGTCGAAAATTCACGCTTGTTTACAAAGTGCATAGCTTTAGATTTCACTCAGAGCAATTCTCTCCTAATAGTCTGGTTGATTCTTTAACCTCCAAGGAATGGAATATTCATGGCTTTGACGCTTTTCAACAAACAGCCATGTACATCGAAGCATCTTGGACTTATATCGTTGATAATTGTCGCAGATGACAATGACTTGGACGTGCTTGACGCTTCAAGACACCAATAATGAATGCTGAAAATACGACTGGGGTGTTTTCTTGGCAAGCCTCAATTGGATTATCAAAATCCTGCATAAATATAAGCCAGAATCATAAACCTCCCTCCTTTTCTAAAAATTTTTGTATTGAATACATGGTAGGAGAGCAAATGTAGTTATGCTCAATGAGTGTCTCATAGAGTTCACCCTGTTAAAAGATCTCCTCGTCTAAAGTCACCAGAAGAATTGCGCTTGTAAAAAGTTTTTAAAACTTCTCCATCCTGTAGTTTAAAAATTATAGGCGTCCAGAATATACGAAGGCTGCATATTGGAGCTTCCGCAACAGATCAATGAAAGTGATAAATGATCGGGATAGAAGTACGTCAATCCCACGACAAATCAATCGAACGTATACCTTTTGAGCGTGAGGAAAAGATGTAACCTAGACTGATTGAGTCGCATAAAGCCCACACATAAGCCGCATTTTGCCTCTTCCATAAGAGAGTGGTCGGTGAGACAGCGATAAGCATCCGGATACGAGAGTTGACTTTAGCACAACAGGATTTCTGCGTCGGATGATTTCAGGAGGTTTGAATCCGTACTTCCCATTATCGATGAATAATTGAGCTCCCTTTGGAATAATAATCCTGAAACTGGTAACCACAAGTTCAAGCGTCCCTTTCAAATCACATTTGGTTCAACCCTGGTTGAAGGCCATACACGAAGATAATCGAACTCGATCTGGCGATCATTCATTTTTAATAAGTTCCCTTTCCGTCACATACCTCATTTTATTGGAGTATCATTTGAAAATCTGCTTTGAAAAACATAAAGGCCTTAGGATGATTTGCACGATCCCTCTCCACACAGTCTGACTGTAATCACCTAAACCTCAAAATAAAATCTAACTTTCTAGTTCCCTTCAGCTAGTAAACCGATAAAGCTTCGAAAAGTCACAGAATCAATCCATCACCCCTTTTACTTTTCCGGAACTAGGCACACCTAGTGCCAGAAAGAAAAATATAATTATGGAAATTTGAAGTTAATAACCAGAAACTGGGAAGCAAAAAACCCGAAAGCCTAGGACCTGATCTCACCTTCTCTCAATTTTGAGTACCGCAGTAACCACTAACGCTCTGGATCAGCTTGGGAAACCCTGCTGAAACCAAGTAGTCTTCGAATTAAATTGAAGATTTAATAACCTTTTTTTGACTATTCCAAGCTTTGATCTTTTTAAGAAAATCAAAAAAAGTTGGAGATTGAAAAATGATGACTTGTCGTCAAAACCAGAAAGCTTTCACTTTGCGAGGTTCTTGGACCCTCAGGCCCAGAAGGTATTTTTTCTATTTTTTTTGAAAACCTGATAAAACTGATGGCTGAGTACATTCTTTAGATTCCAAACCTAGTTTTGAATAAAAAGATAATTTACTAAATCAGAATTAAGACTCGTAATTTTTTTTTGGGAAGCCTGCACATGGTACAACTTTTGAACATCCCTTTGGCTTTCAAGTGTCCAGTGACGCAATTCTATAAATGTCTCCAAAGCTGTAGAGTTCAAGCCTTTTTTCGCAAGCCAAAAACCTCCAAAAGGCGAAATTGGGAAGGGAAAACTGCATGTTATCTGGGTAATCGCTACAGTAATCCAGATTTTGACTTTCCCCTTTTTTCTGATCTTTCAAAGTGCAAAATATTGTATCCCGCTCACAGGATATTTGCCAAAAAATAATCTTTAGCGAAGTTTTGGACAATTCGAAGGCTTGAAACCTCAAAGAATGCAGGAATAATCGTTCTTTAAAGGCTTTCAAAGTATTGCTTATCTCTTATATATCTTCTTCTGAAAAATTTCTAAAATCAGACATTCCAAGGAAGCTACTGTTCCGCAGAAAACCTTACGCTCAACCCAGTGTAATGGAGGAATAAATAGGCCCAAAAGCAGGAGAGTTTAAGGTAAAGGTAAAGATTTCTCCAGCTGCAGATTCAAACGGTATTACTAACGGCATTTCATTTTAAAGCAACCAGACCTTGCGATTCCCCTGCCCAATGCGCATGATTACGCTCGAATTGGTTTCTCCCATCAAACTTTGTAATCCAAAAACACGCTGAATTCCCCTGCGGAAAAAGCGTCATATTTTCCCAAAAGTTCAAAGATCCACTAATCGCTTTTCCTCACCGGGAAGGGGGGGGGGGTTTGGGGGGTTTTCAAGTATAGGGAGATTGAGATGAATTGATTTTGTTTCCATTTTTGGATTTTGTTGCACTTTAAAATTAAGACAAATCAAAAGGAATAAAGGTTAAATAAAAGTTTAATTTTCTAACCTTCGACTTAAGACTTAATTTTTCCAATGAGGTAGTTCCAATAGCCCCGAATTCACATTCTGAAGACACTTTTTAACCATTCCGCTATGAAAGTACGAGGGCTTTTTAAAAAGATCGGAGCAAGTAAAATTTTTCTATTTTCTTCCGGTAATTGATGAGGAGGAAATCAAAAGTCACCTTGAAAGATTGCGCAAGAAAACACTTTGAAACGCTAGAACATCATTGCTATGCTTGGAAATCTAGGGACCGAATGGAATGAATTAATCCGTGCGGAATGAATGATGGGTGCAAGGGGCCTCATCATAGTGCAGGTGGAACCCGATCTTAGGTCAAATCAGGTCACATCAGAGTTACGACATGGCGTCCTTATAGTGATAGGTATTAGGTATTAAGGTAGGGGATAACAGAGCTTGGAATCAGTGGGATTGATCAACGCCCTATAAAACTTCTGGCAAGCTATTGGCTATTGAAGAAAATAAAATTCGTCGAGCAATTGGGAAATCACTTCGAAACGGATTAAGGAATATAGCCATTTTCAACCTTATGCAGCAATTGATGGTTATGAAACTAGTAAAGACATTCGATCTTCATTATATCTTGAGCCAAGAGATGAGTCTTGTGACTGTAGAAATTTCCATTCTTTATTGAGGTAGACTTGGGAGCTAGAGAGATCATGTAGCGAGACTCTTTATACATAGTATATTTTTTCTTATCTATTATTACACTAAGCCGGAATCCAAATAACCCTCTTGTGTTCATTTACTTATATAATCTCTGAAGGCATGCCTCAATGCGCTCTAGATTGCTTGCGACTTTCAGCAGTGTTGTGATTCTCTGCAGAGTAAGGATCTTATTCCACTCGTACACTTTCCCGGTTAACTCATCACATATAGAAACTGGTATCTTTGCTCAAGATTTGAAAGTCACGCTATGCTTCACAGATACATAGACATGATAGATGCAACCCAGAAGCTACGTCTAAGCCATTCGCCACCAATCTTGTATATCTTCACCTCGATCATAACAAAGGATTTCAAAAATATATATAGCAATTGAGGCACTGAAAAGAGATCGGTAAGTTTTTCGCCAGCGTCCTTTGATATCGATCATGCAAAAGGCAGCCGTCACCACTTTGGAGATGATTGTGCTCTTATTTCCTAAGGCACGTTTCGCAGAATCATATATCCGGAAAACCAGTGTAGCTATGAGATTCGGAATCCTGAAGACAGTACCTGAGCTGAAGTTGACACATTGTAAGAATGAAGAAAGCCCTCGATGTGGTCAAACGTCGAGTGTTATTTTGATATCTGGCTTACCGGTCTCTAAAGGTGTCTATATATCTCTCTATATGCATCGATGTTACCCCCCAGTCTTCTCTCTATCTCGGCTAACATCATATTAAGTCTTCGATTAAGGAAAAATCTCCCATTCCAAACGCTGCGGCCTAGATGACGCCAGCTCATTGATTTCTGGGTTCTTGTTGGATATGTTTAATTAAGTGGAATCGATAAGTTTGCGAGCGGCGTAATTCAACACCTCGCGTCTATATATTTCTTATTTCCATTTTCAAAATAACCAAAAAGGATCGTCATAATAGGACTAATAATATTAAAAAAAAACAAAACGGTGCATAGACCAATGTGGCCACAACCAATAACTGAAGCTTGAGTTGCCCCACAAGTAATTCCAAGGTACAAGTACCGAGACTCTATTGTCCAACAGAATATTCTAAAGCGTAACCGACTTAAGTTTTCAGGCTAATTAGCCTCGCTTCTATAGACATCCCAATCATTCTTCCCGGCACCAAAGATGGCCAAAATATTGATCCTGAGGTAGTGAATTGAAAGAACACGCAAGTGGCTGCTGTAGAGGCGATCAGCCGACCCAACCGCCTAAATGAAACCTTACTAATAACAGCCCTGCGCGCAGAAACCTGAAGCTAATTCCTCGCTTGAACTTCCATAATCCCACCAAAAGACCATTGACAACATGATAATATTAACCAATACTGGTATTTAGCCATCTTTACCTGAAAGAACATCCACGAGTCCACTAAAAAGTCGTTTACATATCATCTGGAAGTCAGCAAACATCTCACACTTCACCGTAAATAAAGGAACATCATCACTGCCTGTGAAGTGCCTATGGTAGCTAAATGACACACCTCCCGCTGCAAATAGACGAATAATAATCAGGTTGAGAAAAATGTAAGAGCAAATTACCTCCAGTAAAGTCCCCTGACAAGGCTAAGCGGGAATACCCGCAGAACCTTTCCTTACAAAAATTAGACACGAGTATACTGTCGGAACAATAAAATACGCGCATCCTGTGATATTGAATTTTCTCCAAAACCACATTTGAAATATGAAAACTTTGAACACTCAATGCGACACTTTCCAGGCGTAGTCCGTAATTGATCAATTATTATAAAACAAAGATAATCGTAAATTGTGATCTGAGGGAATGAAGTTTGTCTTTGCCAATGTAAGCGAATGGTGAGTAAAACAAAGGTCTGTTACCCGCCAGTCGCTAATAGGATTTGTGAGAGCCAAATTATGTCCGTAATCCGAAAGCGGAGACATTTTTGTCCACAAAATAGGCAATAAATTTCCTGATATGATTAGCAGCCGGCTAACTGGAAGTGTCCATTTCCTCCAAAACCCTATGTGCTTATTACCAATGCCCAATACGCACAAGCTAAAACTCAAACAGTAGCCCACGGTAGTCCAAGGCTACTTCCTGTAGAGATGGAGACTATACGCACTTACAAAACAAGCATGCAAATAGAAATATAGTTGGATTCGAGGACCTGAAGCCCATAAATAAATCATCGCTTGGCGCACGATCACTGGAGTCTTATCTTCCAAGTTCCGGCTGAATGCACAATAGGCTATGAAAATAAATATAAGATGAATGACGGCAGAACTGATGCTCTTTACCAATTCCTCTTGGCAAGAGTTTTCCCGCATACTGTATAGCTCAAGTCGGAAAAAATCGCTCAGAACCTGCTGGGCACAGAGTCAGAAGAAAATGAATAAATACAAGTTTGGTTGGAACCGCCTCCCCCTTACGCCGCTGCAGCACTCGCCACACCGCCCCGCCCCGTTGCCCGGCGCGCGCCCCCTCCCCTAACCCCCCCGCCCCCCCCCCCCCAGCACCGAACGTCCACCCCCGTGCGGGAAAGCCCGTCAGTTCCAAAATACCTTGATGTTTAATATTAATAAACAAAATTAAAATCCTAGCCTCAGAGTATAGAGAGACTCTAAAACTTTGAGAGGGCGTACGTGTTAATCCTTGCATTAATCGCTGGTTGTGAAAGGTTGAGATTTTTATAGCGTTGAATCTACCAAACAACCAAATTAGCACATAGTTTATGTCACCCGAGGATAAGAGTGAAAAGCCAAACTCCTTTTCACCTACCTGCCAACCTTATGGCTCTCGCTCTCGTCTACCAGCTGCCGCGCTTTTACACTACTTCTGTTATTAAAGCCGCGCACTCTTTCTAAATATTTCCATATACTGTCCATCAATTCCATGGTGTCCTGAGCTCGAGTTTCCCAATTGAATCTCCTTTCCGGGCAAAGATTACATTGGTTGCCGAATTGCTGTAAAAGGGATCTTGAATAGCATATATGGTTGACTGAGAAATCCTAATACTATTCCTCTCGCTTCCTCCCATCCATACTCTTTCTTTGCGCCTCCCCAGCAGTGAGTCTCCCATCCACTTCTCTGCACAGTAGACAGAACCTTTGTCAAAGTGAAAACCCCTTTCCAACGCGAAATCTTATATTTAAATATATAAAGTGGGTTTTTCAAACGAGAATATAGCCAATCAAACCACGTCAACAGGTTCAATGTTCTAGATATTGCTTTTCCATTATGTTTTTGAGGTGGCCTGAAGGCATTGGTACAGAGTGCAACTTGATGCTTTTTAAAACTCAAAAACTCCTTCGCCAGCTGCATCTCAGACTATTACGATCTCCATCATCTTTAATTGATTTCCACTACTGAAACCGCCCCCAGTCAAAACCGGATACCCGCACTTTTGGGCTTAATTCCCAAAGTTCCATTGCATGATATTTACTGGATCTAATTCAACCCTCAAAACCATTTTTACCACGGATTTGAATAGAAATCTGAAAAAGCCAAAATTTTCCTTCTTTTGACTTGGGAGAATACAATTTTTCTTAAAAAAAATCGTTTCAATAATTTGGTTGATATCAAGACATTTGTTCAACAGCCGAGGTTTGTTAGCTATATCCCACAGTCTCATACCAAAGGAAATGGCGATACCCTAAAGCTTTTATCTCCAATTTGTTCCGATCGAGCTTTATGCCTTGATATCTCGCTCGATCAAGTTTGAACTACTTCTCCTGAGTCATCTGCCAGAATCATCCAAAAATCTCGGTCAACTTCCAAAGCAAGCGAAAACCCGCCATTTTTAGTACTTGCCGCCTGTCGAAATATAACACGTTCGAGTATAAGCAACAGTTGCTTTCGGATTCTTCTTCTTAAATGAATCGCAGTAGAGAGACTACAAAGCCCGAACCACAACGAATGAGAATCATAAAATTCCCAAAAAAAAAAGTGTTTTTGTTTTCCCAAGTAACTTTAACAATTCCTTCTCAATTAAATAGATTTAAAGACTAGTTTTAGTATTTTCATAAATCTAATTGATATAATCCTAAAAAAAAAATACATGAGAAAAATAGACAGTCTCCCTCGATGAAATATGGACAAAGTCATCAAAAACCTGCCACTAATAAGCTGATTCACTGGTTTTGTGTCCTGCAATTTTTTTTAGGTAGTCGTTTTGATATTCAGTAATTCCTGTTGCCCGCTCCCAGAAATTATTTCCATTTCTTGAAAACTTCGCTAATTGGGCGACCCTAGTCCTAGTTTTTGGTCTTGATGTATTATTGTTTCACATTTCCGGTCCTCTATGACCTTAGGAAAATGCTTTTTCTTTTCTGCCCGCTTTGTCCTTGCACTGGCCAAAATTTCTAGACTTGATTTGTCCCGGCTTATCCTAAGTGGGATTAAGCCTTAGGAGTTCTTTATCACATAAGGGCCAATTGGATTATTCATTTTTACATGGTCCATAAAATTGAAAGGGAAAAAGCCCCTTCTTTTTGAATAATGTCCAAGATTTCTGACCTCGACTGGTATCCAGTCTTGGTTGAATGTCATGGGGGGTGCGATTACTAATATAGAAGAGTAGGCGGGATTCTCAATATTGATTACTTGGGAATAGAATCAATGTCCAGAAGCATTCTGTAGGCTCTCACCAAAAAGTCTCTTTCACCTTGAAATTTGCCAAGTTCGTGAGTTCGAGAGAAAGTAGCCTCATACTCAAGATGGACTTTCTTTTCTCTTGCTTGTCAAGCGCCCAATTGAGAAGAAGCCCGCTGCATATTTTGCTGGCTTTCCTGTCAATTCTTCGTTCCTGCACCTTCTCAGGAGCCCGCATATGTCAAATTCTGTTTTTTTCTAACAGAGAGAACCAGGGCATTGAGATATCAGTGATCATATATATACTGAATAGAACCTCATTCTTTGCCGATCGGTGCGTGGATGAGTGAGTCTCACCCAATTGGCATAAATGAATTCTTGAACGGAGTAAAGTATCTGCTTTTAAAAATCTTTGGGCAGAGAGGGGGTTGAGTTATGGAAGGAAGACTTTTCAACGTGAATCTTCTCGGAAAAATCACGATCGTGATCATGACGAAACCAGAAAGTGTTTTTCTGTAATACCATTTTTGGAACCCAGGAATACCCACATGAGTACAAAACTCCTCATAACATTCCCTGACACTTCCCAAAATAATCCGAAAGTATCCCCCCGTAAGTCCAAAATTGTCTTCCATAGATGGGTTTCTGAGAGGAAGCTGGGATAGTTTGGGGTAATAGAGAAAAGGAAAGTCGAATCTCAATCCCGCAAAGCCGTTAAATCGGCCATGTATTTCTCCAGCGTCCATGAAGGCAGCAAAAAATCGAAAGGAGGTAAAAATCCACTGTTTGTTTTTGGTCTCACTGCAACCTCACCAGTTTTTCCTAGATACTGAAGTTCCAAAAAAGGACATCGATTTGTGGTGAGATGAAGCCCAGTTTTCTATCCAGTCATATAGTGATTATATGCAGTAACTGGGAAGTATGTGGGATTTCGCTTTTGAATTTCAGGAGAGTCTTTGTAGGCAATTAATGGCTTATCCGGTGAGAATACCGTTCGTAAGTATGATACCTCTAAGAATTAGATTTTCTCCGAAAGCGTAACCCGAATCTTTTTAAGTTAGTGATCGCCGCGCCATCCATTCATAATATTGAGATCTTCCGTATCAATAGGAGCATTGACGCAAAAGGAACTGAAAAAATCGGATCTGGAGAAATTATCCACGGCTAGAGACTCTTGATTCACAGATTATATTTTTGTTGCTACAGGATTGACGTGCTGGATCTTTTTCCTAAAGATCGTAAAGGATATATCTCTCATAAAAAAAGGCGCCCTTGCTCCAGTCCTAATACTTAGCCCAACCCGAAGCCCTCCCGCCTTAGGGATGAAGACCGGGAAGGGGTGGAGGTTGGGTGTCGGAAGACTCTGTATGTAGTTCACCCAAAATCTCTTTCCAGAAATTAATTTCGTGAGATTGACTCTCATGACTTTAACACCGTCCACAAAAAGCCCCGCGCTTCGCGCGGCCTATGAAACCACACACACACTCGAAGACCCATGAATTAACCAATTTTTGGTTTTGAAGTCTCGAGAGAGATGGGGAAATTTGCTTTCCACAATTTTTCTAAAAATCCTTTCGAAATAATTCCATGACTCTTGTCTTAAGGCGACCTGTATAAACTGCCATGAATGGAGAAGAAATCGAGGTGATTAATGAGTCGTAAGAAACTCACTGGAAGGCACAATTATAAATTCATCCCAAAGCTTTCGTGAGGAGCGAAGTTAGAAATTGAAATAATGAGAGATAATTAAATTACACAAAAACAAAAATAACAACCGAGCAACCGGTAGCCGCACCTATCGTCAATCCAAGGAAACTCACCTGATCCGGACAGTCCTGCTATCATCACTAGAACCTCTGCTCAAAAAGCTAAAGTGGACACTCCATTGCTGCAGGGAGCTGAAGCACCGGATACTCCTTTAAAGAACCCCAAAAAGTAGAATTTACTAAAAATCTCTATGCGTGAATGGAAAGCCTGCAACCTCTCTAGTAAAAAAGAATGAGATGAATATTTGAATCAAAGAAACTCGAAAGTGTCTTTGCACTTTCAAATCTGGAAATATCTGGCCTGACCTCTTCCACCAAATCTCCACATTGATAAAATTAATAAGAACTATTAAGTGACTCCTTTTACCTTATCTGTGTTTTTAACTTAATGCTTCCTTACCTAGCTGGCTAATAAACACATATAGACTCTGTACAAGTCTTACTTTCTAAGAAGCCGCCGCCATAACCAAAATTTACCTGCAAATAGAATAATAGAAGTCACTTATTTGGTCAAAGAGGTAGGTGTCACGCATTGGAGCATACTGTAAATGAGATACCCGCAAGAATTGCCAAGAAATTGGAGAGTGAATTTAAAACTTCCAGTCACTTCGAAAAGTCATTTTTCCAGTTGGACTGATAACACAACCTATAAATATAGATGCAAGTAAAAGACAAGGCGGGATGACCCTCGAGTTATTTAGGGGCGACTTAGATGAATAAAAGGTTTTTGCTACCACTATTTGGCTAAAAGGAAACTTTCCCTCCGTCATGATGTATGGTAGACTATTGTGTGAGACCCAACCCATTGGTCACCACCACAATCGACGCCTATTCTCACACTCAAGAAAAAGCTTATCCATGAAACCGCTCATTAAGATCTCTCGGATCTAAAAATTAAAAAAGGCTATACCAAGCATGAAACGTTCCTCTTCCATATTCAAGAATGACCAACCCAGTAGGTGCACCCAAATTAAAGATACAGGGATGAGAGATTCTCTTTGCGAAGGTGAAGCATTGGAACATTGTTGTTATGAAATAGGGATATAGCCCTTCGAGGAAGCGGCGCAGATTTTAATCCCACATAATTACGTTGGTTTTCTGGATAATTTACAGTTTTTCTAGGATTTACGCCGCATACTCATATAATTTTCAGCTCCTTATACATTCCCATTCCAGACCATAAATAACTTAATATTGGCAAGAAATTTAGGGACTGAATGTAGCAGCATCTATTAAGACGAGTGTAAATAAAGGGGTTGTGTACAAACTCGATCTGGTCTGGGATCTAGAATTCCTTCTTGTTGCTCCCTTTAGAAAAATTTTTTAACCTTCGATCCTCGCGTAAATCCAGAAAGAATATGAGAACTTGGTTTTTGTGTCAAGAGTAAAATACGCAAAGGTATAACCTGAGGCAGGGACTCTGAAATATTATACTAGAGAGCATAACTGGTTGATTTGCATTGTTTCAATTTCACTTGGAATGCTTGGAACGATTCTTTTACGATCGGAACTGCAAGGTCAACATCAGACGGGAGATTTCAATTGTTACGCGGCTGGTGGCATTTTCGTAAACGAGCAAATATCTGTAAGATGTGTTATATTCCTATGAGGATTTCCTGACAATCTGGTAATAAAAAATGTAAGAATTTAGTTAAACTTTGGTAGCTAGATGCAGACAGTGGCAAAGAGAAAGTACCCATTTGAGTCATGATGCGTAGACTGCACGAAGTGCCTGTAAAACCATGCCACTAGAGACCGAAATCTGGCCAGTATAAAGGCACCTAAGTAATTTGCTCAGGTTGAGCTTTTTAGAATTCTCTGATATTACCCAGTTGTGAGAAGTAAGTTCGGATTGTTAGTAAGTCTTTACCTCTTTTTGAAAAAGATGAAAAGTTAGCGGAGCAGTTTGCCTCCTGGGAATTTAGGGCTAGTCCTAGAAGTAGAAGACTAAATGGTTGATGAATAGCACAAATAACAAGGCTCTGATCGAGGAGCCTTTTTTGTTTTTTGGTAATATTTTCTATCATCATAAATTTTTTTCAAGGCTCCACTTGTGCTCACCTTGGTCAAATAACATATTCTTTCGCACCATCAAACTTGCAGCACTGAGTAAAATAAATATGTATCTCGCAATTTCACATAATAAAGTATTCATCACCTATCTTTTTAAAACTCTTCTCACTACCTATTCTAGGTCAAAGCATTCCTACAATAGCTTCCCGCCGCGAGAACCACCGTATAGCCTCCATCTGTACCTTTCTCCCCTAGAAAGGTATATCCCGTAGTTAAATAGGTTAATTAGTTACATGTAAGGACCAACCTCTATTCCGTGTGTTGGCCTTACTGGGAATGACTTCTTTCTCAGTTGCTCACCTTGCGGAGCTTCCGAAAATCCACTGCAGGGTATCAACATCTTCTCTCATCTAGGATATAAAACAATACTCCTTAAATCGTATTGTAATTGAGACTGATAATTTTCAAATCGAAACTACAATAGCGCGTAAACAGCAAAGCGTCTTTGCAACGAAAATATCCCACATGGATGCAACCCTGTCCCCAATTAGCAAAGGGGTTACTAATGGATATTGGTTAAGTAATATGGTGCGAAAGCAAGAAACCCAAATCCGAGCCATCCAAAAGTATGGCACCGAGAGCCGAGTGATAAGGTCTGTATGGAAGTGACGATTTAGTTATGCGGCTCTATTGGTATTAATCCTTAACGTTATCACGTATTAGAGATGTTTTGTTTACTGTTATGCAATATTGATTCAAGTTATTTGGATCTCCCGAATATTTACTTGTTAATCCGAGAATTAATGTTGGTTATCTACTATTCCATGAGATTGTACTTGCCTACATTTGATAACCTATGACTCCAGAGCTTACTTTAAACTATTTATTCTGTATGATTTCTGAAGTTTTAACCGATTTTGAACCCCGCATTCTGTGGTCTTGAGCTTGAGTTAGTGACTCTTTTAATAGCTTAGCAGCAATATTGTGCGCTATTAAACTTCGCAGGTTTCCCACCTTGTAGAAATAGGTCTTTAAACTTGAAAGCAACGCTGAAGTACTGGAAGGCGCTGGTACGAGCTAAGTAGCAAGAGCCTTAGCGACGCCCCCTTCCTCCAGCCGCCGCCAGCTCTGCATTCGCTGAGCTTCGCTAATTTCGGGAAATATCCATATCAAAGCTAATACACCATAAAAAGAGCATTCAGGTCGATCAAAAGTTTTTTTATTGAAAGTTTCATAGCTATTTTTATTTTTAAAATTTCTCGTGAATCTGGTTAAAAAGCAAGTTCATCTGAACAAGTGAGCCAGGGGTTGGGAGAAAACATTCAAAAAAAGTGAGAATTTGGGGATACTCTGTATTTAAACTCCCAATCAGAAAAATCAACCTCAATGCTGATTGCAAGCCACCTAACGTGGCTGTCCCTCTACACATAAACGTGATTAATGTAATTTTGAGCTGGTAAAAAATAAATATCATTTTCTTGAATAATCCAAGCTGACATAGTGTACTGATTCCATTTAGAGCAATCCAAATATGCCAACAAACTTGCTGTCGCATTTAGATTAGTTACAACGCTAAAAAACTGTAATTTAGTTCCATATCTTCTAACGATCGTCTATGAGAAATATAGGGTAAAGCACGTGTAGGCATGCAAGTCAGCGTGGCGCACTGCAAATTCCTCATACACCAAATACGGAATAGGTTATTCGATGAGATTATTTGGAGCCATCTGCTACGGTAGTAAATAATTATTTTGTTGAGAAATGAAGAAGTAATAGAGCTTACACTGTGTCCCCATTGTAACCTCGTACTAATTATCTCAAAACTTGAAAGCCGTGTGTTTTTTTTTTGTTTAACCGCAACTTTATTAGGGTCCGCAATGTTCACCTCCGCATATTCCTGAGCAAATTCCTTTGATGAACAAATATAATTATCCCGCAAAAAGCACATGCTT
>Ga0163217_1092935_pt1 | contig 15628 bp, 5 predicted proteins | sample SynspAceP_FD_185933 | JGI IMG/M metagenome (GOLD analysis project Ga0163217, IMG submission 185933) | Saline lake microbial communities from Ace Lake in Antarctica - Synechococcus sp. Ace-P (PacBio error correction) | ecosystem: Environmental > Aquatic > Non-marine Saline and Alkaline > Saline ...
GGCCTACCAAAACTCGCAATTAATAATGCCCTAACAATTACAATGAGCATTGACATTCGTCATCTGGAAATTTATTGTAGGCATCGGACAACACCATTTTCATTATTTTAGAAATTTCTGCAGGGGCAATTACAATTCACTTAAAAACCCTCTGCGGCTTGATAAGGAAAAAGCAACTTCCGTTATTCTTTCGTACTTACCAACACTGGATTAACAACTTTATTAGGAGCCTGCCTCTTTTAACAGGGGCAGACTACATAGTTTGATATCTGCTACATATTTCCTGTTTTTTCCCAGTTGAATTGGCCGTTATTATTATCACTATCCTTGTGCAGTATAAACTTACTGTAATAGTTATTCACATGTCAGAGTTTTTTTGAATCATAGTAATATAAAAAATGCTATTATCATAATTTTCAACATCATGGATGGCAAGTGGAGCTAAAAATTTGAAACTAATCAATACCTCTGAGAGATGCTGAGATATTTTAAATCTATTTGGCTTTACCAGAGAGAGATTTTCGGCGGACTATTCAATAAATACTATTTCTCGACTACTTCTTCACATGGCTCTGTATTGTCATAGCACGTTCTTATCCATAAGGAGGTTATTCAGGACAAATGTTAACTACGTCCATTGATATATCTGCTGTGAACATCGTAAATTTTCAACCGCCTGAATCAATAATTATTAATATTATTCCAGTAATACATAGAGTATCATTTCCTTAAGAGCTGGAACATTCCTGTCTATTTAGTGACCACACCTCACCAGAATTTAATAGGTAATAACTAAAACATCTGGACTCAAACATAATGTGACACAGTTGATGTACTCGCTGAAATTAATGTATGTATGAACGTGACGGCGCGCAGCCATTATCAATATGATACAACCAACCCCACATGGATATACCCGAGAGTTTTAACTATTCTCATAACATAAAACTTCAATAATCTGATGGACCCATTTTTTGCTTTCTTTTGTGAAACCCTTTATAGACTTTCACACTTGGGATGGAAGCAAAATACCTGCCAAGGCTATTTGCACTCTAATCCGATAATTCTTGACTTTAATCTTTATGGAATCTCGAGTATTAGCGAAGCACAATCTCATCCTATATTAATAGGTATATCATGAGGAAGAATATATAGAGTAGACAAGTAATACTCCCAGAACGCGCTTTCCTTCTTTTAACATTTAGGGCTAGACTTTTGCTTTGGTCTGATCACTAATCCATCCACCAATAGGAAAAGGTCTTGAAAGACTTGCACTTGCAAACGTAAAATTTTTCTCTTTCATAAAATATTTTGCGAGGGATACTTTTCGGTAAACGTTTTACATATACTTTTTTTATATTATTACGCTCTATCTATTTTATCCATCTTCTGTATAATTAATAGGTTACTTTATGAACAGTTAACATATTAATTCTTGAAATCCTTCCGTGTTTTATGAGTCGCTCCCGTGCACTGAGGCTCTTTATCAATTACCTACGAGATAGAAAATCACTCAAATATAAAATAAATTACTGATCACCAGCTGTCGCAATAATTAAAGCATTCTCTTTTTTGTAAATTTTAAGAACGACCCCTCTCTCACATCTGGGTACTAGCTTAAACCAGTTGATTGGTATACTTCGTAACGACACACTTAAATGGAACGATTAAAACAGCTGACTAGAAGCTTTGAAATGATTCAGTGAGGCATATGAGGAAAATTTTACGCGTCGCTTTTAAACACCTCTATATCTTCTCAAGCGTTCCAAAAATCCAATAATTTTTGAGCTTTCACGGAACAAATGGAACAAAATCTCAGCGTAGCCATAAGTTAAATAATAGGTTTTTTCATTTCAGTTAAATTAATCTGGTTTTATTATTTGATCAGGTACTATTTTTGAAAATTATCATTTTGAGCAACTTCTTTTCTAAAAGTTCCTGTATGATTCATAGCTTCCCTTCGGGTAATTTACCTTCTTTTATGAAATAGTTTACGTGTATACAAAATGGTTTTTTTAATCTTCCTGAAGCTTTGGAAAGCTAAAGTATATTGTTCCAAAATCACTTAAAATATCAATAGCATCTGGTAATCGCTCAATACTATAATCAGCGTAATTTGTACTGGTTATTTCATCCTCATCCTAAATAACTCGTTGAATTTCTAATGGAAACCTGTCGTTTCTGTAGCGAGTTTAGGGAAACACACAGACAGTTTTTATTGAAAAAATTAGGAGAAAAAAAGCAATCGATCTCCGCTTTTAGATATCCGCATAAATTGAAATCAGCTGTCAATCTGCATAACATTTATATCCCGAAAAACTCACGCGTAAATATTTCGTAGGTCCATCCTATTCTCAAAAGTATATGTATGCCTTAAGATTCACGTTATCTAGATGTAGCTACACGCGAAATACCTTGTATATACTTTATCCAAGAAATCATCGGTGTTTTATCCGTTTTATAATCTAAAATGATTGGTCGAGATAGTTGATATACCTTTGTTAGGTCGTTATACCCGACCATCAACAACATTATCATCCGAAATCGAATCTATTTCCTTCGTTTTTTGGTAATTAATCCTCCACTCTTAAATAAGGCTGAGCTATGGGCCAATTAGTCGCGCATATTCCGGGCTAAAATTTATAAAAACCCCTCCAATCTGTAAAATCGCCTATAAAAACCAAAAGGAGCCACTTGAAATACGTGCAGTCTACCCAATAATTTTTATTTCATACGGAAATCGGCTAAAAATCACATGATCCCCAGCCCACAAATCTGGAAAAATCGTCACTTCAAAAACTTACTGTTAGTATCCCCTGATTCACTAACTATTGGGATAGTACTATGCAATACACCGCATCTTCTTGAAGATAGTCGCTTTTTGTGTAGTTTAGTTTCAGCCTATAGCTAATCGCCGTATTTACCCGATCAAGCCTCAATAAAAGCACTAATAAAGGCTGAATACCACACCACACCGACCTTTCTGAAGACTCTAAGATGACTTCGCGTGTTTCTTTGCACATAAGGTAATTATTCGAGTAGTTTGCTTGTCTCCTAAGATCATGTGTTGCACACTCGCTGTCAATATGCTTTATGATTAAGGCTGAGATAGATTAGGCACAATGAAAGTTCGTCTTTATCACATATAAGGTTTTGTCCGTACATCAATGGAACCTACTTCTTGGCCAATTATTAATTCTCCTATCCTTAAAAACCTTCATAATTAAAATTCACCATCCTCGGTGTATTTGAGGACTAATTTTGATATGAAGAGAGACGGACACTAATATCTCGTTATGTCAAATGGCTTTAATATTCGTTGCTTTCATACGTAACTCAACTATTATCTCCCGTATTCTGGCGTTATTAACAACAGAACTATTCTCTATAGCGTTTTTCTTCTTAAATAAAATCAGGCTTTAAGGTCTTTTGGGAAAGCATAGGTAACAGTATATCTACTTTTTTCTGTACTCACTATAATCCATCTAAAAATTGCCAAGGGCGTAAATGATAACCAGTATTTTTTATGTTTTAGTTTCTAACATCGAATTCTACGGTGTAAGGATAGGAAACTGGAGTATATTCTAAATAAAGCAGCTCTAGAATCTGAATACATAATTTACCACCACTAACAGCACTTACAACTCCTTAAATCAATTTTGTTTTATTTTATTAATTTCATTTCGAACTGATCGTATATCACGGCTTGTATAAGCTGTGATTTTTTTCAGAATCAATCACACCAATCATACTGGCATTAACAATAGTCATGGCACCTGCCTAATTTAAAACAGTGGACACCATACAGCGCCCTTATTTGAGTAACTAAATTAATTCTTCGATAGAATTTCCTGGTAAAAAATCACTGTATAGCGAATATTTCAATTGCTGAGTCGAACTAAAACCGCATCTCACTCATCTTTAAATACGCGTTAAATTCAATCTATGAGATATCATGATCTGGTAGGTGTAAATTTTGTGAAGCTCAGAAACTACAAAAATTAAGGGTTTTGTAAGCGAAATAAAAAAGCGCATTACTTGCGTGGTTTCGGATTCTTTGGGGTGAATCCAATAGAATAATGTTCTTACAAAGTGCATTAAAGAATTCGAATAAAAAACTGCTATTCTTGTTTTATAGAAATATCAATCAATCATAGTTACAAAGGACCGTTCGTTTACATCAAAGCGACTTCATATCGGCACAAAATCCATGCGTATTCACCAGCACTTTTTTTCGCTAATTTCAGTTTCTATGTCTCTTTATGAGCAAGTCTTTCTTTCGTTCAACACAGAGTCGGCTGTGGGCCAGTATCAGAAGTTTGTTTGCTATGCTGGTAGTCATACGCCATAGAAAAGCTATTTTAGCACCGCTTTTTGATGTCATGTGCATGTAAGTGTAATTATCTGACTGTTAGCACACTATAATATTCCTCCTCGCTACTTCGATGTAGCGATTTATTCATCAGATCACCCATTCAGCATCATTGTAGAATGCGTAGGTTTGAATCATTTTCTAATCAACCATTCCGTATCCTCGTTTGAACTTCTCATTTCAATGCCCAAAAAGAACAAGGACCCGCTTTTCCATTTCTGAAATAAGTTGATGGTCAATCCCTCAACACTCCGCTGTAGAAACCCTTTGGAAAACTTACTCTCACTTTCTTCTCTCCCGTAAATATCTGTTTCTATCTAAGTAATTTTCTTCTTCTCCGCTAACCATTGCACATAACTTCTCGGTACCGTAATCCATGCAATTTCATCGCAATTAAGCGCATTTTTAAAATGGCCGCAATTAGGTTCTTCTAAATGTAAACCGTTATTTAAACTTGCAATTTGTTTTTGCTTAAAAAACTCTGGAAAGTAGGCGCCAATCTCTTCTTTTTCCCATATCCACAATACCCATAACCTCTTTATTCTTCCTGCGTATCAAATGATTCCGAGCGCCCATATCTACATCGAACATTCCGCAAAAGTGGGTGGTGTGTTTGCCCTTGTAAATGTGCTACTGAAAATTTTCTTCGTTTTTAAATTTAATCTTAGGTCTATAGTAAATTTACCGAAAGTGGGAATTTACCAATCGCCTGAATGACCAGAAAACATCTTGTTTTGTCCAACATCAAAGCTTTAGTTGATCTATATTTTTACCCGTAGTGGGCAATATTCCAATACAGGTATAATCCCAATATTTTTCGATATACGCAGCTAAGTATTTTACTTCCCCAATTCGCATCCAAATTAGGTCATCTACCTTATTAAATAGCAAAATACTAAGCGGGTAATTGACTTCACGGCCTTGAGTTACTAAATAAACGATCTTATAAAACTGGTGGATGATTAGGCCGGGTTATTTAGGTAACCATCAAAAACTGTCTAATTGGTGCAATGATGTGTAGTCCTGTTTGAAAGTTTACCCGATTTTCGGATAATATAATTTTGTTCGGTCGCAATTTTAGTGATAAAACCTATGGTTTCGTCCATTTTTTCAATATCAAGAAGTCTAAAACCGAAGTCACCAACAGCAACTGGATTGTACTCTTTAATGCTTGAATTCTAAATTTAACCCTTTAATTCTGCACTCTAAACAGCACACCGTCTTTAGCTTTTACTGTGTACCAACTTCCAGTAGATTTTTATATAACAATTTCCCCTATCATTCGCTATGTTTTGGCCAGATTATGAACTACAAAATAACGAACTATTTATGAATGGAATATGAATTTTTAATTGCTCAACCTTGGATTAAAAACAAAAATGGGGATTAAAATATATCTGCAATCCCCTATTACTTTGTGGCACGATACTATGTATTAGTGTCCCTTAATGGTAATTCTACCTCCTGCAAGTTTTTTTTTCTTCTTGACCTGTTTAGGGTTAGCCTAGCACATCAACATCGCCTCCCTGCTTTTATAGAAATAGATGCGCTTTCTGTGGCGTAAAACGTTCCAGCTTCACAGCACCGTAATTTTAACGGAAGTGATTTCTGTTCTTAGTTCTTTTCCTTCAAAAATACCTCCGAATTAAGCGACCAATCTTGGATTTTTCAGCCAATTCCCGAGGCTCTATAATCCGCCCGTACAGCTCTTGCAATCTAAATGATTTACTTTTAACCCTATTTTTATTTGGCGCTCCTTTCTTGTGCCTTTTAGTGTCAATCGTATTTGTTCAAATAGTTTGTTGTGATGTTTATTCTAGCACCTTCATTACCATCAAATCAATTGTAAGTTCCTGGTATAATACACTCCACAAAAAAGTAATCTTCTTCTCGCTAAAAATTTATCGAAGTTCCATGCGAATTTTAAAACTCCCGAGATTTTTTGTTCAACTAAAATTTAAATGTCATTGACATTTTTGACTTTAACCAAAACTCTTATTTCGTCAGATTCAATCAGATTTACTATCAATTAAATCGAATACCTTTTTAACCTCGGTAAAATTACCACATACTATTTATCTAGAGTGCGTTGGTGGCAAAACCACTACTGGATTCACTAAAATTGCTAAAAAAGTCCAGAATATAATGTTTCATATTTTGTGTTTTGTTTTTCTTAAAGATACGCTTTCCCATAGTTTTGTTCAGTTCAGCGAAAAAAAATAAAAAACCCGTTTCATAAAAAACGGTTTTCTGTATATTGAATACATTTTAGGATTTATTACTTTCTCCTGATGATTGATCGATTCTTGGTGAATAGCTTTTAAACATTTTTAAGATAAACTCTTCACTTAATCCTTTAAGATTCTCCTTCCAGTATCATCAGGCGCCTAAAATCTGGTTCCACCGGTAGAACTGCAATACAGCAACGTTTTTTTCTGTTTTTTAAAAGCACCAATACCGTCTGACACCTTCAAATTCTTTCTACCAATGTTTCATCATTGGGCTATCAATAATCAATCCTGAGCCCTTAAAATGCTAAAGCTTCGTTATTAGTATTCCAGACCTCTTGTATCAGATTCCTTTCCTACAATTTTCAAAATCTCGCATAATTTGCATTAATTTTGATGGTGGTTTACTTGTTGTGCCGCAGTCACTCCAAGCATTTTCTGGATCAAAGTGCGTTTCCAAAATCATTAAGCCATCAAAATTGAGCTCATAGGGCCGTTGAACATACCATCAAATAAAATCATTTACTCCGATTCCCTGGTAATAATGCGAGCGGGCATTAATTTAAAAGGTAAATCTGGAAAATTTATTTTGGGGAATTCATAGCCAATTGCCATATTTCTGGAATGTTCCTTATTTTTGTTTTTCGTAGGTTGAAAAACCTCTAATGAATAGTCGCCTAAATTTTTAAATTCCGGCAGGTAATATAGGTCTTTCAATTCCACCATAGCCATAGGGCTAAATCTGGGTTTCAAGGATTTTTTTTCGAGCACCACAATTTTATCGGTTCCTGCTAAGAGCATCAGCCTATTTCTTGCATAATAAACGGACCTCACAGTAAGAAGCGCGCTTTCCATCCATAACAAGTCTACGTCATGTTCTAAGGCCAATTTTTAACATGTGCGCGCAATTAGCAACCTCGGTACAGTTTTCATTCTGTTTCGGCTTTTACTTTTGTAGCCATTTTAAACCTAAAGCGCCAAACGCCTCAAAAAAACATTCCAGGGCGAGTTCTTGGTTTCCAAATACCAGCCGTGAATAATTTTACATCGTATCTTTTTTAATTCGTTGTGCAAATTTAATACTTGAGCTTCTGTTTCCTGCACTACAGTGGACCAGCAATAAACTAATGGATGATCAATTTCAATAATCATGCTAACCAACGTACGCATTTATGTTTAATTTCCATTTCCACTTCCTTGTTCTATTTTTTATTATTGGAATTCGTTAAATCTTCTTTTATTCTGTTTGTACTAATCATTTGCTGAAAAATACCTTCGTACTCGGTCTTCATGAATCATTTTTTAAATGCGCCCACTAGATTCTGAATATATCTTTCTAATGTTCTCTATCACATTTTCTTTATTCTGCTTAAAAAATGGAGGTCCACAATAGCTGGCGGAACTTTTGGCTAAACGCACCGGACTTTCAAAACCACTGCCCGCCATATTCAAAAAATACTCACGTTCGTTTGCGTTTCTTTTTCAGATGACCGTTTTTCACGCAACATAAAGATAATAATGTGATAAATGCGATACATATACTATATGCTTGTCAATGCGCTATTAAGGATATCATTATACCAGAATGCAATGCCCCTATTGTTGAAAAATACGCTAATGCTGCTATCTTGCAGTTTAAAGGCGCTGTTTTTTCTACCTCACAATAATATTTGTTTTAACCATTAAGATAAACATTAATGACTGGCAAATGGGACCAGAAAATCTCTGTTTTCCCCTGCGATTAAAGGGTGACAGCCAAATAATTTTCTTTCTTTAGGATGCGATGCTAACCGAGCATCACAACATTGTAAGCGCTTTGTTGACCCGTGCATCCAAAACAACTGCATTGTACCATTTACGAACATCCCATACATTTGGAAGTACAGAAAGTGTAACATCTACGGGTACTCGGGACACGATTACGATATCCGCTATCGATAAGTCTTTTATATCAGGCCCTTTTTATCTATTAGTTGAAATCGCAAAGTGTTTGCTCTAAATGATTTTTCGTTGGTAATCTATACCGTAAATTACCGCTTCTGATTCAATGCTTTTGATGTCCTTGTACCAAATAGAAGCCACACAATTAATACAATCCCTATTTACAAATATCGTTCATTTTTTTCGTTGTTGGTTGTCGATTTATGGCCTCAGTGGTCGAGGTTCCTTTTCTCGCAAATAGTTACATTATATCGGAAACCATCAGACCCGCGCACAAGCTAATGTGAAATCTAATTTATTCAAAACGATATCTATATTCAGCAATTCCTTTATGAGGATGTCGTTTACTTACCCGCGATTACGAGCAGATAAAGAATAATCGAAATAGTAATCTAGTCACACGCTTGCTGCCGATATAGTACCTGGAGTTATAAAAATGCTTTTTCAATACAGATATCTTATCATAAATACTTCGATGAATGCTGAAACTTTCCCTGGTAAATGTTTGCCCAACAAACAATCCCTACCGCATTTTTATCATAAGTACATTCAGTTTATCCACCAATTGAAATAGCAAGTTGCTGTCTTTTTTTAAATCGTGTTAAATTCAATAAACCAATCTTGGTCCACTTTTTTCAAGCTGCAATGGCAACCTTTTTGAGAATTCCATAAAACATTCCAAGAATCCATTATTTGCTTTTTTACTTTAAGAACAGCATTGGGATATGATGCTTTGTCATTTCCTAAAACCATGCCTATCCTCAGCCGGCCATTATAAAAAAGTTTTGCTTAAGGAGTTGTAAGTTCTTAAGGCCACTCCTTGGCACCCTCACACTTAAGAATACTCGCAGGTTGCCGCATTAACGCACAAAACTATACGGGATTGTCATTATACCAAAAGAATAGTAGTTACGGGTGGCAAAGTCGACTAGTGATTTTCAATTGATGTTACTAGCCGTGCCGCCCGTGATAGTGGAGGGTAACTCAACCACATCATTTTAACTTTAGATAAAATCTTTTGTTGTTCAATGCTTCTAAATCTTGGGAACCACCGTTTTCTTCTGATTTAAAATCATAATAATTTAGGGAATTGCGCGATTTAAAATTGTTACAGAGCTAGTAAGGGTCGGTATCCCGGATTTGAATTAATTAGCTTCATCACCTGGATTTAAAAAGGCTAGGCTAAATTGTGCATAATTCCTTCTTTAAGAACCCATCAAGTGGTAACACAGTCGTTTAATGCATTTAGTCTAACCCCATAAGTTATTAGCGTAAAAATCAACAATGCTTCTCTAAATTCTAATAACCCTGATAACTCTGGTATTGAAGGAAGCCACCCCTCATCTAAAATACAGCTTTGTGGTAATGGCTTCTAAAATGGCCGATGCATGGGCGCAAATCAGGGCTTTCCCAGATTCCCATAGTTATATGGGGCTTAACCTTCTGCCATTAAGCCCCGGGAATATTCTCTTTAATTTTCTAGAAGAAAGTAGTAATTACTTTCGACGGTTTTAATCTATCTGCTGTAGTGATTTGCATGCTCTGGCATTTTATATTCACCTAAAATTCTGAAACTCTTCGTCATGATTTCTAGTAATGATTTTGAATATTTCGAAATGTTTCGTATGCATCAAAAGTGACGTCCCACCAAAAAATGCATATTTCCATGGGCGTTCTATTATGGGGTAGGATTGTTCTTGTTAAATTAAGTTACAATCGCTCATCACATTTAAAATAGCTGCCACACTTCCAGCTTGGAATGGCCAACAAAACTATCGCAGCTTTATTATTCTTTCTTGAATGCTTTATTTTTCTTTTTAAAGAATTATATAATCGAAGTAGCATAATTTGTAATCGTTTGAATTTCCGAGGCCATAATTTCTAAATTGTAATAAATTCTGCTGCCTGGCTTTCGGTGCTATGGCAAGCAACTGTTGTCCATTGCTTGTTTTGAATTTGCATCGCAGTTTCGGCCGTATCGCCACGGCTTTTTCTACTCAATTAATTTCTGGATAGCATTTTAAAACAGTCCTTTACAGCTGCAAGTAATGCCATAGGGTGCGAATGTATCTCTTAACATCTTCAATCTTCTGCCCTTCAAAACAATTAAATGATGAATGAATATTCAAATAATGTTTTCTCCGATGATATGCAACTTAATTATGATATACTAAATTATAATTAGGTATATATAGATCCTGCTAAGAGTTTTCAAATAGCCATGACGGCTTTGTCTGCCTCTACCTGATAAGGTTTGGGGGGCCTTTTAACGCAGCTCGTACGAAGATAAACATTGCTACCAAATCGATGTCCTCCCAAAAAAATCTCGAGCAACTTGATGTGTAGACCCCCTAATTCCCTGTATGGCTATTTTTTAATTTCATTAAAACTTGCATTAAGTTGTAATTTAAAAACCTCTCAACTCGAGCCTAAATGATTTTTTTAACATAACACCAAAAAAAAAAGCCTCGTGTGATACCGAACTTCTCATTGATGCTATATTTAAATATATCTACAACAGTCCTCGTACCTCTCTTATAAAAAAAGTAATAAAAGAGAAACCGTTCAGAAATATTGCTTGTCAATAGATGCCCTTACTGACAGCTAAAGTACTACTCCATATTAAAAATCAAATAATACCGTCATCTTTTTTTTAAATCTTGTGTTTTTTTTACTTAATTTTAAGAATTAAAGGAAAAACTACGCTGATATTTAGTCAAATAGTTATTCTTCTCTTCAAGAAATTGCTTTCATAAATTATAAAAAAAGAATAGGTCCAATAACTTCATCTAGCCTCGTTTTGGTATTTCAGGGTTGGTGCAATTTATTGAGGATCGAAGTCACGATTTTTTTGCTCGGGATAGACAAAAAATTAGAGTTAGCCACCAACTCCGTTACCTATATGACCGTAATAATCTCTTTCCCCATTTTTATCTTTACTTACTTGCCATCCTACAACATAATAGAGTGGCTTACCATTTACAGTTTCAGACCTTAAGAAACTGATTCAAAACAGCATCATTTAAAACTTTTTTTATCTAAATGCTTCGTCCGAAAATGGCAACATGCTTCCGCTGTGGCTACATATTCCACCCCCAGCCAATTTGAAAAATGAATTGTTACGGGGATTAGCTTCACGGAAAACCTTGGCTATTTTTAGAAATAAAAATTTAAGCGCGATTTGAAGCTTAAGTAGCCTCAGGTAAATAGCACATCAACACCTGAATAATATTCGCCGCAAAAGTATTTTTTAAACCTAAGGATGTAAAAATACCTTTCCTGAACATAGGTTTCAAGGGGATCCCAGTGATTTCTTGAAATTGCTAATGAGAGAAATTAAACCCATCGTGAACTAGAATACTGATAGCTAGTTTTCTCAGGCTCAAAAAGCAAATCATCATCCTTAAAAATTGCAATGCTTCTTTGATGGTAAAAAGTCGTTTTAAATCCATATTCCTTTTGCCTAAATAGCTTTCTAATTACCAGCGCCGTATGACTGCTAATTGGCGATAGTAAAATTCCATTCGTTTTTTGGGTAATAGGGGTACATAGGTATAAAATGATGCGTCTAATCAATGAAACGCGAGTTCGGCCTACCATATGCGTCTAAATGCCGTTGCGCAATATATTGTTTTTGAAAACACTGGGCATTCTAAGATATTGATGTTTGTGGATTTACTAGTGCTTTTAAATTTCAATATTCCGGCAAACCATAGCCTTTTTGAAAAATAGCTTTTACCGTCTTTAACGTACACACAATAGCTAAACCTAGGAACTTTTTTATCTTTTACATAATAGGCGATAGTAGCAATCATCTGCTTTTTGCTAATCCTTCTAACTTTGGTTATCACCAACAATACGACTGAACAAAAATTACCATCTTTTAGATATTTACATAGTGCTTTTTCAAATCTCTTAAAGAGTAATTTGCCTATTTAACAAGGCTTCAACTTGAATACTTGGTGGCTCATTATAAAAACTAATCACATCTCCCTGTATCCTACAATCGAGCCAACTCAAGGGATTCTTTGTGGTTAAGAAACACATATAATTTGATCCCGGATGGAATAAACTGATGTTTTGAGCCACTAAGTCCCTAGCCCTGTAACCGCAAATCTCTCTGCAGCGAAATTGATATTGAAAATTTTGAAGTCGTTCCCTTGATATCAAAAAAAAAGCAAGCCAATTTGTACAATACGCCTTAAATGAACCGTTTTACTTCGGAGATTAAATCCCCCATCAGTAGTTCTGCTTCTGGAACCGAAAAGACTCAGAAAGTCAAGCTTACAGGATGGGTTAAATTTAAAACACCAGTCACTTGTAGATGGGAAAAAAACTTGAACTTACGGCCGAATTTCAGCAAATGTTTTGGAGACTGATACATAAATCCGTAGTTTAAGCCGAAATCACGCCAAAATTGCAGGCCATTTTCACAATTTCGATGATTAATCTATTGTCTATAACCTCAGCGCTAATATCATTTCTAAGAAAATTCCCCTGTTTCTATAACTCACGTTGGCCGTATTACCTTGCTTTACCACTAAAGTTTTCACACCTCAAATTACAAGTAATTGCCTAAAAGTCTGCTAGGTAAATTATTCCTTCTTGAATTATTTCACCAGAATTTCTGAAAAACCCTCAGGTGCATTTTCGTAGAGCATTCCGAAGAAAGTCAAGGTAAAGAAATCACTATTAAAACTAATTGCCTCTTATTCCACTATTAAGTTGTTAGTGTTAGTTTGTTAGTTTGTTAGTTGTTTAGTTAAAATAGTAATTTCCACTTTATACATTCAATACTTTTTTTTTTCTTACTGCTTTGTCGTAATACTTTATTGTATTTTGAGAATCTTAAAACTTTATAAAAAATCATTTTTTAATTATAAGCTATCCCCACTTCCAAAGCCTCCACAGCTTCGGCCTTCGCTCATGTGATTTAGACCTGATAACCCCTATATACCTTATCATTGAATAGCGCTTCCATTCCCAATTCTAATTATACACTCTCCTTCAAAGTCGAAAGGATAATACAGCATAATCTCCTAATGGGTTATGAACAGAAGTTTTATTAAAAAACAACTCGTGCCCCACGAAAACACAACGCCGCCTAATAATCTGCATCGGACTAATATTTCGTTCAGGAAAAAGCAATAGATGGTAGGTGATTAATTCTTTAAAAGTTTGAAAATAACATCTGTTACCTAATTGAATAGCACTTAAAGTTCCCTAGACGCTTATCGCATTATCCTGTAGAATATATAAAACGGAAAATTGACCTGAAATTAATGACATCACTTTCCATTTATGCCATGTTTCTAAAAGCGGAATTAAAACGAATAGGTTCTGTGATTTTTTTCTTGTTCAGTTTTTAATATATCTGGTTCCTGACCGCATCTAAATCGTAGGTTGAAACCCCGCATTTATAAAGCAAAGGTATTTGGTGGATTGTATTCGGACCGCTTTTACATTGGCCTTTGAGTAGTGAATTACTCGAACTCCCTGCCTTAAAACCAACTCCTTTAACGATGTTTTCTTTATGAAAATTAAAACATTTAAATAGGTAGATTACTTATATAGGTTATGTCCCCAAAATGCATTACTTTCCTAAATTATCTACTTTGTCATACGGATTCGGTGTTTGTAAGCAATGTCCTCCGACCAAAGTCTAAATTGCAAAAAGGCGATTTATGAAAGTCAAAGTTATAATGTGTCATAGAGTCCAAAATTGCGCCCTAATCCGTCATATGGAATTCCTTGATAGACAAAAGTAGTAGCCAAATATCAGATAATTTGGTAGCGTTTGTTTCCCAGTCTTGCAAAATCCGTAGGTTTTTCGATTTAAACTCATTACAATTAAACCCGCTGGAAATGTGAATTAAAATTAAATGCGAAAATCAGTGTTTATGAAGCATTAATGTGTGGCCATAAGACACTGGATTACCATCTACTGTAAATCGTTTTTGTTCTTGCGTTTCCTGTGGGAACAAAGGACTGGTAATCCCCAGAAAATATTAATAAATACTTTTAAAATCATAGCTACGTAACAAGGCGCAAAAAATCACACACACACACACAACAACTTTCGCTTTATTTTTAAAAAAGCTTGCTTCGCAAATGGCGCTTAATTATTGGTTTGATTTTCCCAATCGAACTATAATTGTAGCACTGAACTCCATGCGGCTTTCTAACTCTTTCGATTGTTGAATTGCCCACTCAATACCAACCTCACGTACAGCTGTATTATCTTTACAAAATTTCTCTGCTTTCTACTTAAATCTTGGGAACGTCTTAAGCTAAAAATTTGGGGTAGTAATGTAGATGCCCCGTTTTTCGACCGCAATAGGTTTAATCCCCTGGGAATAATTGGAACATTTGATTCCAATAGCTTTTTTGCAGCGGCGAGCAAATGCAGAGATACTTTTGATTATGCAAGAACATTGAGTGACTAACATAAGTGCTCCAGCACAACATTTTCTTTTTAATCGTTTTATAAATCAGTTTAAGAAGATGGTGCTTCATATGTTTTCTGGGTACCAGCACAACCGATAACAAAAAATCAGGACGATCATCCCTTGAACGTCATCAATTGTTAAATATTTGCCTTTATTCAAATTTTGAATTTGAGTCATCTAATTCATTGGCATAGCAATTCCGTCATGAGTCGAATAAAATATTTTTCTTCTGTTCAGGCATCGCCCCAGATGCATAAAACATTATCAAATACCCCAAATATGACAGTCGTCAACATATACCTCCTGTTTCCGCTTTTGTAAAGCCCCACAAAATTAACATGTGGAATGGTGTCCTACATTAAATTATGGCTTATCGAAGCACAAATAACCTACGGTCCAGGACGCATCGTGGTATTTTTTTTTATTCGTATAAGCCTGCTTTGTTCTACTAAAATAATACCTCTTCTCTGATGTGGTTACCATCAATAAGGAGCTTAAAATATCCATTAAAGATCTCTATTTATCATACAGATCTTTGAAATACTAATTGACCTTTTACAGCGGTACATATTTCGAACGAAAAAAGTTCTCTTCCCGTTAGCGTTTTGTTGTATGTGGGTCTGTTCTTTCATACTAGC
>Ga0163217_1009721_pt1 | contig 15627 bp, 6 predicted proteins | sample SynspAceP_FD_185933 | JGI IMG/M metagenome (GOLD analysis project Ga0163217, IMG submission 185933) | Saline lake microbial communities from Ace Lake in Antarctica - Synechococcus sp. Ace-P (PacBio error correction) | ecosystem: Environmental > Aquatic > Non-marine Saline and Alkaline > Saline ...
TCAAAAAGGGAGAGATAAAAAAATAAATTCCCCCAAACTAAGTTTCCCCCCCTTTGGTTTAATCCGTAAATAAAAAGAGGAAACATTCCTTAAAAGGCGCTAAATCAAAAATAGAAAGAGAAATTGGAATTTTTTAAAGCAGTTTGGTTTGAAAGGAGGGGGGTGAAGGTAAAAAATAACTTTTTCCAAATATACTTTTTTTTTAGCAGAAGAAAACGAAATTTAAAAAAAACCAGTTTGCCTTCGATTCAAAAAGGTCCAATAATGCACCATTTTCGATAAAATAACGTTGAGGATTTTAAAAGGAAGGTAAACCTTAAAGTAAATGAGGGCAAGGAAGGTTCGGGACTTTATGAGGTTCTTTCCAAATGGATTAAAATTGAAAGGAATAGAATTAAGAGATTTACAAATCATAGCTAGACTTGGAAGTACTGAAGCATTAAAAAACCCTTATTTACTAGAGATGAAGTAATTGTTTTTTTAATCAAAGATTAGCCGTTTAAAAAAGAATTTAAGAAGAATAAAACCACTAAGAGAGATAAAGATTTAGGTCCATTAAAACTGAAAAGAAAATTTAGTTTTGGTTTTAAAGAAAGGGAGAGGAAAAATTAGCGGGCCAACAAAAAGCTTAATGAATATTGGAAAATCTTTGTAATAACTAAAAGGTTATAACATATATCAAAAAAAAATTAATAATTATCTTCTAGTTATACAGTTTGGTTTTGAATTTAATGCCATGAAAATTCAAAATCAGTACTTTTTTTCTCTGGTTTACACATTTAAGTTTGTTCATCCTTGCAATAAAGAATATTTAATTTTGATGATAATCAAAGTTATGCAATATGCGCGAGAAACCCCTTCTTGTCAATTATGAACCTCCGAGAATCCATATCGAAAGATATATTAAATGGATCCGAGAGTTTTAATATGTGGCGGTACATGAACTATTGCCAGTTTTGAATACTGACATAATCGTTAGTTTTAGGAGAAGGAATGACTCCTATTATTCGTCTAAAAAAAACTAGAAACAGAAGAATATGGTTATAAGAATCTACTTTCTTAAAGATGAAGGGATTAAATCCAACAGGTCATTTCAAGTCAGAGGGTTACAGTAATGGCGATTAGCAAAAGAAAGAATTAGGTGTGAAAAGAAATGTGTAATTCCGACGGCAGGTAAGCTGGAGCTGCAATGAGTGCTTATTGGTGCTAAAGCGGGTAATTAGCGCAAGCCGGTTATAAATGCCTAAAAATTACTCCTAAAATATTTCAGCAAAGAAAGTATAGATTTTATGGGGCTGAAGTAAATCCTTAGTTTTGATTGGGTTTAATGATAATGTGTGAGATTGCAAAAGAATATGAAAAGAGGACAGGGCTTTTTCATATGGTCTACTTTAAAAGAACCCATATCGTATTGAGGAAAAAAAACTATGGGCTTGAATTTGCTGAGGCAAATGAAGTGGAGTCCCTTCCAGATTGATTATTTAATCCTACCGGGGTGGAACAGGTCTAATTGAATTTGGAAAAGCCAATTTAAACGAAAATGATCCAATTAAAATGGATTTCTAAAGACAGTTCCAAAAATGATTGTGGTTCAATCAGAAAATTGTGCACCTAATGGTAAATTATATTAACTGGCGTAGAATATGACAATTCATCTCTGAAAGAGTCGATTGCAAATGAATTAGCGTTCCCAAAGGCTTTTGGTAAAGATTAATTATGAAAGTTGTGGAAGATTCTTGTGGATGTGCAATTAGTATTAAGTGAAGAATAATTTTAGCAGGTACATTAGAATTGGGAAAGAAAAGAAGGTATTGAGTAAAGCTCCGGAAGGCGGGGGCAATTTGGGAAACTTTAAGATTCTTTAATCAAACGGGACCATATCTAAGCAAGATCAAAGTACTACTTCTTAATACGGGCTCTCTTTACCTATCTTAATAATCTAAATTGATATAAAAATTAAGAGCCGATAAAAATAGCTGTGAAAATTGGCTATAGGGCTTATTCCCCATAACTATAAGTAGGGTTTCCAAGCAGAAGGCAAAACCCATTCTTTATAAGAAACTCCTGCTGCAGTTAGCAATGGCTAATAATGCTCCATTTTTTGGAAGTGAGTAAGTCATGAATTTGCCCCGTACTGAATAGCACAAAATCATTACTTGTCGCGATGAAAAAAAAAAACAATGCCCAATTAAATTCTGCGAGTGGGGTAAGTAATGGCATAGTTAAGAACAAGCCTGTCCCGAATTACTTGGTCAGGAAATGTGAAGAAAAGCTTGAGCTGTTGTCATCCCAACAGCTGATACCATAATAGGAAGGTCTTTGGAGTGATTTGAATAATCCAAAACAATGGAATCGATTATTTTACCTTCATCTAGAATTAAATAACAAGCTTCTTGCTAAACCCAAAATACAACAGCTGCAAAAAGCCATTTCTTAGGAACCCGCCTGCAAATATAAGCTTTAGCAGTTCATTAATTCCAAGTTTCCAAATCAAACCACAGAATAATCCCATGACCAAAATGGAGGCGGAACCATTTGTTATAATCCCACCCAATCAAAGAATACCAATAACCATGATGCGAAGGTGACAAGAACCAAAATCAAAATAATTATTGAACGAGTAGATAGATTTGGTTGAAGAACCACTTCTCGAGGAAGATGAAATTCAGATGATTTCCCCATTCGAACACCGCATTAAAATCCAAAAAGTTGATGCAATCAATAAAACAATAATCATCCGAAAAAAAGAACCTGAAAATGGATCTACCTCGGCACTTTTGAGCAAGTAAAACTCCGAAAGGATTCATGGGACTTGAATGTTGCACCCGATGGTTTGCAGAAGCCTGCAGAAATGGCAATAGCAGCCACTTTTGAGTCTCGCAATTTCGATCTTGCCATAATCACTAAAAAGGGGATCAATGGCATAAAATTTCTTCATAGGTATTATTTAAAGCGCCAAACCAGTTTAAAATACGATACAAAACTAATATAATACTCGATCTTGTGAAATGGTGGATAAGCGATGACTAAGAAGGATAGACCCTCATTAAAATGCGCCCGTCTTATCAACAACTACAAAGCTCCGCCCGAATAAATTAAAATCAGAAACAACCTATATCGGCGCAAAATAAATTCCTTCTGGGTACTTTAAACAATCGCTTCGATTAACCAATTGGTTTGGGCTCAATTTCTTGATAGCTGTTAGCAATTACGATTTCTCTACCAGTTTTTCGTCAACAAGTGTGCGTTCATATTCACCAGCTGGTATAATGTGAGTTTAACGCAGCAGCTATGGCAATAAAGATGGAGTAGAATTGCTAGAGGGAATGGGAAAATCGAATTTCATTAGTACCGTTTTAATTAGTTTATGCAAGAAAAGTACAGTATATTCAATTGATCAACAAAATAAAGTATCTCAGGTATAATAATATCGATTACCCAAAACTAACCGCGCTTTTTAAACGATCTTTCTCATCCCAAAAATCATAGGAGTGATTTTTCCTTTTGGTGTGGAAATGCTTTTTAGAAAATGTGATAGAGGTGGGAACCACAAATTCGATATGGGTCGATTCTTCTTTCAATTAATGAAAATTAGCTTTTTAGAATTTACCTGAAGCTCCAATTTGAAGAAAGCGATCGTCCATTAATTTTTAACTTCGTCCACCATTTGTCTGCTTCTCGTTGTCACCAAAATTTATGTCCAAAATGAGACAGATCCCCACTAATCAAAAAGAATGTTTCATCATGCAATCAGCTGGTGGAAGTATGGATGAAAAAGCATCTTAGTTGTTTTGTTTCCACGCCGGCAAAGCTATTTTTGGAATATAAAATTTCATCTAAGCCTCCAAACCTAGAATAGGAACAATTCAAGTTGTGATTCCAGATATGAGTCAAAAATAAAAGAGGTAACTCAATGCTGTGTTCAATGCGGTGTGCTCTTGATTGGATTTGAATATTCCAATCTGTCAAGATCTTGAAAAAACGAATTCAGGTTAAAATTTAATAAGGGCTTATGTGACTTAACTTTCCATTTGGCATTGTAAATGTCTTAATCAGAAAATAATAAATGGGGTTTCCTTCATATAGATTGCCATGGTAACCCTGCATAATGTGACGGTAGCTAGAATAATAACACGTTTTGGTTTTAACTCTTTGATAGAATGAAAAAAGCTTTAATATTAAACTACGCATTCCAACTCGGGGATCAATGTGAGGTGCAATCATAACGCTTTTGTGCAGACTCAAAGGTTTTGATTGTTCATTCGTAGAAAAAGCTTCATAAGAAATTTTTAACTCTTTTGAGTCACTGGATAAGAGCTTCCTGATGTAGTGAATAAATGAGTACTAAACTTTTCATACTCACGATTCAAATAAGCTAACTTGTTCTGCAAAAAGCTGTGAATCTAGAAGAACCATGTTCATCTAGAAAACCGTACTAGCCAAGAATCTGTTCTTTTTTATTTCTTCAGTACTAAACTTTAAAAATATCTTTCTAAACAGCTTCTTGACCCATTCAATTAAAGAAAGCATTGCCTTCTGCATCGAAGGAAGAGTCAAAGTCAGGAGTTTGCATATCCGCATCGAATCATAAAAGTAGATAAAGCTCGCCATTTTGATTAAGAAGGAATTCGTTGGAGGTCCGAATCGAACAGGAGGAAATCGAAGAGAATATGAGTTGAAGATTTTGTCCATTTAAAAAGTAGAGAATTTATATTGGAATTTGCTTTTAGATCAGGCGATAGTGTGTAAAATATTAAAGTATAATGGAAAGCAACCCATCACGCACACTAAGTATTTTTCTCTCGCATTTTCCTGACATTCGCAGTTCTTACATATTTCACACAAAGAGGAATGATCCGGTGCTTTGAAAATCGAGCTTTACAAGGTCCAACGACCATGATGAATCATTAAAAATGAGATAAATCTGTCAAGCATTCTTGAGGAAATAATACGCTTAAGTTCTCGTCTATTTTCTCGACATTATCTTGTGTTAGTAAGTCCAAACCTATTCGAGAATCTCTTTACATGAGTTATCTACTACAACCCCAATTTAAATAACCAAAAGCATTTCCTAAGACTACATTTGCCGTTTTCGACAGCAACCTCTTAATGTTAAGAGGTCATCCATGTTTGATGGAACTCACCACCACAAATTATTAACGTAGAGTTTTTGCTCTCTTTCAAAGACTTAGCTTTGTTTTCTATAGAAACCTGTGTTTTGGACTAATTCTTCCAATTCTTCAGAGGAGCTTCTGCATCAACTACAGGAGTGGGATAGGGTTTCGAATAGAGCTGGCAGTAACTTTATTTACTCTAACATCGTACATTGGGCACTTAAAAATAGTAGCATTAAATAATTCACCAAGCATTTCGATGAATCTAAGCTCACAAAATGGGGTTTTGGGTAGTAGAATAAGGCTCGTTAAGTATCTCTGATGCTCTTTGTTTCTGGTTTCTTAGTTTTTCGAGGTAAACTTCTATTTTATATTAATTAAATACTTTTAAAAGTAATGTTACATTACAGTATACTATTGAAATGTTGAAGAAACAAAATAGTTCAAATAAGTAAGTAATATTCTGGGTTAAATTAATTTTTCGATAACATCTATGCAAGATCAGAAATCTTAATCAAAAATACGACTATAATATACCATTTTTGGGATGTTACTTGGGTTTGGCCTTTTCCTTTGGTAGCAACCCTTTTGAGATAAAGTTTACAAAGGACTTTTCTTTTCAATCCGATAACAGTTACTAAGGTTCAGACTAGGCAATCCATTACTAAATGGATTATTGATACCGCTCCTTTTTTTTTGGGTTTAAATTGGCTGGGCTTGCAGGGTAATCTTAAAGATCAGACAGTTCATATAAATCAAGGAATAGAAGAGAACAATTCACGAAACGAACGGAAGTATTAAGGAATAGGAAATAAAAAATTAATGAAGCAAAGGAACAAGCAGAAGCGGGGGCAAAGGCTAAAACGCCAGGTTTTCTATCCTACTATGAGTCCTGAAATTAGAACTCCTTTAAATGCAGTATTTGGAAATGTCCTGGATACTGAGGGATACTAACTAAATAATGACAACAATGACTTGTAAAAACAATCAAATATAGCGTGAAAACCTTTTTAGGTATCATAAATAACATACTTGACTTTTGCAAAGATTGGATTCTGGTAAGATTGACTAGAGAATTTGAATTTTCGATAGCCATATTTAATCGAAGATGTACTTGACCTAGTTTTCCCGCTACTGAACCGTAGGAAAATTGAAACTGATATATAATAATTGAAGAATCGGTACCTGATTATGTATTTGGAAGATTTCTACTCGAGTTTCAAGAAGTATTAGTAAAACTTAGTTCGAAATGCCATCAAGTTTACCGAAGAGGTGAAGTTGTTATTTTGTAAAAAAAAAATAAGAGAACGAAGAGGGATATATAAACCTCCAATTCGCGCTGTAAAAAGGATAACAGGTAATAGGAATACCTAAAAAGAACAGGAAAACTATTTAAAATCTTTTTCAACAAGGTTGAATGCAAGTAACTACCAGAAAGTTTGAGGAACGGGACTAAGGCTTAGAATAAGTAAACGACTTGTAGAATTAATGAATGGTGAAAATATCGGTAGAAAAGTAAAACGGAGTAGGTAGTACATTTCGTTTAGCATTGATATGGAAGAAAAGTAAATAAAGAATTAGAAGTTCGAAAAGAAACGGTAAATCTTCATGTACAAAAAAGTATTTATACTTGATGATAACGATAGCTAATCTTTCATTTTAAAAGCGCAGTGTGAAAAGCTGAATGGGAAGTCACAACTTTTCAAGATCCATATTGACTTTAGATACTAATTGAAGTATTGCATTAAAGATTTATGATAAATGGGTATTTTAGAATATGCATATGCCGGGTAAAAATGGGTTGCATAACTGAAAGGATTAGAGAATTTCAAAATCAGATCTACCTTTAGTAAAATTAATTAAAGCTAATTATGGATTTAGGTAGTGCAGAAGAAAGAAAGAAATTTAATTTAATATCTTACTAGCCGTAAAACAAAACTCATTACTTCACAATTTGAAACGTATTTTGGTGATGTTTCTGGCATAACATAGGTTCCTAAAGTAAAAGAGAATCTCAAATAAATTTGATTTGGGTAAAAAAATAAAATACTTATTGGCAGAGGATAATACATAAATCAAAAAAGTGCAAGTAAATGCTTGAACGACTAGGGCAAAACTTGTTTTGATGTTGCTGTAATTGGAGTTGGAAAAGCATATAGAATGTGTATGCTTATTGCTACGATTTAATATTCATGGATATGGAGTGCCAGAAATGGATGGTTATTCAGGCCTACTCAAGAGTTAATTAAAAAGTAGAACATAAAACTTAAGAAGTTGCCAAAAAATTATAGCATGACCTGCAAAGCAATGAAGAAGATAGAAAACGATGGCTTAGATGCTGGAATTGGCATGAACTTTTTAAAGCAAGCCTGTAAGATGGACTCCATGGCAAGAATATTACTCGGTAACTGGTTTTTTAAATTAGCTTATCAAACTCTTTAAATACGATTCATTCTTTTTCATCATTATCAGTTGCTTGAAGAATTTTAACTAAGCTGATAGTTATACCTGGTCCTTTTCATTAAGAAATATTTACAACTTCTAAAGAAATAATCTGAATGAATGATTACTAAGAGTTACATCATCATCTTCCTGGGAAAAAGATATCGCCAGTTTTTGAATTCCTATTAAAAGCGAGACTAGGAGAAATATATTTTTCAGATTCCCTTTGTTCTTAGTGGATGATGAAGTACCACGCCAGGCCCAGTACCCAAGATTCTGTTTGGCGATTCGTTCAGATGCTAATGATTCAAAAAGTTGTCACGTGTAGTTTGATCATTTGAAAGAGCGGGGGTTTAATAAATTTCCAAATCTTCGCTTTTCGGATCCAAGTTTTTTGTTGTGGGATTTGCTCATTAACTATTTTATTGGCTTGTTCAGGCCATTAATTGCTAATGTTCCAGCAAGTCCAATAAAGTCACTTTCTGACAAGATTAAACCATCTATCTTTCAACTTTTTAATTCCTATATTGGAAAATAGAGCTTTTCCATTCCATCTTTGGAAAGTGGCAATGCTTTCATAGGAATTAAAGAAAGTTTCTTCCTACTTGATCATTTTGCGACACCATCGGTCCCACAAGCATCTGTTTCTAGATCTGGCGAATTTTTCAAGTCGCTCTTGCTGATCAAGAAATCCCCAATAGATGGGACCGAAAATGACCTAATGCTAAGTTTAAGATTAGTTGATTTCTTCCTCTGACAATTTGTTTTGTGAGTTGTTCAAAATATTGATTTCGAATTTAAATATTCACCTTCTAATAAATTGCTCATAAAGATTGATAGGGTGCTACCCTTTGTCACAACAATCCAAATTAGAACCACTTCATTCTAAAGATTTAAATCTTGATGGAAAAGTCCATAACAAATCCATTAGCATTAAAATAAAGTATGCTTCTCAATTCTGCCATTGATGCAGGTGAAGTAACTTGCTTGATCAGTACATTATAATTGTAACGATTAAGTAATCCTTATTGCCATTCATCTCGCTAGAGGAGTGGATTTTGGGTTAGGTAGAATGTCAAATGCCTGCTCCGAAAGTCTAATCTACACTCTCCATACGATTGGAGCATACATTGTAGAAAAGTATTTACTCTGTAGAGAAATCAGAAAAACTTCAATTTCAAAATGAGGTCTACCTGGAGTATTAACCCAAATTTCACCTCCAAGTTTAAATCAGTGCTCGTTTAGATCAAGAATATTTCATTAAGGTCCGGCCAAGTCGCATTTTCCAAAAGAAAAAGTTGAAAGGTATTCTGAAGTCCTTCTTGAAATACATCATTTTCCCACTTAGGAAGTTCAAGTTTGACGCATCCATGATAGCGCCCTTTTTATTGTAAATGATAGCCCCATTACATAGTTCGCAGCCTCAATTTTAGGTTTTGAAAGTTCTTGACGAATTGGTTGGCTCTTCAGTTCGATCTACAGAAATAAGTGATGGATAATGTCGAACTGAAAATTAAGATCATGATTTATATCAGGGAACCTTGGATTCACAATTTTTTTGAGCCATAAAATTGCAAAATAACCTCTTTAGTCCAAACATCATTAAAACCATTCCATAGTAACTAAATCGCCAAACACAATATGGGCAGTTTTCCGTGAGCTAATTAAACCTGCACCCGACTTAATAATGAGTTTCGGATGGTGCTTCACTAAGAATAAACTAGAAGCTCGTATTGAATTTGCTCCTACATGTTTTCCATACCACCATATTGGAAAGAAGGGAAAGGCAAAATCGAATTTTTTGAAAAGGATAATCGATACCAAGTATAATCTTCTAACCACGAAAATGGGAAGGCGCTATGTAAGCTTGAAGATTTCGTCTAAAATTCCCGTTCCTACTTTTTCTGAACTGTTTCCGTGTAATAAAGTCATCTCTCTCCCATCAACATTTCTAGCTATCACTTCAAACTTTCCAGCAACAAATGAGATAAGTAATGCACTGATTAAATCTGACTCTGAAAATTCCCAAATGATACTAATTATCGAACTAGTTTTTTTGCTGAGGCGAGCGTTTGAAATTGGTGTCCAAGGTAATTGGGAGTTTTCTAAAGTAAGCGTATAAGTGGCTTTTTTTAAATAGGTTGATCAAATAACGGAAAAGCAGTTTCTAGCTCTATCAGGAACAATAGTGTACAAGTATTCATCATTTTCCTATTTTAGTGAAGTCTCTCCAGCTTCCAAAAAATAATAGTAACATTATTAGCTCCAGTTATTTAAAAATCTTTAGAGAGAATGATATGTTTCTTTCTCGAAAATGATGTCGGAGTCTTATTCCATTTATTTTCATGAAAAGAGTTTTTTCATGAACTTTCTCGGAGTCGAGAGTAGATCATACTTTGTTATCAGATAGAGCAAAGCTAATGGTTAATTTCGCCAGAATTGGATTCACTTTACTCTGGAATAGAAATGACAATTGATATTTATATCTGAAGAGAACTTTCTTCCCTAAATTGTGCAAGTTCTAAGAGGAATACACCAGGTCCAAATTTTTGAAATGTCTGAAGTACATTCAAGTTAAAATAAATAAAAAGAGAGTAAAGTAGTGTGTATGATAAAATTCTTTTCATATAAACAGATTTAAAATGCTTGTAAACATTTTATAAAAAAACCTCGAAAGACAGTGAGTTATCGAGGTCAAAAAGTAGTGAAAATTTAGCTTATCTTTTTTAAGAGTTAAGTAAGCATCGAGTAACCTTTGGATTCTGCATGAATCTGAAGCGGTCTTACTACTAGAGTCTGTAATTAAATTGTCAGCTTAATGCTGTATAAGTAATTTATTATTCTTTCTGTTAAACATTGCTGCAAAACATTAATGCAGTTGTATCCATTGTGAAGTTCTGAATGTTACATCAGCCCTTGCTCAAATTCAAGAATCGAAGCTATAAATCTGAATGCCTTTAAGCTTACTCCATTAAAGCAGTATTACCAGCTGCATCCTGAGCAATTTACATCTGCTCCATTATAAAGTAGATATTTGAGGACATCATTCTGACTTGTGGTTAACAGCCATGATAAGAGGAGGGAAATCCTTTATCATTCGTTTTTTTGAAAATTAAAGAAGAGTCGGCTCAACTCTTAGTTAATTTCTCAAGTTTTTCCGGAGCGTATTAAATCAAAAAAATCATAATGCCGTTAATTGTGTTTATTAAAAAAAGGGCAACAGAATATGTTGGCCCCTTTTAAATGAAATTGATAGAATTTGTGCTAGTGGATTTTAGTCTAAATCAAAGCGATCTAAGGTTCATTATTTGTCCAAGTTTTTACAAAGTCTTTAACGAACTTTTTCTTGAGCGTCCCCTTCACCTAACATATACTTCTGCAAGAAGCACGTAGTTCAGAGTTTGAACCAAATCATTAAATCAGCTCTACTACCTGTCCACTTTAAATCTCCAGTATGTGCGATCACGACCTTCAAAAGTTTTGATCATCAGAAGTTGCAGACCACTAGTTCTAAAATCGAGAACATTTTAAAGAAATGATTCGATAGAGTTTCCGGAATGATCTGTGAAATACGCATGCTTTGATTGATCATAGTTTGTTTCTAAAACACGCCATTCCTCCAAGTATACAGTCATCTCAAGGAGCTGTTAGTGTAAGTAAATGTGCTTATCACTAACAATTTCTTCAGCTGTTGTATTATGTTTTGGCGCAAAAATAATTTCTGAAACCATTCAGCAGCTTGGTTTCTAACCATATCAAAAGATTCAAATATCTGTCTGTTCCTTGAGTAAGCATCAAGTTTCCTGCCAGGAGTAAAAGGAACTTTGATATGCGTACCAGCCATTTTTTAGCTGTTTCTCAATTCCAAACACATCCACCTAGAACAAATCAAGTCTGCCAATTGACCCTTCTTTCGTTGCCAGATGTACTATTAAAATGAATCTTGAATTCCCTCAAGAAATCCCAAGTACTTTAGATTAAATTGGTTAAGGGTTGTTCACTCCCAATCTTTCTGTTGGTGCTTAAAGAAGCGAAACTCTAGCTCCATTAGCCTCCCTCGTTGTCAGACCACGAAATGTAAGAAGCTGATGCCCAGCTGTAAGCAACCGAGTTCAGATACGGAATTAATCCAAGATGCAAGAATTTGGACTTTTAAACTATCTATCTCCTCATCATTATGAATATCATAAGTTGCCACTGGGATTGGATCTTGCCACAAGAGTTCCTTCTGTAGGAACTCCTTGTTCGCAAGATAATAGAGACTTTGGACCCATATCTCTGTGAGTAAGCTTAAAACCAAGCACGAGCAAACGCATCTGCAAACTCATCTGGGTTTTTCATAAAAGCGTCTTGAGATTTTTTCAGTAAGCTGGATCTTCTTTTAAAGCAAGGTCGGTAGTAAGCATGAAGGAGAATGTTTTTTTGAGCGTCCATGAGCAATCTGGTATTGGTATGCAGCGCCCATTATTTTTTGGTTTCCATTGAAATGCGCAGCAGGATCTTAGTTAATTCCAATCAATAGTTGAAAATGTTTTCAAAGTAATTATTACTCAATTTGGTTGGGGTTTTTTAGTCCAAGCACCTCTAGTCCACTTGTTTTGTGTCGCCAGCATTTCAGATCCAAAGTTATTCTTCCAACCTTGACCTCATTTCTTCAATTCCAGCACCTGCTGGTTCAGCTTCTACATATTCATCTGGATTGCTGCCCCATGAGTTTTTTTCCAAATTGTATGACCCACCAGCTATCAAACTACATAGTTTCTTCGTCGTTCATTGCCATCTTGCAAATGTTTGCGAAATATCTACAGCAGAGGCAATAGGATCGTTTTCCCATTAGGACCTTCTGGGTTAACATATATCAATCCATCTGAACTGCAGCAAGTGGATTCTCAGTTCTCTTTCCATCTGTTGTAACGTTTAATCACCTAGGCACTCACCTTCAGAACCCCAAGTAAAATATCTTCTTCAGGTTTCGCCAAACATCGCACGTCCACCACCAAAGCCGAAAGTCTTAAAATTGCCATGGTCTCAAGAGCTAACAATTACGGCTAATATCATAAGATCAGCCCCAAGAAATTTCTTTCCATATTTTCTGGTTTGACGGCCATAGTAATAATCGCGCCTTATCAAGATTCCGCATTATCGGCCACTGTTTATGAGGCAAAACGCTGAGTTCCAGCGCAGCGCCACCACGCCCATCGCCAACTCTGTAAGTACCACACTAACCATGCCATTCGAATCAAAATGAAAGGTTCCGTAATGGCCCATAATCAGCAGGCCAAGCCAATCTTGAAGAGTTTTGTCATTAAATCAGCTAAATCTTTTTCAATGCTGCTTAGATCAAAGTTTTTTAACTCTTCAGCCATAATCAAAGTCTTCATTCCATAGGATTTGTTTAAGGATGAGTGCTGACGTAAAATGTTTTAGAATTAAGTTGATTTGGCCACCAAATCACGGTTTCCTAGCTCCTCCACAGCAGTTTGTCTTAAAGCCACCTCCCATAAATGGGCAGCTAACTTATATCATTAACGTATAACTACCAAGTAGTATCGTTAACTTTCTTCATATCAATTATCGATTTTATAATTACTGTTTTATTTAATACCACCAAGAAATAAAATAAACGCTGTCCGTAACAATCAATAATTCTTTGTTCTTGATAGCTAAAGTTTATTAAGAGACAAGAATTGTTTACCCTGACTTGAATAGAATAACCTTCAAAAATTCCAAGTTAGCAAATCTGGCTGGAATACCAGCAGTTCTCGATTGCCTATTGCACCATAGCATATACTGCAGGAATGTTTAGATAAAGTGATTCCTTCCAGTGTACCTCATACCATGCCTTAATTAATGGGAGACCAATTTGCCAAACCTGTAATTGTATTACTTAGATCAAGTAAGTGAGACTGTACTGCCATCAAAACTGAATTCAATTAACTATCAATTGCCTAATATGTAACAGTAACGTTATCACAAATTTTTGGTCTATCGCCCCTCCATTTCTTTTTATAACATATCGTAATCCAGACGGGGTGATTTCTATTGAATAACCATCTTCTTCTATTTTTGTGCGTTGAGTTTTCTAAATATGCGGTCAATTTTTAATCAAATATCTGCCTGCAAGTTTGAGATTGATCGACTGTTAAATTAGCCTCAAGAGTCGCAGGTATCACGATCCTGTAAGAGTAAAGTAGATGCAAAAGAAGAAGAAATAGGCGTGATATGTAAATGTATGCCATTTTAATATGTAGAGGTTAAGTTCGCTGTAAAAGATAAGAGCATTAAAACAAAAAGCTTTCTAACACAAAATGTGAAAGAGCTTTCAATTTTTTACTTCTAAAATAAGAGTTGCTAACAATAATTAAGAGCTTCATTTAAAAGCTTGAAGGCTTTTTCTTGGGCAATCACCAAAAAACCATCTGATTTTTTTTGGCTGATAGAAAACGTGGGTTATCAATTCCAGCATAAGCCAACTTAAGCTTCGTTGAAAACTACGGTTCTCTTGCTTCATCTACATCAAAATAGGCAATACCATAAATTGGACTAGAAGGACGAAGTTTTGCCATTGGATTTACGCAAACGTCCGTTTGCACCGTAATTAATACAACCATCGGTACTAGCAAATTCGGGTTTATTTGATCCATAATCATATAATAAATCGTAAGGAACATCCTGCTTCAGCAAGAAGAACATTCATATGACCAGCAATACGACCAGCAACCGATGAACTCCATATTTAAGCTTGAACTCCTTTTAGCTTTCAAGCTTGCCTAGCAACCTCTTTTAACAATATGCTGTGCTTGAGCAATCTGCAAGTCATATCCAAGGAACAATTAACAACTTTTGAAGCATATGCAATTTGGATCGCTAATCTTCCGCGAAAGTTTCATTTACACGATTTAATCACCATCAGAAACACCACAGCCGCTGAAGAAGAAATCGCCACCAAATGATCCAAAAATCACGTTAAATAAAGAGCGAATTCATTGCTGTTACACATAATCCTTGTAAGAATTAATCCAGCGGCTCCAACTAAATGCACCAGAAACAATGAGGTAAGTTATTTCCAAGAACAAAACCTGCCATAGAAGCAGCAATTCCTGAGTAAGATTTAATAGAGATATTACTACAGGCAATATCCAGCGCGCCACCGATGGAAATAACCGAAGTGATTCCTATTAATAATGAAAGCTCCTAAAAATTATCCAGAATATGTTGGCTTGGAAAGGACATAAGCGAAGAATCCTATCAAACTAATACGCCAATCATTGATCAATATTGATGATATTGAGACCTGGGAAAGTAATGGCATTAACAGAATAATCCTTTTAACTTTCCAATGCTACAAAACTACAGTAAAGGTAATTGCTCCAATAAAAATACTAAGTCCAATAGTATAACCCAGTATTGTCAAAGACAGATTAAATCTGAAGTATCTAGGCAAGATTCACCCCAAGCCAACAAGAAGCTGATGCTGCAACCACCAAAACCATTAAAACACAGCTACTAATTCCTGGCATGGAAGTCATTTCCACTTCTTAGCTATATAATCCCAATAAAGCTACCAATAATGGTTCCAATAAGAATTAATTAAGAAACAATTTGTTGATTCAAAGGGTTGACCAAAACTCCATCAACATACCACTGCAGCAAGTTTGAATTTCCTTTACGTGCAGTAGCTGGTGAGTTAAGAAAGTTTTAAGCCTCGGATAAAAAAAAGCCGGTGGCTAACTAGATAAATAATTTGAATAGACCGGTAGCCATATAAGAAACTGCTTTCAGGTAAAAATTGACCTCAATTTGTCATCTCCTTTTTTTGAACATTTCAGCATTCGATCAGTTTACCATAAATCCGCCAACCACGTTAATACTTGCAAGTATAATGGGCGGCAAAAACCATCCATTTACTAGTTCTTCACCAACAGAACCTGCGACAAAATAATTGCCCCAACAATGGTGATTCCTGAAATAAGCATTCGTTCACCACTCATAAGAGGAGTATGTTAATGTGGGGGAACTTTGAGAAATAAAGCTCGAACCCAAATAAAGCAGGCGAGCAAATATTACAAAC